>Ga0187890_10002383_pt1 | contig 13145 bp, 17 predicted proteins | sample June2016WEW_21_1_FD_133005 | JGI IMG/M metagenome (GOLD analysis project Ga0187890, IMG submission 133005) | Peatland microbial communities from SPRUCE experiment site at the Marcell Experimental Forest, Minnesota, USA - June2016WEW_21_10 | ecosystem: Environmental > Terrestrial > Soil >... | reverse complement strand
CTCCTTCACTCCCATGGTCATCGCCTGTCCCGGCTGCGGCCGCACCACGAGCACCTATTTCCAGGAGCTCGCGCAGAAAATCCAGGGACACATCCGTCACCGCATGCCCGAGTGGCGCAAGCAGAGGGTGGGCGTCGAGGACATGACAGTCGCCGTCATGGGATGCGTCGTCAACGGCCCGGGCGAAAGCAAGCACGCCAATATCGGCATCAGCTTGCCGGGCACCGGCGAGCACCCGGTTGCACCGGTGTACGAGGATGGAGAGAAGACGGTCACGCTCAAGGGTGAGCGCATCGCCGAGGAGTTCCAAGAGCTGGTGGAGCGCTACATCGAACGCACCTACAGCCGGATCTCAGCATGACCGAGCTCGCCGCATGCAAGTGTGCGCCCTGCGAGGGCGGCATGGCGCCTCTCACGGCGCAGGAGGCGGGCGCGCTGCGCGCACAGTTGCACCCCGATTGGACGCTCGCGGCCGATGCCAAGACTCTCAAGCGCGCGCTGAAGTTCAAGGACTTCTATCGCACCATGAGCTTCGTGAATGCGGTCGCGCACGTCGCCAACGTCGAGGATCATCACCCCGATCTCGAGGTCGGCTACAACTACTGCCGCATCAGCTATTCGACCCACTCCATCGGCGGCCTGTCGCAGAACGACTTCATCTGCGCCGCGAAGATCGACCGACTCTGATCGGCCTGCGCTTCAATCGGCGCCTCTCAAGAACGCCGGCACGTCGCCCGCAAGTCCCAGCGCGCGCCGCGCGAGCTCGCGTTTGATGAGGGGCAGCCGGCCCACCGCGCCGAGACCCGCGCCCCGCAGGCGCTCGATCAGCGGATTCGCGCTGGAGAACAGCCGCTCCAGCGCATCGAAGGCCGTGGCAGCGAGCAAGTTCTCGCTCTTGCGCCGCCGCTCGTAGCGGCGCAAGAGCCGCGGCTCGCCGAGCAGCTCGGCGTCGCCTCTCGCGGGCGCGAGCGCCTCGGCGAGCGAGGCGCAGTCCAGCAGACCGAGATTCAATCCTTGTCCGGCGAGGGGATGCACGGCATGCCCGGCGTCCCCCAGGAGCACCGCCCGCGGACGCACGTAGTCGAGCGCCAGTTTGAGCTGTAAAGGGAAGCTCGCCACCTCCGTCGTGAGTAGAATTCCGCCCAGCGCCCCCTCGCTCGCCATCTCGAGCGCGGCGGCAAATGCGCCGGCGTCGAGCGAGCGCAGCCGCCGCGCCTCCTCGCGCGCGACGCTCCACACGATGGAGCAACGGCCGTCCGGAAGCGGCAGGAACGCGAGCGGACCCGTCGGCAAGAATCGCTGCCATGCCGAGCTGCGGTGGGGCAGCGCGGTGCGCACGTGAGCGACCAGGGCATCTTGATGGTAGGCGTGGCCGGCCGTCTCGATGCCGAGCAGCTCCCGGCTCTGCGAGGCCATGCCGTCGGCGACGATCAGCAGCTTCGCGGCGAGGTCGCGTCCATCCCCGAGACGGATATGCGCCTGCCTCGCGTCGACGCGCAGCGATTGTACGGATCCCTCGATGAAGACGGCCCCCGAAGCGCCGGCCGACTTGAGGCTCGAGCTCGTGAGCGCCCGGCCCTCGACGATGTATCCGAGGTTCGGCTCACCGATCTCCGCACAGTCGAACACGAGCGAGCCCGAGCCGGCGGGCGTGCCGCTCGCGTCCCACACACACATGCGCTCGTATGGAAAGCAGCGCGACTGCGGCAATCGTTCCCAGGTGCCACACATCCGCAACAGCCGCTGCGAGGCGCGGCTGAGCGCAAACACACGCAGGTCCCAGTCATCAGCCACGGCGGCGACCGTCGACGGGCGATCGGCGATGAGCGCCACACGACCCGATCCCACGAGCCCCCGCGCGCCGAGCAGAGCGGCGATCGTCGCGCCGATGACGCCCGCGCCGACCACCACGACATCGAAGTCTCGGCTCATCAAGCGGCTCGGATCGGCACGCCGCGCGCGAGCTTGGGTATGCGCCCGGCGGCGCCGGTGGACAACGCCGACAGGGCTGCCTTCGCGGGCGGCAACAGATCGAAAGCCAGAAGTCCGAGGTTGCGCAGTCGCCGCACCGGTCCCCAGGGGCTCGCAAAGACGCGCACCAGCCCATCCGTGAAGGCAATCACCTCGCGCCGGTCCGCGGCGCGCCAGGAATCGTAGAGCGCCGCGACGGTGTCGAGCTCGCCGCGCCGCTCGGCGATGAGCTCGGCGAGGCTCGCGACATCGCGCAGTCCGAGGTTAAACCCCATCCCTGCGACCGGATGCAGCGCTTGCGCGGCATTGCCGACTACGATGCAACGGCCCGCGCTCGAGCGCTCCGCCCGGCTCAGAGACAAGGGGTACGCGCGCCGGCGTCCCACCTTCAACAGCCGGCCGAGCCGCCACCCGAAGCGCGCCTGCACTTCAGACAGGAATTGCTCGTCGGACCAGCCCATCGCCGCTTCAGCCGCCGCCGGATTCAACGTCAAAACCAGCGCGCAGCGGCCGTCGGCGATCGGCAAGAGGGCGAGCGGCCCGGTAGAAGTGAAGCGCTCGTAGGCCACGTGCTCGTGAAACTTGCCCGGCAGCACCGTGGTGATGATCGCCGTCTGCGCGTAGTCACGCGTCTCGACGCCGACACCGAACGCGGCACGCACGGCGGAGTCGATGCCGTCGGCGGCCACCACCAAACGTGCACGCAGGATCCCGCGCGCGCGCGGGTCCGATGCGATCGCGAGCTCGACCGTGTCTTCTCCGATCGAGAGCGTCGCCACGCGGGCCGGGCAGAAGACGTCGAGATCGGGGCGGCGCGCCAAGCGCGCCCAAAGCGCCGCGCCGAGCGCGCGGTTCGGCAGGACGTAACCGAGGGCGTTGCGTCCGAGTTGCGCCGCGTCGATCCGGGCGAATCCGAAGTGTCCTTGGTCCGAGACGTGAATCTTGGCGATCCGAGTCGCCGCATCCGCGACATCCTGCCAGACCCCAAGCGTCTCGAGGATGCGTCGGCTGCCGTTCGACAACGCCGTGGTGCGCTCATCGAAGCTCGGTTGTGCGGCCGCATCGTGGGGGACCGCCTCGATGAGGGCCGTTCGCACGCCGACCCCCTCCAGGGCGACGGCCAGACTCGCGCCCACCATACCGCCGCCGACGATGGCGATGTCATAGGGTGCGCTCGAGGCCTCGGGCTGCGCGCTCACGACGACACCAGGCGCTCGATGGCCTCCGCAGTCTTCTCCAACGCCGCCGTCAACACCTCGGGAGCGCCGTCGGTGACCAGGACGTCGTCCTCGATGCGCGCTCCGATATTCCAGAACTCCTTCGGTACGCGCGGCGCCGGGCGGATGTAGACGCCGGGCTCGACGGTGAGCGCCATGCCGGGCTCGAGAACGCGCCACTCGCCGCCGACCTTGTAGTCGCCCACGTCGTGCACGTCGAGACCGAGCCAGTGTCCGGTACGGTGATTGAAGAACGGCAGATAAGCCTGCTCCTTGATGAGCCGGGACGGCTTTCCCTTGAGGAGACCGAGCGCGACCAGGCCGTGGGTTATGGACCGCACCGCGGCCTCGTGCGGCTCGTTCCAGTGGTTGCCGGCTCGCACCTTATCGATGGCCGCGAGCTGCGCATCGAGGACCACCTCGTAGACGGCGCGCTGTGCGGGCGTGAATCGGCCGTTCACGGGGAAGGTACGCGTAATGTCGGAGGCGTAGTAGTCGTGCTCACATCCCGCGTCGAGCAGGAGCAGATCGCCGTCGCGCAGCTTCTGATCGTTCGCGCGGTAGTGCATGACGCAGGCATTGGCGCCGCCGCCCACGATCGGGTGGTAGGAGATGTCGGCGTTATGCGAGCGGAACTCATGCAGGATCTCCGCCATGATCTCGTACTCCATGCGGCCGGGCCGCACGAAGCGCATGGCCCGGCGGTGTGCGCCGATGGCGATCTGCGCGGCGCGGCGCAGCTTGCCTTGCTCTCCGCGGCTCTTGTATAGGCGCATGTCGTCGAGCACGTGGCCGAGCGCGACGAACTCCTGGGGGACACCGGCGCCCTGACGCGCGTGAACGCGCATGCCGTTCACCCAGCCGAGCATGCGGGTATCGAACTCGAGGTGCGTCCCCATGGAGTAGAAGATGCGCGAACGCTGCTCCATCAAGCCCGGAAGAATCTCGTCGATGTCGGCGATCGGGAAGGCGTCGTCCGCACCGTAGCGCTCGACCGCGCCCTCGGGACCGGCCCATTCGCCGTCCCACGACTCGCGCAACGCATCGTGCTCGCGCACGAACAGCAGATACTCGGCATGCGGCCGTCCCGGCACCAGCACTGCCACGGCATCGGGCTCGGGGAAGCCGCTCAGGTAATAGAACTGGCTGTCCTGGCGATAGGCGTATTCGACATCCCCGTTGCGATGGCGCACGGGGGCGGCGGGCAGCACGGCAATGGCGTCCTTGCCGATCATGCGCATGAACTGCCGCCGGCGGCGCGCGAATTCCTGGCAGTCCATGCGGCCGCGCGATCCTTCTAGCCGCACGGGAGTCAGTGCAACCGTTGCGGAACCGTCGGGTAAGCTTGCTGGCGCAGCGGCAGGAGCTCCTCGAACACCACTTGCGCGGCTACGCGGATGAATTCCACCAGCTCCGCATACGCCTGCTCGTTCGACTCGTCCGCCTCGGCGGCATCGCCGGAGGCGCGTGAGATTTCGGTGAAGTCGCGTACGATTTCTCCCACGTCGCCGTTCAGCGCCTCCAGATCCGAGATCTGGCCCGTGCCCAGCCCATAGAGGAACCCGGTGCACCATAATGCAAGCGCATTGGCACGTCCGTTCAGCGGTTGCTCGTCGTCGGGGAGCAACGGCTGGAACTCCATGCCTTGCTCACCGAAGGACGCCGTGGTGGCCGTGAATACCCGCTCGATCATGGCGGCGGATTCGTCGGACAGCGAGGCGCCGTCCGGCAGTATCTCATTGACCCAATCCTGCATCTTGTACGGCGCCAGCGAGCAAAGCGCGCCGCACAACGATCCGTGCGCCTCGGCCGCGTCCGCCAGACTGCCTGCCGCCGCCAGCACATCCTCAAAATCCTTGAAGCGGATGTCCATCATGGTGGCTCGAATGATAGCGCGTCGGACCCAATCTGGGCGACGTCCTCGCCCCTTTGCATTGCGCAAACGAGCGCTCTATATTGGCGCCATGAACGAAGCCAATCCCAAATCCGCCGTAGAGCTCGAGCTGAAGCGACTGGAAAAGCGCCTGGAGGATCTCATCGTAACGGTGAGCCAGATCAAGGAGGAGAACCGGGCGTTGCGGCAGCGGCAGGAGACGCTGACCGCCGAGCGCGCCACCTTGCTGCAGAAGAACGAGCAGGTTCGCGCACGCGTTGAAGCCATGATCGGGCGGCTGAAATCGATGGAGCAGGCATGAGCGAGAACCAGGCGAGAGTCAGTGTGCGTATCCTCGAGAAGGAGTACCACATCACCTGTCCGATGGAGGAACGCTCCGATCTGCTCGATTCCGCCGAGTTTCTGAACTCCAAGATGCGCGAGATCCGCGACAGCGGCAAGGTGGTCGGTCTCGATCGCATTGCCGTGATCGCGGCCTTGAACATGGCGAATGAGCTGATCAGGTTCCGCAATCGTGACAGCAGTCTCGACTCCGACGTGGGCAGCCGCTTGCGTATCCTGCGCGAGCGGGTAGAGTCGGCTCTGGAGAAGGGTCGACAGCTCGAGCTCTGAGTCGACCGAGTTCAAGTTTGGCGCTGCCTGCGGTGTTCGATGCGGATCGGGTTACCTCCTGACCCTAATTTGTAAACCCCAGGGGCCATTGCTTGCTGGCAGCATTGTGCAAGTCCGCCACGAGCGGAAAGCCTTAAGTGTCGGCAGTTAGCCCCACCTGTTGCTCAGGTCGGGAGCAACGGTCCAAAACGGCACATGCGGGTGGCGCCATCCCCCAATCATGCTCATCGACAAATCCATGAAAGGTCAGTTGCGGAAAGCGCTGCGCGCGCGGCGCCGCGGGCTCTCCGCCGCCGACCACGCCCTGCGCTCGAACCTCGCCGCCTCCTCCATCACCCGCCTGCCCGCCTTCAAGCCGGGAGCGCGTGTGGCGGTCTATCTGCCGTTCGATCGAGAGACGAACACCGCCGCGCTCTTGATCGCGGCGCGGCGGCGGCGAGTGCGCATCTACGTGCCCGTCATCGAGAGTCGGCGCTACGCCCGGCTACGTTTCTACCCTCTGTCCGGCAAGACGCGCCGCGGCGTGTTCGGCATCTCGATCCCACACGGCGCCGCGCGCCGCCGAACCGTCGCCCCGCGTTGGCTCGATCTCATCGTGGTGCCCCTCGTGGGTATCGACGGGCGGGGGCTGCGCCTCGGAATGGGCGGCGGGTTCTACGATCGCGCACTCTCCTTCCGGCGCAACCGGCATCACTGGCGCGGACCTCACCTGGTCGGTCTCGCCTTCGAGTGCCAATGCGTCGAAGCGGTGTACCCGCAGGCGCACGATATCCGGCTGGACGCGGTCGCCACCGAGCGCGGTGTGCGGCACTTCCGCCAAAATCCTCCAGCAGACCAGCATCCTCAATCAGACAATGCTCCTCCTCCATCAGACGAGGCTCCTCCATGAACCACTGGCTCCTCAAGTCCGAGCCCGGCACCTTCAGCATCGACGACCTCGCGGCGAAGCCCCGGCGCACCACCGCCTGGGACGGCGTGCGCAACTATCAGGCCCGCAACACGCTGCGGGACTCGATGAAGAAGGGCGATACCGCCTTTTTTTATCATTCGAGCTGCGAGGTCCCGGGTATCGCCGGCATCGTGCGCATCGTGCGGGAAGGTTACCCGGACAAGACCGCCTTCGATCCGAAGGACGCGCACTACGATCCCGAGAGCGACGAAAGCAATCCTCGCTGGTACGTGGTGGACGTCCAGCTGGTGCGCAAGCTCAAGCGCCTCATCACGCTCGATGAGCTGCGCAAGCATGTGCGTAAGGAGCTTTCTGACTTCGTGGTGTTGCGCCGAGGTAATCGGCTATCGGTCACTCCGGTATCGAAAGCGGAATGGGAATTCGTTCTCTCACTCGAGTGAGCTCGCTCACATCGCTAGCACATTCCAATGCCGTAGGGCCATGTATTGCTTGTAAATTAATTTATCGTGTATATACTCGGTCCCCGGACTAACCCGACTACGGAGTTTTAACATGGCAGCGAAAGCAAAGAAGGCGAAGAAGAAGGCGTCCAAGAAAAAGGCCGCTAAGAAGAAATAAAGTCTTCGAAAGAAAGCAACTGTGCCCGCGAAAGCGGGCACAGTTGTTTCTGGGGGGCACGAAAAACATGTCAGCAAACGAGAAGAAGCGGCGCGCGGCGGAGGCCGCGATACCTTACATCGTTCCGGGCATGGTGCTCGGCATCGGCACAGGTACGACGGTGGCCCAGCTCATTCAAGTGCTGAAAGACCGTAAAATCCAGCTCGAAGCCGCGGTCGCGAGCTCGCGCCAGACATCCGCGGCGCTCAAGACCTGCGGCATACCCGAGACCGATTTGAATGCCGAGGGTGACCTCGATCTCTACATCGACGGCGCCGACGAGGCGACTGCGCGCGGTGTGCTCATCAAGGGCGGCGGTGCGGCACTGACGCGCGAGAAGATCATCGCCGCCGCCTCGCGCAAGTTCGTCTGCATCATCGACGACGCCAAGCTGGTCGCGGAGCTCGGGGCCTTTCCACTACCCGTCGAGGTGATACCGATGGCGCGCTCCTACGTGGCGCGCCGTCTCGTGAAGCTCGGGGGTACTCCCGTGTGGCGCGAAGGAACGGTGACCGACAACGGCAACGTGATCCTGGACGTTCACGGGCTGCGCCTTGCAGACCCCGCCGCCATGGAGGACGCCATCAATGGCATCGCCGGAGTGGTGAGCGTCGGTCTCTTCGCCCATCGCGGAGCGGATGTGCTGCTCGTCGCTGGCGACGGCGGTGTGAAGACCATCACACTCCCGCCTTGGAGCTAGATCTCGAGACGGGTACCGATCTCGATCACCCGGCCGGAGGGCAGACCGTAGTAATCGGCAATGACCTGCGCGCTGCGCGCCATCTGCATGAAGGCCCTGCGGCGCAGCGGCGGGAGATCCGAGCGCTGACCGGGCAGTAGCTCCTCGCGGCTCAGGAAGAAGGTGGTGCGCTCGGGCTCGTAATGCACCCCATGGGCCTCCGCTGCGCGCAGGATCTCCATGATGTTGGGTTTCTCCATGAAACCGAACGCGGCGACGATGCGCACGATGCGTTCGCAAACCGGAGTCACCGTGAGCCGCTTTGCATCGGGAATGCGCGGCTGCTCGCGCGTGACCACCGTCAGGAGCACCACCTGCTCGTGAATCACCCGATTGAATTTGAGGTTGTTGAGCAACGCACGCGGTATGCTCGATGCCTTGGCGTCCATGAATATGGCCGTGCCGGGCACACGGACTGGCGGGTCGCGCTTCAGGTCCACCAGAAAGTCACGCACCGGCTTTTGCTCGCGCAGCAAGCGTGCCATGACCGAGGCTCTGCCCCTCGCCCAGGTCTGCATAGGCCTGCCCGCAGCCATCGGCTCTTCGCCCCAGTGCGCGACTTGATGAGGCTCAATGTGAGCGGCGTCACGATGGTCATCGCGCCCGATACGGCGAGCCCATAGGCGCCCGCCAGGGCCGCAGAGCTGCCGAAGCTCAACACCAGTCCGATCGTGGCGAGCATCATGATCCAGTTCATGACGGGCACGTAAATCTGACCCGCGTACTCCGCCGAGGAGTGCTTGACCCGGACCCGCGGAAACAGCCCGAGACCCACCGCTTGGGTGGTTACCGAGAAGACTCCCGAGATCACACGGCTTGCGAGGCGATGACCGTGGCGGCAGTGGCGATGACCACCAGCGGCAGGAGCGACCACGCCGGGGCCATCAAGTAGAAGGGATTGGAGATCGCAGCCGGGGTCTCGATGAGCAGCGCGCCCTGGCCGAAGTAGTTGATCACGAGCGCGGGCATGACGACGCACACCCAGCTCAGACGAATCGGGGCCTTACCGAAATGTCCCATGTCCGCATAAAGCGCCTCGCCGCCGGTGACGGTGAGAAACACGCCGGCGAGCACCGCGAGCGCGCTGATCTTGTGGCTCAGCATCAGCCGCAGGGCGAAAGTCGGATCGAGAGCGAGCAGCACTCCGGGCTCGCGCGCGATCCAAACGACACCCATCACGGCCAGGATGATGAACCAGCCGAGCATCACCGGGCCGAACACGCGTCCCACCGAGCCCGTACCGTGACGCTGGATCAAGAACAATCCGACCACCACGGCGATGGTGATGGGCAGGATCGGAATCTGCGCATCGGGCGCAGCAACGTGCAGGCCCTCTACCGCGCTCAGTACCGAGATCGCGGGCGTGATGGCACCGTCGGAGAAGAACAGCGCCGCGCCGAGGATGCCGAGCATCCCGTAGATCTTCTTGCGCGGACTCTGCCGCTCGGTGTTGACCACCAGGGCGGTGAGCACGAGCCGCCTTCCCCCTTGTTATCGGCGTTCAACACGACCGCAACGTACTTGAGCAGAATGACGAGGACCAGCGTCCAGAAGAGGGGACTCGTGCCGATGTCGCCGAACACGACACCGAGCGCGGCCAGCGCGAGCGGCGCCAGTCGTCCTCCCGAATTCCGATCGCTCGACATGGATACCTTATGGGCGAGCCGGCTCTAAGGAAAAGGGCCCACCGGGGTGGGCCCTCATTTGGCTGGGGGACTAGGATTCGAACCTAGGTAAACGGTGTCAGAGACCGTTGTCCTACCGCTAGACGATCCCCCAAGAAGCCATCTGATCAGCGCTTGGAGAACTGGGTTCCGCGGCGGGCCTTGCGGCGGCCCACCTTCTTGCGCTCGACTTCGCGCGCATCGCGGGTTACGAAACCCGCCTTGCGCAACGGCGATCGCAGCGTCTCGTCGTAGGCCATCAGCGCGCGCGTGATGCCGTGGCGAATCGCGCCGGCCTGCCCGGTGATCCCGCCACCCTCGACGTGTGCATCGACGTCGAACTTGCCTTCCAGCTGCACGGCGCCGAACGGCTGCTGCACGATCATGCGGCCCGTTTCACGCCCGAAAAACTCTTCCAGCGAGCGGCCGTTGATGGAGACCTTGCCCGTGCCCTTGGTGAGATACACCCGTGCACTCGAGGTCTTGCGCCGGCCGGTGCCGTAAAAGGAATTATTGGCGGAGCTCAATGCCATGAGATGGTTCCTAGCGTTTACAGCTCCAGCGCTTTCGGCTGCTGAGCTTGATGAGGATGGGCGTTGCCGCCGAATACATGAAGCTTACGGTACATGCGCCGCCCGAGAGGGCCCTTCGGCAACATGCCCTTCACCGCGATCTGGATCGCGCGCTCCGGATGCTCCTTGAGCAGCTTCTCGAGCGTGGTGCTCTTCAAGTTGCCGACGTAGCCAGTGTGCTGGTGATACCACTTGTCGGTGAGCTTGGCGCCCGTGACGCGCACGGTACCCGCGTTGATGACGACGATGTGGTCGCCGAGATCCTGATGGGGTGCGTAGGTGGGCTTGTGCTTGCCCTTCAAGCGATGAGCGATCTGGGAGGCCAGCCGGCCCAGGGTCTTGCCCGCCGCATCGACGACATACCAGTCGCCTCGGGTCTCTTCGGGCTTTGAGAATACGGTTTGCATGAATATTTCCGGGCGGTAGGTCCCAACGAAAGGCGCGAAAGTGTACAGAACCCGAGGCCACATGACCAGTCCGACCTGGACTGGCGAATTCGGGCCGCCCTGCGACGGAGGCCGAGGCCGGCCATACCCCCTCGGCAGAGCGGGCGAGCAGGCACCAAGCGGGCCCGTTTTCCAATATCCCTATAATATAATGTATCCGTGAGCGTCCGCAGCTTTAGTCTTACCGACCGACTTTTGGGTGAAATTGGCCGGACAATCAATGTCTTAGGCGCCCCAGCCCGAGCAGCCCGCGCGTTGCCGGCCGGCCCCGCGGGCGAGCTCGTGCTCGAGGAAGCGGAGCGTCGAGAATCGGCCCGGCTCATGCGGGTGAACCATGCCGGCGAAGTGGCAGCCCAGGCCTTGTACCGCGGGCAGGCGCTCGCCGCCCGCAATGCGGAAGCCGCCACGGCGATGAGCCAGGCCGCCGCCGAAGAGCTCGATCACCTCGCCTGGTGCGAGCAGCGCATCGCCGAGCTCGACGGGCGCGTGAGCCTTTTGAATCCGCTGTGGTATTCGGGATCCTTTCTCATCGGCGCGCTCGCGGGCGCCCTTGGCGACCGCACGAGTCTCGGGTTCTTGAGCGAGACGGAACGGCAGGTCGAATCGCACCTGCGAGATCATTTGGATCGGTTGCCGCCCGCCGACAAACGCAGCCGCGCCATCATCGAGCAGATGAAGCATGACGAGGTCGCGCACGGCGCGAAGGCGGACGCGTTGGGAGCGGCGAAGCTGCCCAGGTGGGTGCAGGAAGCGATGCGCCTGACGTCGCGACTCATGACTCGCGGATCGTACTGGCTATGACTTACTGCTTGCGATTCCGAGACTTATGTAATAAAAGGGGGCGCCAGAACGGGCGTTTTCACGACCATCAGACTTGGGAGAGACCATGGAAGAAGTGGCAAAAGCCTTAAGCGATATCCCTGCGATCAATCGTTTCTTGAGCTACTGCCGTATCCGGACGGTCCCCTCCAAAACCGTGATCATCCATGCGGGTGATCTGCCGGACATTCTCTACTACATCATCTCGGGCTCGGTGGAGGTCATGATCGAGGATGAGGACGGTAACGAGATGGTCCTCGCCTACCTCAATAAAGGACAATTCTTCGGCGAGATGGGCCTGTTCTACGAACAGCCCACCCGCAGTGCCTGGGTACGGACTCGCCAGCAGTCGGAGCTCGCGGAAATGACCTATCCGCGCTTCCGCCAGATCGCCGCCGAGAGCCCCGGACTGATTTTCGAGCTGGCCACACAGCTCGCAACCCGTCTCGATCGCACCAACCGCAAGCTCGGTGACTTGGCATTCGTCGACGTCACGGGCCGCGTCGCGCACGCGATCATGGACCTGTGCGGGGAGCCGGACGCGATGACTCATCCGGAGGGCATGCAGATCAAGGTGAGCCGACAGGAATTGTCACGCTTGGTCGGCTGCTCCCGCGAGATGGCGGGACGTGTTCTCAAAGTGCTGGAAGAGCAAGGGCTCCTGCGCGCCACCGGCAAGACCATCGTGGTATTCAATGCGCGCCCGAAAGTGAAGACGCGCCCCCTCATCGTGCCGGTGAAGGCCGGGGCGGCCCCGGCCGGCAAGCCGACGCGCACCGAGCAGCCCGATGAAGACGACGATGAGGACGACGACGACGAATAGCGCGGCCGGCTAGGCGCGGCCGGCAGGTCTCGTCGAGAACCCCAGCTCCGCGCGCGCTCGTAGCGAGCGAATCGTGGCGGCATAGTCGGGGCTGCCGAAGATGGCGGATCCCGCGACCAAAGTGTCCGCGCCCGCGCGCGCGATATCCGCCGCATTGTCGGTCTTCACTCCGCCGTCGATCTCCAACCGGATGTCGCGTCCGCTCGCCTCGATGCGTGCGCGCGCCTCGGCGAGCTTGCCGAGACTTTCGGGAATGAACTTCTGTCCGCCGAACCCCGGATTCACCGACATCACCAGGATGGTGTCGATCTTGTCGATCACATAGTCCAGCCAATTGAGCGATGTGGCCGGATTGAACACGAGGCCGGGTGCGCAGCCTGCTTCGCGGATGTGCTGAATGGTTCGATCGACGTGCTGGGTCGCCTCGGGATGGAAACTGATACGCGAGGCGCCCGCGTTGGCGAAATCCGCCGCCAGCGCATCGACCGGCGTGACCATCAAGTGCACGTCGATGGTGGCTGTGATGCCCGCCTTGCGCAGCGCCTCGCATACCATCGGACCGACGGTGAGATTGGGCACGTAATGATTGTCCATCACGTCGAAGTGAATCCAGTCCGCACCCGCGGCGAGCACCGCCTTCACTTCTTCGCCGAGGCGGGAAAAATCGGCAGACAGGATTGACGGTGCGATGCAGATTGCCATTGGTAGACCCTGACTCCTATGCGACCCGAAGGCAACAGGTGGAGTCAGGGCCCCCTACCAAACCGTGCATGCGGATTTCCCGCACACGGCTTACCAGTGATCGGTCGGCAAACAGCATT
>Ga0187890_10002380_pt1 | contig 13163 bp, 12 predicted proteins | sample June2016WEW_21_1_FD_133005 | JGI IMG/M metagenome (GOLD analysis project Ga0187890, IMG submission 133005) | Peatland microbial communities from SPRUCE experiment site at the Marcell Experimental Forest, Minnesota, USA - June2016WEW_21_10 | ecosystem: Environmental > Terrestrial > Soil >... | reverse complement strand
GACTACGACGTCGAGCGCCCGGGCCACTACAGCGCCGGAAAGTTCAAACGCCCGAAGGAGCCCAAAAAGAAGGATTCAAAGCAGCACGACCCGATGTCGATCGAAGATCCAGACGAGCCATAAAAAAACTGCTTCAAACCTGGCGGCTTGAAGCAGCCCTCGGTCACTCGTCTCAAATTAGAAGCGGAACACGATACCGGTTGTGAGTCTGACGTTGTCGTTGCTGGTGTTGAGGTTTGAGAAATGATAGTAAACCCAGTCAAATTCAGCCAGGCGAACCGCGACGGCCCTGTTGACTTTGACGTCCACTCCGCCACCGAACAACGTGGTGAAACCGTTTTGGGAGCAATTAGACCCACCGCAATTCGACACGCCTACATGGGCCCCTCCGAGCAACACGTGAACGAATGGGTTTACCCTACCCTCGCGGAAACCAACCACCGGACCGCCGGTATAAGAGTAAATATGAACGTTAGCCCCATTGACCGTTGCGTAGTTGCCGCTAAAATCCCCCGTCACACCAATAAACTTGTTGAAATAGCCGGTCACGGAAGTGTCCCAGCCGTTAAAGCTAATGGCGTTGCCTGTGCCATTGTTGCTGTTGTCACTACCGAGACGCAAGTATTGATACCCGCCGAACACTTCCACTCTATCCTGCGCCATCAACGGAAGCGTGAGGAGTCCCAGAAAAACAATTAAAACAACAAACTTCTGCATGTTCTCTCCTTTGCGAAATCGAACTTATCCTGCCTCCCGCTAGTTCCGGGGACAGGCATTCCCTCCAAACAAATTGCACACAGTCTTAGATGTCTAGAATCTATTCGAAGTATACGCTCTCGCAGAATCCGGCACCAGAAAAGTACAACCTCATGGTACACAGAAATACAACGTGATGGTACGCACTTAGGTAACTGGCCTGGACCGGAACCAGACAACTAATCTCGGTTTTGTGCGGTAAAACGGGGCTGTAACTCTCAAATCGCAGACTCTCCAGAAACGTTGACATTCGAGAAATGTCTTGTGTCTCGGAGACATATTCAAGTCGTCACAGTTATTTGTGACTTATTTCACACCATACCCTTCCTTAACTCTTCCAGCGAATATTTCGTCCCCCGCCACACGATGCCGTCATTCCAGAACGCGTGAAACATGGAGCGCAGCAGTATGTACATGAACAGGCTGGTACCAACTGAATGCAGAAAAAAATAATATGGCTGGACTGCCGACCGGAACGAGATTCCGCAATAAATCGCAAACAGCGAACCGAGCGCGATAACATAAGGAAGTCGCGCCCATCCATGTGCCAGCCACACGCCAAGAAATGGGCCGAGGTTCAGAAAACCCAGACCCACTACGGTGACCACCGTTCGCCACCACTGGAAGGAAAGCACGGCAAAAAAATTCTTGGTGAGATTGTTGACGATGCCGAAAGCGCCCTTTGCCCAGTGCAGGGAAATCAGATCCTCCCCGGAAACATTGCGCTGGACGTAGCCCGCGTTCTTGATTACCTTGCCCAGTTTCATGTCGTCGATCACTTCCATGCGCAATGCGCGATACGTGCCGACCGCGTCATAGACCGGGCGCCGGACCAGGTTGAAAGCACCCACCCCCATGTGGTCGCGCGCTTTGGGATCGGCAACTTTCCACGGTCGATGTCCGAAAACGAAGAGCACCTGGAAGAAGGCGATCATCATTCTCTCGCCCGGCCCCTTCATGATCATGCGCGGGAAAAGAACGACGTGGTCGGCGCGCTCGGCTTGGGCATAGGCGACGGCGCGCCGCAGAGAATCGGGCTTGAAGAGTACATCGGCGTCGGTGAAGAGCAACCAGTCTCCACTCGCCTGTTGGCCGGCCATCCACATGGCATGCGTTTTGCCCAGCCAGCCCGCAGGCAGTTCCGAAATATGGATCACCTTCAGCAAGCCCAGCTTCCGCAAACCCAGCTTCGGCAAACCCAGGGATGGAGAACCCGCCGCAACCTCCTCCATGATCTGGCCGGTGCGGTCCGTCGAGCGGTCGTTGACGGCAATAACTTCGTAGTTGGAATAGTCGAGGGCGAGCAACTGCACAAGCGTCTCGCGAATGCTTTCTTCTTCATTGCGCGCCGGAACAATAATGCTGACTCTAGGCTCGCCACTTGGGGCCGCTGGCCTGCGATCCCATTCGGGCCGAGCGATATTGGCGACATGCGGCATGCCGAATGCCGCTTCCACGATACGCGAAAACCAGGCCAGCGCGAGGATGCCGCCTGCAATCCAAGAAACTGCAATCCAGTAAACGGTTTGCCAATGCATTTTGCTTAGGAAGATACTCCCGAGGGTAATTGCGCTGGCGACGATTCATCTTGCAAGCGTAAGGGTGGGGCAAAGCGCATGCCGTAGAACAGTATGGCAGAAGACAGCGCGATCGCGATGACCGGTCCCACAAAGGCAAGTCGCAGCGAATACTTGTCCGAGAGATAGCCGATTAGAACAGGGGATGGCACATCGCCGAGCAGGTGATAAACAAAAATGCTTGCTGCCAAGGCGGCGGCACGCACATGGGGTCCGACCGAATCGATAATGGCGGCGTTCAGCGGGCCGGTGTTCAAGAGCAGCAAGAACTCGGCGACAAAAATGCCTACGACCATGGTCCTCCCGCTCGCAAACAAGGCGACGCACATGGCGGGAATCCCCAAACCCAGACTGACTGCGGATACGAGGTAGTGGGCAGATCGGGTTCGACGCAGCAACCAATCGGAGATCCAGCCGCCCGCGAGGGACGCAACCAGCCCGTTAACGATGGTGCTCAAACCAAAAATAATGTTCGCATCCAGCAGGCTGTAACCGTGGGCGCGGTGCAGAAACGTCGGCATCCAGACCTGGAGTCCTCCGAGCGCGAACGTCATCATCGCCATGCCGAGGGTTGCCGTGAGGAATGCGGGATTATGGAGCAAGCTTTTCAGCGTGTCCCGGTCTTTAGTTTTGCTCTCGGGCGTATCGAATTGGCCGAGTGGCGGCTCCGGAAGCAGCAGAAGCAGCAACGCCAGCAGCACTCCGGGTGCAGCTCCAGCATAAAACGGAGCCCGCCAGCCGTACTTTGGACCCATGACTCCGCCGAGCAGATATCCCAGCGCGGTTCCGACCGGAAGCGCAAGATAAAACACCCCCATGACCCGTCCTCGCTTCTCAACCGGAAACAAGTCTGCGACAAAGGTTGGAGAAAGAATGACAAAGCTGGCTTCGCCGATGCCCACCAGGGTATGACGAATGAGCAGTTGGTTAAAGTTTGTCGTGACGGCGGTGAGCAGAGTTGCCCCACTCCACACCAAAGCTCCGGCAACGATGACGCGCTTGCGCGAGAAGCGCAGCGAAAGCGGCCCCATGAAGGGCGCCGCGCACATATAAAAAATGAAGAAGACGCTGGTGAGCAGGCCGAACGCCGCGTCGCTGCGATGGAATTCCGCTTTAACCAGATCCTGTACCGCGAACAACACCGAGCGGTCGATGTAATTGAGCAGGTTCAGCGCCGTCAGCAGCGCCAGTGCCGTGCGAGGATAGAGTTTCGCCGGGGTCACAGGTCGAGCGAATATAGCATGACGAAGAAGAGGAGAAACACGGAATCTACGAGGTTCCAAAAGACCCGATCACTTCTGGCTTTTCTTCGCTCGCGGCCACCTCGCAATCACGACCGTCGAAATCCCGCCGCGCGGACGGAACTCACCTTTCACCTCCGCCCACACCGGCTTGGCCCAGCGCACAACATCCGCCAGCACCTGATTCACGATGTTCTCCTGGAAGATGCCGAGGTTGCGATACGCCTGGAGATATTCCTTTAACGATTTCAACTCCAGGCACCGGCGATCCGGCACGTAGCGGATCACGATGTTGCCGAAGTCCGGCAAGCCAGTCTTGGGGCAGACGGACGTGAATTCGGGATCATCCACGACAATCTCGTATCCTGCTTGACCAGAAGCCGGAAATTGGTTCGGCCAAGTTTCAATTTCCGGGAAATCGTGATCGAGCCCGGCGCTGGCGTGCTCGGCGGTGTAACGCGGCGAAGCATAGCGGGAAGATGGGGATCGGCGAGATTTCGGCATCTGCCTATTGTACCCAGCCCCTTGTCCCAAGCGTCTTGAACCCAGCTTTGCCGGTTGTTAGGAACTCCAACTAATGGAATGCGGAGGGAGCTTGGTTCCGGAGTTTAGATCCGGGGCCTCGTGGTCGCGTTGTGATTTGCTCGTTAGCTTGTAGTAACTACCGGAGATGTACTGTATCTGAGGCGGGCTAGGTTTTGATAAAATCTCCAGAGTTTTGGGTCTGGGTTGCGATTATCGAAAACAGAGAGGAGAAACTTTTGAATCGACGATTTGGAAAAACAGCAGTGGCAGCCGTTGTGGCGGGGGCTCTTTTGCTATTTGTCGCAGCACCCCTCATGCACGCCGACGCCAAAGAGAAGTGCCAACATGCCATCGAAAAGGCGGAAGCAAAACTGGACAGAGCGATCCGCGACAAGGGCGAACATAGCCGCGAAGCCGATGAACGGCGGCGAGATTTAAATGCCGAACGGGAACGTTGTTGGAATGAGCATCATCAGTGGTGGAATGGGAAAGACCATCGATGGGAGACGGAGCACAATTGGGAGCATGATCATGATAACGATCATCACTGAGTGAGGTTGGCCACCGGTAGCCCTAAGGGCGGTTCGAACGAGCGTCCCGTGACTCGCTGAGTCTGGGACGCTTTGTTTTGCGCCTTTGCTGCGCATTCAGGGCTGGCCTCTAGGTTAGTCGTTAGTCGTCGGTCGTCGGGTCGTCAGTCGTTGGCAAACCCTCCGAACGACTGACGACCAACGACCAACGACTCCTGACGCAAACCGTCGGCCCGGAGCATCTAAACAGGTAAGCCCTGCGCGTCCATTTGCCTGCTCTCACAGCGCCTGGATGATATACATTGAGCTTGTGCGTTTCTCTGCATGCCATTGAATGGAAACAGTTCGGGACACCGGCCGCGGCGTTGGTGGATAACGGCGCTTGCCATTTTGGCGGCGGTGATTGTGCTGGGTGCTTTCGTCTCCCGCCGCGATAACCCGGTGCCGGTGCGAACCGCCGTCGTCGAGCAGACCGCGATCCGCAGCCTGGTTTCCACCAACGGAAAAATTGAGCCCGTCAACAACTTCGAGGCCCACGCTCCGGTCACGGCGAATGTGCAGCGCGTGTTGGTCAAGGAAGGCGACTCCGTCAAGAAGGGCCGATTGCTGCTGGTTCTCGATGACGCCGGCGCACGGGCGCAAGCCGCCCGCGCCCAGACGCAATTGAAAGCGGCGCAAGCCGACCTGAGCGCCGCCGAACGAGGCGGGAACCAGGAAGAAGTGTTGAGCCTCGAAGCGCAACTGGTAAAGGCCGGCACCGACCGCGATTCGGCAGAGCACAACTTGGTTGCGTTGAAAAAACTTGAGCAGCAGGGTGCGGCCTCGGCAGGTGAAGTGCGAGAAGCGGAAAACGCTTTTGCCCGCGCCGATGCCCAACTCACCTTTCTCCGTCAAAAGCAGACGAAACGATATTCGAATGCGGAGTTGGCGCGCGTCGAGGCGCAACAGGCGGAAGCGCAGGCCACCTACGATGCCGCGCAGGACGTTCTGGCGAAATCCAATGTCCGCGCTCCTTTCGATGGCATCGTGTACTCGCTGCCCGTAAAGCAGGGCGGCTTCGTCGCAGCCGGAGATCTCCTGCTGCAAATGGCGGATCTGCGAAAAGTGATGGTCCGCGCTCTCGTCGATGAACCCGACGTGGCCCGGCTCGCTCCCGGAAATCCGATTGAGATTACCTGGGACGCAGTCCCCGGACGCGTCTGGCGGGCCACCGTGACTGACATCCCATCGACCGTGAAATTGCACGGTGCGCGCAACGTCGGCGAGACCACCAGCATCGTAGATAACAAGGATTTGAAACTCTTGCCCAATATAAACGTCGGCGTAACCATCGTCACCGCCGAGCACGATAACGTGCTGGTGGTGCCGCGAGAAGCTCTGCGAATGGACGATTCCAAGCCTTATGTTTTGCTGGTTTCCGGCCACGAACTCAAGCGCCGTGATGTGCAGACTTCCCTTTTCAATCTCACGCAGGTTGAAGTAACCCGCGGCCTCTCTGCCAAGGACGTGGTGGCGATCGGTTCGTGGAATGGTAAACCGATCGGCGAACGAACGCAGGTCACGTTTTAGCAGGTTACGTATTAAATGATCACACGCACTTTTTTGCTCGTTCTGCTTACGCTCATCGCGGCCTTGACTGCCAGCGCGGATTCCGCCAAGGACCTGCTGGCGGCCGGCCGGGTCGATGAAGCCATCGCCGAATTGAATGGACACCTCTCTTCCGCTCCGGCGGATGCGGAATCCTCCAACCTGCTGTGCCGGGCCTACTACGCGCTCGAAGATTGGGAGCGCGCCGAATCTTCCTGCAAAAAAGCGGTCGCGCTTGACCCGGACAACAGCCGCTTCCATCTGTGGCTGGGGCGCGCGTACGGCGAAAGGGCGGATCGGGCAAATGTTCTTGCCGCCGGGGTTCTGGCGGAAAAGGCTCGCGGAGAATTCGAGCGCGCGGTGCAACTGAATCCGAACGACGTGGATGCCCGGCTCGATCTGGCGGAGTTCTATGTTCTAGCGCCCCGCGTCCTCGGCGGCGGCGAGCAGAAGGCCCGCGACCAGGCGCAGTCCATTGCCACCGTAGACCCTGGCCGGGAACACTGGGTTTATGCGCGCATCGCCGAACAGAAAAAAGACTTCGCCACCGCCGAACGGGAATATCACCAGTACATCGACCTCAGCAAAGGCGACGCGCAAGCCTGGCTCAATCTGGCTTTTTTTCTCCGCCGCCAGTTGCGTATCGAGGAAATGGAGCAAGCCGTCGTCAAGCTCAGCCAAGCGCCTATGCCCAGACGCGATGTTCTGTTTGAAGCGTCCGAGATACTCTATCGCACCGGTCGTAGCTTTCCTTTCGCCACGGAACTGCTGCGCCGCTATCTCGCCGCCGGTCCGGTTGAGGCAGCGCCGGCCTTCAAAGCCCGCTATTTGCTGGGTCTGTTGCTGGAAAAACAAGGCGACAAAGCAGGTGCTGCGCAGGAGTACCGTGCTTCCTTGTCATTGGCCCGGAACTTCGGTGTGGCCCAGCAAGCACTCAACCGAGTTGCCCCCTGAGGATGGCAAGATTCCCTTTGCGCCTTGCGGCGTCCCCGATAACTTCCAAAGCTACTGTCCCGCTCGCCTCTGGCGCACTACAATTTGTGCGTCGCGGCGCGGCCGCGCCCCCGATCCATGTAGTGATGAGATGCAGGTGACGAGATGAAGCTTCGATTGCCGCGGTGGTTGCGCCGCACAAATCTGCTCGCCTTATTTACTTCCGCATTGATGATCGCAACGCGCGCCCAGGCTGAACCGCTGCCTCTCGAACGCGCCATTCGGCTGGCGCTCACGCACAGCACGACTTCGGCGATTGCGAATGCCGACGTGCAGCGGACCTTTGCCTCCTACCGGGAACTCCGCAACAACTACCTGCCGCAACTGACTCTCGGCGGGGGCTACGCCTATACCTATGGCTACCCGCTCAGCATCGGAGGGTCGGGGCCTGCGTTGGCGAGCGTCGTCGCGCAGAGTACGCTCTTCAACCCGGCGCAGTGGCAGCTAATGAAGGCAGCGAAAACGGATTGGCATGCTTCCGAGTTTCAGGACAAGAACCAGCGCAATGCCCTCATCCAGGACGTCGCGCTGACCTATGCTGAACTGGCCAAGTGGGAAGCGCGACTCGTGCGCTTGCAGCAGGACGAGGCCCAGGCGCAGCAAATGGAGCAAGCAGTGGCCGAGCGCTTGCAGGAAGGCGTAGACAGCGCCGTGGATTTAAACAAAGCCAAGCTCACGGCAGCGCGCGTGCGCCTTCACCGGGCCGAGGCACGTGGCAACGCCGATGTCCTGCGGCGCCACCTCTCAACCCTGACCGGTTTGCCGGTTTCCTCCATTGAAATCGCGCCCGAAACCATTCCCGCCTTGCCACCGGTCGCGTCCGAGGAAGGTCTTCCGGAGAAGGCGATTGCTTCCAGCCCCACCATCAAGTTTGCCGAGGAGCATTCTCTGGCGGAAGCGATGCGGGCTTCGGGAGAGCGTCGCGCTTTGTTGCCGTCCATCGATTTTTCCGCCCAATATTCGCGGTTTACCACCTTCAATAATTACCAGGAGTACTTCCCGGCAAATACATTTCAGACTAACAACGCTACCGTCGGCGTTGCCATCCGGATCCCGCTATTCAACGCCAGCCAGCGCGCCCGAGCCGACGCGGCCAAGGCTGAAGCCCTGAAGGCGAAGAAACAAGCCGACGCGGCTCGCGACCAGGTGGCGGAGGAAACGCTAAGACTGCAGCGCGCCGCCGAGCAACTCGAGGCCGCCCGCGAAGTGGCGCAGTTGGAGTATCAACTGGCACAGTCGGGCCTGGACGCGGCCCAAACCAGGATCGACGCCAACACGGGCACCCTGCACGAATTGGCCGATGCGCGTGTGCAAGCAGCCGAACGCTATCTGCTCTTCCAGGATGCCGATTTTGAATACCAGCGGGCCCGCATGAACCTGCTGCGCGCCACCGGAGATTTGGAGAAATGGGCGCTGCCCGGCACCCCCTCGACAAACCCGCCTTCAAAATGACGCATAAAAGATTCTCCTCCAGCCGCTGCTCGATTCTCGCGTCTTAATGCGCCAAAGCGACGTTCGGCGCGGTTCTTTTGCGGATTGAGCTTCGCTAAGGCACACTGAGACAAAGGGTTCCACGCTTTTAGTCCGGTCAGACACGTACCTGAATGGTAGCGTCGCCTGGGGTGGGTGCACACGTAAGGGTGCTAAAATAGAGACTCCCAATATGCCATTAAAAACACTGTTCTTGAATCCGCCTTCGTTTGAGAATTTCGATGGGGGCGCAGGCTCGCGCTGGCCCGCGACGCGTGAAATCGAATCCTACTGGTATCCGGTCTGGCTCGCTTATCCGACCGGAATGCTCGAGGGCGCTCGACTGCTCGACGCCCCGCCTCACCACATCACGGCGGAAGAAACGATCCGCACTTGCAAAGACTACGAATTGCTCGTGCTGTTTACCAGCACACCGGGGTTCACCGGCGACGTTCGCATAGCCGAGGCCATCAAAGACAGCAATCCTCACATCAAAATCGCCTTCGTCGGGCCCCACGTCAGCGTGCTGCCCGAGAAGTCTTTGATGGAAGCGAAAGTGATCGACATAGCCTGCCGCAAGGAATTCGACTACTCCATCGTCGAATACGCCCAAGGCAAACCAATCGAAGACATTCTCGGCGTTTCCTATCGTAAGAATGGACACGTGGTGCATAATCCCGACCGGCCGACAATCCAGGATCTGGACTCCCTGCCGCACGTGACCGACGTTTACCGGCGCGACCTGGATGTCCGCCGCTACAACGTGCCCTTCCTGCTGAACCCGTTCGTATCGCTGTACACCACGCGCGGATGCCCGGCACAGTGCACCTTCTGCCTCTGGCCGCAGACGCTCAGCGGACACCCCTGGCGCAAACGCTCCACCGACGACGTGGCGCGTGAAATGGCCAAGGCAAAAGATTACTGGCCGTACGTCAAAGAATTTTTCTTCGACGACGATACCTTCAACCTGCAAAAGGCGCGCACCATCGAATTGTGCGCCAAGTTGAAACCGCTGGGTCTGACCTGGTCGTGCACGTCGCGAGTCACCACCGACTTCGAAACGCTCAAGGCCATGAAAGACGCGGGATGCCGGCTCCTGATCGTGGGCTACGAATCGGGTGATCAGCAAATTCTGAAAAACATCAAGAAAGGCGCAACCATCGAGCGCGCCCGCCAGTTCACCAAGGATTGCCACAAGCTGGGACTGGTGATCCACGGGGATTTCATCATGGGCCTGCCGGGAGAATCGCGCGAGACCATCAAGAACACGATCAAGTTCGCCAAGGAACTCGACGTGGAGACGATTCAGGTTTCAGTGGCGCATGCTTTCCCTGGAACCGAGCTGCACGAATCCGCGATAAAGAATGGCTTCATGACCAGCGACACAAAAATGGTCGACGACCTCGGGCACCAGATGGTGCAGATCGAGTATCCGGGTCTGCCCGCGACGGAAATTCTTGCGGCAGTTCATGACTTCTACGATGCCTATTATTTCCGTCCCAAGGCTGCCTACCGCATCTTGAGGAAAGCGGTGTTCGACAACTCCGAACGCAAGCGCTTGTACAAGGAAGCGCGAACCTTCCTTAAACTGCGCGCCCAGCGCCACAAGTGGGTCAAGGAAAACCACAAGGAAGAAGCGCCTGCCCCGGAACCGGCCAAGGCCTAACAGGCTGCGCAAGAAAAGGGGTTTTACACTTGTTTTTGGGTAGCGCAGCGGTTCGCCGCTGCGATAACTGCGTTTTTGGGTGGCGCAGCGGTTCACCGCTGCGATAACTGGCTTATGTTCATCGACGGCTTTAGCCGCTGAGGGCACGCTTCCTGCTCCGTCCGCAGCCTGCGGGGCTGGAGTTGCATCGCCGGAGTTAGATCGTAATTGACCTTTCGAAAATACCTCGTCCTGGCAGGAATCACCGTATGCGCCACTGCGGGTGACTCCCTGCTGGCGCGCGGCATGAAACAACTCGGCAATATAAATGTCTCGCTGCACAACCTCAGCGCCCTGCTGCTGGCCATCCTCAATCCCTGGGTAACTGCTGGAATCCTGTTCCTGCTGGCGTTTTTCGCTTGCTACATTTCCGCGCTTAGTTGGGCGGACCTCACCTACGTCCTGCCTGCTACATCGCTCGGATATGTGCTCGTTGCTCTGATTGCTCGCTTCGGTTTTCATGAAGTAATCTCGCCGACGCGCTGGCTGGGCATTGCGCTGATCGCTGCGGGCGTGGGCTTCGTGGCCGCCGGCCCGTCGGTCACTCCCTGTCGCCAACACCTCGATTCCCGCGAACCTTCCCGCGACGCTCTCTCTCAGCAGGTGAAGCTATGAAAGACATCTACGCCTGGGTGGCGATTGGGCTCATCGTTCTGACCTCGACTACCGGGGACGTGCTGCTCTCCTACTCCATGAAACAAGTCGGCGACGTCGGTGAACTCTGGAAGCGGCGCGGGGCGCTGGCGGTGCTTGGGCGCGTGCTTCGAACGCCCACGTTTGCTCTCGGCCTGATGGCGATGGCGGTCGCGTTCTACAGCCTGCTCTTTGGCCTTTCGTGGGGTAATCTAAGTTTGGTCGTGCCCGCTTCCGCCTCGCTCACCTTTGTGGCCAATGCGGTAGCCGCACGCATTTTCCTGCACGAGCGCGTGGGGCGCCGGCGTTGGATTGCGGCATTGCTGGTAGCGGGCGGTGTGGTGCTGATGGCGGTCTGATCGGCCCTAACCGAATAAATCGACACTGATCACCAGCGGCTGCGATGCCACGATCCGTTCCCGGCCAGGGAATGCAGCCTGGTCCTGTTCCGAACTTTTTTCCGAACTTTCTCCCGAACTCTCTTTCGGACTTTCTTTCGACTTCTCCGCAGGCAGTATGGTCCCCAGAAAAGGAAACCGCTCGCTCAACATCGCCGCCTGCAGCTTTCCCTCCTCCAGTTGTTTTCTGAAGGACTCCGCATTTATCTCGCGGCGGGCAGCCTTGAGCTTATTCATGACCGCTTCCAACCTCGCCAGCTCCTTGACCAGGTCCGCCAGCATCTGTTTTCCGCCAGCGCTCAAGTGGACGAACTCCATGCCGGCTCCGCAGCGCCCTCACCTCACCCACGGCTCGGAACGAAGCCGCGTTGACGTGCACGATGATTTCAGCTCGCACGCCGAAATCAATGGGCAGAGTGGTATCGACGCAGCACCCGCCGAGGCTCAGATCGAATATCTTCCCCGGAACAAAGATGCCGTCTGATGGGAGGCGGCTAATCCTCGCCTCACCACCGCATTTGAATCGCGGGCTACGGCGGCGATCTTCTTCTGCCCTGTTGCGTTCAGGCATGTTGATAAGATCGTGTGCCGGGCAAGGTTTCTTTAGCAGGCTGCTGAAAAAGCCGGCGTTGCACTTAATTTTGGGTGGCGCAGCGCTTCAGCGCTGCGGTAACTGCATTGTTTTGAGTGCGGCTTTAGCCGCTGCGGTTACAGTTTCCGATCGCGAAAGTTTTTTCGCAACCTCTGAGCGGCACCGAAGTAATTAAGTAAATCTCATCCAAACAGCCTCATCAAACCACTCGGGGCCAGATCGGGGACGAGAAAGCGGGCGCCCGTGCCGCCGACGAACCGCGTCAGCGCTTCCGCCGCCAGATAGCCACTGCGAACCGCGCCCTCCATGGTGGCGGGCCAGCCGGTCGCGGTCCAATCGCCGGCCAGAAAGACTCGCGGCCATGCGGTCTCTGGATGGGGCCGATGCTGGTCCATCCCCGGGCGCGGTGAATACGTCGCATGCACTTCCTTGATCACCGTCGATTTCAGCAGTTTCGCGCCGCGTGCACTGGGGAAAAACTCTTGCGCTTCCTTCACCGCCATGTCGACGATCTCCGCCTTCGACTTTTCAACCAGGCTCCGGGAGCAGCTTACGACCAGCTCAATGTAGCTGCCGTTGCCGTTCTCGCCCGATTCTTTGTTGCGGCTTTCCTCGTTGCGAGATTCAATGAGCCGCGATTTGTGAAACATCCACTGGATGGTGCGGTCGAGCAGGACGGCGTGATCGAGCTCGCTGATTTGACGATCGAACCAGAGATGGATGCCGGTGATCGGCGATGTCGAGAACTGGCCAAGTGCCGCGGCCAGTGGCGCGGCCGACTGAGTCTTAGGCAACATGCGCCCCAGGACATCAAAAGGAACAGCCAGCACCAGATAGTCGAATTTCTGTTCCTGTCCGTTTGTCGTCACATTTACCTGGGAGCCTGCGGTTCGAAACGACTCCACGTCCGCGCGCAACTGTATCTCTCCACCACGCGCGCGGATATAGTCGCCAGTCATGTTGTACAAGTCGGTGAGCGGCACGCTTGGAATTCCCATGCGCCCGGCAGCGGGCGATTTAAGAAACGACTCGCGCACCACCTGCGCCGCATAGGGAACGGAAACCCGATCGAGATCTTCATTCAAGGCGCTGACCAGGATCGTCTTCCAGAAACGCTCGATCGCTTGCCCGGTTTGCCCGTGACGTTTGAGCCAGT
>Ga0187890_10002378_pt1 | contig 13163 bp, 14 predicted proteins | sample June2016WEW_21_1_FD_133005 | JGI IMG/M metagenome (GOLD analysis project Ga0187890, IMG submission 133005) | Peatland microbial communities from SPRUCE experiment site at the Marcell Experimental Forest, Minnesota, USA - June2016WEW_21_10 | ecosystem: Environmental > Terrestrial > Soil >... | reverse complement strand
ATGCGATCCAAATTTCATTTTCTGGATGATCACGGAGGTGGCGCTGTATCGACGCGGCAAGCCCGACAAGCAGCGGCCTCGCATGATCGATAGCATGCTCCCATGATTGCCAAACCTGCAGAACCAAGGCAAATGGAGTAGCGACGCGTTCTGCGATCAGGTCCGCGACGCTCCTCTCGAATGGCACGTAACTGTCAACGCAAGACATAATGATAAATGGGTCGTGTGATAGAATACCAAGGTGACGGAAGCTATCAAAGGGCGACACTATTTAGGCTCCTTGATGCAGGATTCTTCGGCGCAGCAACGCGAGCGTTTGGCCTCTACACCAAAGGCCTCATCCGGCGCTAACCGGGCAATTAATTTGATGAAATTGCGCCGTCGCATCGCCTCCCCCAAGGCTCGGGACAAGGCATCGTATTCAGACTAGCACACTGGAAGTGGCCTGGATGTCGGTTTAGGCACAGGTCGTTGCGCGGCAGGCCAATGTCCGCTTTGGGTCGATTCTGTTGAAAAAGTCGGCGGTTGCGCGGGATGATATTCGCTGATTCAGTCGCTGCGAGAGGCAGGACTGAAGATCATGATGGGACATCGGCAAGTCGAACAGGCTGCTTTGTTCTATGAGTTCTCGCTTGAAGGACACATCCCGGCCGATCATCTGCTGAGGTCGATCGACAGGTTCGTCGAGCTTGGCGAGCTGAGGCGGGAGTTATCTTCCTTTTACAGCACATTGGGCCGGCCATCGGTCGACCCCGAGCTGATGATCCGGATGCTGATCGTGGGCTATTGCTTCGGCATCCGCTCCGAGCGGCGCCTGTGCGAGGAGGTTCACCTCAACCTGGGGTACCGCTGGTTCTGCCGGCTTGGGCTCGACGGTCGCGTGCCTGATCATTCCACGTTCTCGAAAAACCGACACGGCCGCTTTCGCCAGAGTGACCTGTTACGACGCCTCTTTGAGACAGTGCTGCGGCGCTGCATCAAAGAGGGCTTGGTCGGCGGCGAAGGCTTTGCGGTCGATGCCAGCTTGATCAAGGCGGAGGCGAACCGGCAGAAAGGTATAGAGGGCGAGAAGGGACTTCCGCCGGAGGCCGCGGGACGCGCCGTTGACGAGTATTTGGCCGTTCTCGACGATGCTCCGCCCAGAACCTCCGCAAACTGGCCAAGTTGACACCGATACCGAACCTGAAGCCGGCCTGAGACAGGATCAGGCTGGCAATCTGTCGCAACGCCATCGTAACCGCGGCGTTCAGCCCAATTAGCTCCCGGACTTCTTCAACAGAATCGGTCCGCAGCAGACATCCCCGGCCGGTAACTGTCGCGGCGGCGGTGCGGATATTCGTCGTCTATTTCAGGGTGCTTGTCGCGTCATCGGACGCATAATCAGCACCCCTCTCACTTCCCATCGTCAGGTTCCGGTCAGGTAATTAAGCAAGATTGACGTGCCGGGGGCGATGGCTAGTTCATCAATGACTACTCAACGAATGTAAGCCCCCGGAGTCCACTGGGGCACGAATGAACGAAAAGGAAAGCCTGACTTCATTGCTGGAAAAAGTGGCAAAATACCGGGCCATGGCTCAAGAGGCGGCGGGCGATAAAACGCTCAGAGATGCACTGGAGGCCGTTGCGCGGGAATACATGCGTCAGGCGGAGGCATTGAGCCCTGAACTTTCGCAGCTAAGGGAGATCTAGTGGACCTCCGGCGGAATTGCGTCCGGTCGAAAAAACTCGAAGGAATTGTGTCTATGCCGGAAGCCCAATTCGAATAACGAGTAGCTTGAGCTGATGCTTCTTCAGTCCCCTCAGCTCAAGTGGGCGGCACGGCTACGTGAGTAGACGTGCCGCCTTCGTGCCCACTATGCCGAAGGCAAAGTGCTCAATAAGTTATTCGATCACGTCTTCAGCAAGCATGGGTGGCGATTGCGGAATCTTCAGTCCAAGTGTCTTAACTGTTTTAAGGTCGAAGACCACCTCAAACTCAGCATTTGCGAAACTCCGGTATGAGCGTCTCAAAATCATCATAATTCAATAGCTTAAGTCCCGCTGGGGCTGGTGGGGCCTGTGATTGCATTGACAATTCGGCTTTGGCGCCTCGCTTGCGTGATTTTGTGCGCAGCCGCCTTATGTGGCTGTGCAACGATCCAGAACGCGCCGATCAATATCCCATTAGCGGCGACGGATTCCGCGAATGGCGATTCCTGGGCCATTCCGAGTAATGGCGATGACGTGCTCATCGGACTAGCCTTCTCAGGTGGCGGCACGCGCGCGGCCGCCTTTTCGTACGGCGTGCTATCGGAGTTCGAGAACAGCGAGATCGGTTCTCCTAGTCGAAAGGATTCTTTGCTCGACCGTATCGATTATGTTTCCGGAGTATCCGGCGGCGCAATCATGGCCGCGTATTTCGGCCTCAAAGGCCGGGACGCGCTTTCTGATTTTCGCGAGCGCTTCTTGTTGCGTGACGCGGAGGAATCCTTAAGGGTACCGTTTACCCCTGTGAGTGTCGTTCGCGCCTATCAGGGCGGCGTCAACGACGCCCAGCAATTTCCGCGTTGGCTCGACGAAAATCTCTTTCACGGAGCGACATTCGCACAATTCAGCGGCGCCCATAGGCCGCGTGTTCTGATCAATGCCTCGGACGTCTACAACCGAACACCATTTGTATTCGATGATGCGATGTTCAAAGCCATCTGTAGCGACTTAAATTCCTATCCAATAGCTAGTGCCGTCGCCGCCTCAGCTGCCATCCCCGTTGTCTTTGCGCCGGTGGTCCTTGCCTCCTACCCGGACCGCTGCCAGGCAGCTATCCCAGGCTGGGTCACGGCGGCGCAGGACAATCTTGCTGCGCCTCCTCTGCTGAAGTCGCTTGCCACCGCAATTGCGCACTATCGCGACGGCTCGGTTCCGTACATCAAGTTACTCGACGGCGGTTTGGTCGATAACTATGGCTTGTCCGCATTCACGATCGAAAGGTTATCGGCGGGCACACCTTACGGTCCGCTCACCGCGCGCCAGGCCGCAAGGATCCGCCGATTTTTGTTTCTCGTAGTCGACGCCGGTAGGGGCCCTTCGGGAGATTGGGTGCAAACCCCCGATGGGCCAACAGCCGCCGATATTGTCGCCGCTGCGGCTGATACAGCCATCGATTCTAGCGCGCGATCAAGTTTCACAGCCTTCGACCAGACTATGTCGGAATGGCGCACCGCCCTTGTGCATTGGCGTTGTAGCCTATCGCCGGCCGACCGCGAAAAATACGGGATTTCTCCTGGATGGGATTGTCGTAACCTCAAGCTGTTCGTCGGGCGCATCAACTTTGATCAGCTCGGAGCTCGCCGCGCATCGACACTCAATGCGATTCCAACGCGCTTCAAACTCAATAGAGAGGACGTTGACTCCCTCGTTACCGCCGGCCAAGACGCATTGCGAGCAAATCCAGTGTTTCGCGAGTTCCTTACCAGCACGAATGGCAAATCGATGACGACGGCATCCTCGCCTTCTCGATAAGCAGACATCACGATTTGATCGCTTCACGTCCGCTTTAAGCTGACAATAAGCTGACAACAAGCTGACATCGTGCTTAACAAACGTTTTACCGACACCTCATAAAAAATAAGAGCGGCAAAGGTTCATGGTGGACCGCTCCCATGTCGCTAAACAAGATGAGGAGAACATGAGCATGTTTGTTGCCGCCATCGGCAATTCGGATGCGACGCAGGCGATGTCCGGTGCCAGCGCGGGAATGCCTCCGCAGCAAAAGATGACGTCATTGTATAATCAGATCGACAGCAGCGGCTCGGGCAGTATTACGCAACAGCAGTTCAACCAAGCCTTCCAGACACTCAATCCGCCGCCAGTATTTCAGCAGCAGGGAGCAAGCGCGATCTTTGCCGCGCTCGATCCCAACGGCACGGGAAGCGTCTCAAAACAAGACTTTGTCTCTGGCATGTCAAGCCTGATGGCTTCGCTTCGCGCCGAGGGCGGATCCAGCAGCGTCGCCGGCCCATCGCCCAGCCAAACATTGGAATCCAGCCTTCAATTTTTGAACTCGCTAGATCTTTCATCGGTTCCCAGCAATGCACAACCGGGGACATTCTTCAGCACGACGGCGTAAGCCCAGTCGTGCCTGCCTCGGTTCCGCCTATGGTATCGTCTTCGTCGATAATTAAGTGACGAACGCCCAGTGAGCGTAGCCATACGACAGCCTCGCGCCCCTTGAGCATCGCGATTGTCGCCAAGCTGCCGGCGACGAGACAGTTCGGGCTAATTACGCTTACGGACCGTAATCCCCGCGCCGGCCAGCCGGTGTGGGGATTGAGGATATGGCAATAGCGACGCCCCTCGACCTCAATGAACCGCTCGTAATCGCCGCTGGTTGCGAGCGCGCCGGCCCCGAGATCAACGGCGGCTATCAGCCTGCCTGGGATGCGAGGGTGACGGATACCGATCTTCCAAGGAAGGCCGCCGGGACGAGGGCCGATCAGACGAATGTCGCCACCGAAATCCACAAGACCATGCTGAAGGCCCCTGGCCGTACATATGTCGGCCGCGCGGTCGGCCGCGTATTCCTTACCAATACCGCCAAGGTCGAGTTCCATACCAGGCGTCTCGAACGTTAGCCGGGGCTTATCCCATCCGATCTTATTGAGACCGATCCGGGGCAACAGCTCAGCGATCGCAACTGGGCTGGGAAGTCTACCGGACGAAAAATCCCATGCTTTGCGCAGCAAGCCGGACGTAATGTCAAACAGTCCATCGCTCCTACGGTAACATGCATATGCATAGTCGATGAGCCCAGCGGTTTCAGGATCGACGTCTACACTGCCGCCGCTCCTTGCGGTTTCGTTAATGCGCGATAATTCGCTTTCCGCTCGGTAGCGCGAATAGCGAGCTTCGATACGCGCGACCTCGCGTTCAATTGCGATAGCGGCGCCTTGCGCCAGCAGCCGATCAGGCGAGAACAGTTGCAACGAGCAATCGGAGCCAAGTGCGTAGAACTCAAAAATCAGCGCGTCCATTTCAGGCGAAACACCCGGTTGGGTACCCATCTGTCAGCGTCCCGTCAGGAATCTCATTGAGTGTGCCAAAATGACTCAAGTTAGTCCGAGTTCGAACCAGCTTCTCAATTATGAACTTCTCGCCGCGATGGGGGCATCAGGAGAATGGCGGATACTGTATCGTTTCACCATGCTTTGGTTTCAGGTTGGCTAGGACGCGTCGCCGCCTGACAATTGGGCTTGCCCCGCCAGCCGGCTCGCCGCCGGTCGAGTGGCTCGTGAGCGATGGTGCCGTCGCCTATGAAAGCGCGCTCGCGACGATGAGCGCGAGGGCGGGGGCCATTGCACGAGGCGAATCGCACGAGTTGATCTGGCTCCTCGAGCACCCTCCTCTTTATACTGCCGGCACCGGTTCACGGCCGCAGGAGCTTATCGAGGCGCAATTTCCGGTTCATGCCGCAGGGCGCGGCGGGCAGTTAACCTATCATGGTCCCGGTCAACGGGTCGGCTACGTCATGGTGGATCTCAACCGTCGCGCGCCGAATGTGCGTAGCTTCGTTGCCACCATCGAGGAATGGATCATCCGCACCCTTGCCGTCTTCGATGTGCAAGGCGAGCGCCGCGACGATCGAATCGGTGTTTGGGTACGGCGGCCGGACAAGGGCGTGGGCTTCGAGGACAAGATCGCCGCGATCGGCATTCGCGTGCAGCACTGGGTGACGCTGCATGGCTTCGCGCTCAATAATGAGCCCAACCTGTCGCACTTTACCAGCATCGTGCCGTGTGGCGTTTCAGATCGGCGCTATGGCGTCACAAGCCTCGCCGATCTCGGTCTGACCGTGTCGATGCCGGAAATCGACATGGCTTTGCGCGCCGAGTTCGAGCCGCTCTTCGGCGACACGAGCGGTGGGCAGACGTCTCCGCAAGGCGCCATGTCCGATACCACGCTGTTCAACACGACGGCGTGAGAAATGAAGAATATTGATCTTTCCCACCGCAGTAACCTGACGCAGTTGATGGATTCCGCTGACACGGACTTCGAGACATTTCGCTCCTGTCTCGTCGACCTCTCCAAAGTGAATTACCTCACGCTCGCCTACCGGCCGACGCTGCGATTCTTCGAACATCTGGCAAGATCCGGCCGCCTGCCCGCGGATCGAACCGTTACCGTCGTCGACGTTGGCAGTGGATTCGGCGACATGGTGCGCAAGATCGACCGTTGGGCGGTCCGACGCGGATTCAAACTCGATCTTACCGGCGTAGATCAAAACCCTTTGTCCGCCCGCGCGGCGGAGGAAGTGACGGCGCCGGGACGGCCGATCCGTTTCGTCACCGCCAACATTTTCGCCTATCAACCGCCGAGCCAAGTGGACATCGTCATCAGCTCGCTGATGACGCATCAGATGGAAGACGCCTCGTTAATTCGGTTTATTTCATGGATGGAAGCAAATGCCGGCACTGGTTGGTTTGTCAACGATCTGCGCCGAAGTCCCCTTCCGTATCATCTGTTTAACCTGACTTCGCGCGTGCTCCGGTTTCACGAATTTGTGCGGCATGACGGGCCGGTCTCGATTGCTTGCGCGTTCGAGGTCGCCGATTGGCGCCGCCTTCTCGATTCCGCCGGCATCGCGCCCGCCGCGGCCAAAATCAGCCGGGCGTTTCCATACCGGCTTTGCGTTTCACGGCTTAAGACCTGACGGCGACGATAGCGTGAGTGCGCTGGGAAGTGAGTTTGGGAGTCCTTTATGCTGAAGACAGTGAAGTCCGTCGCGAGCCGAAGCGCAGCTGCGCGCGGCTTCGATGTCGAGATTATGTCCGTTGCGACAGCCAACCCGCCCTTCCGGTTGACCCAGGCGGATGCGGCCGAGCGCGCCCGCGCGCTCTATCCGCATCTCGAAGCGCTATGGCCGCTCTACGACAATGCGGGCATCGAGCTGCGCTACAATTGCGAACCGATCGACTGGTATCTCAAGCCGCACAGCTGGGAGGAGCGTACCGCCTCATTCCAGAAACATGCGCTCGACCTGTTGGAGGAAGTAACGCTCAAGGCTGTCGAGGCGGCGGGCGTTGAACTTGGCGATATCGACATCCTCGTCACCAATACGATCACGGGGCTCGCCATTCCAAGCCTCGACGCCAAGCTATTCAACCGACTCAATTTTAAGCCGACGATCGAGCGGCTGCCGATTTTCGGCCTCGGCTGCGGTGGCGGCGTCGCCGGCCTCGCGCGCGCAACGCGCATGGCGCACGCGACCGAGGGCGCACACGTGCTGTTCCTCACGGTCGACCTGTGCAGCCTGTGTCTACGCGTCAACGATCCGCGCGCGGCAATGTTCGTGTCCGCAGCCCTGTTCGGTGATGGCGCAGCCGGGGTCCTGCTGCGCAACACGAAGAACGGTGACGGCGCTGGACCGCGCATTCTTGCCGTCGGCGAATGGTGCTGGCGAGAGACCGAACACATCATGGGATGGGACATCAAGGATGATGGATTCGGAATTGTGCTCAGCGCGGAATTGCCATCGCTGATGCGCAAGGCGCTAGCGCCAGCTTTGCACGATTTTCTCGACCGGAATGGCTTCCGTCTTTCGGACTTCAACGGCTTCCTGTTCCATCCTGGCGGCCGGAAGCTGATCGAGACGATGGAGGAGGTGTTGGGACTGGAGCGCAAGCAGTTCGAGCATTCTTGGGAGGTGTTGCGGCGCTTTGGCAATATGTCGTCGGCGACGGCCCTGTTCGTTCTCGACTGCGCGCTGAATGCCGGTGCAAGCGGCCGGTATTTGCTCGCCGCTTTTGGCCCGGGTTTTTCCGCCTATTTCGTAGCAGCCGATCTCTGACGGACTTAGGAGCTGATTCATGATTCCGGCAACGCGTAACAATAAAAATACCGAAAATCTGTACGAGCGTTACGTCAATCCACAGTGGGTTAGATTGCTCGACGTATTACACATGAACGTGAGTTACGTGCGTTGTAGTGGAGCTGAACTTCATACGGCTGACGGCCGGCTTATTCTGGATTTCAATTCAGGGTACTGCGTCCATAACGTAGGGCACAATCATCCTCGGATCGTCGCAGCTATCAAAGATGAGCTCGACAAAAGTGGGCCGGCGATGCTGCAGAGCCACGTTGCCGAACTCGCAGGGAAACTTGCCGGAAGGCTTTGCGAGCTCGCCGGCGGCCGGCTTAGCAAAGTTTTCTTTGGAAGCTCAGGCAGCGAAGGTGTCGAAGCAGCCATTAAATTCGCCCGTGCGCACACGGGGCGCTCCGGCATTTTGTGTGCGTCGGGAGGATTTCACGGTCTCACATGCGGCGCGCTTTCCTTGATGTCGAGTGCCTTTTGGAAAGAAGGCTTCGGATCGCTGCTGCCTAACACCGAATTCGTTCAGTTCGGCGATACAGAAGAACTGGAGCGCAAGCTCGCCACGAAAGCGTTTGCCGCATTCGTGCTCGAACCGGTCCAGGGTGAGGGCGGCGTGCTGGTGCCGCCGCAGGAATATCTCTCCAGCGTTCAGGAACTCTGCCGCCGTTACCATACGCTCTTCGTCCTGGATGAGGTCCAAACCGGCCTGTACAGGACCGGTCCATTCCTCGCTGCCCACCACTTTGCTGTCGAGCCCGACATGGTCATTCTGGCCAAAGCGCTTAGCGGCGGGCTGGTACCATGCAGTGCTGTACTGATGTCCGATGCCGTCTGCGATTCAGTATACAGCTCGCTCAAGCGCGCTCTTATCCACACCTCCACCTTTGGTGAAAATAGCCTCGCGATGCGCGCCGGATTGGCCAGCCTCGATATCCTGGAGGAAGAACGGCTCGGACAGCGCGCGACGATAGCCGGCGAGACTCTGCGCAGCGCGCTCACCGAGCGGCTGGCGAAATATGAAATGATAAGCGAGATTCGCGGCCTTGGATTGCTCAACGCAATTGAGTTCAAGGCACCGCGTTCTTTCAAGAGACGATTGGCCTTTGAAACGTTTGCAAGGATCCATCCTGCAATATTCGGGCAGATTGTGGTCATGCGGATGTTTCGAGACCATGGAATTTTGTGTCAGGTTTGCGGCAACGACTTCATGGTGTTGAAAATTTCTCCTCCGCTCGTGGTCAACGATGTGCAGCTCGATCGATTCGTGTCCGCGGTCGAACAGGTTGTGCGGTTGATGCACGGTTCCGGGAGTTTCTGGTCCGAGGCGCTCGGTATCGCGCAACGCGCCGTCAGATCCATATGACCCGGAGCGATCATGTGAATCATGCTTCCGCACTTGGGATATATGGTTTGCCGTTGCCGATGGGCCCGGGAATTTGCCCGGAAATGATCTTGGCGCGATGGTGAACCCTCGTCCGGTGCCCTCGGAAACCGATGTCTTCGTAATTGGCGGCGGTCCAGCCGGACTCGCAGCAGCGCTTGCTGCCCGCCGGAGCGGATTTGACGTTATTGTTGCGGATCGGGAGCGCCCATTAATTAATAAAGTATGCGCCGAAGGCCTGATGCCCGATGGGATCGCGGCCTTGCGCGGGATTGGCGTAGAGCTGGGCCCTGAACATGGGGCCGTCTTCCGCGGCATACGTTTTTTGGACAATAAACTCGAAGCCGAGGCATCTTTTCCAGATAATCAGAATTTCGGCCTGGGTGTTCGCCGAACTTTACTACACCGGATCCTCATGGAGCGCGCTGAAGATGCCGGCGTAATAATGCGCTGGCAATCGCGAGTGGAAGCACTCGGTCCGTCAGGGGTGAAGGTCGACGGCCGAGCGGTGCGCTGTCGATGGATAATAGGAGCCGACGGATTTCATTCTCGGGTTCGCCGCTGGACTGGTCTGCTGCCGGTCTGGAATGGCGCACGGCGGATTGGATTTCGTCAACACTTTTGCATACGACCATGGACTGATTTTGTTGAAGTATATTGGCACCATCATTGCCAGGCTTATGTGACACCAATAGGAGAGAACGAGGTGTGCGTTGCAATGATTACAAGCGCCCGGGAGATACGCCTATCGGATCTGTCGACCTTGTTTCCAACGCTTGCCGAGCGCCTCAGCGGGGCGGAGCCGACGGACTCACCGCGTGGCGCCATTACAATGTCCGTCAAATTGTCCGGCGTGATCCGAGGCCAGGTCGCATTGGTGGGAGATGCATCCGGATCAGTCGATGCCATTACCGGGGAAGGTCTCGCCTTGGCGTTTCGCCAAGCGAGGGTCCTCGCAAGCAGTCTCATTACCGGAGATCTTGGAACATATGACACTGTCCATCGCCAGATCGGTCGGAGGCCATGGCTGATGGCGCGCCTATTGCTTCTCATGGACGGCAACGACGGCTTGCGGCGACGTGCGTTACGTATACTCGCTGCGTGTCCTCGCATCTTCGACAGCCTATTGGCCTTCCACGTGGACGCGCTAAGGCCGTATTGATTATAGATGTTTACGCGCTACCCACCTCAATATCGCCCAAAAGACAATCATTCGGAATTTTTCCCTGCGGGTCTGTAACCATCTGTTGCTGCAGCTTGATGGACAAAAAGTGCGATTGTTTTCCGCAGTGCAAAATGTCGCTATTGGCCCATAGCGGCGTTCGCTGCGGTGCGAAAGAGTGTCCGCTGTTGGGGGTATAGCGACCTTTCTGTCGGCCCTATGCCGACATGCAGGATACTCTTAGCCAAGCGACGATAATCCGCTCCGAGCCGGGGATAAAACGCGAAACGACGGGAGGCGGGGTTACCTTCGATAATGGAAGATTATCGCGTGTGATCCGAGCGCCGCAGGCAGCCCCCTCGCCTGTTCGGCGGTCTACTCAGGAACCCCTCCCGGATCTTCGGCCATCTCATTTCGGCGCAGTAGCGTTCATCTTGTCGATCTCGGGAATTTCGCCCGCGTTCCATGCATGCCACAGCGCCTGGATGTCGGCACCGGACACCAGTCGGCCGGATTCCAGAAGCTCCGTGAAGTCAGGATCGGTCGGCCTAACAATCCTGATCTTTTCCGGCATGTCACCATCACTGCCCGGCGTCACTTATCTGAGTCGTCGTCGTACAACCTTTTAATCTCGGCTTCGGTAAGGCCGGCACGCCGGGCTGCTTCCTTGCCGATGTTCCTGACACGCGCTTCGGCAGCGCGGTCGATGCCGGACAAAATCGGCTCGTGCAGGTCTTTGTCCTGCGGCTTGCCGTCTTTGTCGTTGTAGAAGAACTCCTTATTTTTTTCTGACATTTGGCTGAAGCCTTCACAGTCTGGACGATATAAAGCGACGTTCTGGTTCGTAGTGCCGGTTACTTTGTTCCTCATTACACCGCTCAAAGTATAGCCAGAAATCATTTGAATGAGAATTCAACCTCCCTCCAAATGATGTTTTCGACCGGTCCTGTCCTGGACATCGTCGCTTCAAATCGAGTGCGAATTTTGGCACCAAAGCCATTTTGTGCGTCAACGTGACTCTCGACTACGAATGTATCGCGCGCCGGATTTGCTCGGATGTAATATTCGTTCAAGTCGGCCCCATAGCAATTCGGAAATTCGGCGGTTGCAGGAGCCTTTAGGTGAGCTTTCACAATTTTTTGGCTGAACATGCACGCTTCGATGGTCATATCTTTCTCTTGAGCCGCTTTATCAAGTGCGGCCTTTTCTTCGGGCGATAGACCTAGACGCCACATGAAATAGATGAACCCTATCACTATGAACGGCAATAATAGCAGGAGACATCCCAAGTTCTCTTTTTTTTGATCCAATTTTTTCTTAACTGGGGAACCGCAAAAGGGGCACGTTGGTGCGCCGGGACTTACATCTTTTCCACAATCCGGGCACTTGATGAGTATTGTAGTGGGACTTTTCGGGGGCGGTGGCGGGAGCGCCCTTGTGTGTTCACTAAGCTCAGGGACATCTTCAACCAGCTTCCAATCCGAAAAACGATCGCACCACACATATAAGTGTCGCGGGTTGTCGAGAGTAGCAAGCGTTGCCTTCAACTCAAGAATGCTCAACGGTCCGACTTGGCCATCTCGATCGGCGTAGTACCAGACGTCCGACATAATCAGCTCTCAACCTATAAAATGCGGATCGCCGACGGGATATCGTTCCGGCCAACTAAACCGGAATAGACCGGCTATAGCCAGTGGTTTAATAGCCTACGAAATGCCCGCCTTACCATATGAATGGGCGAGCACTCGTGGCCTGGAATTTACGGCGGATCAGGGTCAAACGCGGGCTATCGCAGGAGCGGCTCGCTTATGATGCCGACGTTGACCGCTCATATGTCGGTGGTCTTGAACGCCAAGAAGAAAATCCAACGGTGGACGTGCTGGATCGCTTAGCCAAAACCCTCGAGATTTCGATTTCTGAGCTTTTCAAGGAGCCTCGCCCGGGCGCAGCAATCCCCAAGCCTCTGCGAGGCGGACGACGGCCGTCGCGATAGGAAGCGATTCGTTTGAGACCGCACCGTCGCCGCAGTTGGTGTCCGGCGCCGACGTCGAAGCGGTGATGGTCAAGATCAAGGGTGAAAATCACCCTGGTTCCTGTAACGTAGCGACCATCGCTGGAGCGCGCCCGAAACCTCAAAGATGACTATTTGCTCGCCAAATAACGTGCGACTCCCGCGGCAGCAGGGTGACGCTCAGCATCAAGCACTCACGTACTTCTTCGAGGGATCTGCGCTCAGCCATGCCGCCAGCTTCGACCAGCGCCGCCGGCCCGAGACGTTGCGCACCGCGATGGCAATGGCTTTCTTCTGGCCGACCAAAACGACCAGCCGCTTGCCGCGCGTGACGCCGGTATAGAGCAGATTACGTTGCAGCATGGCGTAGTGCTGCGTCATGACCGGGATCACCACCGCTGGGTACTCCGACCCTTGGCTCTTATGGATGGTTGCGGCGTATGCGGGCACCAGGGTGTCGAGTTCGCCGAAGCTATAGGTGACTATGCGCTCGTCAAAGCTGGCGGTGAGTTCGCCTTCATCATGCTCAACCCCCGTCACAAAGCCGATGTCGCCGTTATAGACCTCCTTGTCGTAATCGTTCTCGATCTGCATGACCTTGTCACCGGGGGCGAAGGTCCAGCCGAACCGTTCCACCTTGCGATCGCCGGCAGGATTGAGTGCTGCCTGAAGTTCAATGTTCAACGACCGTGCCCCCACGCCGCCGCGATTCATCGGGCAAAGCACCTGGATATCGCGGATCGGATCGAAACCGAACCGCCGT
>Ga0187890_10002377_pt1 | contig 13163 bp, 5 predicted proteins | sample June2016WEW_21_1_FD_133005 | JGI IMG/M metagenome (GOLD analysis project Ga0187890, IMG submission 133005) | Peatland microbial communities from SPRUCE experiment site at the Marcell Experimental Forest, Minnesota, USA - June2016WEW_21_10 | ecosystem: Environmental > Terrestrial > Soil >... | reverse complement strand
TGAGTTCACCACCTACCTCACGCCGTGGCCCGCCGCCAGGCTCGACGACTTCTGGCATCCCAGCTTCGACTACTCGCGCTTCACCCTGGCCCACTGGCAGAGATACGAGCGCATGCTGCGCATCGCGCGCGAGCGGGACATGGTGATTAGCGTGATTTTCGACATCGGCGATGGCAAGCTCCACCCTGGCCCCGGCAGCGACGACGAACGCCGCTACTTTCGCTACGCCGCGGCGCGCTTGTCAGCTTTCTCCAACATCACTTGGGACCTCGGCGATGACCTGGACAGTTTTCGCGACGCCCGGTGGACCCGCGAGATGGGCACGCTGCTGGAAAGGTGGGACCCCTATCGCCACCTGGCCACGAGCCATCCCGTTCACCCCGAACACCAGGACCGGGCTGCAGAATGGTTCGGGTTCACGTCCATCCAGGACTGGTCGCGCACCCAGCATGCTCTGATGCTGAAACAGCGTCGCATCCAGATCAAGACCGGACGCATCATTCCGCAAACCAACGAAGAGTATGGGTACGAAGACCACTATCCGCGATGGGCGCCGCCGCCGCCAGGAGATTCCGCCGAAACGCTGCGCCGGACGGCCTGGGAGATTGCTATGGCCGGAGCTTACGGCACCGCCGGCGAATCCGCGCGGCGTGGCACCGGCATCTGGCCGGATACCGGCGGCGGCTGGATGAATGGCCGCGGCGACGAAACTATGACCATGCTGGTCGGGTACGCCCACATGGTCGATTTCTTCACCAGCTTCGAATGGTGGAAAACCGAGCCGCACGACGAGTTGGTGAACACCGGCGCATACTGTGTCGCCGAGCCTGGCAGAACCTACGCCGCGTATCTTCCCAACGGCGGCACGGTCACGCTCAAACTGGACCGAGGCAGCTACCGCGCCGAATGGTTCAGTCCATTAGCTGGCGCAATCCTGCCCATTGGAACGGTCGCGGCCGGCGCTTCCTGGACTTCACCGAAGGCCCCGGACGGCAACGATTGGGCGCTGCTGCTGCAGCGCAACTAGTGTCATCCAATCCCCATTTGGTGGCTGAGGCGATCGTCCGGCTCCGCCACTTAGTCCTATTTGAAGGCCGAGGCCATGGAGGACCAGGACCCCGCTGCCAGGGAGTTCGAGAGAAAGGTCCATGTAATCGGCACAGCGTTTGTGCTGGAGACGACGAAGTGTCCCCAGCCGTTGTTCTCATCCACCGGCTCGGGCCCTGACAGGGCTTCGCCGCTGAACATATCGGCGTCGTTGAAACCATTGACGAGACCCGTCACGGTATTGTAGTCCACCGGCATCATGGCGAAGATGAACTCGGTCGAGGACGTGCTGGGAGTGATCGAAAGCGCCGTCAGGTTTCCCGCCGTGCTTTGACTCCCGGTGGCGCTCGCCGTCGTGTCAAGCGGGGACGCAGCAGCTCCTGCCACGTCGTAGAACATGATCGTTTGATCGCCATCGGTCGAGTCCCATTGGACGGTCACCGCGAGGGTGCTCGAGCAACTGGCGTTGGCCGCGTAGAACGTCTGGAGGTCCGTATCGCCGTACGTGACATTTTGCCCGGCCTGCTCCCAGCTATTGCCGTTCGAATCGGTCATGCCGGTGATCAGGTTGGGTGGGTTTCCGCCGCCCATTAGCGCAACCTCCAGGTTGCCGGAGCAGGGTAATTCCAAAGTCAGTGGGCTAGGGAAGGGATTCCCGCTGCCACCGGAGGACGTGTGCGTCGGAATGTTTTCGTGATCCAGGTGGACGATCCTCATTCCGGACGGAACGCCCCCGGCGCTTCCGGTGTTGAGAAGGACCGCCGCCGAGATCCACGTGCCGCCCTTCCCCATGGTCATGGTCGGATCGATCGCACTCGTCGAATTGTAGACGCCATACTGTGCCGCCAGGCCGTCCATCAAATCGGCGCTCAGCAGGCCCCAGGCTGCGCTGGCCTGCGACCCGGCCGTAAAGCTCGATTGATTCTGATTCGTCGTCATCGCATACCCGATCTGGTACGCCAGTTCGCCGCTCGCGGAGGGCGTGACGCTTCCCGCGGTCAGCGACGTGCCGCTGCCTCGAACTCCGGCGGATGATACGTCCACGCCGGTCACGTTGCTGAATTCGGTCGCCATGGACTGGACGTAGCCGCCTGGACTGCCCGCAAAACACACGGAGATTTTCCGTGCGCCCGGCGCGACGTTAAATGCCGCGGCAATGGCAATGGACTGCGTGTCCGTGCTGTCGTAGTAATTGGCCACCATCTTAAAGGCGTCGTTCATGTCGTCCGTGACCGTCGCCGCGGCAGTGCCGCCTAAAGTGAATCCCACCACCACTGCGTTTCCGGCGGTCGTGTATCCGGGAAGCCACAAGTAGTAGCAGTATGGGTTTGAAAAGCTGTTGTTGCGCGAGTTCGAGCCGCTGACGTGCTGAACCAGCTCCGGCGCAGCCGATGACGACGACGTAGCGGTGAGAGTCGTGGAGCCGCTAATGGAACTCGAAGCGGCCTCAATCGTCGAGGTTCCCGTACCCGCAGCAGTCGCCAGACCACCCGCCGCGATCGTGGCGACGTTCTGGTCCAAGGACGACCAGCCCACCGATGCTGTGAGGTTCTGCGTGCTGCCGTCGCTATACTTTCCCGTTGCCGTGAATTGCTGCGATGCCCCGTTGAGAATCGTAGGATTTGCGGGCGTCACCGAAATCGACGTCAGGCTGGGAGTTCCGGAAGAAGTGTAGGTGAACCCACTGGCTAAGCTTCCGCTTTGCCCGCTGACCGTCACCGTCACCGTCACCGCTCCCGCGCTTCCCGCCGGAGTCGTCGCCGTGATCTGGGTCCCGCTTACCACCGCCACGTTCGTTGCAGCCGTGCCGCCTAATGTCACCGCCGCTCCAGCGGCGAAGTTCGTCCCAGTGATCGTGACTGCTGTCCCACCCGCCGTTGAACCGCTGTTTGGCGATACGCTACTCACCGTCGGCGGAGTTGTGACTCCTGTCGGAGTGCGGAAAGCCACCATCTGCATGATCCACTCGCCCGATGGACTGGCCGGTGCAGTTGCGCTATAGCTGCCCGTTGCCGTCACCATCTCGTCCTCCGCTATGTCGCCGTCCGGTGTTGTCATCAGCCGTCCCGTGAAGCCGCTGCCCGCACCGGTGGTGCTGGTCTGGACCAGGTTTGCTCCAAAGATCAGATCGGTCGAGTTGGTTGTTGTCGCCGAGCCGCTGCTGCTGCTGGCACTGTTGCCGGAACTCGCAGCCGTTACATCCACTGGGTTGCTAGGATCCGCACCCTTGTACTCGATTATGCGAATGTCGGGGTTTGTCGCGGCACTCGCAAAGGTCACGGTGACGCTATTTGTCCCGGCAGCCGCCGATGCGATGTTCTTTGCATAGTAAATGGACTGCGAAGCGTATCCACTCTGGACCGTGGGACCCACGGCGCGTGTGTATGTGTTACCGCTTGAGTCCGTAACTGCACTGACGACGGCCGTGCTATCGTTCCACCCCACCACTACCACGTTGAGGTCGCCGGCAACCTGCGCGACCGTGTACGCGACCTTCACCGTGCTCTCGGCTGTTTGCGGTGTCCCGAAATTGCCCTGCACATAAGTAATCGCTGTGGTTGCGACCACCACATAGGTGAACCCGTTCGCCAAACTCCCGCTCTGCGCCCCGGGATTTGTCACCGTCACCGTTACCGCTTCCGCACTGCCCGCCGGCGTCATAGCAGTGATCTCCGTTCCACTCACCACTGCCACGTTCGTCGCCGCCGTCCCGCCAAACGTCACCGCCGCTCCGGCGGCAAAGTTCGTCCCGGCGATTGTGACTGCTGTCCCGCCCCCCGTCGACCCGCTATTCGGAGACACACCGCTCACCGTCGGCGGAGAAGTGGGAGATGCGTAGGTGAACGCATTGGCCAAGCTTCCGGTCTGCCCACCAACCGTTACTGTCACCGTCACTGCGCCCGCGCTTCCCGCCGGCGTTGTGGCCGTGATCTGCGTTCCGCTAACCACCACCGCCTTGGTCGCCGCCGTCCCGCCAAACGTCGCTGTCGCTCCCGCGGCAAAGTTAGTACCCGTGATCGTGACTGCTGTCCCGCCCGCAGTGGATCCGCTATTCGGGGATACGCCGGCCACCGTCGGGCTACCTGCGAGGCTAGTTACATAAGTGAATCCGCTGGTCAGACTTCCGCTCTGCCCGCTAACCGTTACTGTCACCGTCACCGCGCCCGCGCTTCCCGCCGGCGTTGTGGCCGTAATGGTGGTACTGTTCACGGCTATTACGTTCGTCGTTGCCGTCCCGCCAAACGTCACTGTCGCTCCCGCGGCAAAGTTAGTCCCCGTGATCGTGACTGCTGTCCCGCCCGCCGTGGATCCGCTATTCGGGGATACACTGCTCACTGCCGGCGGAACTGTGCCTCCTGACGGAGTGCGGAAGGCGACCATCTGCATGATCCACGCGCCCGATGGACTCACCGGCGCACTTGCGCTATAGCTGCCGGCCGCCGTGAGCATCCGGTCTTCCGCGATGTCGCCGTCCGGTGTTGTCATCAGCCGTTTGGTGAAGCCGCTACCCGGGCCGGTGGTACTGCCCTGAACCAGATTCGCGCCGACGAGCAGATCGGTCGCGTTGGTCGTGGTCACGGCGACGCTGCTGCTGGTAGCGCTGCTGCCTGTACTCGCAGCCGTCACGTCCACCGGGTTGTTAGGATCCGCTCCGCTGTACTCCAGTATGCGTATGTCGGCGGATGTCGCGGCACTCGCAAAAGTCACCGTGACGCTGTTTGTCCCGGCAGCCGCCGTTGCGATGTTCTTCGCATAGTAAATGGACTGCGAAGCGTACCCACTCTGCACTGTCGGGCCCACCGCGCGTGCATATGTATTACCCTTCGAGTCCGTAACTGCGCTCACCACGGCCTTGCTGTCATTCCAACCCACCACCACCACGTTGAGATCGCCAGCAACCTGCGCGGCTGTATACGTGACCTTCACCGTGGTCTGAGCTGTTTGCGGCGTGCCGAAATTGCCTTGGACGTAAGTCACAGATACAGGTACCGCAGCCGCCAAGCTAGCCGGATGCAGCCACCAAGCAAGCGCCACAGTCGCAAGCAGCACCAGGCGCACAGAAGTACCTATAATGTTTTTCATGCTCACATGATCCTTAGATTGAGCACTAAGCACGCATTTGGCCAACGTGCTTGTTAGGCCCAAAAGAGGCGGGATGGCAAATGACTTGCACCGCCAAGTGCAGATACTAGCCTTCGACAGTGCAGGTTTTGCTACTGTGACACATCGGCGACCGTTGACTCGTGGCTGATTGTGGATACTAACCTTTGGCGGTTTCGCTTTTACGACGGAAGTATGTCAGCGCTCGGTTGACTCTAACTTGTTCCGTCGCCCTGAGACAGTTGTATTTGGCAATGAAGCCGTTAGTGGTAAATGCGAAATGCCCAAAACAGGTTTTCGGATTCCGAACACCTATTCAGCTTCCAAGCACCCTCCAGGCACCCAGCGTCTGGCACGAAGTGATCCGCGCTCGATTGGCGTCCGGTCAAATATCCCCTGCGGAAGTGGGAACTGCGTCAAGTCGCCCAGGGCTACGTGGAATCGCGGCAGGATAGCGCCCAACGGGCCGAGCAGGGAACTCGAGGAATACACGCACAGCTTGCCCGAGGAAGATACCGAGCGCTAGTCGGATCGACCGCAGCGTGGGCAGAAAGCCGCTTCGCTGGTTCCCCGGCGAAGGTCGGGCAGTGGGGAAAAACGAGTGAAAAAGTGAAAATCGGCAACGGCGCCGTCGTCGTCGTGGTGGAAATCGATCCCGGGCTGGATCCCGAACCGCAAGGTGTGAGGCCGTGCGTTTGCGGTCCGTAATCCGACGTCGATCAACAACCGGCGCTCGTGCGCCTGTAGGGACTTGACGGGAGGGACTACTTGATCCTCCCCGCGCACCTCGCTAAAGCGGCCTCACCAAGAATTCCCTCTTCGCTGGCCGAAAACCTGGATCAATCGACATGCGCGAGATTCAGCTCGTGTTCGGTGAGTTTACGCGAGATGAGATGACTGCCATCTCTTGAGGGACTGGCGATCCCGGCTTTGGCGATCATCCTCATGAGTACGACCGGGCCTTCAGCAGCCAAGGAATCTGCACTCCGCCCAAAAAGCAGCCGCTGTCACGAAAGCGCGCGGGTTTCGCCATCGCGCGCCTTCGTTCAAGCGTGGCTTGACGTGCTCGCTCGTCTTGCGGTCTAAGCCCGGACCAGCCGGCGGCGCATCAGGAAGATTCCACCGACAAGGGCCACGAGTTCAAACCCTAAGGTAGCTGGTAGCGACGCCTCGGGTGCGTTGACGACAAGGAACTCCTGCGCTGCACCCAGCGGGTTCGGCGTGTAAATCGACACGTCGAGGCCCGACGCCCCTCCGCTTGCGGCTTGGGTTAGAGCTGCGGTTCTAAAGCTGTTGACCGCACTCTGCTGGGAACCCGTCAGGGAATTACCGCCGTATCCATCGATGGCGGCTGGGTCGAAGAGGGTCCAGATTGCATAAGAGTATTCGCCGGCCAGGGTCGCATTGCCTATATTGGCCATCACGTCTTCGGCCAGTACGGCTGCGGCATCGTACTCTTGCTGGATCGAGTACGGCGACCAGTCCGGCGTCGTAAACTTCTGAGGACCGCTCGACCCTACCTCGGACAGGGTGTACTCATTCGCCTCCCAAGTGTCGCCGACCCAGACGTCAGTCGTGAAGTCGTCGCATATTACGTAGGTCGATACTCCATTTATCGAAGCCACATATGGACTCGTGTAAACTCCGCCCATGTTGGCACCGGTGCCGACGCCCGTGAGCGTCATATTGACTTCGGCGATAGCGCCGCCGCTAAAGCAGAACGCTCCCGCGATTCCCCAAAAAGCTAGCCTTCGAATCAGTTTCATAGTCATCCCTTGTCGATTCCGCGACTTCCTTCCCCTAGTGATATGTCGTCGAGCTGCTACTCGAAACCCCTCATAGACAAATGTCCTCGTCACGCCGCAGCCGTAACTGCTTTGTGAAGCTTGATCAAGATTACAGGCCGTTGTAGACCTGGTCAATGGCACGAAAGGGCAATCCTGGCACACAAAAACCAGTGAATTGTCCCCGGGCATTGTCCCTAAAGCACTTGGCCAATCGAAAAGTCCTGGTACTGATAGCAATGTGTGAGACTGAATACCTTGGTAATATTGTGCCAGGGGCAACCGGCGCAAACACCGGTTCGCTCAGTCATTGGGTGAGGGGAATGCAACTAACACGTGGTACCGCGCTACATCGAACGTTTCTTGTGGCCTTCCTGGCAGTCGCTTTGGCAGGCTGTTCTTCGGATCCCGATCGGCGGAAACTCAAATACCTTAGTAGTGGTGAAGCGTACTTCAACGCCGGCAAATACCGGGAGGCAGTCATCCAATTCCGGAACGCGGTGCGTCTCGATCCGAGGTTCGCAACGGCCCATTCGCGGCTCGGTGAGGGCTATCTAAGGTTGGGCAACTCCGAAGCCGCTTACGGGGAGTTTATGGAGGCCGCAGCCCTCGATCCCAAAGATACCGGCGCGCAACTGCACCTTGCGGACCTGCTGATCTCGCGCCGGCAGTTCGACCAGGCTCAATCTGCCGCGCAGGCCGTCCTGAAATCCGACCCCGCGAATGACCGCGCCCACGCGATACTCGGCGAGAAGTTCGTTTTGACCCGCGACGGTGCGAACGCGCTGCGCGAATTTCAGGAGGCCATCGATCTCGCTCCCCAACAGGTCGAGCACTATGCGGCCCTGTCGGCCGTCTATCTGTCCGCGGGACAGGCGGCGCAAGCGGAAGCTGTTAGCCGCAAGGCAGTCGAGGCCAACCCGAAATCGGTCGACGCGCACGTCAGTCTGGGGCAATTCTACTTCTCGCAAGACAGGCTGTCTGAAGCCGAGGCTGAGATGCGGCAGGCATCCGAACTGGACCCCGGCGCGATTCTGCCTCGGGTTTTCTGGGCCCGGATCCTGGTCCGGGCGGGAAAACCGTCTGACGCAGAGAGACTCTACCAGGGGATCAAAACTATTGCCCCCGACGACCCGGAGGCTTACCAGGCCCTCGGGCATTTTTACGTATCCACCGGCCAGAAAGAGAAGGCGGCCGCCGAATTCCGAATCCTGATGACCTCCAAACCGAAGGACGCTTCAGTCAAAATGAGCTTGGTCGACGTCCTGATCGACTTGAATCGCATCCAGGAAGCAGCCGCCCTGGAACAGCAGGTCATAAGTACTAGACCAGACAGTCCACAGGCACTTCTCTCAAATGGTCGGATACTGCTCGCAGAGGGCAAGCGGCAGGAAGCGGTCTCGGCTCTCGAGAAGGCGGTTCAGGCCGATCCGCAGTCCGCCATCGCATACTATCTCTTGGGCGTCGCCCAAAGGACACTCCGCATGTCTGACTTGGCCAAGGCCTCTTTCACTCGGGCACTTGCCCTTTCTCCAGGGATGACCGAGGCTCAAGCTGCGCTGGCGTCGCTTACGGTTGCAGCGGGAGACAACGACGAAGCCCTGCGATTGGCCGCTGCTGCACTGCAGGCACGCCCGGGTTTGCCTCTGGCGCAGCTTGCGAACGCTCAGGCACTGTTGGCGACGGGTAACCCCCAACAGGCCGAGGCCGCGCTTCAGGACCTGCTCAAACAAGATCCGACGTCGCTTCCCGCCTTGGCGCAGTTGCTCAATGTGTATATGGTTCAGGGCAAGACCGCCCAAGCCGTCGAGCGAATTGCAGGCTTGGTTCAGCAGAACCCGCGGAATGCCGGGTTACACTTCCTGCTGGCGCTAGGCTACTTTAACCTGAAGGACCTGGATAAGTCCGAATCCAGCCTGAAGCAGGCGATTGCGCTTGATCCGAAAACGCCCCAGGCTTACAGTCTGCTCGGAAACATTCATCTCGCCAGGGGCGCCGTTGACAGCGCCAAGCAGGACTTCCGCCAGGCAATTGCGGCCAATCCCCACAACCTCTCAAACTATCTCGTCCTAGAGGCTCAGTATGAGCGGGAAGGCAATTGGGAAGAAGCGAAAAAACTCTGCGAAGAGGCGCATGAGATCGATCCGGAATCTGCCGTCGCCGCCGGATCGCTGGCTGTGCTTTACCTGGATCACGGCGGCGATGTCAACCTGGCGCTATCTCTCGCTCAAAGGGTGAAGCAAAAGATGCCCAGATCCCCGCTTGCCGCCGATACGCTTGGCTGGGCCTACTACAAACTGGGATCGTTCGACTCAGCCGTGGCGCAGTTGCGGGAGTCCGTGAAGGAAGCTCCGAACAACGCCATGTTCGGATTTCACTTGGGAATGGCCTACTGGGCCGACCGCCAACCCGACGCAGCCCGAGGGACCTTGCAAAAAGCCCTCCAAGACGATCCGCGATCACCCTTCGCCGCTAACATCAGAGAGACGTTGGGGAGAGTCGCGGCCGGCACCAGATAACCGGTATGTGCGCGCCGTAGATCGGATCCGCAGGAGTGCGCGCGGAGCGTCTCGCTCGCATCGCGCCTGGCTTGACCTGCAAGAGCCGACGGCTGTGCCGTAGCCGATGTGCCGGCTCTGGCCGGCCGTTCGCTCACAAGCGGACGATTTTGGAGGAGCTAAACCGCTTCAAAGCGTTGCGCGTGTCAACGATCAGCTTTGACTGATCGACTATCGCCGCGTAATCGAATTCGGAGTGGTCCGTGACAATCACCACGCAATCGGCGCGCGAGCAAGCCGCCAAAGGCTCTTCGGCAAAATACTCCCCTCCGGCATCCAACTGCAAACGGCGGACTCGCGGATCGCTGTAAGTCACCCGTGCGCCACGCTGAGATAGAACATGGATGATGTCCAACGCCGGCGATTCCCGCACGTCGTCGATGTCGCGCTTATACGCCACGCCCAGAATATGCACGTGCGAATTTCGCAGCGGCTTGGATTGCTCGTTGAGAGCGCCCTGAATCTTATCCAGCACGAAGTGCGGCATCTGGCCGTTGATGTAGCCCGCCAAATCGATGAAGCGCGCCTCGATTCCCGCCTGCCTCGATTTCCACGAAAGATAGAACGGGTCGATCGGGATGCAGTGGCCTCCCAGCCCCGGCCCAGGATAGAACGGCATGAACCCGAACGGTTTGGTCGCCGCCGCGTCGATCACTTCCCAGACGTTGATGCCCATGCGATCGCACATCATGGCGATTTCGTTCGCCAGCCCGATATTGATCATCCGGAAGGTGTTCTCCAGCAATTTGACCATCTCGGCCACTTGACTGGAACTGACGGGCACTACCGTCTGCAGCGCCTGCGCATAGAACAGAGCGCCCATTTCCGTGCACTCCGGCGTAATCCCTCCCACTACCTTGGGGATGTTCACCGTCTGGAAGTTCGGATTCCCCGGGTCCACGCGCTCGGGAGAGAAGCACAGGAAGATATCCCGCCCCACCCGAAGGTCCGCCGTCTCCAGCAGCGGCAATAACACCTCTTCGGTAGTGCCTGGATACGTGGTCGACTCCAGCACGATGAGCATCCCCGGATGCGTGTATTTGGCGAGTTCCTCACACGCGGCTATGATGTAACTCATATCCGGGTCTTTGGTCTTCCGCAGTGGAGTGGGGACGCAGATACTGATCGCATCCAGTTCGGCAATCACGGAGAAGTCGGTCGTGGCCCTAAGCTTCTTCTTCTTTACTAAGTCACGCACACGGCTTGCAGGAACGTCTTGAATATGAGACTGACCGGAGTTGATACCGGCGACTTTGCCCTCTTGAACGTCAATGCCCGTGACGGCGAAGCCCGCACGTGCGAATTCGACGGCCAACGGACATCCGACATAACCGAGGCCGATGACTCCCACGCGAGCCGAACGGGTCCGGATTCTCTCGGCCAGCACTTCGGCCACGCTGAGCGGTTGTAATGCAGCGGCTGACATAAGATTAGACTCCGTAATAGACGGCTTGAGCGACCCGCACTTCCGGCATGCATGCTAAGCCGCGCTTACAGTAAGCATATTGGGGGCCAAACCGCCTTCGGGCGGCGGCCATTGCTTCATAACGCGTTACGAGCCACGACCTCCCCGGAAAGTCCAACTCTTTTGGCTTTTTCTCCCCTTCGATTCGTCTTCGCTCCCGATTGCAAGGGGGTCTGGGCTGGCGCCGGGATTGCCGAGTGTGACAGCGGCTGCGCCCGGCGACGCCGCAAACACAAGTGCAGCCGCCATCCGGATCGCGTTACACTTCAAGAGAGGGGACGTGGTTGCAGAATTGCAGTGGCCACGTTTGTAGATATGTACACCGCCTTCTTCGGATTACAGAAGCTGCCATTCAACCTGACGCCAGACCCGGCGTTTCTCTTTCTGTCCTCGAAACATCACGAGGCGTTCGCCGGATTACAGTACGCCATTCTAGGCCGAAAGGGTTTCGTGGTTCTGACCGGCGATGCTGGCACCGGAAAAACAACCCTCCTGAGCTCTGTTGTAAGTCAGTTGCCCACCGGTAAAGTCCTGTCCAGCATTCTGTTGAATCCAACCCTGACGCCATCCGAGTTCCTTGAGCTTCTCATGCTGGATTTCGGAATCACCGACATTCCCGCCAATAAAGCGCAGCGTCTCTGGACGTTGCAGGGGTTCCTGTTGGAGGCCCACCGCAATGGCCGAATTGCGATCCTGGCGATCGATGAAGCTCACAAATTGAGTGCGGAAGTCCTGGAAGAGATTCGCTTGCTCGGGAACTACGAGTTTGGCCCGGACAAATTCGTGCAGATCGTGCTCTTAGGTCAATGTGAGTTGGATGATCTCCTGGACCGGCACGACTTACGCCAATTCAAACAGAGGATCGCGTTGCGCCTGTACATCGATCCGCTCACCGCCGCGGAGACCGCCGAGTACATACGGTTCCGTTGGGCAAAGGCGGGCGGAACCGGCGAGCCGCCGTTTGCTCCGGAGGCGATCGAGGGCGTGGTGCTATGGTCGGGAGGAATTCCCCGGCTGATCAACTCCATCTGCGATTCGGCGCTGCTGATGGCTTACGGGGATGGGTGTTCCACGATTGATGTGGGCTACATCCGCGATGCGGCCACGAATCTGGCGCTGATACCCTCCCGCACCGCTCCGGGCGTCCCCGCGCAGCCACTGGTAGCTTCCGTTCCCGCCGACGAGGTTCTGTCCCCGAAATTGGGGCCGGTTGAGGTCCCGCCCCGCCGGAATACGGATTCCGATTTGTCCGAGGTCGACTACGATATCCCTGCCTTCGCGCGATATGGTCTCGCCCGGAAGAATTCTTCCATATTGAAGCGATTGGCCGGAAAGTTCGGTTTTCCGCAATGAGGCGAGCCGAGCGCTGCCACCTCCTCCGGCTCGATGGCAAATCGCCCCAGTGCCGTCGCTCCTGGGTGGTCCAGCCCGTGTTATCCTGAGCCCGAATGTTTCGTCACCAGCGGAGCGCCCGTGCTTTGTACGGATTGTCGGACCTGATCCTGGCCGCGCTCGCCTTTGAGATCGCCTACCACGCACGCGCCATTCAGCACTGGCATTTCCTGTTTTACCTTACGGCGGAACAACAGGTCCTGGTGCTCGGCTTCTCGCTTTTCGCTTGGGTAATGATCGGATTGTGGCTCGGGGTCTATGACAAGCTCGATTCCGCCCACCCGGGCGCCATCCTCCGTGATTCGGTGCGGCAATGCGCCTATGGCGGACTCTGCCTGCTGGTCTTCGAGTACGCGCTGCGGATGGATCTCAGCCGTTTCTTCCTGGCTCTTTACTCCTCTGTAGCGTGGGTGCTGTTCTTGGTCTTCCGGCTCACTGCCGGCCGCGTGGTTGGCGCGATCCGCCGTGAATTTGCCGCCCCTCACTATTGCATGGTGGTTGGCACCGGCGAGCGTGCGATCCGTTTGGCGGGCATTGTGGAAGAGTCGGCCAAGTATGGCGTTCGCCTGCGCGGATTTTTTAGTGAGTCGGGTGGCGGCCCGCTTGAGATAACCCTTGGCGCCGTCCACAAGGTGTATCCCATCGCGGAACTGCCATCCTTCTTGCGCCAGCACGTGGTCGACGAGATTATCTTCGCCGTCGGCAGCGAGAGTCTGGCGGAACTGGAAGAAGTGTTTCTCCTCTGCGATCAAGAGGGCGTCCGCACACGAGTGGCAGTGGATTTCTTTCCTCACGTCAACAGCACGGTTTCCCTCG
>Ga0187890_10002376_pt1 | contig 13163 bp, 13 predicted proteins | sample June2016WEW_21_1_FD_133005 | JGI IMG/M metagenome (GOLD analysis project Ga0187890, IMG submission 133005) | Peatland microbial communities from SPRUCE experiment site at the Marcell Experimental Forest, Minnesota, USA - June2016WEW_21_10 | ecosystem: Environmental > Terrestrial > Soil >... | reverse complement strand
GATTTCAGAAACAGTCTCGCCGAGAAAATGACACCAGCCCAACTTGCAGAGGCAAAACGTTTAGTAAGGGAGTGGAAACCGAAAGGCCGAGACTAGGAGCTTGCCCAGCTTGCCTAACAGTAAATGACAAACGACCGAAAACACATCACCGTGCGCGAGGTTGAAAAGCTCATGGCCGCCACCAAGGGCAGCCGCTTCGAAGCCCGCGACCGTTGTTTATTGCTGATGATGTTCCTGCACGGCTTGCGCGTGTCGGAGGCCTGCGCCTTTCAGGTTGAGCAGGTGGACACCGAATACTCCCGGCGTTTCCTTACCGGCACCCCTTACAGTGTACAGGTCCCCCCCCAAATGCCTCATGGCTCTATGCGCTAACTGGCTTCCTCCAGTGTGATATAGTCAACTACGGTATTTGGTTCCGGAATCGGCAGGCCATCCTCCCTTAACCCCGCCAGGTGCATTTCAAGAGCCTTTGCAAGCTTTTTAATGGTGACTGCCGGGGTGCGCCCCGCAGCAATACATCCCGGCACGTCCGGAAGATATGCCGAATAATTCTTCTCCCCTTTTTCGATGACAACCGAGTACCGCATGTAACACCTCTTGAGTGTCCAGTTATGCGGCTTATCGGTGGCCGCCAATCCCCCGGATGAACATTTATAGGAAGACATCACGACATCTCGATCTATGCGACTCTTCTGTGCGGTTTAGGTTCGGGAACGCGAAAGCCTTTCTCTCGCGCCACTTCAAGCCAAAGCTTAATTGCCTGTCGGACTTCCCTTAGAGCATCCTCATAGGTTTCGCCCCAAGCCGAACATCCTTCGAGTTCTTCGGCAACGGCTATGTACGCGTAGTCTTCATCGCTCCAAAAAATAGTGATTGTGTAGTTGTCTTCTTTCATAAGTGATGCCCCTTAAGCTCATCCACAACTTTGATAGCCTGTTTGACTTGGTATGCCTTGGCCTTGCCGTCCCTATCCGGTTGGAAGTTAAGCAGCTTTCCTTTCGGATGGGTGAATAAATGGTGACTCCCCTCTACTCTGTCTATGCGCTTGCTGCCGCATCCGGCACTTCATAGACCGGGGCTGTACGAATCGGCTTCCCAGGATTTTTGAGCATAGTTTCAATGGCTTCTACCGAAGACAGCGGCAAAAGGACTTCGCCGCATTCGGAGCACACCTCGGCCGGCACGTTCACCAGCACGATCACCTCACCGTGGTATTTTACAACGTGAGTAATCCGCCTCTCTTCGCATTGGCCGGGGCACTGACGGATGGTACAGTTCTCCATGACCTTTGTCCTCGCGTACAAGGAGTATCTCATCGAATATAACTCTACCCGTAAGCAGTTGTCATTTTTCAAATGACAAAAGCTCGCCCTTTTTTTCGGTTTCACGATTTCAGCACTCACTTCAGGCGCACGTTTAAGAGCATTAGGCAGGGTGATGAAAAAGGGTTCTCTGGTGGGAGAAACGCCTGAAAATTGCTAATGATTTCGTTATTCCGTACCGGCTTCCGCGGGCATGACGGGAATTCCGGCTTTCGCTGGAATGACGTCACCCCGGACCGGATCCGGGGCGGAATCCAGCCTTTTTACCAACTAATTGATTTTAAAGCAAAAGACACTGGACCCCGGCTTTCGCCGGGGTGACATTTATAGGGTTTTTCGCCCTGGCGTAGCCGCAGATCACGGGGGGTCAACAGTCGCGGGGTCGAGCGCACGCGTAGCAAGCGCAACGACGCGCGGAATAGGCTTCGCGCCCTGCTCGTAATAGGCCACCATGCGACGGCTTAACCCAAGCGCATGCGCCGCCGTTTCGAGCGTATAGGCTTTGCGTTCACGCCAACGTTTGAAAGCGTCCGCCGACATGGTAATACCCGCCTGTTCTTGCGCAAGCCGCCAAAGGGTGTCGGCGGCCATGTCTATCTCATCAGACCAGATAATGTCCGTGCCATGCTCGCCAACCCTTACTCGCCCGAACAATTCCGGCGAATCGCGCAACGGCTTATAAACACGGAACGTCTCTACCAGGCCGGAAACATCCACACGGCTTTCCTCGCCCTTGTCCCAACGGATCCGCAAGGTCAACGGCTTCTTGTCCTTTGTCACGGCAAGGATGCGCGGTAAGGTTTTTTTCGGCATGGTCAGCCCCTTTCGTTGAGTTCAGCCCATTTAAGAGCCAACTTCTCCTGATGGGCTCGCGCCCATGCCAGAGCCTCGGCAATCTCAGCTTGGCGGGCTTCTCCAGCAATCACCGTCAAGTCCGAAATCCGCACCAGCACATGGAAGTCCGGCGCAACGATATGGAAGTGCGGCGGGCGGTGATCGTCGGCGTACATCCGCACGCTGACGGAACCAAAGCTTTGCAATATCGGCATACAAACCCGTCAACATCCTAGTGCAACTATTGCACTATCGGGAGCAAAAGTCAAGCCTTTTGGGGGCGATTCATACCTCATTTATGCACGCATAACTATTCTGCACAAGAATAACGCTTGGTGAACAGATTTCAGCGCTCGCCTCAGCCGCCGGTTCAAGAGCATTAGGCATAAGCTGTACGTATCGCTCGGTCGTAGGGGCATGTTTAACTGTGGCAGGCATGAACGTTTTGCCGTTCTTCAGATCAGGATTCCATCAGCGATGCCGAATCTCTGTCTACCAGCCAGTAGAGTTTACCTCCATAACAATCGGGTTTAATCAACCGGGCGGGAAGACGCTCTGGTTCGGGGCGCTCATTAAGCACCGCTCTTAGCACCCCCGCCTTGGAAACGCCGGATGCGATAAAGGCCAAAACTAAGGCCTGATTTAGAATTGGAGCGGTCAATGTGACTCGATAAATTCCCTCTTTTTCACTGTAAATTTCGGTAACCCAGCGGTCCTTCTCCAGTAGCGCCGGCGTTCCGGGGAAAAGCGAGGCCGTATGGCCGTCGGTCCCCAGCCCCAAAAAGACCAGATCAAAGCTTTTCGGGCCGCCGTCAAAAAAGGACCGCAGCAGGGATTCGTAGCTCCGGGCGCCATTTATCGCCGAATCGGCGCAAGCAATGCGGTGGATGTTGCCGGGAGGCACGGGAACATGGTCGAGGAGTTTTTCCCGGGCCATGCGGGCATTGCTCCTGGGATCGTCGGGCGGCACGCACCGCTCGTCACCCCAAAAGACGTGCACCCGGCCCCAGTCAACCTCTGTGTTGAACGGAGGACCGGCCAGAAGCTCGTAAGCGCGTTGCGGCGTGTGCCCTCCCGAAAGCGCGACGCTGAACCGGCCGCGGTCTTTTATCGCCTCGTTTGCCTGCCGCACGAAAAGCTCCGCGGCGGCCCGGCTCACGGCTTCATAATCGGCATAAACGCGGATTACTCCGGCGGTTCTCTTGCAACTCGGCATATTGCAAGGTCCTCCCGGCACTGCAGAAAGGTGGGCAAGGTCCAACTGCGTCCGTCCTGGGCAATGAGGATGTCGGATGCTTCCGGCCCCCAGCTTCCGGCCTGGTAATTAGGAAAATCGGTCGGCCTGACAGACTGCCACATGTCCAGAATCGGGGTAATAACCCCCCAGGCGGCCTCGGTTTGATCGGCGCGCATGAACAGGGTGGAATCTCCCCTCATGATGTCGAGCAGCAAGGTCTCGTAGGCTTCGGGCGAGCGGACCTGGAATGCCTCGCGGTAATAGAACTGCATCATTACCGGGGCAAGCGCCATACTCTGGCCGGGGTGTTTGACCTCGAATCGCAGCAGGATACCTTCCTCGGGCTGCATGGCGATCAACAGCCGGTTTGGCCGGGAGTCCAGAAGCGCTGAAACCGGAAATGTTTGGTGCGGCACGGGCCGAAAATGAATGGAAACCTCCGAGTTTCTGGCGGGCAGCCGTTTGCCGGTGCGCAGGTAAAACGGCACCTCCTGCCATCGCCAGTTGTCCACGTAGAGCTTGACCGCCGCAAACGTTTCCGTGGCCGAATCAGCGGCCACACCGGGTTCAGAACGGTATCCCTTGACGCGGCCGCCTTCGATCCAGCCTCCGCCATACTGGCCCCGGACAGCGCTCTGCTGGACCTGCTCCGGACGAATGACGCGAATGGCGCGGAGAACGTCGACCTTCTTCTGCCGGACTTCATCGCTGTCGAATGAGACCGGGGCCTCCATGGCAATGAGGCAGAGGATTTGGAGGAGGTGGTTTTGAACCATGTCCCGGAGCGCCCCGGCGTGCTCATAGTAGCCGCTCCGGCTCCCGACCCCATCGTTTTCCGCCACGGCGATCTGCACGTGGTCGATGTAGCGGCGGTTCCAAATCGGCTCGAACAGAGTGTTGGCGAACCGGAAGGCGAGGATGTTTTGAACAGTCTCTTTTCCGAGGTAGTGGTCTATCCGGTAGACTTGGGATTCCTGGAAATATTGGGTGAGGAGCCGGTTCAATTCCCGGGCCGAATTGAAGTCGTGGCCAAACGGTTTTTCCACAACGATTCGGGCATGCTCGCGGTCCAGGTTCAGTTTTGCGCCCGCAAGCCCTTCAGCTATGGGCTTGATCATGCTCGGGGGCAAGGCCATATAATAAATCCGGGTCGCCTTTGCGCCCCACGTTTCATCGTAGGCCGAAAGCTCCTTTGCCATCCCCTCGAATGCCTGCGGATCGTTCAGATCGGCTTTCGAAAAGACAATATGAGCGGCAAATTCGGCCCAGCTCTTTTCATCGATTTTCCCGCCGATCGAAAACTTATCCACGCCTTCGCGCAAATGTTGGCGGTAGGAATCATCGGTAAGCTGCTTGCGGGCGACTCCCAGAATCGCGAATCGCTCCGGCATATACCCGTCCAGAAAAAGACTATAGAGGGCCGGCGCCAACTTGCGCCAAGTGAGGTCGCCGCCTCCTCCGAAGATAACGAATACGGTCGCGTCGCTAATCTTGTCGCCCTTCATCAGGTAGTTTCCTCCACCTTCCTCCAGACCGTATGCAGAAATTTTCCCGGCATGTCTTTCCGCTCGTAAGTGTGCGCGCCAAAATAGTCGCGCTGCGCCTGGATCAGGTTCGCCGGAAGCCATGCGCTTCGGTATGCGTCGAGGTAGGCAAGGGCCGATGAAAATCCGGGCGCGGGCACACCGAGTTCTGCGGCCGTGGCGACCACCGTTCGCAGGGATTTTTGCCGGGCATTGACTTCCCGGCTGAAATACTCATCCATCAAAAGGTTCGCGAGATTGGGCTCCTTGCTGAACGCGGTGCGGATGGGCTCGAGGACGGAAGCACGGATAATGCACCCTCCGCGCCAGATCCTTGCCACCGTCTCCAGGTTCAATCCGTACTCGTAGCTTTTTGAAGCCTCTTTGAGCAGGGCGAACCCTTGTGCATAGGTCATGACCATTCCGGCATAGCATGCATTTCGAAGGTGTTCGATCATCCCCGCCCGGTCGCCCTGAAACCGATGTTCGGGTCCGTGCAGCACCTCGGCAGCCTTTTTTCGCTCATCAAGACAGCCTGAAAGATTTCGCATCATTACGGCCGCGTCCACATTGGGCGCCGGCACATCGAGGTCCATCGCATCCCATGAGGTCCATTTCCCCGTGCCTTTCTGTTTTGCCTTATCGAGAATGGAATCGATCAGCATCAGCCTGGGGTCCTTTTCGTCCCTGTAGTGGAATATGTCTGCAGTAATCTCGATGAGGTATGAATTGAGTTCTTCGCCATTCCATTTCGAGTAGATTTCGGCGAGTTCGCCGGCGCTCATTCCCATGCCGCGCTTCATGATGTCGTAGGTTTCGGAAATGAGCTGCATCAATCCGTATTCGATCCCGTTATGGACCATCTTTACGTAATGGCCGGCCGAACCGGCGCCCAGGTAAGCGACGCAGGGATCGCCATTCACGTGGGCGGCGGAAGCCTCCAGGATCTTTCTGACCCGTTCGTATGCTTCGGGAGGACCGCCGGGCATGACGCTCGGGCCGCTCCGCGCCCCGTATTCGCCTCCCGAAATGCCCATGCCCATGAAGAGCATATCGCTTTGGGCCATCAACTTTTCCCTGCGGTTAGTGTCCGTGAAGTGGGAGTTGCCGCCGTCGATGATGAGGTCCGACTTATCAAAATGAGGAACCAGCGCGCTAATTGCGTCGTCCACGGGCTTTCCGGCGGGAACCAGCAGCAAAACGGCCCGCGGGCGGTGCAGTATGGCCGCCAGTTCCTGCACCGTGCCCCCCGCCAGGATCCTGCCCCCGCTTTCTTTTCTTTGAGCGATCTCTCGAGCTTTTGCTGCATCCGCGTCGTAGACGCCAACCGAAAACCCATGGTCGGCCATATTGAGGGCCAAATTACCCCCCATAACGCCGGCGCCCGCTACGGCTATGTCGCATTCCTTATTTGTCATGCCGGCTCCCATTCTTGCCCGTTCGTCAGCACGCCTCGGCAAGGCAGATACCCTTGCGCTTCTCTTCGAGCTTCGACATCAGGCTGTCATAGGGCTTGTTGAACTTTTCTATCCCCTCGTCTTCAAGCTGCTGAGTCACCTTGTCGATGTCTATTCCCAGTCCGGCAAGGAGATCGAGGTTGCTGTAAGCCTCGTCCAGGTTGTCTTCCAGGCGGGAGGCCGGATCGCCGTGATCGCGGTAGGCCTCCAGGGTCTCCATCGGCAAGGTGTTGATCGTGTCTGGTCCTATCAGTGCCTCAACGTACTTTGTGTCGTGGTATTCAGGATTTTTTGTGCTGGTGCTGGCCCAAAGAACACGTTGCGTCCGGGCGCCGCGGCCGGCCAGTTTTAGAAACCGATCGCCGGCAAAAATCTTCTTGTACATCTGGTAGGCAATCTTTGCACTCGAGACGGCGATCTGACCGCGCAGGCGCCTGGCATCGTCATTACCGGACTTTTCGAGCATGTGATCCACAAGAACGTCAATGCGGCTCAAAAAAAAGCTGGCCACCGAAGCAATATTTTCGATAGGCAGTCCTTTGGCGGCGCGATCCTCCAGCCCTGAGACGTACGCTTCGGCAACCATCCGGTAACGCGGCAACCCAAAGAGCAAAGTGACGTTGATATTTATGCCCTCACTGATAAGCTGACGAATAGAGTGCAGTCCTTCCAGGGTCCCTGGGACTTTTATGAAAACATTTGGGCGGATGAGTATTTTCCACAGTCGCCGGGCTGCCTCATTGGTTCCCTGTAAGTCGTGGGCGAGGTGAGGATTCACTTCGATACTCACGAACCCGTCCCTGCCCTGCAGTCTGTCATAGACCGGTTTGAAAATATCGGCGGCCCGTCCTACGTCTTCCGTCGTGAGCGCCTGATAAATTTCTTCGACGCTTTTTCCTTCGCGGACGAGAGTCCTGATGGCGTCATCATAATCATTGCTTCCTCCGATCGCCTTATCGAAGATGCTGGGATTGGATGTAACCCCGCGAAGCCCGTCCTCGTCGATCAACCGCTGCAACCCGCCGAACTCGATTAAATGGCGGTGAATATAGTCAAGCCAGATACTCTGGCCGCAGGACTCCAATTTTCGTAAGGTATTTTCCTTCACTGTTCTTCCTCCCGTACTTCCAGGTCTTTGACCTTCTGAAGGCGCCGCCGGAAGCGCTCCTCGCCTTTGAAGCGCGCTTTCAGGAATTCGTGGACCAGGTCTTTCGCCAGTTCATAGCCGATTACCCTGCCGCCCAGGCATATAAGGTTCATGTCATCGTCCTCAACGCCCTGATGGGCCGAAAACATGTCCATGATCAGCCCCCCACGGACCCCTGGCACCTTGTTTGCCGCAATGCAGGCGCCCACGCCGCTTCCGCAGATGGCGACACCTCTTTCGACCTCGCCCTTCGATACCGCAAGCGCCAACGGCACGACAAAATCGGGGTAATCGTCGCCCGGGTCGGGTTCTTGGGCGCCAAAATCCACCAATTCATGACCCATGGCCCTCAGGTCGGATACGAGCCTCTTCTTGAGCTCTAAACCTCCATGATCGGCAGCGATGCCAAGACGCATTCAGTTTTGCCTTTCTCAGCCTGCAACGAGCCGCGCCCGTTACGCTACCCGGTTGAAGCCTGGCGCTCTCTGCTCCACAGGATTTCTTTGACCTTCGATACGATGGCTCGTTGTGAAATTTCCTCATAATCGAGAAGTTCTGCCGGCATTCCGCTTTTCGGCCTTTTTTGCACGGCCAGTGAATATACCGGCACAGTCAAGGGCGTGAGCGCGCTCCTCACCGCTTCACCGATTCCCCCCGCTGGATAATGGTCTTCGACGGTGATGATGGAATGAGTGCTGCTTGCCGCTTCGCGAAGGGTCGCCTCGTCGAGCGGTTTTACGCTGTAGAGGTCGATTACGCGGATCGGGATTCGTTGTTCCTTCAGTTCATCATAGGCTTTCAGCGCCTCGTAAAGAGTTACCCCCGCAGCAGCCACCGTTACGACGTCTCTGTCGCTTTTCCGCAGCACTTTGCTCCCGCCGATCGCGAAGGTTTCGTTCGTGCCATAGACGATGGGAGTGGACATTCTCGTGGTCCGAATGTAGACGATCCCATTGTGTTTGGCGGCCTCTTCGACCAGCCGGTCGGCTGAAACCGCATCGCAGGGATAGAGCACCACGCTGTTCAGGATGGCCCGGAACATGGCGATATCTTCGAGGCCCATCTGCGAGGGTCCGTCCTGCCCGATTGACACCCCGGCGTGAGAGCCGACGAACTTGATATTAGCATCGGAGTAAACGCTCATTCGGATCTGGTCGAATGCGCGGCTGAGAAACGCCGCAAAGGTTGAAACGAACGGGATCTTTCCACGTCGGGCAAGGCCGACCGCTGCTCCAACCATGTTCTGCTCGGCGATGAACATTTCGAAAAAGCGGTCGGGATAGGCGCCCTTGAATAATTCAGCCCCGGTTGAGTTGCTCACCTCCGCATCCAGGCTCACCATAGTGGGAAACTGCGGAAAAACGCGCACCAGCGCCTTTCCGTACGCCTCCCTGGTGGCCACGGGCTTATCCATCGGATAGGTTATAGTGTAGGCCGGCTGAGGCTCCACAAATTGAGGTTTTACGTTTTCCGGCGGGGAGATCTCTCCTCGCACCGAATAGTCGATTTCGCCAAGTTCCTTTACGGCCCTGTCGAGGTCGTCCTTTTTCAGGGGGACCCCGTGCCACCCGTTTTTGTCTTCCAGAAACGAAACTCCTTTGCCCTTGATTGTTTTGGCGACGATCATCACAGGCTTTTCGGAACGGCAGGTTTTTTCGTAGGCATCGAGGACCTCGGGATAGGAATGCCCGTCGATTACGATGGTTTCCCAGCCAAAAGCCCCCACCCTCAGGGCATAAGCCTCGACGTCAAACCCATACATGGTCTCGCCACGCTGGCCCAGCCGGTTTACGTCAATCACGCCCACCAGATTGTTCAGCTTGTAGTGGGCCGCGATCTGGATGGATTCCCATTGCGAGCCCTCCGCCATTTCGCTGTCCCCCAGAAGCACGTAAGTCCGATAGGGGAGCTTATCAAGGTATTTGGCATTGAGGGCCATTCCCACACCGATGGAAAGCCCCTGTCCCAAAGATCCGGTCGCTGCCTCGGTATAGCGGAATGCAACTGTCGGGTGGCCTTCGATGGGACTCCCAAATTTGCGGAAGGTCATGAGTTCTTTTTCACTCACCACCCCGGCGGCGGCCCACAGGGAATAGAACAACGGAGAGGCATGGCCTTTGCTGAAAATGAGGCGGTCATTGTTCGGGTTTTCGGGATGGTCCAGGTCGTATCTGAAGGCGCCGCCGAAGAGGAGCCCGGCCATCAGTTCCGTTGCGGAAAGGGAGGATGTCGGATGCCCGGAACCCGCCGCTGTGGACATGGCAAGAGAGTACCATCGGATCAGATTGCTTATTTTCTCTAATTTTTCCAATTTCTTATGATCCTGCATCTTCTTGTCTCCTCACCGCCCGAGAAAACTGGGGGGAACTGAATCGGCACAAGACCGCAAGGCTTTCTTATCGATCTTTTCGATGCGGCCGGACTGCCTTTAACGCGTCTATATTGTAATATAATGAGAGTCTTGGAATATTGCCGAATCCGAAACAAAAATATCCGTCCCGGCCTCGACCAGATCGCCAATCGTGCCGGTGTGAACTCCGCCATCCACTTAAATAATTCAGTAAAATAGTGGTTTTGAAAACAGCTAGCAGACAACCCAGACAGTCTTGTCCTTTGCCATGTGGATCACCCTGTGGCTGACTCGCCCCATTGTGTGTTCCTCGACCTTGGAAAGGCCCTTTCTCCCGACAAGGATGGTATCATATTCACCTTTTTCGGCTTCTTCTACAATGGTCTGCGCCGGTCCACCAGCGTCTCGCGCGATCTTCTGCTGAATTCGGGCAGGGTCCACTCCACGGGAGATCAAAGCGGCCCTCGCCTTATCAAATGATGGTTCCAGCGCCGCCGCCGCTTTGTCCAGTTCTCTGTCGATCTGTTCAATGGCTGTTTTATCCTCCTCCGGAGAAAAGACTTCGCGTACGAAATTCCTTAAACCGCGAAAGCCGGGAACGGCGTGGAACAGCGTGATTTCGAAATTTTTCGAGATGTCCAGCACATCGGCAAGATGGGTCAAGGCAAGCATAGATTCTTCGGAGCCATCCAGACACGCGAGGACCTTTATTGGCCGGCTGTCTCCCCCCACAATCCACATGGGGATCGGTACAAGCCCGAGGATGTGCTCGGCCACGGATCCGAGCATAAAGTCCTTGAGATCGCTAAGCCCCCTTCGCCCGACCACCAGCGCCTTATAGCCGTTACGGGATTCAACGGCGATATCTCGGGGGATCCCGAGATTTCTGTCTTCAACTCTCAGGGTTATAGCCTCATTTCGGAACCCGGCGTCCATCAGAATGGCCCGAGCTTTTTCCATGAACTCACGGATAGCCTTTTTTTGCTGTTTCTCCCAGGGTTCCAGGCTCACTATCCTGTACCGGTACACGGGAATTTTTTTTTCGAGGTCTGTGAATGAGTCGGGGACCTTGGTGACAACATGAAACAGGACCACCTCGAACCGATTCCGATCCAGGATGGAAGAGAGGTAGCGGACCGTCTGCAGGGAGTGTTCGGACCCATCGTTGGCAACGAGTATTCTGTCCCGCGCTGAACCGTTCATCTGGCATCCTTTTTATTGCGAGTGTTATTTAAGGCTAAAAAACGCGGCACATGCGGCGGTGCGCCTGCGATTCAATTTAGAGCGGCGGCGCTTGAGGACTTAGAGAGTATGACGGAGGAAATATCCCCAAGCAGTTTGCCCTTGAGTTGTAGACATGAGTCGTCATTAAACATGATCATATCAAGCTGGCGAGTGTGGATGAGCAGGTATCCCAGGATCCTGAGCTTTTCCTTCATCACCTCTTCATCATAGCCTTCCACACGCGCCGTCACACCGTCGTTGCTGATTTCACACCTAAAGTCGAATTCTTCGAGAATATCGCCCACAAAGCGTGCGCGGCGCACGCGCCTGCCATGGCCGGCGGCGCCGCCCTGAAAAGCGAAACTGATGTAGTTCTCGCCGGCCCTTTCACCCACAAGGGCCTCGATGCTTGCGAAATGAAAACCGAAACGGGAATTGAGGCTGCAAAAATTCTTCGATATCATAAAATAATTACGATTCGCATAGGGGGAAGGCATGGAAGGATCGAGCGCCGGATTAGAGCCGGCTTCCATGAGGATCGACATGAAACCCTTGGAATCCACTGGCGGAGGCCCTTGCCACCGCACGGCGACAATGCCTTTCCAAATTGCAAGCATGGGGATCGAGACGATATTGTCCAGGTCCACGAACTTGCCAGGCACATCCTCCCTGAACCCGTCATCAAGGTTTATCACCCACCACTTCATGGGAATCCGGCACACCAACTGCTTGCTTGCCCTTTCCGAGAAATGGTGATCTTTTCCGAAGCTGAACATCTCCATGACAGATTTCTCATGGCAGAATCTGGTGATATCGTGAAAACTCCGGCACTGGGAAGGTTTGAAATCCGGCGCCTCCGGATCGAGCAGATGGAGAGGGATTATGTTCTCGGATACCCTCTTCAGGATGTCCAATACCGGGGAGCCATCCATAAGACTCTTGCACGTCTCCTTATCTTGGAGCAAGGGTTCGATTTTTCCTCTGCACACTCTGAGGCCGTCCGCATCGACCGTAATGTGCTGACCGTTTTCGAGCAAATCGGTTGCGCCCTCCAGTCCCAGAATTGCCGGCACGCCGAATTCTCTGGCTACATTGGCGAGATGTCCGGCCGCCGTCCCCTGTTCGGCGACAAGGGCCGAAGCGCGGCCGAGCAAAACGGCCCACCTGGGCAGCGCCTGCTTTACAACGAGGACTGCTCCCCTGGGAAAAAGAAGGGCCTGGCTTTCTTTCCGGAGTACGAAAACCGGCCCAAACCCGGCGCCGGGACTTGCAGTGAGACCGCCCGAAACGATCACTTCAGAAGCCTCAATTTTGCACTCGGCCCGCCCCCGATCCGTTACCTCGTTTCTCTGCATCAGAGGGCGGCACTGAAGCATTATTATTTCCCCTTTGTCATCTAAGGCCCATTCGATATCCTGGGCAACCCCGTAATGATCTTCTATCCGGAGGGCGATGCGCGCCAGCTCCAGCGCAGTATGATCGGAAATGGAAGCCTGGGAACCCTCATCGCCAAGGATTTCAACCCTGCAGACACCTTCCTCAGGGTAGCAGACAAATTTCTGCCGCTTTCCCGCGATGTGTTTTTCCACGATCTGAGGCGGATGATTTCTGGAGACTACAAAAAGATCGGCCGCAACGCTGCCGTCCACCACCGATTTGGGCAAGCCAAAGACTGAATGAATAAAAATCCGCGCATCGCGTACATCAAGAGGATTTTTCGAATAAATCACACCACCCGCCACAGCGTTTACCATGGATATGCACCCCACGCACATGTTGAGGTCTTCGTCGCGGATTCCCCTGTTCAACCGGTAGACGATCGCCTGCAGGCTGTACTTGCTTGCCGCTATTTCCTTGTAGGCGTGGATGAGGTTGTCGGCGCTGACATTCAATTCGGAGCGGTACAGCCCGGCAAAGGAGCTTTGCGCGGAATCTTCGCCAAGGGCGCTGCTGCGAAGCGAGACTTTCACCCCCTGCCCTTCTTTCCTTTCAAGTTCGGCGTAGGCGCTTAAAATAGCTCTTTCCAGCTCGGCCGGCATACCGGTCCGGATGACCTGCTGCTGGATTTG
>Ga0187890_10002373_pt1 | contig 13177 bp, 10 predicted proteins | sample June2016WEW_21_1_FD_133005 | JGI IMG/M metagenome (GOLD analysis project Ga0187890, IMG submission 133005) | Peatland microbial communities from SPRUCE experiment site at the Marcell Experimental Forest, Minnesota, USA - June2016WEW_21_10 | ecosystem: Environmental > Terrestrial > Soil >... | reverse complement strand
TTATATGCGCGCTACTCCGGATTGTAATCACGGGACGACGCTGACGGTCGAGATGTTCCGGGCGGCGGACAGTAACGGCAACGTCAGTGCGATAAGGGGCGTCGCGCAGGACAACAAGGGGAATATTTATAAGGTGACGTTCTGAGCTTGGCCTCTCGTACGGCGTACACAACAGACTTGTCGTTGTAGGTCATAACTTTAGCCACGACATAATCAATAGTGGCGCGGAGCGCGATACCTTTCGCGGCGCACTTGCGGCGAGCTTTCGATTTGCTTGCCGCCGCACCGCGGCGCGACCCGTTCGCCCACCAACTTCAAGCCGCGCACTCCCGGTGTTATCATTGAACTTCGCTGTGAATCTCGCAGCTGGGGAGGGCCTTAAGTCATGCCAACAGCAAAAATATTGATGCTTGTCGGTGATTATGTCGAGGACTACGAAGTGATGGTCCCGTTCCAGGCGTTGCAAATGGTGGGACACAGCGTGCACGCCGTCTGCCCGGACAAGAAGGCCGGGCAATTCGTGCGCACCGCGATCCACGATTTTGAAGGCGCGCAAACTTATTCGGAAAAGCCGGGGCACAATTTCACGTTGAATGCCACCTTCGCCGAAATCCGCGCCGAGGATTACGACGCGCTTGTGATTCCCGGTGGCCGCGCGCCGGAATATTTGCGGCTGAATCCCAAGGTGCTCGAAATCGTGCGGCATTTTTCCGCGGCGGGGAAGCCCATCGCCGCGCTCTGCCACGGCGCGCAAATTCTCGCAGCCGCGCGCGTAATTTCCGGCAAACGCGTCAGCGCGTATCCCGCTTGCGCTCCCGAAGTCGAACTCGCCGGCGGCGTTTACACCGCTCTTGAGATGACGGACGCGGTCGTGGACGGCAACTTGGTCACCGGTCCCGCTTGGCCGGCGCATCCCGCGTGGCTCGCAAAATTCCTGACGGTCCTCGACCGCAGCCTAGCCGAAAAATCGAGCGCAAAATCCGCGGCCGGCAAGGCGTCGGCCTGAGCGCGCTTTGCATTTCGTAGGGGCGGGTCTTAGGGCCGCCCCTACCGTCTCAGATTGTTGGAATGCGGGGCGTTGTGAATCGCGCTCCAGCCCGGTCCATCCTGACATCCGGCGGCGCAGAATCGAAGGGCTCGCCTGCCGCTGCCGGGCCGACCCCATCGTAGCGCCGGCGTCTTGCCGGCTCTTTGCCGTTGCACTTATGATTTGCGCCGGTCCTGAAAAAATGGAAACGCCCTCGCCGTGAAAATTCTCGAAACAGAAAGGCTGCTGCTGCGCCATCTCACCGCGAAAGACGCCGCGTTCATCCTCGAACTGCTCAACGAACCCGCCTTCCTCGAAAATATCGGCGATCGCGGCGCACGCACCCTCGCCGACGCGCGGCGCTACATCGCCAAAGGCCCCGTCGCCAGCTACCGCAGGGTCGGATTCGGCCTCTACCTGGTCGAGCTGAAAGATTCCGCCACGCCCATCGGCATCTGCGGCCTGCTCAAACGCGAATCGCTCGACGACGTGGACATCGGCTTCGCGTTCCTCCGAAAATATTGGTCGCAAGGCTACGCGCACGAATCCGCCGCCGCCGTAATGCACTATGGCTGGACCAAGCTGCGCCTGCCGCGCATCGTCGCCATCACCAAGCCCACCAATCAAGCCTCCATCGCCCTGCTCGAAAAACTCGGCCTGTGCTTCGAGAAAATCATCGCCCTGCCCGACCACGGCGGCGAAAACAAACTTTTCGCGGCTAGAGCCCCGCACTCGTGAGCGTTTCCAGATAACAGCGCGCGCTAATCCGTCTTACTCTTTGATTTAAGCGTCGTCTTAACCGGGAATGTCAATCTGGCTTCGACCTGCACCGGCACTCCATTCACCGTCGCCGTTTTCAATTGCCACTTCCTTACCATTTCCCGAAGCGGAGTCATCAACTCGTTGTTGTCGCATCCCCCTGGCCACACTTCCCGCATGTGTCCGGTTCTATCTGCGGAAACATATAGCGCGCAACCACCCGTTAACAGTCCGTGTTCCACCGCAGGCCACTCGATTTCGGTGCTGGTCAATGACAAGCTTCGCATCGTCGTCTCGCTGATCCGCAATTGGTTGATCCAGCCTTCCGGCGGGGTGGGCTGCTCGATTGCAAACAAGTTTTCATCGGGCTGACTCAGTTCAGTCAACTGGGTGATCGTTGCCTGAATTGTCGTTCCCGTTCTGGAGTCATGGTGATCTGTCGTGCAACCTGTTTTTTTCCAAATGCGGAGAAATTTGCGAAGTCTCCGACGTAACCCCCGCTCATATCGAACGCGTTCGTGAACAACATTCGCCGAGGCTCGATACAAAATGCCCATTGATCGTTTCCAACCCTAGCGTGGGTGCAGACATTTGATATCCCTGAATTCAGGCTGCTTCCGGCCTTTTCGTTAATCTGATTGGGCATAACAAAGCCCGGCCACGGATCCTGCATCGCGGTAATCAAATTGTTCAGCCACCATGGGAAATAATCGCCGGTGTCTCGCTCGAAGACTTTGTCTCCGTTCACGACTTTGGTCTGCGAAAAGTCCGGGCTGTCGATCGTTCGCCTCCATTTCTCAGGCGATACCCAGTGCTCCTCGAATTTCCCTTTGTATCCTGAGTCTGGATTTGTGGACTCAATGATCTCGGCTCTCAAGTGAAAAGGTTTGCTTCCCGGCAAAGTCAGTGCCGAGTGCTGAATGGCTATCGCTATCACGTCCGTCCAGTCGCTTTTCCGTTCCTGCGCAGTGGCGGAGATTGCCAGAGCGACAACCATAACGGCAATAGGCAGCTTCATTATTCCTCCATCGGCATAATTGCGCCGAAGGTATCACGCCGATAGGAAAGGCTGCATCGCTTTGATTGCGAATTGTTCGGTGATATCGATTTCGGCCAGTGGGTACTAGTTCTGTCTTACTTCTGTGCAGACCTACAGCTGTGCTTTCGGCCTGCGCGTGATAGCTTCGAGCGGGAGTCAAAAAAATGGCGGATTTTCTGAATTTGTGCGACCGCGGCGGACTTGCGTTGAGACCGCGGAAGCCAAATTTGTGCGGCGTGGTCAGTTGGCGCGCGGAATTGCTTCGTACCTCGCGGGGCGCGACCATCGCGCCATTTCTAATCGCTAGTGGCCGATTATTAGAAATTGAGTTAACTCGCTCAAAGCAAAGGAGAGACTATTTTCTAATCGCTAGTTTTTCTGACGTTTTGCGTGGCGCCTCGAATTCGCCAATCGGGAGATTGGCGTTCCCAGGCGTGCCTGGGTCGCGGATCACGGGGCACGCGGCGCGATTCACACATCGCGCATCACGATTCACGCGGCACTGCCCAAATCAATCGCTAGCGAAACATAATCGAAAGCCCACGCAGATGACTGAAAATAAACAACAGCGATCCAAATCAATCGCTAGTTTTTGTCGTGCTTTTCTCGGATCCAAACGCAACGGCGCCCAGCTGAAGCTGGCCGTTACAAATTCAATGCGAAGTCAACGTCGCCCGCCTGCCCTTCGGGCAAACAGGCGGCCGCTACAAGGTCAAAAGAAAGAGCAGAGGCAGGGGTGCCTGTGCCAGGTTCGAATCACGAGTCACAAGTCACGAATTACGATTCACGACTTACCAATCACTACTCACGCCTCACTTCGGCAAGAATCGATCGGCTCCGTACACCAAGCCTAGCGTCAGGAATGCTATGACTACCTCGCCTACGGCACCTACTACGAAGGGGCGGAAGCCTTGTTTGCCTAGTTCGCGGATGTTGGTGCGCAGGCCGACTCCGGCGAAGGTGAGGAGGAAGGCCCAGCGGGAGAGGTTGGCCAGGCTGCCTAGTTGGGGTTTGCTGAAGATTTGGGCTGTAGCTAGGGCGCTGATCAGCAGGAAGCCCAGGACGAACTTGGGGAATTTGCGCCAGAGGAAGGCGGCTTTGTTGCCTACGCCTTCGGTGTGTTCTTTGCGGGCCCAGTGGATCGCATAGCCCAGGACTACGAAGCCGATCATGGCGTTGCGCGCGGTTTTGGCGAGAACAGCGACTTTGCCGGCGGCGTCGGAATAGAGCGCGCCGGCGGCGGTGGCTTCGGCGGTGTTGTCAATGCCGAGGCCGGCCCAGAGGCCGTAGCTTTGATCGCTCAAGTGCAGCCAGTGGCCGATGAGCGGAAAGATGAAAAGGCTGATGGCGCCGAGAGAAAGGATGGCGGCGATGGCGTAGGAGGCATCTTCTTCGTCGGCGTCAATCGCGCCTTGCGCGGCGATGATGGCGGAGACGCCGCAGATGGAGGAGCCAACGGCTAGCAGCGTAGTGAGTTTGGGTTTCAGTTTGAAGGCGTTGCCGAGGGCGGTCATGAACGCTAGCGAGACGGCGATTTCGATCGCGACTAGCGCTAGGGCGACGCCACCGAGTTTGGCCACGTCGCCAAGCAGGAAGCGCGAGCCTAGCAGGACGATGCCGGTCTTCAGCCAGAATTCGTAGGTGGCGACGCCGGCTTGGAAAAGTTTGGGCACGCCGACCGTGTTGCCGATGACCAGGCCGATGACGATGGCCCAGAGGACGTATTCGATGTTGGGCAGCGTCAAGTGATGCGCTTTGCCGTAATTGGCGATGGAGCGCTCGATGATTCTGCCGGCGTAGCCCACGGCGGCGAGAAGCGCGAGGCCGGGAATCAGGCGCGCGGCTTGTTTGAAGAAATTTTCCGTTGCCGGTGCTTCTAATGCGATCGAGCTGGCCATCTGGTGATGTCCTCCTGAAAATTTTTGGCGTTGCCGGTCGCGGCGCTACAAGGTCAACGGCGCTACCAACGTCAAAGGCGCCCGCCTGAAAAGAAAAAGCAGGCGGCCGCTACAAACTCAAAGGCTTGGCGGCGATTTACCCTTCGAACCGGCGCTGCCGGTTATCAGGATGAATTGCGCTGTGGCGCAATTCACCACGGGACGCTCTTGATCCAGCCGATCCAGATGGCTAGCGAGAGAGCGAGGGCGAGAATTACAGCCCAGCTGTCCAGGGAAAGCACTGGCGATGCTTTCGTGGGTTTGCCGTTGTTGCCGATTTTTTCGGTCATGCGCGATGCTCCTTCGTGGCTTTTGCTGCTGCATGAAGAGGCGTAAAAACAAAAAGCCCGCTCGACAGCTGTGCTGTGAGCGGGCTTGAAATCCGGTTAAAGGATTACTAAACGACTCGGATCGCACCCCCGCGCCAGCCGTTGCGGGTACAACAACACGGCGGACAGAGACAGGCGTCGGGGCGGCGATTCATGATCGGAAATCCTACATTGATATGGATGTGTAGGCAACGCGAAAGATTCAGCGGAGGGTGGTGAGGTTAACGGTTGAAAGTTGACAGTTAAAAGGAAGAACGAACAGCGACGGCGTCCACCGCATAGACGCAGAGGGCGCAGAGACAACCGGGGAGAGATCCCTGCCTGCGGCAGGCAGGCTTCGACCGGTTTGAGACCCAGGCGCCGGCTACCCTTCGCAAAACCACTCAGGGCAGGCAGGATGACGATGTTTCTCGCAGCGGCGGAAGAGCGGGGAGCACAGGCAAGATTGCCCTCCTGCGGCGGGCAGGCCTGGGCCACAAAGAGAACGGCCAGGCGGCGCCTTTAATGCGCGCGGCCTGGCCGGTGGCCTACTGCTTGCTACGGTTAGTTGCTGGGGAAGGTGAACAGCTCGAACAGGTCGCTGATTGCGGGACCGTTCGTCGGGATGTAGGGGCTGGTTGCCGTTACCGGGTTGGGGAAATTATCCCGGCTGCGGGAAGTGACCGGCGATACGCTCCAGTTCCTCTCGATGAACTTTAGGATGGAGACGTGATCCGAGTAGTTGTGCGTGATGTTGCCGCCCATGGAATATTTGGACACGACGAGCAGCGGGATGCGCGTGCCGTCGCCGAAGTAGTCCAACGGTTGCACATAACCGGAATCGTAGTAGCCGCCGCCTTCGTCGAAGGTGATGAAGATTGCGGTGTTGGCCCACAGAGTAGGACTGGCTTGCACCGCGCTTACGATCTTGTCCACGAAGCCTTCGAACAGATTCAGCTTAGAAGACGATGGATGGCCGTCCACGAACCCGCTAGGCTTGACGAACGAGACGGCGGGAATGTCGCCGGCTTTGATGTCATTGTAGAGGTCTGTGGTGTCCTTCATGTGCGCGCTGCGGACAGTGGCGTTGGCCATGATGGACGTGTCGTACTGAAACGGGTTGCAGATGTTGCAGTACTCATCGGCGTTGGTGATGGGAGCGCCGAGACCATTGGGTGAGCCCACTGCGCCGTAGTTGATTTGGTATTTGTCTTCGGGAATGTAGCAGGGTTCCTTCACCGTTGGCGGTGCGCAGAGCGGCTCGCTGGGGCTGCCGTTACCAGCATAGGCATTCCACTGATCGCCGTAGTACTTCCACGAAATGCTCTGGGCGATGAGTTTGTCACCGATGCTAGGAACGGCGGAGGGCGGAATCGTGAACACGGTGTTGGCGGCATTGGTGTCCAGGAAAGCGTTTTCGCCGCGGCCGAAGTAGCCGGGGTTGTAGTTGTTCAGCAGGTAGTAGTGACCGGCTTCGCAGCGCGGATCCACCGGCTTCGGGAGCGCTGCGAGGTATTTCACAATCGCGGAGACTCCGGGTTGCGTGGTGTCGGCGCAGTTGGTGTAAGAGCCGCCGCCGTAGGACGCGGAGCCGAAAGAGCCGCCGCCGTAACCGTCTTCGGTGTACCAATTGTTGGTGCCGGGCGCGGGGTTGGGATTCTCGACTTCGTCAACGACACCAGCGTTTGCGCCCCCTTTTTGTACCAGCACGTTGTGGGGCGGCTCGATCGCGTTGCCGTTGCCGTCGGTGAAATAGATGGCGTCGCCGTGGCCGAGCATGATGTGGTTGGCACCGGTGCCGCCGCTGACGGCCTGGTGGTAATTGTCGCTCATCGAGTAGGTGTCGGCGAGAGACTTGAAGTAGGGAGCGTCACCCTGCTGCATGTTGTAGAAGCCAAGAGCCGTGGAGCCTTCACCAGTCGTAGTGGAGCCGGGGGTGTAGTCAATGTTGAAGTTGGAAGGTTGCGTCAGGCCGTTGGTGCCGGCGCCGACGGTGACTTCGACCCAGGAGAACAAACTTCCGTTGCAGGGAGTGCCGTTCGGGCCGACGATGTGATTGGCAGCGCAATCCAGCTGCTGCCACATCTGGTAGAAGCGATGCACAGGGCTGGCAGCGTACGCGTTGTACGTGAAGAGACCGCCGTTGGTCAGCTGGAACGGACCTGCCGGGAGGGCATTGACGTTGGTGATGCGCGTGTCTGGAGTGTGGGAGGACAAGCCAGTGCCGCCAGAAACCAAGAACGGGTAGTAATTAGTGGGCAAGCCGGTTTCGGACGCTTCGGCGAGAGAGAGGCTGTCACCAGGGATGTACGAATCCTTCGCGCCACCGACGAGCGGAGCAGGAAGCACATCGCCGCCGAAATCGATTTTGGGAGGAGTCAGAAGAAAAGGGTCGCCGCCATTTTTTTCGCCGAGGTCCACTGCCGCGAGCTGGTGGGCTTTTGCGAAGTTGGGTCCAGGAGTGCCATCGGCCTTGATGATTCCTTCCGACAGCAGGTTGTTCACGGTTTGTCCGGGCTTGGGCACGTAGGTCGCGAAGACGTGGTCGAAAGTGCGATTTTCACCGATGATCACGATCACGTGTTTAATCGGCGAAGTGGTGTTCCCGTCATTGGTCGACTGGGCTTGGGCTGAGCTGGCCAAAGGACCGCCGAGCGAAAATTGGAACAGAGCGAGCGAAGTCAACCCGATTCGCAAACAGTGCATCGAGTTTGAAGCGAAACGCTTAAAGGACATGCATCCTCCTAAATTTTTTTGCAAAATCTGCTCAGACAGAGCTTGAGAGTAATATCTGTTATTTGTTGCCACAGGGTGTTCCCTGTGTGAATGCTGAATGACATATGTAAAATTTTGTTCGTTTGAGTTTTTTCGTTGAGCCGAAGAGTCTGCGCGCACACTAATGCCCCCGACTCGCGGGCCTGCTAATCCGGCCGCGGCTCAAAGAATTAATTGGTGTGCGTCGAGCGGGCTGGAGTGCTACTCGTCCTAGGACTTGCAGTACTTTTTTCTCGAGCTTGAGCGCTATCGGCTGGTTCGACACGGATCAAGCCCATCATCCCTCCGTCTTCATGTTCCAAAAGATGGCAGTGATATACGAAAGTGCCGATGGTGTTGGGGTCGCGAAAATCCATACGCAAGCGGACGCTGGGATATGCCAGATCCGCTTCTTTGTGGTACGGCACGTTGATGGTGTCGCGCAGAAACGGTTCGTTGACCGGAACTTCATTCCAGGCCACGAGCATGAAGTGGAGCTGATGGATGTGAAAGGCGTGCAATTCCGTCGAGCGATTTTCGATAATCCAATCTTCCACGTCGCCTTGTTTAGCGATGATGTCGGGAACGCCTGACGCCGGATTGAAGGGCGTGGGAGTTTGACCGTCGACGGTCAGGTAAAAAGTGGTGGCGCTGTTGGGATCGTTGGGATCGAGAAGTTTTTCCGAGAAATAAAGTTTGCGGACGCGAACCGGAGCGACGTTTCCCAACCAGGGTTCAGCGGGTGGAGGAAGCGGCACGGGCGATGAGGTGAGTTTTGAACGCGGTTCGGGCGCATTGTCTGAAGCCGTAATGGTGGCGAGAGCGCGATTCGGGTCGTTCTCGCCACCCACGCCGGTATCCACAGTGCGCGTTACGAGCAGGCCTTGAACGCCCGCAGGAGGGCCAGTGAGGATGAATTCCACGCGGCCGCCCGGCGGCACACCCAAATGATTTTGCCAGCTGATGAAATCGCCTGTGGTTCCGTTGGCGTTGATGGGAATGCCGTCTAGCGCGACGATGCCGAGTTGTTGCGGCACGCGATTATACAGGACCGCGATATTAAGGTAGGTGATCGCGGAGGCATTGAGTACGCGCCAGAATTGGCGCTCCTGCGGCTTCACTTGGATTGCGGCGGGCGGATAGTCGGGGTAGGGAACCGGGACGAAATTGATGGAGAGATCCTTTGCGGGCTTGCCGAAGCCGGTGCCGTTGTTGGCGGAGTCGCCGTCATGGTCCACAAAAAATCTGGGCACCACAGGTTCTGATTTTGAGGGCGGCGCGTTAGGGTTCAGCAGGTCCTGATCGCGAATGATAAGGACGCGTTCGGGCAGACCGGCTACTTCTTTATTGGCGCGCTCGATTCCTTCGATGATCATTGCTCCAGAGGCGCCACCGAGGACTTGCAGCTTGCTGAAGCCGTGGATGTGCGGGTGATACCAATACAATCCGGGCGGCTCGTTTTCCGGAATGCGAAACTTGTATTGAAAAGGCGCGTCGCCGGGTTGGAGGGAAGTTTTCAAGACGTCGTCTTGATGACAAACCGCAGGAACCGTGAGGCCGTGGAAGTGAAGATTGGTGGAGGTAAGCGACATCGTGGCGCTCTGGCACGGGTCGGATTCTTTTTCAGCGCCAGCGGCGTGGTTGTGATTGCGGCTGTAGGTGGTGGCGGGAACGACGTGGGTTGAATCTATCAGATCGTTCTTCAAATTCAGAATGAGCAGGTCGCCGGGGCTGAGGCGCAGAGTGGGAGACTGGTTTCCGTGGGCGTCAAAGTAGCAGAAACGAGTAGTGCCATCGGGTTGCGTGAAATTGCGGACCGTCAGGTCCACCTCTAGCACGCCGTCCTGGCTACGCAAGTCCTCCGGCTCGGGAACTGTGGCGCCGGGAGACGGGCGCGGGCATGAAGTGATCGGGGATTCCTGAGCACGAAGGCCGGGGCACAATTGTGCGGCGGAGAAGATTGCGAATAAAACTAAGATGACCCTTGGCATTATGACTGCGAACGAATTTGTTCTGAGCTCCTGAAACCAAAGTTAGCGACGTTGGCGGCGCGAAAGGCAACACAGCCGGCGGGACGCGTGCCTACCGGCAGGCAGGTCGGCGCTACCAAAGCAACGTCAGAAACAACACCAAAGGCGATAGCAGCTGCTGCCCGGTCCCGTACCGGGACCGGCCGCTACCGGGTCAAAAACACAGTCAAAAGCAAAGTCAAAGACGCCCGCCCAAAAAGGAAACGCAGGCGGCCGCTACAAACGCAAAGGCGACTTCTACGGCGACTACGCAATTATTGCGATTTAACTGGCGCCGCCGATTTTGCTGAAGAGCCAGAAGAGGCTCGCCGCCAGGCAAATAGATGCGGGCAGCGTTAGCACCCAGGCCAGCGCCAGATTGCGCACCGTGCTCATTTGCAATCCGGAATGGTTTGCGGCCATGGTCCCGGCGACGCCGGAAGATAAAACGTGCGTGGTACTGACAGGTAAGCCGAACCAATCGGCCGCACCGATCGTAGCCATCGCTGTGATTTCCGCGGCGGCGCCTTGCGCGTAGGTCAAGTGATCCTTGCCGATCTTTTCGCCGACGGTGACCACGATACGCTTCCATCCGATCATGGTGCCCATGCCCAGCGCCAAAGCCACAGCCACCTTAACCCAAGTGGGAATAAATTTTGTGGCGTTATCAACGTGTTTTTTGTAGTTGGCGAGGACGGCAGCGTCAGCCGTCGAAAAATCCGGCTGATGAGTCTTGTTCATCAGGCGCAGAGCTTCGCTCACGACGTACATGTCGTTGCGGAAGTTGCGGACCCTGTCTTGCGGGACCTCTTTCAATTGTTTGTAAAGGGCCATTTCGGTGCCGATGCCATTCACGAGCTCGCGCAGCGCCAGCATGGTGTTGGGCGTGAACTGTTTGGTGCGAATGTAGTCGGTCACTTCTTCGCGCGAGTCGCCGACGACGGCAGCGGGGGATACGTAGTGGCCGAGCATGTCCGCGGTTTGCGTGGAGACCGCGACGAAATCCTGCGTCTGCTGGTAGGTAACCGCGTGGTTGACCGCGTAGGCGGTGGGGACGGTGCCGATGAGAATGAGCATGATCAAGCCCATACCTTTTTGGCCGTCGTTCGAGCCGTGGAAAAAGCTCACGCCCGTGCAGGTGATCATGAGCAGGACGCGAATCCAGAAAGGAGGAGGTTCGGTTCCTTTCGGTGCTTGGTAAAGCTCCTTGTTGGGAATCAGTTTCTTGCAAACGATAAGCAGAAGAGCGGCGAAGACGAAACCGACGATGGGAGAAAGAATGAGCGATTTTCCGATATTGGTGGCCTGCCCCCAATCCACGCCGCTCGTGCCGGTCTTTACGGACATAAGCTGGTTGGCGATGCCGACGCCGATAATCGAGCCGATCAGCGTGTGTGAGCTGGACGCGGGCAGGCCGAACCACCAGGTGCCGAGGTTCCAGATAATCGCGGCGACCAGCAGGGCGAAAACCATCGCGAAGCCAGCCCTGCCGCCGACTTGCAAAATCAGTTCCACGGGAAGCAACGAGACAATGCCGAAGGCTACCGCGCCGGTCGAGGCCAGCACGCCGAGGAAATTCCACGCGCCTGACCAAACCACGGCGACGTGCGGCTCCATGGTGTGCGTGTAGATGACGGTGGCGACGGCGTTCGCGGTATCGTGAAAGCCGTTTACGAATTCGAAAGCCAGCGCGGTGAAGAGAGCGACTCCCAGCAGCGCATAGGGAAGCCAACTTGTGGCTTGGACTCCCGACAGGTCCCTAATCAGGTGGCTCCCGATGTACACGAGCCCGCCCAGCAGCACCACGACAGCAACGAGAATACCAATTCTTCCGGGCCCTGCCGTAATCTTGGAATCGAGAACAGACGTACCTGCCGCCATTCAGCACCTCTGAGTGTGTTGGAGATTCAGGTGGCGAAACTAACGGGTGATTGTTACTGGAGCGTGACAGTGCGGTGAACAGTTCCGCACGTGGCGTGAGTCCTGGATTTGACCGGCGCGGCACGGGGAAGTTTGGCGAAAATTTTGCGGGGCGAGCAACACGTGAATTTGTGTGCGCAGGGCGAATTTGAGTCACCGTACGCTGTTGAAGTCGCAGGCCGGGTGTCGTAATCTAGTGGGAACGCATGTGTTGTTTCGGCGGGCCTGTAGCTCAGCTGGATAGAGCACCTGGCTACGAACCAGGTTGTCGGAGGTTCGACTCCTCTCAGGCCCGCCACTTTCCCGCCAAAAATCGTTGTCATTGAGACTGACGGCACAAGTGTGCAAACCAAGCCAACCGCAGGGGAGGGCCGCACCTTATAGTGTTGCTGGGCCCATCCGGCTGACGAGGTGGAACGTTGAAAGATTGTGCATGGGGCTTGGTCGCTATTGCTGTGGCGCTGCTCTGTTTCGGGTGTAGCCGCAAACCCGCCGTCGATGGGCGGACAGTCTTTATGCAGTCGGAAACTGGGCTGAAAAATGTGCGGTCGTTCCGCGCGCACATTGTTACCGGCGAGGACGGAGGCACAATGACTGACGCGGAGTATCAATGCGATAAGAACATCGCGCACTACCTGGAAACGAAGGGCAATCCCCCGAGCAAGACGGAGTTTATTGCAACGGAGACGGTTCTGTTCCACCGATCCGCGGATATGCTGGACGCGATGTGGAACGCAGAGCGCCGTCCAGCGAATTTGAGGGCGTGTACGCGATTGGTGGACGGACCGGACAAAAAGAAGATGGGTGTGCGCTACTTCAGCGCCGACCAGGAACGCATCGTTCCACCGTTTTCGCTCTATGCGACCGAGGATGGGGCAACGATCACGCCGATGGGCAACGAAGCGGTGGACGGAGTCTCGAGCGAAATCTGGAAGGTCGAAGACAAGGCGTTGACGATACCGCTGCATACGATTTGGATTGGGACCATCGACCGTCTACCAACGAAATATGTGGAAGGCGATTCGGCCAAGCCGCGAGGGATAGTGACGTTCTCGGGTTACGACGAGCAGTTTGATATTCAATTGCCGAGCGGAGCGCAGTTTCCCAAGGAAGCGGCGCCGGAATTGTTGCGGTGATTTGGTGTAAGTATGACGGTGAGAGTCGAGAGCTTAGAGTTGACAGTGAAGAGTTAAGAGTGAAGAGTTAAGAGTGAAGAGTTAAGAGTCAAAACCTGCTGCGCGAATATTTGCCGCGATCGAAAAGCACGGCTTCCTGTGCCATAGCCCGTTCTTCTTGTGACGCTTCACAGCGGGGTTGAAGCCTCGCCCTTCCGAGTGAGGTATTGACAAGCCGCTTTCTAATCGTGCGGTCACTCGCCGATGGTGCTGCCGAACGGAAGCCATGATTTGCCGTCGAAGCGTATG
>Ga0187890_10002371_pt1 | contig 13185 bp, 10 predicted proteins | sample June2016WEW_21_1_FD_133005 | JGI IMG/M metagenome (GOLD analysis project Ga0187890, IMG submission 133005) | Peatland microbial communities from SPRUCE experiment site at the Marcell Experimental Forest, Minnesota, USA - June2016WEW_21_10 | ecosystem: Environmental > Terrestrial > Soil >... | reverse complement strand
GTATTCCACCATCACTACGGCGTCCGCGCCGTCAGGCACCGGTGCCCCTGTCATGATGGAGGCCACCTGTCCGCTGGCGATGCTGGGTGGAATCTCGTCGAGTCTTGCGCCCGCCTTGATTTCAGCGATCACTTCGAGCGCGCCAGGGAGTTTGGATAAGTCGGAGGATCGCACGGCATAACCATCGCGCGTGGAGCGCGGAAAGGGCGGAAGGTCACGGTCCGCTGCCACCGGCTCGGCCAGCACGCGGCCTGCAGCCCACACCAGATCCACGGATTCCGTTCCGCTGGTTGGAACGTTGAATCGGACGTTCATGGCTCGGACCAACGAGGCTTGCTCCTCAACCACGCGGCTTGCGTCCTCAAAGCTCAGGACCGTGGAAGTAACGGGCGGACCGGACATAAACAAATGATACGACAGACGCCGGAGACGCAAGCCGTGGGACTGCAGAGTAAGAATTCTCTATTGTCTCCCCCTTAGCCTCGCCTTGAACTGCGCATTGAATCGCACTGCTCAGTAACCGGCGGCCGTAATGGTAGTCGGGGACTGGCCGATATGGAGAGAGAGGGGTGCCCCGCCAGGGGTAAACCGCAAGCGAGTCGCCTTCTTGCAGGAGATGGAACCGAAGTTATGCCAATACGACTGACGGTCGGCAGGAAGCTGGGCTTGGGCTTTGGCGTGATTCTCGCGTTCATGGTCGGTAACACGGTCATCAGTTATGAGCAGTCGGAGGAAGTCAAACACACCGAGGACACTCTGCTGCAAGTTCGGGTTCCCACACTCGTCGCGAGCCGGGAGCTGCAGCGGGACATGAACCAAGCGGCCAGCAAGGCTCGGCAGACCGTCCTCGCCGCAAACTCACCTGCCAGAAAAGCCAGCGCGCAGAAGCTGCTGGATGACGCATGGAGCAACATCGATAAAGATCTTTCCCGTCTGGATACACTCTCCCTCAAATGGTCCGTGCCAGACAACCTCGAGCGGTTGGCGGAGATTCACCGGTTGATTCCGGCGTACCGGCGAGTACAGTCCGAGATCCTTCAAAACATGTCCGGCCAACAACCCGACGCGCTCGCCGCTGGGGCGGAAATGGAAGAAAAAACGCTGGTGATCAATGACAAGATCAAGCGGACCTTGGGCGAATTGGGTGATTCCGCCGTCCAGCAGTTGCACCAGAGCCAACAGACCTTGGACGCGGCGAACCGGAACCTTCACCTGAAATCGATCGCGGTGGCCCTGGCCGCCCTGCTTGTGGGCACGTGGATCTCAATATCGATGAGCCGTCGCATCGCCCGAGCGATGAGGATGATCCTGGCACGGGCCGAGGCCATTGCCACAGGGGATCTGACCAGTGACGATCTTGAAGTGATCAGCGAAGATGAAATGGGTGACCTGACCCGGATGATCAACCGGATGAACGCGAATCTGAAGGCCATCATCCTGGCGATTACCAACAGCGCGCAGCAGGTGGCACTGGCCAGTGAACAAATGTCGGGCACCGGCGAGCAGATCACGGCCAATTCGGAGGAAACCACCGGTCAAGCCAACCTCGTCACCCAAGCCACGCAGCAGGTGAGCCAGAATCTGCAGAGCGTCTCTGCCGGCGCTGGCGAGATGACGGCCACCATCCAGAACATCGCCAGCAACGCCCACACCGCCGCCACCGTCGCCTCCAATGCGGTGTTAACAGCGCAGGGTGCAACCTCGAATGTGGGCAAACTGGGCCAGTCGAGCGCCGAGATCGGAGAAGTCGTCAAGGTCATCACCACTATCGCGCAGCAAACTAACCTGCTTGCACTCAACGCCACTATCGAGGCGGCGCGCGCCGGCGAATCCGGGAAAGGCTTCGCCGTCGTGGCCAACGAGGTGAAAGCACTGGCCAAGCAGACGGCCAACGCCACCGAGGATATCCGCCGGAAGATCGAGGCCATTCAGCATGACGCTAAGGGAGCAGTGGCGGCCATCGGCAGCATCAGTGAAGTCATCAACCAGGTAAACGACATCTCTGGCGCCATCGCGACGGCGGTAGAGGAGCAGAGCGCGACCACCAACGAGATGACGCGGAACATTACCGACGCCGCTACCGGATCACAAGAGATTACGCGCAATATTGAAGGCGTCGCCCGGGCGGCACGCGATACCTCAACCGGGGCACATGCCCTGCGGACGGCTGGGAATGAATTGGCGGAAATGGCAACGCAGCTGCGTACCGTGGTTGCGCAGTTCAAGATCGAATCCCGAGCAACCAGCGATAGACCGCGGAAGTCGCCCAGGCCGGCTCGCCATCTGACGGCGGCGGCGGGAAAGTAGGGCAGGCTCGCAGCCTCGAGCCTGCGTCACAGCCGGGGAATCTAGCGCGCCAATTCCTGACCGAGAGCCGCAGGGTTGCTAGCGAAAGACAAGCCGGTTTCAAGATCGATCACCCGATCCTGGACCAGTTTCGCGATTTCTCCATCGAAATGCTGCATGCCTTCAGTCGCGCCTGCCTTCATGGCGTCGAGCAGGCTGCGGTTTTCGCGCTCGCCCTTCTCGATACACTCGCGGGTGCGGGCATTGGCTTTGAGGATTTCAAAGGCTGCCACGCGTCCGCTGCGATCGTGCTTCGACATGAGGCGCTGGCAGACGATGTAGCGGAACGACTTGGCGAAACGCTCGCGCACCGACTGCTGTTCGGCGGGCGAAAACGAAGTAACGATGCGCTCCACTGTTTTGGAAGCGTCCATGGTATTGAGGCTGGAGAATACCAGGTGCCCAGTCTCCGCCGCCTCGAGCACGATTTCGATGGTCTCGCGGTCGCGCATTTCGCCGACGAGAATCACTTTTGGCGCCTGGCGCATTGCAGATCGAAGTGCGTGGGCGAAGCTCGGCGTGTCGCTGTGCAGTTCCCGCTGATGAATGGTGGAACATTTGTGATTGTGCAGAAACTCGATGGGGTCTTCGATGGTGATGATGTGGTAGTACTTCTCACGGTTGATGGCATCGAGCAGAACCGCCAGCGTGGAGGACTTGCCCGATCCCGCAGCGCCGGTCACCAGCACGATTCCGTCTCTCAGTTTGGTGACTTCGGACAACTGCTCCGGCAGATGCAACGAAGCGAACTCAGGAATGGAAGTGGGAATAACTCGCATCACGACGGCACAGCTGCCGCGTTGAATAAAAATGTTCACGCGAAACCGGGCCAGGCCGGGCAGTCCGAAAGAAACATCGCAAGCTCCATGCTCGCGGAGCGTTGTGATCGCCTGCTTGTTGTCGCCAATAAGGTCGGCGGCGATGTGGCGCGTGTCGTCCGCGGTAAGAAACGTGAGCCCCGGCACTTGGACAGGGATCATCTGGCCATAGACCTGCACTTGGGGTGGGCGGCCGGGAGAAAAAATTAGGTCACTGATTTTCTCGGCGGCGCGCAGCATGGCGCCGAGCAGAGCTGGCGTAGCAACTCTGCCGGTTCCAGAAACTCCCTCTAACGCAACGGTAATTGGAGCAATACTTGGTGCTGCCATTCGTCCTCACACCTCGGGAATCGCACGCACCACAGAATGGGAAGAAAACTCAGATAGTTCACTGTACCGCGCCGGGAGCCGGGCGCGAAGAACAGTAAGTCCATAGACCTTGGTAACCAGGCCACGAACTCCAGGCAAGAAAAAGGGCGGCTCGGTTGAGCCGCCCACAATGCGTAAACCCCAAAGTAACTAGTTCTTCGACGGCTTTTTCTTCGTACCGTAACTGGTTTCCACCTTGGCGCCGAGGCTGGTGAGCAGATCCTTGGCACTTTGCGCGTTCGGGCCCGTGGGCGCGATTTCCAGATATTTCTGGAACGCCTCAGCGGTTCCCGGAGGGGCGATGGTCTTATCGCCCTGCAGGGTGGCCTTGCCCAGCAGATTTAAGCCCTTCTGATAGTAGGCTTCGGCCCGGGTAGGGTCGGCCGCAAGGCACTTGTCGAAAGCGGCGTTGGCTTCATCCGGCCGGCCGGAATTGGTCAGGACGGCGCCGATATTGAAATAAGACTGCGCCACCGAGGACGGATCGGCCTGCGCCGCCATTTCGTAGGTCTTCACGGCATCGTCTGGCTTCTTGTCCTTCGAATAAGCATCCGCCATGTTGTTGTAATAGGCCGCCAGATTCTTGGCTGCATTAGGATCCTTGTCGTTGACGATGGCCTTCTTGATGTCGATCGCTTTCTGATAGGCCTCGATCGCCGAACCCAGCCGCTTTTCCTTTTCCGCCGGATCGGTCTGCTTGGGCACCGACATGCGGTAGTAGTCGCCGAGCTTAAACCAGATAAGGTCGCGGGTCGCGTCCATCTGTGTGGCTTCGGTGAGGGAGGCGATGGCAGTGTCGAAGTCGCCGGCGTCGGCCGCGGTCTTGGCCGCATTCAGCTTTTCATTGAGCGCTTTGACGGTATTGGTTTCTTTAGCCGCCTTAGCCTGCTGCTCCTGCATCCGTTTTGCGTCTTCGGCAGAAAGGCCTTTGCCCTTGGCCTTGTCCTCGATTTCCTTCTTGACGTCAAAATCGACGGCCGGGTTGTCGTCAAGTTTGACTACATATCCGTTGACGTGATCCGTCTCCGTTCCAGCTTTTTGGTCATCGGCGTTCTTATAGAGCGTTACGTTGTACTTCCCTGGCGTGAGTCCCAGCGAGAAATATTCGCCTTTCTTGTTAGTTTTGAGCGCGTATTTCTGGCCGTTATCCTGGTTGGCCCAGACCACGATGCCATCGACGACGGGATTGCCCTGGGCATCTTTGCAGACACCGTGGACGGTTCCTGAAGCCTGCGCAAAGACCGGAGGAACGCACAATCCCAGCGCTACGAGTGCGAATAAAAATATTGCGAAATATTTTTTCATTTTGCCTCCCGGCAAAGTCGAATTTTTGCTGAACGATTCCTGCGAGTTGAATCGAAAACCTTTGCTAAAAATGTCTACCGCGCCGCGTACGGAATCGGATCGTCGACTCCCGCTGCTGCAAAAGCGCGCAAGCGCAACACGCAGCTATCGCACACCCCGCAGGCCTGATCCTCGCGACTGTAACATGACCAAGTTAAATCGAACGGTGCACCCAGTTCAAGGCCAAGCCGAACAATATCGGTTTTGCGCATGGCGATAAGAGGGGTCACGATTTCGATGAGGCCCTCCTTGGTGCCTGTCTTGGCCACTTCATTGAAGGCCTTGTAATAGGCCGGGCGGCAATCCGGGTAACCGGAACTGTCGGGCTCCACCGCGCCAATGTACACCTTCTGCGCGTCCAGTACTTCGGCCCAACTGATGGCGACAGCGAGAAAATGCGCGTTGCGGAAAGGCACGTAGGTGACGGGAACACCCTGGCCGATCTCATCTCCCGTGGGCACGGCGATCGCGCTGTCAGTCAGCGCTGAGCCTCCGATGGCTCGCAAAGCCTCGTTTCGAACCATGAGCTTGTCGTGAATCTTCAAGCGCTGGCAGATGGCCAAGAATGACTGGCGCTCGCGCTCCTCGGTGCGCTGGCCGTAGCTGATGTGCACCGCGGCTGCGTCATAATCGCGCGCCGCCAGGGCGGCGCAGACACAGGAGTCCATGCCTCCACTGAGGAGGATGACTGCGCGGGGTCGGTTCAAGGTTGGCATCAAGAAGTGACTGATGATTGATCATTTCTGATTGAAATCCAAGACTGCCCGATTCTGATTTTCAATCAGCAATCAAAAATCAACAATCATCAATTTCTATACTCCCTTCACTGCCGGGTCCCAGATGAATTTGTGCAGTTGCAGGCCGAGCCGGCCAGGAACGCTGTCGGCCAGCATCCACTCCGCTAGTTCCTGAGGGTCGAGCAGGCAGTGCGAACTATCGCGGGAGCCGGTGGCGTGTTTACGGAATGCGGGAGAAAACAGGACGGCGTTCACCCGATTCGCCAGAGTATGTTTGTGAGTGAAGTCGCGTGCGAACTCATAGTCAGCGCGGCTGCTCAGCACGAACTTGATTTCGTCGTGAGCGCTTAAGCTTTCCAGGTTCTCCATGCAAAACGTGTCAGCCTCGCCCGAGTCTGGACACTTCACATCGACGATCTTGACCACGCCGGCCGGAACTCGCTCCAGCGGGCGTTCTCCGCTGGTCTCGAGCAAGACTTTGTAATGGCCGTCCAACAGCCGCTGCATCAAGGGGATGGCCTCCCGCTCCTGCAGCAGGGGTTCGCCACCCGTAATCTCGACCAGACCACCGCCGGGACTTAAACGGGAAACTTCGGCCAAGACTTCTTCCGTGTCCATCTTGTGGCCACCCTGAAACGTGTACTCGCTGTCGCACCAGGAACACCGCAGATTGCATCCGGTGAGGCGCACGAAGACGCACGGCAGACCTGCATAGGTCGACTCGCCTTGCAACGACTTATAGATCTCAGTGATCTGCATGTCAGGTTCGTTGGCAACTGGCGACCCAGCTACTCGCTGTATTTCGCGGTGGTTGTATCGGTCTCGAAGACGGTTACATCCTTCACGTGTACGCGACCGTTGGTCGCCGTCTTGAGCCTGGTGTTCGACTCGTCGTAGAAATACTTGGCCAAGTTCTCGGCTGAAGGATTGATCACGGTAAAGGGCTCGACTTCATTGATCATCTTATGATCGAGGCGCTCGATGACGTGTTTCATGACTTCGCGAAGGTCTTTGAAGTCGAGCAGCAGGCCGGCTTTGTCCAATTCCGCGCCGGCCAGCGTTACACGAATCTTGTAGTTGTGGCCGTGCGGATTCTCGCACTTGCCCTTGTAATTGCGCAGGTAATGACCCGCGGCAAAAGTATCCTCGACAGTTACTTCGAACATGGTCCCCCGGGCAGCCGGCGCGTGAATACAGGCGTGCTGCACTGTTTGGCGAAGCATTTATTGTACCGCCGGAGTGTGCGCCACTGGAATGGCGCCCTGGCGATGCGGGCGCAATCCGCTTGACTGGATTCCCCGGCAGAGGATAGCTTGCCTATTCGCGATTTCATCCCAAGGAGACTGCATGCTGCGTCGGAAATCCTCGATTTTACTGCTGGCCATTCTGAGTTGGGTTGTCGGCCTGACCGCCCAGAAGCGGCCCGACGCACCGGAGTTCGACGTCAAAGAGCACTACACGAAATATGAGTACCGGATCGCGATGCGCGACGGCGTTCACTTGTTCACGTCCGTGTACGTTCCCAAGGATGGTTCGCGTGCGTATCCGTTCCTGATCGACCGCACGCCTTACAGCGTCGGACCTTACGGAGTGGACTTATATCGCTCGCAACTCGGTCCCTCGCCCGACTTCGACAAGGCAGGATACATTTTTGTGTTTCAGGACGTGCGCGGGCGCTACATGTCAGAGGGGCAGTTTATCGAGATGCGCCCGCACATCGACAACAAGAAGTCCAACCACGATGTAGACGATAGCAGCGACCTTTACGACACCATCGAGTGGCTGCTCAAGAATGTGCCTAACAACAACGGGAATGCGGGGATTTGGGGCATTTCGTATCCCGGGTTCTACACATCCGCAAGCATCATCGACTCGCATCCGGCGCTGAAGGCCGCTTCGCCGCAGGCTCCAATGACCGATTTGTTCATGGGAGACGATGCTTACCACGGCGGTGCGTTCATGCTGGCGGCGAATTTCGACTTTTACAGCTTTTTCAAGCCACAGGAAAATCCTGCATTGCCGAAAGACTCCGTGGCTTTCGACTGGGGCACCAAAGACGCCTATGAGTTTTATCTGCAGGCCGGGCCGCTGTCGAATCTGCAGAAGTACCTGGAAGGCAGGAGCGCGCTGTGGGACGACCAGGTGAAACACTACACTTATGACGATTATTGGAAAGCACGCAATCTGGCCCCCCACATGAAGAACATCCACTGCGCCGTGCTGACCGTGGGAGGGTGGTTCGATGCGGAGGACTTGCAAGGGCCGTTCACGACATTTCATTCGATCGACAAGAACAATTCCGGGATATTCAACGCGCTGGTAGTTGGCCCCTGGGTTCACGGCGGGTGGGCCCGCTATGACGGAGCCCATCTGGGACGCGTGGACTTCGCATCGAACACCGGCGAATATTACCGCAAGAACATCCTCTTCCCGTTTTTCGAGCAGTACCTGAAAGGCAATGGCGACGCCAAGCTGCCGAAGGCGTATGTCTTCGAGACGGGCACAAATGTGTGGCGGCAGTACTCCGCGTGGCCACCGAAAAACGCCGAGCCGAAGACCCTTTATTTCCACGCCAACGGCGGACTCTCGTTCGACCCGCCCGCCGCGGAGTCCGGCTCGTTTGACGAGTATGTGAGCGACCCGGCCAAGCCAGTGCCTTTCGTGAATTATGCGGCACTCGATGTCCCGCAGGAATACATGCTCTCGGATCAGCGTTTCGCCGACAGCCGGACAGACGTGGCGCTCTACGAGACTCCGGTGCTGCAGGAAGATGTGACTCTGGCGGGCCCGATTTCGCCGAAACTTTTCGTTTCGACGAGTGGAACCGACTCGGACTGGGACGTGAAGTTGATTGATGTGTATCCGCCCGACTATCCCGACAGCAAGCAGGACGCACCTGCGACCGAAGACTGGCAGTCGCGGAAGGATGTGCCTGCTCCCGCATTTACCATGGGTGGATATCAGCAGCTAGTCCGCGGCGAACCGTTCCGCGGAAAATTCCGCCACAGTTTTGAAAAGCCTGAGCCATTCACGCCTGGCAAAGTGGAAGAAGTCAACTTCACTATGCAGGACATTAACCACACCTTCCGCCGCGGGCATCGCATCATGGTGCAGATTCAGAGTTCGTGGTTCCCGCTCACCGACCGCAACCCGCAGACCTTCGTCAACATCCCTGACGCCAAGCCAGCAGATTTCGTGAAGGCGACGGAACGCGTATATCGCACCAAGGCAGAGCCATCGGGCATTGCGGTGCAGGTGGTGCCGAGCCCGGATGGAGAACGCAAATAGTAACGACAAGAAGTCAGACTCCCACCCCAAAGAACTCTTCCACCGCGCGCATGTCGGTAGTGCGCTTGTAGTTTGGCAGGCTCTCGATAAAGACGCGGCCGTATTGTTTCTTGAGGATACGGTTATCGAGTAGCACGAGGAGCCCGCGATCATGCAGCGAGCGGATCAGCCGCCCAAAGCCCTGCTTCAGCGTGATCACTGCAGCCGGAACCTGATATTGGAAGAATGCATTGCCGCCATCCGCGTCGATGGCCTTTACCCGAGCTGCCACAATCGGATCGCTCGGCACCGCGAATGGAAGGCGGTCGATGATCACGCAGCTCAGTTGCTCGCCCTGCACGTCCACTCCCTGCCAGAATGACGATGTGGCGAACAGCACGGCATTCGGCGTCAGGCGAAACTCCTCGAGTAGCGCACTTTTCGGCGCATCCCCCTGGCGCAGGATGGGGAATTCGACCTCGCCGAGCAGCCGCTGATAAATATCGTTCATCTGCGCATAGCTGGTGAAGAGGACGAAAGCCCGCCCGCGTGTAATTTCAAGCAGCCGGCGAATCCGCTCCGCCGACTTGGCGGCAAACTGCGGCGTGCGGGGATCGGGCAGATCTGGCGGAACGTAAAGCAGCGCCTGGCTTTCGTAATCGAAGTGCGAGGGCAGCACCGATTCACGCGCGTGCTCGAAGCCCAGCCGCTGCCGGATGTATTCAAACCCGCCGCCTACGGCCAGCGTGGCGGACGTTAGCACGGCACATTCCAGTTTCGCCCACAGGTTTTCGCGCAGGATGGGGCCGACATCGATGGGTGTCGCCTGCAGAAAAACATTCTGCCGGCCGCGACCTGCACCGTCTGAAGCCGAGGATCGCGAATTTGGTCCGGCGCGCGCCGTGCGCCCGCCGCGGCGCTCAATCCAGAAGACGGTGTTGCGGTCTTCCGATTCCAACGCGAATTGCAACTGCACCTGGATCTCTTGCGCACGGCGGACAAAGTTGAAAACTTCCTCCGGCTTTTGCGCCAAGCCTTCCAGTTCGCCCGCCAGCCGCGTTAGCGACTGGTTTAACGCCAGAAACTCGTCTCCGTTTTCCTCGAGAAATTCGCGCCGAGTCTCAAACGCGAAGCGGCCGTCGCCGGGGGGTAGCAGCGAGAAAAAGAATTGCGAACGTTCCCGCAAACTTCCAAGAGCACCTGAAAGCGAGGCCGAGAGCATGCGGTGGTGCTGCAGGGAGCCCTCGACGTCGCGCGCCAGATCCTCCACCCGCAGATTGCTCACTGATATGCCGAAATAGTTTCCGGCGACATCTTCCAGTTCATGAGCCTCATCGAAAATCACGGCGGCGGCTTCCGGCAAAATGCCCGCGTCTGGCGCTCCGTCGGCCTGTAACTTGATGGCGAGATCGGCGAAGAAAAGGTGATGGTTAACGATGATGATGTCGCTCTCCATCGCCTTGCGGCGCATCTCCGTGATGAAGCAGCGCTCAAACTCGCTGCACTTCTGGCCGGTGCAAGTGTCGGCACGCGCATCGAGCTTATGCCACAGCAGGCTGGCCTCGGGCAATTCCGCCAGCTCAGCGCGGTCGCCTGTTCCCGTCGTCTTCTCCCAGGCAGCGATGGCGCGATACTGCTCAATCTCTTCCAAGCCGCTGAGAACCGGCTGATCGGTCAGGTCATACAGCTTCTTGCGGCACAAATAATTGTTGCGGCCTTTCATGTAACACACCGAGAGCCGGGAACTGGAAGCGTCCCCATACAGCGCCTGCTCAAGAAAAGGAACGTCCTTGTAGAAGAGCTGCTCCTGCAGATTCTTCGTGCCGGTCGAAATGATCACGCGCTTGCCTGATTGAATCACCGGCATCAAATAGGCAAGAGTCTTTCCCGTGCCCGTGCCGGCTTCCACGATCAGATGCCGCTTTTCTTCGAAAGCTTGCTCGACGGCCTGCGCCATCTGCAGCTGGCCGCGGCGGAATTCGTACGCCGGATGCTTGCGCGAGAGCACTCCGCCAGGGGCGAAGAATTGGTGTAACGAAGCGTCCTTGCCGCTAGGTTGAGAGCGGCTTGGAGCGGCGGGAGACGAGGGCTGGGAACCTAAAGCCACGGGAGTCTCTATAATAGCGATTCCGGGGCTTTCGCATCGGCACAGTTCATGTGGGACACAGCCCTCGACTGTCTCACCACCTAAAGACTCAACTTTGACTCAGCCTACTTACAATTCGACCAGCACTCTCGCCACCACCGCCGCCGGTGTTCCCACAGTCGCCATCGTGGGACGCCCCAATGTTGGCAAGTCCACGCTTTTCAACCGCATCGTAGGCTCAAGGCGCGCCATCGTTGGCGATGAACCCGGCATCACGCGCGATCGTCTCTATGGAGACGCCGAGTGGGAAGGCCGCAAGTTGCGGATCGTTGACACGGGCGGCATTCTGCCCGAAGAAAAAGATCTGATTCCATCGGAGATCTACCGCCAGGCGCGCGTAGCGCTCGACGAAGCCGCAGCCATCATCATGGTGGTCGATGGACGCACCGAACTCGCCGGCCCGGACCTTGAACTCGTGCGACTGCTGCGGAAGGCAAACCGGCCGCTTTTTCTGGCCGTGAACAAAGTCGACAGCGAGAAGCAGTCGTCGCTGATTGACGATTTTCATCGCCTCGGCATCCAGAAGATGTTTCCCGTATCTGCCGAGCACGGGCGCGGTGTCGATGATTTGCTCGACGCGGTGGTTGCGGCTCTTCCAGAAGAAGATCGAATCACGGAGGACACCGCTAAAGACCAGGTGGCCAACGACGAACGACCAACGACCAACGACGATTCATCCGCCCACGAAACCAAGGTAGCCATCATCGGCCATCCGAACGTCGGCAAGTCGACACTGCTGAATTGTCTGACTGCTTCGGACCGGGCCATCGTCTCGCCGATTCCCGGCACCACTCGCGATGCGGTCGACGAAATCGTCGAGCATAACGGACGCCGCTTTCGCTTCATTGACACGGCCGGCATTCGCCGCAAAGGCAAGACGCACCTGATGGCGGAAAAACTTTCCGTCGTAATGGCGCGCAAACATCTGGAAGGTGCAGACATTGCCCTGCTGGTCATCGACGCCACCGAAGGAGTAAGCCAGCTCGACGCCTCCATCGCCGGATTAGCCCACGAGAGCGGCCGCTCCATCATCATCGTGGTCAACAAATGGGATCTGGTGATTAGCGGCAAAGAGAAGCCGGCGCGACCAACGAAAGCCGAACGCATGCGCGAGAGCAAGCGCCCCGGCGACCGTGACGCCTACGAGGAACGTTTGCGTTATGAACTCAAGTTCTTGAATTATGCACCCATTGTTTTTATCTCGGCGCAAACCGGCAAGGGCACGGAGAAAATCTTCCCGCTGCTGGAGTTAGTGGCCACCGAGCGCCGCAAACGTGTGAGCACTTCGCAGATGAACCGCTTCATCGAACGCGTGGACTTCGAACGCGCCTCGGTTCCTATGCGCTCGCGGGTGAAGATTCTGTATATGACGCAGGCCTCGGTCGCCCCGCCAACGTTCGTTCTGTTCACCAATCGCGCCGTGAAATTGCATTTCTCCTACCAGCGTTTTCTGGAGAACCAGATCCGCGAGGCCTTTGGATTCGTCGGAACGCCGATCTGGATCAAGAACCGGGCGCGGGAATAGGTCGATGTATTTTCCTTTAGCCGTGGTGGCAACTAGGAGACCGGACTGGTGAGCCGTCGCTGATTGACCAGAAATGCGACTCTTAGAATCCCGGCCGAGCGTACCTGATCGAGCACCATCTTCACCGTACCCCAGCGTGCGCGCATATCTGCGCTGACGTAGACCTTGCGCTCTACGTCCCGATCCTTCAGGCGGTCCTGAATCTTGACTGGCAGGTTGATAAGGCTAACCCGATCGCTACCAAAATAGACTTTGTTGTCCCGCGTGATCGTGACCTGCATCACGTCCTCCCGGAGCGCACCCGGCATCGCAATTGGATGCAGAACGTTAGCGAGGTCAACACTATTCCCGTGGTGGTCCGTGGGAATCACCATGAATATCAGCAGAACGACGAATACCACGATCCCCATGACGCTGGCGAACTGAAGCGTGTTGAAGTCGCTGAAGAGCTTGGGCGCTCTGGGTTTGTGCAACATAGGGTTCCCGTCCGTCTCATTTTCTTTCTTGCTGAAGACCTGAGGAAGATTCCGTTCGTAACCGGGGCGAACTCATTCTCCTCCGACCATTCGCTCCTGCGTCATGAGCCCTATCCGCTGTACGCCCGCATGGTGAGCCCGGTCGATCACATCCGCG
>Ga0187890_10002370_pt1 | contig 13191 bp, 10 predicted proteins | sample June2016WEW_21_1_FD_133005 | JGI IMG/M metagenome (GOLD analysis project Ga0187890, IMG submission 133005) | Peatland microbial communities from SPRUCE experiment site at the Marcell Experimental Forest, Minnesota, USA - June2016WEW_21_10 | ecosystem: Environmental > Terrestrial > Soil >... | reverse complement strand
TCGACGTCGAAGCTGCGCACGGTGTCGATTGCCGCCTGGCGTTCGGCGCCGCTGCCCAAGACGAGCAAGAGTCTGCCGGTTGGGTCGGTGCGGATCGTGCCCGGCTTCGATGCGAAGCCTTCCAGCAGCTTCACCAGCGTCTGGCCCGAGACATATTGAACTGGAATGACCGTAATACCGTAGCCGGCTTCGGCGTTGCCGTCGGAACCCGCACGATCCGCGCCTCCAATCGTTCCCTCGCCAGCCGGAAGAATGCGATAGCCGACCGTGTCCCTGACCAACACCAAGTTATTGGCGCGCAAGGCGTTCTCGAGGACGAAGAGCATGTCCTTCTTGGCGACCGGACGGCCGGACGACAGACTGATCGTGCCTTGTGCGCGCGGATCGATGACGTAGCCGACGCCCAGAATGTCGCCGAGCACAACTTTGGCGACCGTGGCGACCGGGGTGTTGTCGAAATTCAACGCGAAGCCGTTCTTGCCATCCGATGTCGAAGGTTCCTTGGCGACCGCTTCGACCGGCGTTCCAAAATAGCTCATCGGCGCCGCAGAACCGTCAGCGGTGTCAGCGTTGCTTGTCGCCTGCGGGTAGCGTGGCCGCAGATCTGCCGAGCGAATGACGTCCGAGGCGTTCGGCGGATCCTTTTTGTTCGCATCCGAATTGGTTACGTCGGACGCGTTCTTGGCGCAGCCGCCAAGACCAAGAGTCGCCAGCGCAATGAGCGCGCAGAACGCCGCGACGCATGGGAAAGCGAAGCTTTTTGGCGACAACTCGCGCGACAACACGCCACCTGGGTCCGCGGCCGAACATTCCGTCTTGAACGCAGGGCCTCGCTTCGTTAAGACTGTCGGCCTCGATAAAAATCAAACTAATACGACAATAATGTGAATGTGATAACTGTTCTGGCGACGCCAATGAATATCGAAAGTAGAATTACAATTAATCGGCAAATGAAAGACGACAATGTTTCAGCTTTTGCTGAATGTTTGTCGAGGAATGGTTTTTTAGAAATCAGAAACAGACCCCCGAATAATCCACAAAATACTGATGTCGAAAGAATTAATCTTAGACACTTGTGGCAGTCTACAGAATTGTCCGCGCATGAATTCGCCAATGAAGTCGCTTTGTTTTTCGGTTTACGTAGATTGACTCTACCAGAACTCGTCGAATCCCGATCGTTAGTTGATCGCTTCACGCCACGTTTCTTGCGCGAGGCGGCGATTTTGCCATTCGAATCGCGCGACGGAAGGATCACCCTGGCGGTCAGCGACCCCTCCGACAGGGAGGTGCTTCGGGCGGCCGAAATTGTTCTTGGGGAGCCGTTCGAAATCGAGGTGGCCTCGTTCGAGGACATTGCGACCGTCCTCGGCGAGCGACTGGACCCCGACGATGCGGCTGCGGCCGGCGGCACTGAACGCGAAATCAACGGTCCGGATGAGAGTATCGATAGTCTGCGCGATTTGGCGAGCGGGGCGCCCGTCGTGCGCGCCGTCAATGATCTTATGGAAAAAGCCGTCGAGCTGCGGGCCAGCGACATTCACGTCGAGCCGTTTCGCAACGGGCTTACGGTGCGCATGCGCGTGGACGGCTTGCTGCGACCGGCGCCCGCGCCGCCGCAGGTCCTGCCGCAGGCGCTGATTTCGCGCATCAAGATTCTAGCGGGCCTGAACATCGCGGAGCGACGCTTGCCGCAAGACGGCGCAGCGCGCCTCCGAGTGGCCCGGGGCGACATCGATATCCGCGTCGCGACCATGCCTACGCAACATGGCGAGGCCGCAGTCATTCGATTGCTGCCGCGCGACCGCGGGCTGCTCGACATTCCCAAGCTTGGCCTGCGTCCGGCGGACGAAAAGAAGCTCCTCCGGCTCCTTGATCTTCCGCACGGCATGATCGCCGTGACCGGTCCCACGGGAAGCGGCAAGACGACGACGCTTGCGACGATGCTTTCGGCGCTCAATTCGCCGACGCGCAAGATTCTAACGGTCGAGGACCCCGTCGAATATGAAATTTCCGGCATTAATCAATCGCAAGTGAAGCCGGCGATTGGGTTGACGTTCGCCGCGGCGATGCGCGCTTTCGTGCGGCAGGATCCCGACGTCATCATGGTGGGCGAAGTGCGCGACGCCGAGACCGCGAGCATCGCCGTTCACGCCGCGCTGACCGGGCATCTCGTCCTGACGACGCTCCACACCGAGACATCGGCCGCCGCGGTGCCCCGTTTGATTGATCTTGGCGTTGAAGCCTTTCTACTGAAGTCGACGCTTCGGGCGGTGATCGCACAACGGCTTGTGCGCGTGCTTTGCGACCGCTGCAAGATCGTGCGGACCCTCGGTCGCGCCGATTTAGAGGCGGATCCGCGCCTGCCGGCTTTGGGGCTCAAGGTAGGGGAAGCAGTGTGCGAGCCGAAGGGTTGCGAAAGATGCGCAGGCGTCGGCTATCGCGGCCGTGTCGGCGTGTTCGAGGTTCTCGACGTTACCGGCGAGGTCCGCGACTTGATTGGACCCAATGCCGAATCGGGAGCCCTTGACGCCGCAGCGATAAAGGCCGGGATGACGACCATGATCGACGACGCCATCGCCAAATGCCGCGCCGGCGCGACATCCGTCGCCGAAGCCCTGCGCGTCACGACCATCCGGTGAAGTTATGCCAACCTTCCGCTATCGCGCTCTGACGCAGGTCGGCGAAGTCGTTAGCGGATCGCTCGCGGCGCCGACGGCGGCGGAAGTGGGGCGGCGCATCGAGTATCTGGGCCTGATCCCCATCGAGCCTGTCGCCGAACAAAGCGACGCGCAGGTCAAACAGTTGGACGACTTCGCGCTTTTTTCGCGGCCGCGCCCCGAGGACGTCACCATATTCACCGGCGACCTCGCCTTGCTGCTGCGCACCGGCGCGAGGATCAACGACGCTTTGGAGCTGCTGGCGGTCGACGCGGATATCGGCCGAATGCGGCCGACGGCAGCGAAGGTGACGGCGGCGATCTTGTCCGGAGAAAGCTTCGCCGAAGCGATCTCGCATCATCCCGGCGTCTTTCCGCCGATCTACGTCGCGTTGGCGCGCGTCGGCGAGGCCTCGGGAAATTTGGTGCATATTCTTGAGGCGATGTGTCTTGAGCGGCAGCGCGCCGAGGCGCTCCGTCGACGTCTGGGGGACACATTGCGATATCCTGCGTTCTTGCTGTTGGCGGCAGGAAGCGTGCTGTTTTTTTTCCTTATGGTCGTTCTGCCGCAATTCGCCAATGTATTCCGCGACTTCAACGCCAAGCTCGATCCGGTTCTTGTGACCTTTCTCGGCCTGTCCGATTTCATGCGCAGGGATCTGGACGTGATTATCGGCGCCGCGATTTGCCTGCTTTCCCTTGGGTTCTTGTTGTCGCGCCGGCCCGGAGCGCGGGCGGCGTTGATAGACGCGGCGGCGCGCCTGCCGTTCGTGCGCCCGGTAATCGGCTATCGCCGGACGGCGCTATTTTGCCGCAACCTCAGCTTGCTGCTTGCGAGCGGAGTGACGTTGCCGGCGAGCCTTCGCGTTCTTGCCGACATGATGGCGGCGTCGGGCGGCGTTTCCGTGTGGAGCCAAGTCGTCGACAAAGTGCGCCAAGGCGGCAAACTCTCGGACGCGTTGGCGCAGACGCAGGCCCTCCCCACAATGGCGGTGCGCACTTTGCGGTTGGGAGAGGATGCGGGGCAACTGCCCATGCTGGCCGGACGAATAGCCGATTTCTATGACGCCAAGCTGCAACGCAGCCTTGACCGGTTGGTCGGGATCGTCGGGCCGGCTTCGATCATTGTCATAAGCCTGATAGTCGGAGGTCTTATAGTTTCGGTTATGACCGCGCTTCTTTCGGTCAACCAAATCGCGGAATAATGGCAGGAGTCAAAGACATGAGTTCGGTTGCCATGCGAGGCGGCCGCGGGGGCCGCCAAGCTCGGGGCGAAGGGGAGAGCGGCTTCACGCTCGTCGAAATGCTCGTCGTCATCACAATCATCGGCCTGATCATGGCTTTGGTCGGACCGCGGGTGCTGACCTATTTGAGCGAGTCGAAGGTCAAGGCGGCGCGAATTCAGATCGAAAGTTTTTCCTCGGCGCTCGACCTGTTCTATCTCGACAACGGTCGCTTCCCCAGTTCGTCGGAGGGACTTTCGGCCCTGGTGCAGCGGCCGGCGACAGCGGCCGCGGCGTGGAATGGTCCGTATCTCAAGACAGCGACGGTTCCGGCCGATCCCTGGGGACGACCCTATGTCTATCGGGCGCCGGCGGACCATGCGCCATACGAAATCGCTTCATTCGGCTCGACGGGCGAGCCCGGAGGCGCAGGAACCGCCGCCGAGATCAAGAGCACGTCGCAATAGCCGCGTCATGAAGCGCGACGCTGGATTCACTCTCATCGAAGTCGTGTGCGTTCTCGCCATTGTCGCATTGCTCGCCGCTCTGGCCCTGCCGGCCATTCCGCGCGCGACTTCGCGCGCGCGGCTCGAAGCCTATGCGCTCGAGGCGGCGGCGATACTGACCGCCGACCGCAATGCCGCCATCCGGCGTCATGCGGCGATCGCAACCGTGATGGACTCGAGCGCGCGTGTAATTCGCTCGGGCGCCGGAGCGCAACGTATTCTATTGCCGCGCGACGTCGCCTTCGATGCGTTGCTCGCCGCGACATGCAATGGCCGGACCGCCGGACCGACGATCGAGTTTTTTCCGAGCGGCATGTCGTGCGGCGGGACTATCGATTTGAGGCGCGGAGACGTCGGCTTTCAAATTCGCGTCAATTGGCTTACCGGAGGGGCCGAGGTTGTTTCGTCCGACTCTGCGATCAAATAGCCATTCGCGCGGCTTCACGCTCGTCGAGTCGCTCGTGGCTCTGACCGTCACGATGATTCTGCTGGCGGCGATCGGCGGATTGACCGCGGCGTCGTTTCGCGCCGGCCGATATGTCGAACGTCATTTGGCCGACATCGAAACCACGCAGCAGATCATCGCTGGCCTGCCCGGACGCAGCGAGCTGGCGAACGCGGCGCTGTCGGGCGAGACGGCGGGCTACCGCTGGCGGCTCGACGCCACGCCGTTAAGCGCCGACCTCGTCGACCCTCGCGCGCCCACGCCCTGGGCGCCGGAAACAATTGTCGTCACGGTTCAAGGCCCGGGCGGCGCCCGGTTGAGCTTCGATACGATCCGCCTCGTCAGGACGGGCGCGAAATGAAGGCGCGGGGCTCCCCCTTGATTCCGCGGAACCGAGGGATCGCGGGATTCACTCTGTTCGAGGCGCTCGCTTCTGTCGCCCTGATGACTATGATCATTGTCTCGCTCAGCGCCGTCACCGGCCAATGGCTGCCCAACTGGCATCGCGGCTTCGGTCGCGTGCAACGTCTGGAATCGCTCGACGTCGGTCTTCAGCGGCTCGTCGCCGATCTCGAGGCGGCCGAATTCGTCACGGCCAACAGTCTGCCCAAAGCGCCGGTTTTCTTCGGCGATGCGAAATCCGTAACACTTGTTCGCGTCGCCAACGCTCCAGGAGCTGCTCCGCATCTCGAATTCGTAAGACTGGCCGAAATCATCGACGAACGCGGCTTCGCGCTGGTGCGCTCCCGCGCTCCGTTCATGCCGCTCGATCCCAATCGGCCCATCGACAGCCAACTGTATTTCGCAGACCCCGTCGTGCTGATACGCGCCCCGTTTCGCGTTTCCTTCGCTTTCGCCGGACCCGATCGGCTTTGGCGCGATTCGTGGCGGGACGTCGCCGTTTTGCCGTCAGCGGCGCGCATCCAGGTGCGCGACGCGGCGACCGACCAGATTCTCCCGGTCTCGACTGTGGCGCTTTTGCATGTGGATTTTCCCGCGGAATGCGTCGGTCAAAAATCCGCTCAGCAATGCCTTGCCGGAATGGCCGCGCAGGTGGCGGCGAAAGCGTCAACAACAACGAACGGGCAATGAGCCATGAGGTCGACCCCCTCGAAGAAGACAGCGTTGGATCGAAAGAGGGAGAAGAGTGGGTTCATCCTTGTCGTCGCTCTGTCGATCCTCGCAGCGCTCGCCACGCTCGCTTCGACCTATTCTGTTTATGTCGGCGACGCGGCGTTCGCCACGCAGATCAATGACGATCGATTGCGGATAAGAACCGCCATATCGGCCGGAATTGAACTGACGGCCTATAAGCTTGGCGCCGTTCCAGAAGTCGCCCGCCCGCCACAGGGCGCCTTTGCGGTTCGATTGGCGCGATCGACGATCAACGTGACCTTTGAGTCGGAGGGCGCGCGCGTCGACCTAAACGCGGCGCCTAAGGGCATGCTGGCGGGCCTTTTTGCCGCCGTCGGCGCAAGCCCCTCCGACGCGGCGATCTATGCCGACCGCGTCATCGGCTGGCGCAAAAAAGGCGACGTCGCCGGTCAAAACGACGAGGCCGCGATGTACAAAGCGGCCGGCTACGCCTATGCGCCCCGGCAGGCGCCGTTTCAAAATTCTTTCGAATTATCGCTCGTGCTCGGGATTCCGACGCATATCGTCGCGCGCGTTCTACCGCTCGTGACCGTCTTCAGCGGTCGTGCGGAAATCGATGTCCGCGTCGCGGGGCCGGATGTCCTGTCAGCCCTGCCAAATGTAACGCCGGAACAATTGCAAAAGGTCCTCGCCGAACGCGCGCGGGACCCACAGGACGGCGAGGCCTTGCTGAGGTTGCTGGGACCCGCGCGCGCCGGAGCCACGGATACGCCAAACCCGGCCGCCCGGGTCCAGGCGCAAATCCGGCTCGACAACGGCCGCAGCGCCCACGCCGAGATCGTGATCCTCGTCCTGCAAGGCGAAGACGAACCTTTTCGCGTGCTTTCGTGGCGCGACGATAGCGACTTGCCGATATAGCGCTCGCGCGTTCACCCGAGCGTCATGCGTCGGTCGTCATTTCGAAAAGAAACTGCGCTTAGCTTCGGTCGGCTCCGATGACCTAGATGCGGTCATGCGTTGCATGCTGGAGGTTCCAGCAATACCAGCGCGCCACCAAGTTTCGCGGATTCTAAGGGGGAGCAACCTCATGCATAGCAACAAGTACTGGAAATCAGCGGCCGCCGCTCTCGGCGTCATGGCCATGGCGTCCAACGCTGCGGCATCTGACGGCGGCTGGATTGGATCCTACGGAAACAGCGCGCCGGACCTGCTCGGCCCGCAAGGTCCGTACGGTCAGCTTCCGCTGGAGGAGAGAATCGCGATTTTGCGTGAAAAGGTGAAATACGTGTTCGTGATCTTTCACGAAAACGAGTCTTTCGACCACTACTTCGGCACTTTCCCGGGCGCGAACGGACTGTTCGAAGCTCCTCCGGGCGTCACTCCCGCGATCCAAACGCCGAGCTTCAAACAGCGCCTTCTCGACACGTCTCTGAACGTTCACACGATTTCTCCGTTCCTGATGCCGCAGTCCGTCGTCGCGACCAACGGAACGATCGTACCGATCTATCCGGCCGATGAGATTTCGGTGGATCACAGCCACCAGGGCATGGCGAACGGCCTGGATGTCGATTCCACGACGGAGATTGCGGCCAACGACCGCTATGCGATGGATCAGGAAGGCCTCACCACCAACTCTTCTGGCGCCATCGTGACGCCATCGGGCGCGGCGCCGACCTCGGTGACGCTCGCCCAGTACCAGAAAGGCGAAGACGACGTCGACCATCTCGACTGCGACACGATCCCCTTCATGTGGAGCTGGGCGAAGAACTTCGTTCTTTTCGACAACTTCCATCAGACGATCGTTGGCCCGTCGACCCCGAACGCCATCGCGATCATCGCCGGCCAGTCCGGTCAGACCCAGTGGGCCGAGCACCCGAACGAGGGCGCGGCGACCACCTACGCCAACCCGGCGTTCCCGAATGTGGACGGGGCGAGCTACGGCTCGAATATCATGCCGTCCACGAGCAACGCGTTTGTCCCCGTGGTGGGCGATCCCGGCCCGTTCCCCGGCTCCAACCTGGACACGAACAAGGTCAAGCCGCCCTACAACTTCGACGAAAACCCGGCGAATCCGGCGCTCAATTTGACCTTCGCGACGCAGCCTCTGTCGTACATGGGGTCGAAGATCGAAAAGATCATCGCGACCGATCCAAACCCGGCGGCCGACCTGCTCGACGTGCAGAAAGACATCCAGGAAATCGCCGCCTTCAACAAGCCGGTGCCGTGGGGCTGGTATCAGCAAGGTTTCAATGCGAACGACACGGCTGATCCCTACGAGCCGCCGGGCTCCGCGACCGCTCCGACCGGCGCCCCTCTTCCGAACAGCGGTTACGTGTTACATCACAACGCCCCGCAGTATTTCGGCTATCTCGCTGACAATCCGGAGGTTCTGAACAGCAACCTGCACGGCGCGAGGGACTTCTTCAACGCGGTCGAGGCCCGGACCCTTCCGAGCGACGGCGGCGTGTTTTACCTGCGCGGCGGATATGACAACAACGATAGTCTCGTGCCGTTGGATCCGACGCCGGGCGTCCGGAACGCCTTTATTGGCAACGACGATCATCCGTCTTACTCGGATCAGCAGATCTCCGAGGCGTTCGCGGCGAAAGCGATCAGCGCAATCGCCAACAGCCCGTATTGGTCGCAGAGCGCCATCATCATCACCTACGACGAAACGGACGGCTACTACGACCATGTCTCGCCAAAGTTCCGCAACAAGTTTGCCGACGGCTCGGTCCTGGCGCCTGGCCCTCGCATTCCGACGATCGTGATTTCCCCTTATGCCCAATTCGGCATGATCTCGCATCGTTACAGCGAGCACGGCTCGGTGATTAAGTTCATCAACGAGCTGAAGGGTCTGGTGCCTCTTGCCGAGCTGCCGGACGAAAAGAACGCTCTGGTGCTTGGCGAGGTCAACCTCGGCCAGGCTAATCTTGGACCCTCCGACGCCCCGCAGAACGATGTCGGCGACCTCACCGAGGCGTTTGACTTCGGTCGTTTGCTGGGCGCGAAGCCGCCGATCCCGGCTTCCGCGGCGACGTTCAGCGCTGCGCAGATCAGCAAGCTGCCGCATCTGGCGACGGCGAATTATTCGCCCAACGGCTATACCAACGGCGCTTGCGAAGCGATCGGCATTCTGCCGACCGATTTCCCGTCCTTCGCTGCGTACAAGAGCGGCGCCCCGATCGACCCGTATCCCGCCAACGTGAACCCCCGGCCGACAGCATCGCCCGGCACGCCGACTTCGGGCGCTTGGACCCCTTGATACATCCCCGTCTCGCGGCCTCGGCTGCGAGCCTCGGATAACCACAGATCGGACGGAAGCCGAGGCTTCCGTCCGTTTTGTTGCCGGCAACCGCGTCTAGGGATCGTTGATATGTCTCGCCTGGTTTACGGACTTTTTGCTCTGGGCCTCCTGTCGCTAACGTCTGCGGCGCAAGGGCAAACGCTTGCCGCTATCCGAGCATCCCATCATTTTGATTGCGGCACGGTCCAAAGCGTCGATGACTGGAACGGAGAGGATGTCCACGGCAATCTCTCCGCCCTCGGCGGCGAGATCTGCCGCGCTGTGGCCATCGCCGTTCAAGGCGCCGCGGACGGCTTGGCGGTTCAAGCTTTTCCGGCCGAACCAGAGGCGCTGGCCGCCCTGAAGGCCGGAAACATCCAACTGGCCGTGGGCATTTCGCCATCCGCCACGGTGGCCATGCAATACGGCGTCGGCTTCGGGCCGCCTGTGTACTTTGACTCCCAGCGCATCATGGTCGCAAAGGGGAGCGGCATCGCCGATCTCGCCGGCCTCCGCGATAAATTGATCTGCGCGCTCGACATGAGCCCGCCTGAGAGGACGCTGCGCGACGAGCTGACCCGGCGGCAAATCCCGTACGGGCTACAGGCCCATTCCGAGCAGGGCGAACTGGATGCGGCAGTAGCCGTGCGTCGCTGCGCCGCAGGCACAGCGATGGAGACGCGCCTCGTGCAATCGCGCGCCAATTTCCACGCGCAGACCAGCGACTTCCTTCTCTTGCCCGAGAAGTTGACGCTGAACCCGGTCGTTCCCGCCTACCGCTACGGCGACCAGGCCTTTGGACTCATCGTCGATTGGACGGTCCGCGCCCTGATTGAGGCCGAGGCGCTTGGCATCACGCACGATAATGTGGCCGAGGCCGCCAAGCGGGAGGACATGCGGGCCACCCAACTTCTCGGCCACGATTTCGCCACCGCGCAGGCGCTCGGACTGGCCCACGACTGGGCCGCCAAGATGATCGCAGCCACCGGCAATTACGGCGAGATCCTTGAGCGCACAACAGGCCATCCATATCATTTGGATCGAGGGCTGAACGCACTGTGGACAAGCGGCGGGCTAATGGCTCCATGGCCGATGAAGTAACACGATCCTCGGCGCGGAGGCCTTTTCTTCGGCCACATCGTCGATCGCATTCCGCCGTTCGAGATTGTTTTCAGCGCCCACGTGAAAATCGACGATCGCATCGCCGCGTCCCATGTCCTGGCGGCCTTGCCTGATGTGACGGGGGAACTCTTGCAGCGAGGTCTCACCGAGCGCGCGATCGGCAAGACGGCGCGCCCTCGCTTGAGCCGCCGGGGCGCCCATTCCAGCGCGGCCAACACACCGCGCGATGCCACGCGGCGCAGGCGCGGTTTCGCCCTGGCGACGGCGGCGCCATCCTCGCCGTAGCGGTCGATCTTGCTGCGCACGACGGCGACGAACTCTTTCGCCTTTTTTCACGGTGCGATGACAGCGACGAGCCACTTTAAGGCGGCCGCTCATCGCATTGAATCGCAGGGCGGAGGCCGCCGTTCGTTCCGGGGTTACTTAGCGTCATTGGGCGATCATCTTTCGGTCACCATAGCTAAAAATTGATTTTCTACTCTCCGCCCGCGGGGGACGTTCGTCCTCGGAAAGCAAGGGGACCGCCATGAGAACCATCAATTTGCGACGCGGCGCTGTTCGACGTCGGCTGTTGGCTTGCGCCGCAGTCGCCGCTCTAGCCTGTAATCCGCTAGCTCCGGCGTTCGCCGCCGAATCGGCAACGAAAACGCCAATCAAACATGTGATCATCATCATCGGCGAGAATCGGACGTTCGACCACATTTTCGCGACTTATGAACCAGTCAACCACGGCGAGAAAGTCTGGAACTTGCTGTCCGAGGGGATCGTCCGGGCGGACGGTTCGCCGGGGCCGAACTATGGCAAGGCCCTGCAATATCAGGGCAACGACACCACGACCTATCAGTTGACGCCGCAGAAGTCAGCCTACGCCACGCTGCCGCCCGCCCTCGCCGGCGGTCCGTCGACGCCGTACGTTTGCTCGGCGCTCGGGGTCACCACCGGCACGTCTTGCGACAGCGCCGATAACGAGGCCGCGGCCATGGCTTTGGAGAATGGCCTCGCCAAAGGCTATTACAAGTATTTGCTGACTGGCGGCACGGGTCAAACGAGTGGGACTCCAGACAAGCGGATTTCCTATGACGGACAGGACGCCAGCCATCTTCCGCCCGGCCCCTATCAGCTCACGTCGCAGACCTACCCTTACGACTCCTACGCCGCCAGCCCGGTGCATCGTTTCTACCAGATGTGGCAGGAGCTGGACTGCAGCGCCGACGCCGCAACGGCGCACGATGGCTCAGGTTGCTACGCCGATCTCTTCCCGTGGGTCGAGACTACCATCGGTGCGGGGTCCAACGGCGCGGCGCAGCCGGTGGGCTTCACCAACGAGTCGACCGGCGAAGGCTCGACTTCGATGGGCTTTTACAACATGCATGAAGGGGACGCGCCCTATCTGAAGGAACTGGCCGACACCTATGCGATGAGCGACAATTATCATCAGGCGGTGATGGGCGGAACCGGCGCCAACCATATTATGCTTGGAACCGGCGCCGCGATCTGGTTCAGCGACGGCAATGGCAATCCGATGACGCCGCCCAACTTCGGCGTCAATCCCGCCAAACCCGGGACGCCGCTGCCAGGCAATACCTCGGCGCTCAGCGAAATTGAGAATCCCAATCCGCAGCCCGGAACGAACAACTACTATATCCAGGATGGCTACGGCGGCGGTTCGGGAAGCCCGACGGCGACCTCCCCCAACGCCAATTATGGCGGCGGTTCCTACGTCAACTGCTCCGACTCGAGTCAGCCGGGCGTCTCCGCCGTGCTGAACTACCTCAGCGCTCTTCCGAGCAGTGTCGCCACGAAGTGCCAACCCGGGCGCTACTATCTCCTCAACAACTACAATCCCGGATATTTCGGCGACGGCTCAAACGCCTACACCGACACGAACTCGCACAACTATGTGTTCACGATCCCGCCGTCGAGCGTGCGCAACATCGGCGACGAGCTGAGTGAAAGCAACATTTCCTGGGCGTGGTACGGCGACCAATTCGATCGCTATCTCGGGGATAAATATGACGTCAGCCCCGACGACGAATATTGCAACATCTGCAATTGGGCGCAGTATTCGACGTCGATCATGACTAACGCGGGGGAGCGAACCGCGCACCTCAAGGATACGGCCAACTTCTACGCGGCCATCGAGAACGGCACTTTGCCGGCGGTATCCTATGTCAAGCCGAGCGGCTTCGTCGACGGCCACCCGGCGTCGTCGAAACTCGATCTGTTCGAGGGCTTCGTCAAGAAGATCGTCGACGACGTCCAGGCTAATCCGCAGCTGTGGCAGGAGACGGCGATATTCGTGACGTTCGACGAGGGCGGCGGCTACTGGGATTCGGGCTACGTGCAGCCGCTCGATTTCTTTGGCGATGGCACTCGCATTCCCATGCTGGTCATTTCTCCGTTCAGCAAGGGCGGCCGCATCTCGCACAGCTATACCGACCACGTTTCCACCTTGAAGTTCATCGAGGCGAACTGGCGCCTGGGCCCGGTCAGCGCAACGGGCCGCGACGCTCTGCCGAACCCACGCGTTGGCGGCAACGCATATGTCCCCGTCAACTCGCCGGCCATCGGCGACCTGATGGATATGTTCAACTTCGAACACTAAACAAGAACGGCCGAACGCCGCTGCGTGGCGCTTTCAGCCGAAATTGCGCAATGATGAGAACTTCGGACGCCGGCCTTCCGCTCGGAAGGCCGGCGCGCCCTATTTGGCGCCTTCTCGGCCGTGTCTAAACAAGCAATCGCCGTGAGAAGTCGTCTATGGCAGCCTATGGATACGCCAAGCTAACTGACGTCGCTCTCGGTCAACCCCGGCACAACCTCAGCGTCGAGTTAATGCATGTGGTATCGGTCCCGGG
>Ga0187890_10002368_pt1 | contig 13196 bp, 12 predicted proteins | sample June2016WEW_21_1_FD_133005 | JGI IMG/M metagenome (GOLD analysis project Ga0187890, IMG submission 133005) | Peatland microbial communities from SPRUCE experiment site at the Marcell Experimental Forest, Minnesota, USA - June2016WEW_21_10 | ecosystem: Environmental > Terrestrial > Soil >... | reverse complement strand
CCTTTGTCGTCGCGGATTACGCCGGCGCTTGGGAGTCCTCCGTCATTTTGGCAGGTGAAGGCGTGGAGGGTATTCAAGGTTGTGCCGGATAGCTCAAAAACCGTGCCGCAGGTACCGTTGCCCTGCCCGGAGGTCGTACCGTAAATGTTGCCAGACTTGTCTAAGACCACGTCGCCTAGGGGGACGCTCCCATCGGACCCGCAAAACGCGTGAAGTACCGACTCGGTCCAGGCGCCGTCCTCATTGCGGGAAAGTTCGAAAATGGTTCCTTGGCCACAGGCGCCTCCAAATTGAGTAGTACCAAATAGGTTACCCGAAGCGTCGCGCGCCAAGCGACCATAGTCCAATGGGTAGGAGCCATCGTTACCGCCTTGTAAATCATAAAGAACGGTCAGAGTACCAGCCATCGCACCGCTGACCGACGCCAGAACCACGACAAGGACCCGCAACAGCCTCAAGGTTGTCATGCGAACCTCCTTCTCGGTCAAATACCGCAGAAATCATATACCATTCCGCTGCGGCACAACCCTTTGCTTCTAATAAGCGTGCTTCGTCAGACTTCCAGTAAACATGGGGCGAGTGTGAATGGCGGCGGAACTCTGAGCTATCGTAAACATGCCATTACACTTATCGACCCGAATGTCAGTTTCCGATTGGATGTTGTAGCGCTGCAGCATGCTGGCCGTTTTGCGAGCTGAGATTTTGCGCGCTGGGCTCTCATGCACGCCAGAGCGCAGCATCTCACGCGCGGCAATACGGCGCAGAGCATGGAACAGCCGATGCTGCAGCCCGCCAGCTTGCAAGCTGTGGCCCATGGTTTGCGGAAATCCCAAATGGGTCCCCCTTGTGGTAGAAGCAATGTGCACTGATGTTGTTTCCTTATAGCAGCCCCAGATGATCTGGGTATTTGGCCTGCAACGCGCTGATCAGAAGTTCGAACTCCGGAAGAGTTCGCAAGCTCGCAAGGCTGGGATCTTTCAGGAAGTAAGGCCAGCAGGCAAATCCGGTGCTGACGCTTCGCTCCAACCACTCAAAGGCAGTTTCGCGCCTTCCGGTCAGGGCCAGCGTGGCGGCTATCTGATAATACGTGTGATGCGCATGCCCGAAGGATTTCGGACTCGAACAAGCCCTGGTCACACACTCGATTGCCGCGTCTTGATTCCCCATCAAGGCATGCAGCAGACCTTGTGAGCTGATGATAAGCGGATCGTTGGGAACCAGCTTCAATGCTTCATCCACCAGGCGGGTCGCCTCTTTCCATTCCCCTGTCATCATGGCCGGGATGGGAGCAAAATAAAGGGCATATTTGTGACCGGGGCTCTCCGTCCGCCAGACTTGAATCCGCTCGCGTGCCAGGTCGTATTGTTGTCCCCACACATAGACTTGCACGATGCTCGTGCTCACCGCCTTCCTGGGTTGAAAAGGCCGTCCCCTTTCAAACATCTCACGCGCGTGATCGAGCAGTCCGATATGTGCCAGGATGCTGCCCAGACGGTTGTAGGCATGAGGCAGATTGTTCTGCAGCGCGAGAGCGCGCTTGAGATCGGCAATCGCCTCCAGATGCTGGAAATTCTTCGACGGTCCCCAGAGCAGAAAGGCGCGGGCGACGTGTCCTTCGGGAAGATTCGCGTCAATCTCGAGCGCCCGCCGGCAATGGAATTCGGCTTTCTCCAGCCACACGCTGGCTGGGTCGAATTCGAAATGCCGGGTTGTGCATGCAAACGAGAGCGTTGCGTGAGCCAGCGCAAACGTGGGATCGCGAGTCACGGCATTGGTTAAATGATGACTCGCTCGATCCATCATCGACGCATCGCCGGATGACGTGATGCGATAGCCACGCATGAATTCCGCATAGGCCATCGGATCCCGGCTATAACGTGGGCGCTGCTCGACCGTCGACGGACTATACGGCCGGTTCAGCGCGCGGGTGATTTGCTTCGCAATATCGGCTTCGAGACTTGCGAGGCGATCCATCTCGATGTCGCACTTCTTCGTAAAGCAGGAACGTTGCAGGTAAGTGTCAAGCATCTCCAGCGAGAGACGCCACTGCCCTTTTGACATCTGCATGGCGCCGTGGACCACAAATCGCACTCCCAGGCGGGAAGCGATCTCCGAAGGCGTCAGTTCAAGAGGCAAGTTCAAGACTGCCGAGGTGGGCAGCACGTCGACGCCCGAGAGATTGCCGAGGAGCGAGACGAGCGCGTCTGCAAACCCGAGACACAATCCCTGGTCGTCCGTCGTTTTCTCCAGCAGCAACAGCGGCAGCACAGCGATGGAAGACCGCTCACCCAAGTCGCGCCCGTCTTTTCGAAAGTCGGCGCGAACGGAGTTTCGCCCGGGATCGGAGAGCGGATATTTCGCATCGATCACGCGAACCGGGCCGACGAACCGATATCCTTTGCCGACTACCGTTTCGAGAAAGCGTGGTTTATCGGCGTTGTCACGCAGCGCGGTGCGAAGCTTCCGTACAATGTTGTTGACATTTTTTTCGGTATCGATAAACAGATCGGAGCGCCACAACCGCTTCACGATCTCCTCGCGCGATACCATCTGCTCACGGCGTTCCAGCAGAAAGATCAGCAACTCCATGGGCTTCTTCTCGATCCGGATCCGGTGTCCGGATCGCCGCAATTCGTAGCGTCCCAAATCGAGTTCAACGTCGTCGGTGCTCTGCTTTGCATGCCCCATGGAAAGCCTTGGCGCAGCATTATCCAATAAAATTCAATAACTTGCGACGATATAAATAAGATATCCAAAGGCTATATCGGCGGCATTGTCAAACCCTCCATCTCACGAGATCATGCCCCATCACGAATCTCGGAGGAGACTCGCATGAAGAAAAAGCTGCTCATCACCCTGGTGATCGTTGGAACGCTGTGCGTTGCAGGCCACGTGATCACGATTGCCGCACATCCCGCCGATCATGAAAAGAACGCATTCACACCGGAAACAATTCCGTGGGGTCCGCCACCGCCTTTCGTCGCCCCGGGCGCGCAACTGGCGGTAATCGAAGGCAACCCTGCTGCTTCCACCGGTGACTACACCATTCGTTTGAAAATGCCAGACGGTTACCGCATCGCTCCCCACTGGCATCCCCAGCGCGAAAACGTCACGGTCCTCTCCGGGACGCTCAAGTTCGGTATGGGAGACACCTTCGACAAGGACAAGATGGCATCCTTTCCCGCCGGCAGCTTCGCCTATCTCGATCCCGACATGCATCACTACGTGCTGACTTCCGGAGAAGTCATCGTGCAGGTCCACGGCAGCGCGCCCTTGCAGTTTAACTACATCAACCCCGCGGACGACCCGAGCAAAAAGTAAATCCTCGGCTCTTAAACCGATTTGGAGGAAGCCATGGCTGTGGATACCCAAAAGCTGGAGCAGTTTGTTGGACAGTTTGTCACCGATCTGGGAGCCACCGTTCACGCCGGGATGGTCGTGATCGGAGACCGTCTTGGACTTTACAAGGCTCTTGCCGCCGGACCGCTCACTGCCCCGGAACTGGCGGCCATAACCCGCACGGACGAACGTTACGTGCGGGAGTGGCTGGCTTCTCAGGCAGCGGGCGGATATATCACTTATAACCCGCAAACCCACAAATTCGGAATGACCGAAGAGCAAGCGCTCACCTTGGCGAATGAAGATGGTCCAGCATATTTGCCGGGCGCATTCGAACTCGCTTTGGGATCATTGGCTGCGGTCCCGCGCATCACGGAGGCGTTCCGTTCCGGCGCCGGCATGGGCTGGGGCGAGCACGAGGACCGGGTGTTTCACGGATGCGAAAAGTTCTTCCGTCCGGGCTACGCCGCGAATCTGGTCAGCTCATGGATTCCTGCTCTCGATGGCGTCCAGGATAAACTCGCGCGCGGAGCGAAGGTCGCCGACGTGGGCTGCGGGAAAGGCGCTTCCACCATCCTGATGGCGAAAGCCTTCCCGAAGTCCCACATCTATGGATTTGACTACCACGACAAGTCCATTGAGGCGGCGCGGGCATCCGCAAAGCGTCAGGGGGTGGCGGACCGGGTCACGTTCGAGGTAGCGAAAGCCAAGGAGTTCCCCGGGAAAGACTATGACTTCGTGGCGGTCTTCGACTGTCTCCACGACATGGGAGACCCAGTCGGTGCCGCTGCGCACGTCCGCGCCGCCTTGAGCGACGACGGTTCCTGGATGATCGTCGAGCCGTTTGCAAATGACGATCTTCAGGACAATCTGAATCCGGTGGGGCGTGTCTACTATTCGTTCTCGACGTTGCTGTGCACGCCTTGCTCTCGATCGCAGGAAGTGGGGATGTGTCTGGGCGCTCAGGCAGGCGAGAAACAAATGCAGAAAGTCGTGAACTCCGCCGGCTTTAGCCGCTTCCGGCGCGCAACGCAAACGCCGTTCAACCTGGTCTACGAGGCTAGGCCGTAATCGGGACGTGACGAAATCGCATTCCAAACTAAGACCGGAGGAAAAAAGAAGCCACGACCATGAGCCGTGGCTTCCCTTTTAACTTTCAAGCTGGTTCTGTACTCCAGCCCATAACGAGCGTTCGATTTCACGTCATTCGATTCAACTCCCGGCCAAGAACTAGAAGTTGAGTTTCAGCGTCAACTGGACCAACCGGGGCGAAGCGTCTCCGCCCAGGAAGGATCCCAAAATGCTGGTTGGCGTGTTTACCGTATCCAGGACATGGCCGAAGTTTCCGTTGTTAATATCATTCACCGGACCCTCGAAGTTCGGATGGTTGAAGAGGTTGAAGAACTGAGCACCGAACCCAAGCTTCGCTCCTTCCCAACGCGGAATCATGGTGTACTTCATGAGGGTCATGTCCGTATCGAAGTAGTGAGGACCGAAGAACTGGTTGCGCCTCTGAGTCTCAGTATCTGAGTTCAACTGATTCTGTCCAATGTTCCCACCCACAGATAAATCGGGGAACTGCGATGACGAGAGGCAAGGTCCCGAAGTGACGCTGCTGGGGCTGTTGCAGGCCGGGGCTGAGGCTCCAGAGAAGTTGGCGTAGACCTGTGACCCATAGCCAAAGCTGCTCAGAATACCTGATGCGCCGCCGTTCACTACGGTATACGGCAGGCCACTGCGTGCGAACAGCGTTCCGGAGAGTTGCCAGCCCTTCAAGAGCGCTGTGGGCCCTTTCGGCAGTTCGTAAACGTAATTCATGCTGAGGTAGTGCCGCGTATCGTAATCCGCATTGCCGTAGTTGAATTGGCGGATGTTGTTGTCGTTGATGGGGTTGGCTAAGCTGCCCACCCGGCCAATGGCGCCGTTGCCGGCGATGAACGGGTTGAAGCCGCCGTTGGAGACTTCATCCAGAGCGTGGCTCCAGGTGTAGTTGATCTGCATCTGCAGCCCGTGGTTGAAACGGTGCTGTCCTGTGAATGACAGGCCGTTGTAGTTGGAGACTGCGGCGGTTTCGATTTGCTGCACGACCGAGAAGCGCTGATCGGGCTGCGCTGCCGGCAAGTTGATGAAACCATTCGGACACGTGGAAGCAGGGCAGAAGGCGTTCACGTTGTTTAAGAATGCCGTTTCGTGATAGCCGTGATTGCCCACGTAGTTGAGGGTGAACGAGCTATTGTTTCCAATCGCCTGCTGTATCTCGAAGTTCCATTCCCAGTATTCCGGAGCCTTGATTGCGCTCACATTATTGAATCCCGGAGTGGCGAAAACTCCGCCCGCCGCAGCTGCAGCAGCTTGAATCTGGGCCAGGTTTTCCCCACTCTTGAACCCGCTGGTAAGGGCAGTGTTAGAGACGGCAGCGGTCGTAAATATGTTGCTGCCATTCGCTACCTGCTGGGGTGATGTGTTGCCGAAAATCGCGAACGGGAACTGGTTATACACGGGAGTATTCTCCGACAGGGAGTCTGCAATCTCCCCGGGGAATGTATCCATGAATAGCCCAACGCCGCCACGAAATACTGTGTTCCTAAACATGGGCGGAGTCCAGGCAAACCCGAGGCGGGGCTGCCACGCGATCGTCGTAAACGATGGAATGGCCTGGCCGATGCCGGTTTGGATGGTCTGATTGTAAGGTGTGTTCACATCGTGGCTGATGCTGTCGAAGTTCCCCGCTAACCTGGCGAAGCAGTTCGTCGCGCAGGTGGGGATGGAATTGTGATCCGCGCGCAAGGCCAACGTGAGCTTCAGGTTGCTCTTTACTTTCCACTCATCCTGTACGTACAAGCCCAACTGGTAGAGCTTGATGTTTTGCTCTAACGCCGTGGGAAAAGTCTGGTTAAACAGCAGGGATACGCCGTCGTAAAAATTTGTCAGGCTGAGCGGAAGAGCAAGACCGCTGGTGAACGCGCCATAGTTATGATCGCTGACCAGGTTCCTGTGGAAGTACAGCCCAGCTTTCAGAGTATGTTTACTTCCGAGGATATAGGAGAAGTCGTCAACCAACTGATAGCCAGTAACGTTGCGCCCCTGTGGCCAATCAGGGTCGTCGCCGCCCAGCCCTGTAAGAGACCCATCATTGACAATCACGCTGGTCGGCAACGCGGCCAGGGAGGCTGCGAGATTGCTGGTCGTGAAGATCGCGCTGTAGTACTGAGCGGAAAGGACCAGGTTGTTGGCCGCTTTCGCGCCAAACGCGCGGTTCCAGCTCGCCTGGGCCTGATATTCAGGCTGGTTGCTGACTGCATTAAAGAGCGGGTTGATCTGGTCGGTGTACGTCGCCTGAACGCCTTTGTCTTCCTGCAGGCGCACGAACACCTTGTCATTGTTGGTAAGGTTGAAATCAAATCGGCCCGAAGTCAGATACTCGTGCGTGAAGTTGGGAGCTGTGCCGCGGTAGGAATCGGCACAGGGGTTCGCGCCGGCGCCGAATGCGGCCCCGGTTACAGGATCGGTGAAGGTCTGTCCCACGCATCCGCTGATATCCGAAGCGTTGGGCACGCCTTTCACAGCGCGGGAGATGCCAGGGGCGCCATTGTAAAGCTTGAACATCGTCTGATAGAACGGAACCGACTGGCTGAGGCCACTGCCAGGGATATTAACGTTGAACGGCTGGCTCAGGTTGTTAATGACCGCCGTCTGAAATAGCGGGTCGGGAACTTGCACCTGCTGGCTCGTCGGCAGGATCACCCGAAGTCCTTCGTAGTTCCAGAAGAAGAATGCCTTGTCCTTCTTGATCGGTCCGCCGAAAGACGCCGCATATTGGTTGGCGTTTACAAAGGGGCGGGGTGCGTTGTTTCCAACGTTGAAAAAGTTGTTGGCATTCATGGCCCGGCCGTCCCACCAGTAATTGGCGTTTCCGTGCCACCGGTTGGAGCCGGATTTGGTGATGTAGTTCACGTTCGCGCCGGCAAAACCTCCGTACTGCCCCGAATAGCCGTTGGTCACCACCGTCGCTTCCTGCACTTCGTTGTTGCCGAGCAGCAGGTTGGTCGCACCCGAGTTGTTCAGGTTCAGGAACGGATCGTTGTCGTACATTCCGTCGAGTGTGAACAAGTTGGAACTCGCCGACACGCCGAAGCTGGAGAAGTTTCCAAAGCCCATTCCGGTGTTCATCACCGAGCCGGCAGCGGTTTGCGCCACAAAGCTCAGGTCGTTGCCGGGGTTGGGAACTTCCGAAATTTCGCGGGCGTTGAATGTCGTCGAGACTTCCGCCGTCTCGGTCTGAAGCAGCGGCGCCGCGCCGGAAACCTCCACGGTCGTTGCCGAGGCGTCGCCAACTTCCAGCTTCGCATTGACGATGGCGGTCGACCCCACGCTCACCGTCGTAATGGCAGTCGTTTTCTTGAAACCGGCAGCGGAGAGGGTCACCGAATACGCGCCCGGCTCCAACAGCGGGAACTGGTAGAAGCCCTGCCCGTTCGTCTTTGTCGAATTGGTGAAGCCCTTCTCAGTGCTCTTCAGGTCTACCGTGATATCGGGCAGAACGGCACCCGTGGAGTCGGTTACGGTTCCGCTGATTGCGCCGTTGGTGGTGCTCTGCGCCAGCAACACGCCCGGCAGCAGAAGAGCCGCAAGCAGCATTAAGGGAAGCAGTCTGGTCGAGTTCAGTCGCATGGTTTGGCCTCCATTTACTGGCCGACTCCGATGCATTCGCATTACCACCTCTGCCCGGATTTTAGGGACGAGTTACAGTTCGGCAGGGATAAGGTGTGGCTATACAACTTCGAACGGTGTGTAGACACGATTACGCGTTGTGTTGTGATTCACCCTGAAGGCATTGCTCCGCAGAAACGGCGTGCATCTACCAGAAAAGGAATTCCGCGGGTCAGAAATCTACGAAAAAGGAGATAAAGACTCAGGTTGACACTTGTTTCGCTAACATACATACTGGTCGGTATTATCGATGCAACAGGCCAGTGGAATAACCGCATCATAAAAATCAGTTCGGACTAAATTCTGTGCCGAAGGGGAAAAGTAATGGGCCGAAGGACACTCAAGCCACTCGCACTAGGAAGCTCCGTGCTTGTTCTCGCACTGGGTGCGATCTCACAGATGCAAGCGCAATCCAAAACCCCGTATCCCAGCATGGCTCCGCTCGACCAGTACCTGATGCCGGATCGAAATGCCGAAATAGCCCTGGCACGAAGTGCGGCTCCGGATTCCATATCCCACGACGCAAAAGTTCTGGTTCTCGGGCCGCATGGCTATGAAACCGCCGTCGAAGGCAAGAATGGTTTCGTCTGCGCTGTGGAGCGAGGGTGGATGGCTCCGTTCGACAATCCGGAATTTTGGAACCCCAAAATTCGAGGCCCCCTCTGTTTCACTCCGCCCGCGGCGCGTTCCATCCTTCCGATGACCTACAAAAGGACAGAGATGGTATTGGCGGGTCAATCCAAGGCTCAGATCATGGAAGGAATCGCGGCATTTGCCAAGAAAGAGCTGCCGCCCCTGGAGCCTGGCGCTTTCACCTACATGATGTCGAAGGAAGCGTATCTTACGGACCGCGACGACCACAACATCGCCCATTTGATGTTCTATACCCCGCTGATGGACAAAGCGGTTTGGGGCGCGGATGTGCCCAAGTCTCCCGTCATGCTGAATACACAGTTCGCCCTGGAAGGGATCGACGTATTCATGGTCCTTACCGGCATGTGGTCGGATGGAACGCTCGCGCCAGTCAATAATTGACTGGCGCGCAAATGACATGATTTCGAGATTGTCCGCGATTGATGAACACAGCTTCCCGAGCCATAAGGTGCGGCATTTCTCAAGAAGGGAAAAGGAGTTGCAATCCCGATGGGACTCTCACCGCAACTACAAATTGCTACGAAAGGGCCGGCTTCTCGAATGCGCGAGCAGAACCAGCCGTCGCCGCGGGTTGCCATCAAGGTGAAGGGAAAAATTCTCTTCCTCAATCTCAACGATGTGGTTGCGGTTCAGGCAGAAGGAGATTATGTATCGCTGCAGCGGAACGGAAGTTCCTTTCTGGTGCGCGAATTAATTTCAGCGGTCGCGGAGCAACTTGAGCCGTTAGGATTCGTGCGGATCCATCGCTCGATTCTGGTGAACACTTCTTTTGTGGAAGAGATCAAGCCTTACTCAACCGGCGAATATGGTCTTCGGGTGAAAGGTGGAAAGGAATACACCGTCACCCGCACCTACAAGAAGAATCTTAAATCGCTCGCGGAATTCTGGATTGGCGCCGGCGCCTTCTTCCACGACTGACAGCAGGAAGCTTTGCAGGACGACTGACCGCGCATTCACAGGCGATCTGCTGCTCTCCTGTTGGTCCGGGAAGAAAGGCGGCTGTCCCCGGCCCGCCACTCGCTTCCGTCCTCCTGCGAGCGCAGCGACTCGAGGTGGCCGCTCACCCTTCGTTGGCACGATTGCATCATCCGCGGATCCTGGGAATTTTTTCCCAAAACCACATACCCCTCGTAGGTCGCAATCAGGAACGTAGCCGTTTCATTCGCGTCAATATCATTGCGCACGAACCCACGTTTCTGTCCTCGTCGCAGTGCCCCGGCCACGGCGTCATGCCAGTCCTTAAAAAGTCTGGCGGTCCTTTTGCGGAATCCCTCATCAAGACCTGACATCTCTTGAGACAAGTTGAGCAAGGGGCAGCCGCGCCGAACGTCTTCCCTTTTCAGCGATTCGGACTGAACAATGCGAACCAGAGCGTCGATGGGGTCCTTCGCGTTCCGTAAAGGCTGCACCCACTTCTGGTGAAGGTCACTCGTCATCACCTCGTCCAGCACCGCATGCCCGAGGGCCTCCTTGTCGTCAAAGTGGTAATACAGCGCGCCCTTAGTGACGCCCGCTGCCGCCAGGATCGCATCCAGGTCAGCGCCCCGAAAGCCGGCGCGGTAAATCTCTTGGAAGGCAGCCTGCAACAGTACCCCTCGCGTGCGCTCAGGATTCCGCGACGTCGCCCGCCCGCGTCGCGATCGTTTTCTAATAGCAGACATACCAACTAGTATGCACGTTCACGCGGGGAGGTGTCGAGCCGAACATTCTCACGCTCTGCCGGGGCTGGCCAAATCGACCAGGCAAACGCAATTTGCAAACCTCCGCCGGCCGGGCTCACAATCTCCATACGCGGCGAATTCTGCAGCTTAGTCCAACAGGCTGTTCCCGCAGGCGTACCACTTTCCAACATGAACTCACACCCTCGTCGCTACGCTTACGGAGACAACCCCAGCTATCGAGCGGACACGGATCGAGCATGCTGATAGAAATCGGACGTGTGGAAGCGATCTTCCGGTATCCCGTGAAGTCCATGGGCGGCGAACCACTTGAGGTCGCAAATCTGGGCTGGCACGGCCTCGAGGGTGATCGACGCCTGGCATTCCGGCGGATCGATGACCGCAGCGGGTTCCCGTGGCTAACCGCAAGCAAGCTTCCCGACCTGCTCCTGTTTGCTCCGCACCGCCGTGAAGACGGCGCTCAGGGAGACCTTCCTACGCATGTTCGCACGCCGGATGGCGAAGAGATGCCCACCTTCGGAGAGAAGTTGGCCACGGAAGTCGGACGCCGGTATGGGGCTCCCGTGCAGATGATGCAGTTGAAGCATGGAATCTTCGACGAAGCGAGCATCTCCGTCATCGCCCTCGATACGGTGCACGAGATCGCACGACTCGCAGGGCGGAGTCCGGACATGCGACGATTTCGCCCGAATATTGTGGTTCGCTCACTGCGACCGGTTCCCTTCCAGGAGGACGAGTGGGTGGGCGGTGTGCTCTCATTCGGCGACGGGGACGACGCCCCCGCCATCACCGTTACGATGCGCGACGAACGCTGCTCGATGGTGAACCTTGATCCCGACACCGCAAGTCCGGCGCCGGAGGTGCTGAAGGCGGTGGTTCGCGCGCACCAGAACACCGCCGGAATCTACGGCGCGGTCACTCGCATCGGCCGACTGCAGGTCGGACAGAGCATACGCTTCCATGCCGCGACCGGGAAAAGCGAACGTGGATGATCGAAAGACTAATGACCCGGAGCGCTCTGCAGCGGGACGTTCCTTTTGAGGTTCTCGCCGGCGTCGCGCTCTGATTTTCTGGTACCCTGACTTCAGCCCTGTTGTCCCTTGTAGTTTCTGTCCCTTGCAGTCTGCCGGATTGCTGCTCTCCGGAGGCAAACTTAGAATCATGTCCAAGGATATCCAGCGGGACGTGTCTGTACTGTCGGCGGCGAAACACGGTTTGATTTACCTGACCGCCAACGATTGGGCGCTCATTGCCGATAAGGCGGTCCGCAAGGATTTCAAGAAGGGCGCCACCGTGGTGGAGGAAGGCAAACTCACCAACGGCGTTTATCTTCTGCTGACCGGAAGCGCTCGTGTGGAGATTCCCCGGCGCGTCACGTTTCCGGCAATTGGTCCGGGGGAGGTTTGCGGAGAGATATCGTTTATCGACGAGCTCCCGGCTACCGCTCGGGTGGTAGCACTGGAGCCGGTGGAAGCATATTTTCTCGACCGCGTAACCCTGCAGGCGATGTTCGAACTGTTCCCTCACCTGGCTTCGCGGTTCTACCGCTCATTGGCGGCGAATCTCTCACGTCGGCTTCGGGATCTGATCGGGCCAACATCGGGCAAGAAATAAGCGATTGATTCCATTACAAGTACGCATGTCGGAGCCTAATTCGTGCCGCTGGCTCAAAACGGGGCCCCAAAATCGAGAGCGCTTCGGGACCCTTTCGAGTCTCGAAGCGCCCGAACAGCCCTCCCCCGAGTCTGCTCGGTTGCTACCCTATCCTGAAGGCCACCGCTTGGGAATCCCACTTGCGTGCCACAGGATGGCACAAGACGGCTCCCTGCAGGGGTGCCTTGAGGCGGCAAGCATCCCTTTGGTACGCAGCCGCATGTTCGCAAGTATGCAAGCGTTTGCAACTTTTGCCCGGTCGACGTAGGGTCCACTTCGTATAAGGCTATGCATATCAGTAACTTACAATTACTCTCATTTTGGAACTAAACTTGCACCAGTAGACCCGGTTTGCTGTCTTGATGCTGGGTCTCCTAGTAGGGCGATTAAGCCCTCGAAGATTCAAACAGTTAGGGTTCCGAACACAGGTTCAGGAGGAAGTAATGAAACGAGTTCTTTTTGTGGCACTACTGGCTTTGGCGCTGCCGATGGCGGTATTTGCGGACAGTTCAACGGACTTCTCTAGCGGCGGCGGGACACTCTCTGGCCTGAGTGGTGGCTTAACCCTTTCTGGTTCGGAGTTATTCCACGTCTCCGGGCTGGATGGATTGGGCACCGTGACGGGCGCGTTGGGCAGTGTGAGCCTTTCCACCGGAGCCCTGTTGAGTTCGGTGCTTAATGCAAACGGATCCCTGAATCTTGCGACTTTCGCCAGCGGGGGCAGCCTGACGATCGTTGGCAACGGAACAGACGGAATTCCCAGTGGCGTAATCTTCAGCGGCACGTTTACTGGTTCCCCGAAGTTGGAGCAGGTCGGCAGCGGCTACATTCTTGCCGGCAGCTTCACTGGCACATTGTCTAACGGGACCCGGGAGAGCGGTACCCTTGCGCTTGTGACCGAGGGTGCTGGCGGCAAGGGTTATCTGGGGCAAATCGGTGTAGGCAGCGTAGACATCACTATGTCGCCGGTTCCAGAGCCCGGAACGCTCACTTTGATTGGAACTGGCCTGGTTGGATTGGCGGGAGCGATTCGCCGCAAACTTGCGGCGTGAGTGGCGTGCAGCAGGGCGATTAAAGCCCTCGAAGATTCGAACAGCGGTTTCCGAACACAGGTTCAGGAGGAAGTATGAAGCGGGCTCTGTTTCTAGGATTGCTGGTTTT
>Ga0187890_10002367_pt1 | contig 13196 bp, 6 predicted proteins | sample June2016WEW_21_1_FD_133005 | JGI IMG/M metagenome (GOLD analysis project Ga0187890, IMG submission 133005) | Peatland microbial communities from SPRUCE experiment site at the Marcell Experimental Forest, Minnesota, USA - June2016WEW_21_10 | ecosystem: Environmental > Terrestrial > Soil >... | reverse complement strand
TGGGAATAGAGCCTCGGGCTGACCTCTTCCTCGAAATGGCCGACTCGATCGTAGATTCCGGAAACGAATATGAACGGGGCTTCTGATTGGGCTCGAATGAGTCCGTGAGTGGTTTCCAAAGATTTCCCCAGATTCGGATCGTTGCTCGACCGGTATGCGTCCAGGGTCTGTTGGTCTGTCTTGTCATATTCCGAGTAGTCCGTGACATTGAATTCGCCGATGGCAACGAAGTCCTGGTCGGCAAGCAACCGGCCCGTGGGCGCGGGATTGAGAGGGGGGACAAGGAACCGGGCTTTCACGGACGGGTTCGCGGATGTTTCAATCATGGTGATTGAGGCAAACGCATTCGAGTCCAAGGTCGTAGGAACGATCTTGTCGAAGGGGCCCACATTCCAGTTGCTGTTTGAGTTGGCGCCGCCGGGGTGACAGTTGTGCATGAAAACCTTCGTGCCGACAACCACACTCCCATTCTCGCTGGCATCTCCCGGGTAGCCCGCCGCCCCTACAGCGACGACGAAATCCACCGGCCGGCCGGCGAATGCCTTCGAAAGCCGTCGAGCCTTTACTTCCGAACTGGACTGGAATTGAGGCTTGTCTGGAAGGTCTTCGAGAAGATCGGAAATGCACCAGACTTCCACGCTGATGTTTGTGAGGGCGAACACGGCTCGCGGAATCGGTGATGGATCTTCCGGAGGCAGATTGTTCTGGTCCGGGCGCTTCCTTGGATGATTCAATTGGGTCGGCCAGCCCAAGTAGGACGCTGGTCGAGCGTTATCGTTGAGAAGCACCTCCATTAGGGGATCGCACTCCCACCACTTGTTGACGATCACCAAGACCCTCTTTCGGGCAGCGGTCGCCCCGTGGACGTTCGCACTCTTGGTGGCGGTTGTCTGACAACCCGCCAATATGATCAACATCGCCGCGACGCCGCCGATGATTCTCATAGTTACCTCTCGCATGGGCTGTGACCCGAGCGTTCAAAAAGGCCGCTCTGACTAATTCCATGCAATTCTAGCCTGCCGGATTCGAACAGCAAGGCGATTTCGGGGAGACCAGGGCAGTAGTGATGCGTCACCCCCTAGGCAGGATCGGCCCGTTACGGTTCGGAGTTGCAATGGTACTATCGTGGCAGATTCCGGTTCACGAAACTAGACGTACCCCGTGAGCCGCATACACCCTTCGACTCCGCTCGGTTCGACTTCGCTCACCGCGGGCAGGGCAAGCGAATGAACGCGGGTGCACGCGAATCTTCTTCGCTGCGCTGCGATATGTAGGCTAGCGATATATCATGGATGGTGCGCGGGCGAGAGAGTGTGGCTGACGTGATGCAGATGCGAGGCCGGTGATGAGGTTGAAAAGGATCAGGCGTTGAGCCCCCCCACCCTCCCCCGCAATGAGTTTGTGGTGGGGTGCTAAATTTTTAGCATGCCACGGATGACGGCTGAGCTTCACCGCAGAGACACAGAGGACGGAAGCGATGATACCTTCCAGTGGAAGGTATCATGAAATCGATGTCAGGGAGATGCCTATCAAAGGTATGCATCATGCGATGGATGGCAGCATGAGGGTGGCGCGATGCACTCGTGAGGGGTGAGTAAGGAGAACAAATGTTGAGTCGGGTGGGAGGAAGAGGGATCGGTCGATGGTTAGGGGCCGTTCGACTGCGCTCAGGGTAAACCCCTCGTAGCTCGGGGTAAACGAAACTCGAAATGCGGATGTCGACATTCGAAACGCATTATTCGAGAACTGTTCGCGCAGAAACCCCCTTCTCCGTTGGCGGACAAGTCGCGGCTTCGGCTACGAAGGCCAAGGAATGACGGAGCGGATCCTTCGACGTCGCACAGGGCAGGCGAAGTGGACGGGAATGGCTGCGGGGTGCGGGTGTCTTCCCGCGATATGTCGGCTGCCGATATATCATGGATGGGACATGCGGTAACGGCGCGCCTGACGTCGGGTGCTAACTTTTTTTGGCATGGCGCGGATGAGGCGGATACATAAGATACTTATGTACCGTCCTCGACGAAATTGACCGTCGCATCGCCACCGTTGAAGCTATCAAAAAACTCTCTGACGAGACCAAGTCGGACGAACTCCATACCCCGCACCCACTAGTCAGCCAGTCTAGGTGGCTGTTCGGCCCTGACTTTGACTCTGCCGAATACGCTTCCAACGTGTCTCTGCTTAACGCCGTCAAGAAAGTTTTCGGACAACGGTTAAGTAGCGACGCCTTCAAGAACAGTAAGAAGCGACCCGACTTAGTAATACTCAACGACGCATCACTAAGCGCCGTCGCAGTTGAGGATTTTGATGATAAAGGCATGCTCACTTCGATGAAGCATGTGTTGATAATTGAACTGAAAAAGGGGCAGTTCAAGATAGGGCGAACCGAGATGCATCAAGCTGTCGATTATGTGCAGGACTTGCTAAAGTGTGGACTGTTGGATGGGCCTCCGTTTGTTAACGCATTTGTCGTCGGCCACAACGGGAGCGAACAGGCGAGACGCACTGTTCAACGGGAGCAAACGGGCGGGACGCCCGTTCTACGGGGGGCAAACAGGCGGGACGTCGGGGGGAGAATTTGATTGCATAGATTATCGGGTTATGATAACGTTGGTTTTTGGGATTGTTATTGATCTTTGAAATAGGGGATAGAGCGACGGCAGGTGCCGAGCGCCGCGTGAGGGCACGCGGCCTACAAACGACGGCGCGCCGGACGGCCGGATACGGCTCGCCAGGAGGTTCGCCCCGCCTGAGGCGGGCAAGCCTCCAAGCGGAAACGACGCCCGTGGGGGGAGGGGTCGCGAAAAAAAGTATTTTTGCAAAACGAACCCAAGTTTGATCAAGCCGGTGTGGAAAAGTTGGGGAAACAAAGCCAAAAACGAACCCAAATTTGCAGCGTTCTCCTCCCGATCACGCTGCCCTGACGGGCCTCGAAACGACGCGACGCATTCTCGGTGCTACCCTCGCGCCTCGATTTATGAGTTCGTTGGGGGGGCCGGAGGGGGCGGGCGCTTCATATTCGGCGCTTCACCCTTCGACACGGCTCAGGGCAGGTAGAAGCGCCGCTACAACAGCATCGCTACAACAGCTTCTCAGTCGTCGTCTGGGTCGGCGGGGGCGAGTTTGAGGTTGAGGGCGGGGAGGCCGCGACCGTGGGGGCCGGCGAAGGCGACGGGGTACGGCGCGTCGGGGCCTTTGACGGAATGCCAGATGATGCGGTTGAGAAGATTGTCGTCGTTGAGGTCGGGCTCGGTGAAGCGCATGGCGGCGAGTTGTTTGGCCCAATAGAGTTCTTTGCCGTGGAGCTGGGCGACGGGTCGCTGCATTTCGTCGAGTGGAATCTGGTTGGGGAGCGCCGTGTAGGGGGAAAGGTCCGGCGCGTTGGTGAAACATTCGCGCATGACGGGCGCGAGCGCATCCATCTGGTTCATGGGCGGGATGCCGAGGATCATTTCCAGCGTGTGAAGCACGCCGGTCTGATTGTAGAACTGGCTGATGACGGCGTGGCGTTTGGTGTAGGGGCTGACGACAAGGCACATCGAGCGATGGCCGTCGACGTGGTCGAAGCCGGACTGGGGATCGTCTTCGGTGACAAAGATGCAGGTCTTCGGCCAGAATTTGCTGGTGGAAATGCCCTGGATAATCTGGCCGAGGGCGAGATCGTTGTCGGCGACCTGGGCGCGCGGGGTGGGATTTCCGCCGGTATGGTCGTTGGGCAAATGGACGAAGATGAAGTTGGGCCAGTGACCCTTGCGCTCGGAGTCCTTGAGTTCCTGGAGAAAGACGCGGGCGCGCAGCACGTCGGGAATGTTCAGTTCCCAACCCGGATAGCGGGGGCTGCTGTAGGTCTTCAAGGCGTCGACGGGCGAACTGGGTGCGTAGATGAGCTGGTAGGCGTCGGGGTTGTCGAGCATGTCCCTGGTCGTGTTGCGCTGCGGGCCGATGCGCGTGGTCGTGGCACTCCCCTTGCCCATCTCGCCATAGTTGCGGAAGGAGAGCCCGTGGAGCAGCACGTCGTCCCAGATGAAGCCCGAGGAGGAAAAGTACAGCGGGTCGACGCCGACTCCATCGCCGCGACGGAAGCCAGTTATTGCTTTCTCCAAGCCGGCCATCACGTTGCCTTCGGTGGCCCAGCGATGGCCGTCGGCGGAGATGACGCCGTTGCAGTAGAAATTGTCGAGGGTGACGAATTCCTCGGCGAGGTGGTGATGGTTCGGCGTCACCTCGCGTCCGAACACGCAGAGGTTCGAATCGCCATTGGCCTTCGGAAGATCGCCGAGAAACTGGTCGTAGGTGCGATTTTCTTTCACGATGTAGACGACATGCTCGAACACGGACGGCTCGCCCAATCGCTCCGGCACGGGCACGGGTTTTTTGCCGGTTTGGGCGCGTTCCCAGGCGCGGAGTGCTTCAGGGACGCGGGCGTTGGCCAGGGCGTTGGCGGTGTAGTTTGCGAGTTGGCCGTCCGTGGGAATGCTGACGCGACCGACAGAACCCAGCGACCAGGAGACGGCCCATTCGCGGCCGTTCTCGCGGTCGAATCGGGATCCGTAGCCTTTCACGTTGGCGATGTAGAGCCGTTTCCCGTCAGTGGCGACTGCGCCCGGGAACCAGCCCGTGGGAATAAACCCGGTGACGACGCTGTTCGTGCGCGACTCCCTCGGCAAGGCCACGACCGCGTTGGCGTTGTTGCCACCGTTGGCGACGTAGAGGGTCCATCCATCCTGGCTCAGGGCGAGCGCGTTTGGCTGGCTGCCGAACGGCAGCGCGGGATCCGGGCGCACGGATATGGTTTCTGTGACCCGCAACGTTTCCGTATCGATCACGCTGATCGTGTCGGAATTGGCATTCGCCACGTACAAGGTGCGGCCATCGGCATTCAAGGCAAGACCCGAGGGATGAAGGCCGGTCGCGATCTCGCGGGTTTCGCGATTCTGTTTCAGATCGATTACCGAAACCGTCCCGGATAATGCGGCGCCGCGTTTGTCGACCAGCACGGGAGTGCCATAGGAGTCAGCGGTGCGATCGGTTTTGCCTGGTGGACGCCCGCCCCAATTCGACACATACGCTCGTTGGCCGTCGGGGGAGACCACGACACCATACGGGGCGACCCCGACGGCGATCTCCCGAAGAAGTTTGTCAGATTCCAGATCGACAAGGGCCAGACTGTTTTTCAACGACAGACAAACAAGCGCAGTTTTTTCGTCGGGCGACAAGGCGACCCCGCAGGGGTTCGAGTAGCCATTCCCGCCCTTGCCCAACAATGTGGCTTTGCGGGTGAACGTCAACGACCCCGCCGACGAAATCTCGCCGTCCCAAAGCGTGTTGTAGTTGCCCGTGACGTAGACGCGCCCACCGTCTCGACGGACAGCGATGCCATGGACGGAACTCCCTTCCCCGACCCCGTCCTGTTCGCGAACTTTCCAAGTCTCCGGATCGATCACGAGAACCCCCTGGTCGTATTTCGCGAATAGGCTCTTGCCGTCGGGTGACAGCGCCAGATCAATGGCGCGGCCGCTGAATGTCAGGGTGTCACCTACGGGTTGTATAAGCTGCGTCGTGGGAACCAGATAGGTCTCATTCGTTTTGGGCCCTATCTGGCCGACTTCTTGCGCTAAAGCCGAGACTACGAAAAGGGATCCGATAACGGCAACCGTAAGGCCATTTACACTCATGTCCGTCTACACTAGCGTGCGCAATCCAGAATTCAACGTCGAATTTCAAATTCGTAATATGTTATTGACAAGTCTGTTACATAATGATAACAATATTCAGTCCATATTGAATGAATGCTTCCTCGCCTCAACCTCTCGATGCCGCCCGACGAAAATTCATCGAAGCGTGCGTGATGATGTCCACACTCGACCGGTACCGCGACTTCGGTATTCAAATTGCCCTGCGCGGCCACGGCGGCGAACTGGCGCGTATGCAATGGGCCTATGAACTGGCCTGCAACCGCTTCCTCCGGGATTGCCGCACGCAATCCGACGTGATGGCGCAACTGTTTCGACAAATGGCGTTTGGTCTTACCGATGCCGATTGTGACGCGTTATTCGCACCCGAACTGGCGAAGCCCCTCCGCGACGCCGCGCGTGCATCTATGGAAGAAGCTTTCGACGGAGTGGATGCCTCGTGGAACGTGATCGATCAGGTCAGTTGCGTGTTCGTTCAGGAATATCTACGACGGCAATCCGTGCCGTCGCTCGCGCAATTGCGCAGCCGCGTCGAAGTACGAATGCCGTTTCTCGACCGCGAGTACGTGGACGCGGTGTTGAAGCTCGCTCCGATGGAGCGTCTCGGCACGCGAGTGCATCGTCACTTGTTGGCGCGGCACAACCCTGACTTGTTGCGTATCACGAACGCCAACACCGGCGCACCATCCGGCGCGGGCGATTTCACACAGCGCTTGTATCGCAAGACCAACGGCTATCTGAAGCGGTTCTTCGGCTACGAGCGCTACAAGCACTACGTGGACGTTCCCGCCTGGTTGCGCGGGCCCTTACGGCCACACATCGAGAGCGTGCTGTTGGACAAGCGTACGCTCCATCGCGGCTTGTATCGCGAGGACGGAGTACGTGAATTGGTCAACGCCCACATGAGCGGCCAACAAGATCGCGGTCCCGCGCTATTGCTACTACTGTTCCTGGAATTGTGGAACCGACAATTCGTCGACGGAGAGTCATGGCGATGCTGAAGAACGTCCACCTGTGGCTGCCTTACTATCTCCGGCGACGGCCGCCAGAACCGGTCACGCCGACACATGTTTTCTTCTGCCTTGTGGACCATTACGAACCGTTGTGGAACAAGGCTTCCCGTCACCAGGGCTTGGAGCGGGTCGAGCATTGGCTCGAGAATTACCCGCGAATGGCGGATCAGTTTCACGATGCCGACGGGCGCCTGCCGCAACACACCTTTTTCTATCCTGCCGAGGAGTACGTGCCGGAATACCTCGACCTACTCGCGCAACTGTGCCAGCGCGGTTACGGCGAAGTGGAGATTCACCTGCATCACGACAACGACACGGCCGAGAAACTTCGCCAGACGATCGAGGAATTTAAGGCCAGGCTGCACAACCACGGGTTTCTCTCCCAAGGCCGCTATGGCTTCATTCACGGCAACTGGTCGCTGGACAATTCACGTCGCGACGGACGGTGGTGCGGCGTAAACAACGAATTGCAAGTGCTAAGCGACACCGGCTGTTACGCGGATTTCACGCTCCCGAGCGCACCAAGCGAGTGCCAGACGCACAAGATCAATTCGATTTACTATGCAACGGACGATCCGTTGCGGCCCAAGTCCCATGATACGGGCGTGGACGTGTGCGTCGGTGGGAAACCAAGCGGCGATCTGCTCGTCGTCCAAGGCCCGCTGGCGCTGAACTGGACCAACCGCAAACTCGATGTGATCCCGCGCATCGAGAACAGCGAGGTGGCCCATAACGCGCCGGTGACCCCGGATCGGATTCACAACTGGATCGCCCAACGCATTGGCGTGATTGGCAAACCCGATTGGGTGTTTGTGAAAGTGTACACGCACGGCTGCCAGGAGATGAATTTTGATACTGCACTCGGTCAATCAGCCGCCGTGATGCACGGTCATCTGCAGAGGATTTGTAATGATGGCTCGAATTTCCTGCTGCACTATGTCACGGCTCGCGAGATGTGCAATCTGATCAAGGCTGCCGAGGCCGGCCAGACGAGTGATCCGAAGCAGTATCGCGATTTCGTCCTGCCTCCCCCTCCAGTGCGACAATAGACTGGGCGATTTTCTCCCGCCAGTCGTCGAGCGTCGCCTCGTCCACTCCCTCCTTATCCGTATACCGCGGTATTTTGCTGCGGACACCCTCCAGAAGATGTCGTGCCTCTTCGGCTGTCTTGCCGCTGTGCTCCTGAATCAGCTTCTCCAGCAGGAACAGGTAGCGGTAATCATCGATCCCCGCGCGCACTTCCTCATAGGCCACCGTCGTCACCGGGCCATCCGGCGACGGCAGAACCGCGCCACAGCCGGTGGACCAGGCATTCTCGTCCACACGGGCGAACGGGCTGTATGCCTGCGTCCACCATTCATAGTGCCATTCCCACCGCCCCGTCGCACCGTCCGCCCAGGGCAGAAAACCGAATGTGAACCGGTTCATCCCTGCGTTGTAGAGCCACAATTGTGGCTTCCCTGATCGAGTCGCCTCGAGAGTTCTCCGTGAATTCTCCGTCGGGTGCGTGGACACGACGTCCACCCAGCCAAGCAGCGGCAGATAGCTCTTCCCAAACGAACTGTCTCCCGCCAATGTCACCATCGTCCGCAAACCGGCGGCACGATGCAGATCCAAATATCGCTTTGTGTCTTCGAAATCTCTGTTCCACGGATTCAGGGCCTGTTCTCGCGGCTCGTCGACCACGTACGCCAAGATCGGAAATGATTTGCGGTGAGTCCAATCCCGAAATGCGGCGAGTGACCGTTGATAAACCGGCAGGAATGGTTTGCTGAATTCCGCAGCGCCCATCACGTGTGACAGACGCCGCGCGATGCCCAGTGTCTCCACGGGAACCGGATGTCTGCCCACCAATCCTGCGCGGCCCGCCGCCGCCAAAAATTCGTCGGCTTGTGCGTTATCCAATGAGCCATCCGCGCGAACCACCGGACGGATCGCCGTCACACTGTTGAACCCGTGTTCAACCATGTCGCGGAACTCACGGTCGCGCATCGTCCGAATTTCCGCCGCCTTCCCGGGAAAGTGACCGAAGTAATAATTCAGATCGCGCGGCTCGTTGTAGTACCAGCCGTATGTCATGTCGAGTTGGTCGGAGGAAGGTAGTTCGAACGCCCAGATGTTCAACTCGACGGGAATCCCGGCGACCTCACCGTGATAAACGCCCGGTACCGCCTGTTTGCCGACGTTTACGGTGAGAGCAAAGCGTTGCGCATGCGGATGGTTGGACAACGGTCCCAGTGTCGACTCTTCAATCCGGTAGATCCCCCGGGCCATCGGCCGCTCCGTGAGGCGGATGGCGCGGACTTCCGCTGTGCAGCCGGGAAACGAAGGCGCCAGACCCGGCGCTCCCGATTTCGGGCACGTAAAAAATGCCGACACTGTCTGACCGCGAGCCGCGTTGAGCGAGATTTTCTCGGCCGCAACTGGAATCTTGTACGGTTCCAGGTAAAAATAGCTGCCGTAGAACTCACGCTGCCGCTCCGAATGAATGCCGGCCAACCAGGAATCCGAAACGCCAATGGCGAGCCAGCAAACCGCCATCGTGTCGAATTGCAACCGAAGCTGCCCGTTCGTGACGACAATGGGAAATGTATATTCAGGATACCGTGGTAGAATCTCCTCCTTCCACACGTCCTTGCCTGGCCACCAGTCATGATCAATTCCGCGGAACAAAAACCTGTCCGTGAAAAAATTGATGGCGTCAACCGCCACACGCACCTTCTCCACGCCATTCGCCAACACTCGATAGGTTCGCGCGGGCACGTGCACCGCCCCATTCAGCAGGCTCTGACCGCAAACGACGACCTGCTGAGTGCCGTTGTGTACATCCACAGCGAACTCAGTGACGAAGTTCGCCGTCGGATCGCCACTGATGAAGTCGCGGCACAGCGAATCGGGTAATTCATCGTCAAACTCCCAGAGTCGGTCCGTTGGCAACCAGCCGTATCCACGCGCCTTGTTGTAACGATCCGCCGCGCTTACGCCGACGAATCCCTCCATGACCGGCGACCCTTTTGGCCCGAAATCGAAGGCCCGCACCGCGGCGGTGGTTGCTATCACCGAGGTCTTTTCCAGCCGGAAATTGTCGAGAAACAGAACCGTCAGCGATGGAAGGTCCGAGGCGAAAATCAACAGTTGGCTGAGTTGGGACGGGTCGAGGTTACGCGAGCGGTCGCTGGTGTGAAGTCCGTGCACGGGGAGTTCGATGGTGTTCCTGCCCGGCCGCATCATGAACCCCTCGTTGTACCGCGAGGCAAAGTTGACGCTGTGCCAGTCGTCAACGCGGACCGTCAGACCAACGGGCCGCGACTGTGGGTTGAACACATCGAACCGCGCCACGTCGTACTCGTCCCAACCCGTCAACAAGCGGCTGCCGCGCGGTAGCGACAAACCGGGGTACTGGCCGGGCGAAAGCGTCAGTTGAAGCGAGAACCGTCCCTGGGTGGCGTTTTGTTCCGTGCGCACGGCTGAAGCTCCGTGCCATTCCCACTGGAGCAGGTCGGCCTCATCTTCGAATCCGGTGAGGAGCCTCACGTCGTTGGCCTGCGCCTGCCCCAGCCCTCCAAGCACCGATGCCGCAATCAACAGCCAAAATGCCGTTCGCATCCGTCAGGGGTTTTAGTTGAATTACGCACCGAATTAAAGTATTAATGCGGGATAGATGAGTACCGCAAGCGTTGCAGAAGTGCCGAAACCGAAGCGAGTTAACCTGCGGCGGCCTGATATCATGGAGGCCGTTCGCGAACAGGTTGAGCTGCATTATCGCAGCCAGATAGTCGAGAAGCTGCGCCAACGCGGCGGTGTGCTTGAAGCCGGCGGGCTGAAAGTCCGTTTGGCCAAGGAATTCGGTTTCTGCTACGGGGTGGAGCGCGCCATCGACCTCGCGTACGCGGCGCGCAAAGTGTTTCCCAACCAGCCGATCTATATTCTGGGCGAAATCATTCACAATCCCGAGGTCAACGAGCAGCTGATTGCCATGGCCATCAAATTCCTCTCCGGGCCGATTAAAAGCGCCAATATCGACGACCTCAAGGAAGACGATGTCGTGATCATCCCGGCGTTCGGAGCGGAAGTCGCCACCATGAACAAGCTGAAAGCAAAGGGCTGTCAATTGGTGGACACGACCTGCGGCGACGTGATGAGCGTCTGGAAGCGTGTCACACAAAACGCCAACGAGCAATTCACGTCCATCATCCACGGCAAAGCCAAACACGAGGAGACCAAAGCCACCAGTTCGCGCGCCACCGCCAACCACGCGGGCCACTATGTCGTCGTGCTCAACATTGCCGAGACCGATTACGTCTGTAACTACATCCGTCATGGAGGGAACAAGGCGGAGTTCCTGGCAAAGTTTGGCGGTGCGCACTCGCCGGGCTTCGATCCGGACCAACATCTCACTTCCATTGGCGTGGCGAATCAAACCACCATGTTGCGCAGCGAGACCGAAGAGATTCAACGCCGATTGCGGCAGGCCATGGTGGACCGGTTCGGCGAACCGGAGCTCGACCGGCACTACCGCATGTTTGACACAATTTGCGGCGCCACGCAGGAGCGGCAGGATGCGCTGATCCATCTGTTGCAGGAACCGCTCGACATGATGATCGTGGTGGGCGGATACAATTCCAGCAACACGTCACACCTCGCCGAAATGAGCGAAGAGCGCATGCCGACGTTCTTTATCCGCAACGCGAGCAAGATTCTTTCGGACAAAGCGATCCTGCACTTCAACCTCCACAAACAGGAGGAAGTGCTTACCGAAAGCTGGCTGCCGGGCGGAAACATCTACGTGGGCATTACCGCGGGCGCATCCTGCCCGAACAATTTAATCGATGATACGGTCCGCCGACTTTTCAATCTGCGCGGTATCAACGTGGACGAGATGATTGCGGCCACAGAAGCCATAGCCCCGCACCCATGATCGCTGCACGGCCCTGCGCTGATTGCTTCTCGCATGGTAAACCCGAACCCCCCTAGCATTCCTTATCGCTTATGGATAAAGCTCCCTTGAAATTCCGTTCCACATCACTGGCCGACATCGAACTGCCCAAGGAAGTTTCCGGCCTGCGCGATCTCGCCTACAACCTGTGGTGGACATGGAACCCGCAAGCCCGACGAATGTTCGCGCACATCCAGCCCGGCTTGTGGGCAATCTATCGCAATCCAGTTGAATTACTCATCAACATCGAACCTCACCACTGGGAAACCCTGCTTGAGGACGAAGTATTTCTCACCCTGTACAAGTCCGTGTTGCGCGAGTTCGACACGTACATGAAATCGCTCAATGACTCCTGGTTCGCCAAGAACCATCCCGGCTATCAGGGCGGACCGTTTGTGTATTTCTCAACTGAGTTCGGCTTCCACGAATGCCTGCGCATTTATTCCGGCGGCCTCGGTGTGCTATCGGGAGACCACTGCAAATCCGCCAGCAACCTGGGGATACCGTTCATTGGCATCGGTCCGCTCTACAAACACGGATACTTCGAACAGGAAGTCGAACCGGACGGGCGGCAGCAACATTTCTATCCGGTGTATGATTTCTCGCGCTTGCCCGTCCAACCCCTGCTGGATGACAATGGCCGCCATCTCACCGTGACCATCGATTTTCCCGACCGTCCCGTGTACGCGCGAGTGTGGCTCGCACAGGTCGGCCGCGTGCCCGTGTTGCTGCTCGACACGGACACGACCAAGAACGATTCCGCGGATCGCCCGATCACCGGCCAACTCTACGTCAGTGGCCGCGAGATGCGCATCTGCCAGGAAATCGTGATCGGCGTCGGCGGCGTGCGTGCCCTGCAGACGCTCGGCATCGAGCCGGCCTGCTGGCACATGAATGAGGGCCATTGCGCGTTCCTCGCTCTCGAACGCATCCGCAATTACGTCAAGGGTGGTGCGAGTTTTGCCGACGCGTGTAAAGAGGTCGCCAAGAATTCCATTTTTACGAGCCACACGCCGGTCCCCGCAGGCAACGAGGCGTTCGACGTCGAGTTGGTGCGCAAGTATTACAAGAACTATTGCAAGGAAATCGGCATTTCACTGGATCAATTGATCGATCTCGGGTTGTCCAGTCCCGGTCGGGGCCATCAGCCGTTCAGCCTCACCGTGCTCGCGATCCGTCTCTCCACTTTTTGCAACGGTGTCAGCCAGCTCCATGGCAAGGTCAGCAACGACATGTGGCGGCACGTCTACAAAGACCTGAAGACGGGTCAGAACCCCATTCAGGCCATTACCAATGGCATTCATACGCAAACCTGGATGGGCTACCAAATCAGCGAGCTTTACGATAAGTATCTGACGCCCGCGTGGCGCAACAATCTCATGGACGAACTCTTCTGGAAACGCGGTGTCGCCAACATCCCCGATAAGGAATTGTGGGACGTCCACAATCTTCAGAAGGAGAACCTCATCCGCTTTACTCGCGCGCGCGAGCGAGCCCATCTTGCCCGTCACGGAGCCTCCCCAGACGACCTGCGCGGAGTCGAGCAACTGCTCA
>Ga0187890_10002365_pt1 | contig 13200 bp, 12 predicted proteins | sample June2016WEW_21_1_FD_133005 | JGI IMG/M metagenome (GOLD analysis project Ga0187890, IMG submission 133005) | Peatland microbial communities from SPRUCE experiment site at the Marcell Experimental Forest, Minnesota, USA - June2016WEW_21_10 | ecosystem: Environmental > Terrestrial > Soil >... | reverse complement strand
TGCCCGCCGTGTCGGCGAGGGTGGGGTCGGTTGGGCCTCCCGGCGTCACCATGTCTCGCGCGCCTTTCTGGCCGTCGTAGGGCCCGACCGCGCTCCGGATCAATACTGACTGCCCCCGCTGGATGCGGCGGTCGTGGCCGGCGTCGTCGACGACGCCTTGGCCACAGAGAACTTGGCCTCCCCGTTCCCCGTGACCTGCCCGGGCGAGCTGTCTGACGTGAAGGTGTAGAGAAGCATCCCGTTGTAGGTCACCTGGAGGGTTCCGTCGGACTGTTTGGCCGTCGCCAGTGTCCCCGACACTCCCGACGCCAAGGTGGGGGTCGTGCCGGCGGGAACGGTGAGCGCGGGCCAGGCTTGGAGACACGTTCCGGTGCACGTGTTCATGGTGCCACCGGCGTTGGGGCCGTAGGTGTAGAGCGCCATGCCGGCGCTGTTGACGAGGATGGTCCCGAAGCCGGTCGCCGTCGTCGTCTTCACGGTCGCGGTCGAGGCGGAGGTGCCGGCCGAGGCCGCCGCCGTCCCCGAGTTGCCCGTGCTCGCCGCCGCGGTGGTGGTGCTCGGGCTCGACGAGCTGCAGGCGGCCAGGGCCAGGGCGACGACGACGAGCGCGGTCGCCGCGGTGGCGGGTCGGGCCCGCCCCTGCACGGCTGTGGTGCCGAGCAGGGCGCGACGCCGGGAGGTGGCGTCAGCGGGGTGCGACATCTCGGGGCTCCCTTGGTGGTGTCTTCGACCGTGTCGGCGCTCGGGCCGGGTGGGTCCTCACCAAGGATACGGACGAGGGGGTCTTCTCGTTCAGGGCCGGGTTTCGAGCCGTGGCTGTTGGGGCGCCGTTGTGTCGTCGCATGGCGTCGAGGGTCACGCTGCGGGGATCGTGGTCTGGGTACCGTGGCCACGATGGCCGAGGAGCACGACGCCCCCTCGGGGAGCGGACCCGGAGCAAATGGGGTCCCGCACGCCGGGCCGAGCCCCGACGAGACCCGCCGCGACGATGCGGAGTGGGGAGAACGGGCCCAGAGCGAGCCCCGGTGGCCGGCATCGCTCGCCGTGGTGGCGTCGATCGCGCTGTACTTCGCTCTGCCCGACCGGTTGATCAGCGGGCTCGGGCCCCGCTGGCTCGTGCCCGCGCTCGAGGGCGTGCTGGGGGCGTCGTTGGTCATCGCCAATCCCCGTCTGACACGGGAGTCGCGGCGGCTGCGGCCTGTTGCCATCGCCCTCATCGCCTGTGTGAACCTGGCCAACGTGGTGTCGCTGGGCGAGCTCGTGCACGAGCTGCTGGCGGTCAACGGGCACAGCGCGCTGGGGGGCCGGACCCTCATCTACGCGTCGGTGCCGATATGGGTGACCAACGTGCTCGTCTTCGCCTTGTGGTACTGGGAGTTGGATCGGGGGGGACCCGTGGCGCGCCTCGAGCTGCACCGCCGGCAACCCGACTTCCTCTTTCCGCAGATGACCGCGCCCGACGCCACCCGGCGGGACTGGTCGCCCGCCTTCATCGACTACCTCTTCACGTCGTTCACCAACGCCACCGCCTTCAGCCCCACCGACACGATGCCGCTCACGCCGTGGGCCAAGATCCTCTTCATGGTCCAGTCGTTGGCGTCACTGCTGACGGTGGCCCTCGTGGTGTCGCGCGCCGTGAACATCCTCAACTGAGCCGTGCCTGCCCGGTGAGGATCGAGGCGGCGATCTTCGACATGGACGGGCTGTTGGTCGACAGCGAGCCGATCTGGCACGAGGTCGAGATCGACGTCTTCGGTCGTCACGGCGTGGCCTTGACCGTGGAGCGGTGCCTCGAGACCAAGGGGATGTTCCTCGGCGACGCCGTGGCGCACTGGTACGCCCGCCACCCCTGGCCCGGGGCGTCTCGAGAGGAGGTGGCGGCGGAGATCGAAGATGCCATGGTGGCCCGCCTCGCGGTCGACGTGGCGTTCAAGCCCGGTGCGGCCGAGGCCCTGGAGTTCTGCGGGGCGCGGGGCGCGGCGCTGGCCCTGGCGTCGTCGTCGACGCGCCGGGTCATCGAGGCCGTGGTGGCCCGCCTGGAGCTCCGGCCGCGCTTCGCCGTCGTGCACTCGGCCGAGGACGAGGCGGTGGGAAAGCCCGATCCCGCCATCTTCCTCACCACGGCCCGGCTCCTGGGCGTGGCGCCCCCGGCCTGCGTGGTGTTCGAGGACTCCGCCGCCGGGGTGCTCGCCGCCAAGGGTGCGGGCATGGCGTGCGTGGCCGTGCCCGAGGCCGACCCCACCGCCGCGTCGGAGCTCCCCGGGGCCGGGGGCGGGGGAGAGACCCTGACCGAGGTGTTGCGGCGCGCCGACGTGGTGCTCGACTCGCTGCACCAACTCGACGAGACGGTGTGGGATCGTCTCGGTCCCTCACCGGGCGGGTGAGCGACCGGGGCCCGACCGATCAGGCCCGCGTCCGGGCCCGCCGGGCCATCTCGTCGGCGTAGTCGGGGAAGTAGTCGCCGATCACGTCCAGGCGGAACCGGCGCAGGACGGAGGTGGCCGGCTCTCGTTCGAGGAGGAACTCGAAGGAGGCCTCGATGAGCTCGACGGCGCGCTCGTCGGTCCATCCGAGATCGGCGGCGAGTCGGGGGGGCAGCGTCACCGTGTGGGAGGTCGTGATGGCACCATCACGGACCTCGACCTGAAAGGTGGCGTCGCCACCTCGCCACGGGCCGGCGGTGACGGTGATCTCGGCCACGGTGCCGACGGTAGTGTGAAAACCGCCCCGTCACGACCCGGCTCCGAGATGAGCTCCAGGAGGAATTGTGTCCGATCTCTACGACGTCCCCATCCACACGCTCCAGGGCAAGGATTCCTCGCTCGCCCCCTACAAGGGAAAGGCGCTGCTCCTCGTGAACGTGGCGTCGAAGTGCGGCCTCACCCCGCAGTACGCCGGGCTCCAGAAGCTCCAGGACACCTACGGTGACAAGGGGTTCAGCGTGCTCGGGTTCCCCTGCAACCAGTTCTTGGAGCAAGAGCCCGGGAGCCCCGACGAGATCGCCGAGTTCTGCTCGGTCAACTACGGGGTGACCTTCCCGTTGTTCGAGAAGATCGACGTGAACGGACCCAACCGCCACCCCCTCTACGACGAGCTCACGACCAAGGCGGACTCCGAAGGCGCCGCGGGCGACATCCAGTGGAACTTCGAGAAGTTCCTGGTCTCACCGGCCGGCGAGATCGTGGCGCGGTTCCGGCCCGGCGTGGAGCCCGAGGACAAGGCACTGGTCGACGCCGTGGAGGGGGCCCTCCCGGCGAGCGGGTAATGGACAGCACCCTCATCGGCGTGGACACGTCGCACCGCCAGGTGGTCGACATCACCGATCGGGTGGAGACCTTCTGCGCGGGGCGCGGCGACGGGTTGTGCTCGGTCTTCGTTCCCCACGCCACCGCCGGCGTGGCGCTCATGGAGACGGGATCGGGATCCGAGGAAGATCTCGTCGACAGCCTCGAGCGGCTGTGGCCGCGCGACGACCGCTACCGGCACCGGCACGGGTCTCAGGGTCACGGCGCCGATCACGTGCTGCCCGTCTTCGTGTCGCCGTCGGTCGTCCTGCCCGTGCTCTTCGGGCACCTCGCCCTCGGGGTGTGGCAGCGGGTGGTGCTGGTCGACACCAACACCGACAACCCCGACCGCCAGGTCCGCCTCAGCTTCGTGGCCGACTCCTCTGCTCCGATGACCTAGTCCGGGCTTGTGCTCGGAGGTTCGGGCGCCGAAGATGGCGGCCATGACCGATCACCGAACCCAGGCCGACTCCCTCAGCGACGCACTGCACCTCGCCGCGCCCCCCATCGGCATCTCCTTCTCGACCCAGGCGGCCGCCGGGGTCCCGGCTTTCGCCGAGCCCATGTCCGAGCCCGCCGCCGACGGCCGGGCCGGCCGGGTCCCCGCCGGCTGTGTGTTCTGGGTGCGCGCCGCCGAGCGCAGCTTCACCACCGTGCCCGAGGACCACGGCAACTGCTCGGTGGGTCGCTACACCCACGGTCTCGCCAGTCTCGAGGAGGTGGGGGGCAACGACGATGTGGCCGCCCTGCTCGAGTCGGGGTGGGTCGACGCCGAGGCCGTGGGCGGGATCCCGGCCATCTCCGAGCGCTCCGAGGTCATCACCTACGGGCCGGTGAACCAGGCGGCCGCGGTGCCCGACGTCGTGCTCCTGCGGGTGAACGGCCGCCAGATGATGGTGCTGTCGGACGCTCTGCCCGGTCTCAAGATCGAGGGGAAGCCCCAGTGCCACATCGTGGCGCTGGCCAAGGAGCACGGCGAGGTGGCGGCCAGCGTGGGGTGTGCACTGAGCCGGGCCCGCACCGGGATGCGGCCCGACGAGATGACCCTGGCCCTGCCGGGCAGTCGTCTCGCCGAGATCACCGACGCGGTGCAGCGCACCGCCGCGATCGACACCGTCGTGGCCAAGTACGCGGCCGAGGACGCCCGGCGCTTCGCCCCCGCCTCCTGAGCCACCCCGCCTCCTGAGCCACAACAGAGACACAACACGGGGGGCGGCTCTCACCGTGTGAGGCGTCGCGCCGATGCTTAGTCATGGCGTCGGGACCAACCAGTGAGCTCCTCGAGCGCGGCCTCGAACCCGACCGCCGGCCCCCGGCGCCGCCGCGCCGTCCCCGGTTCGCGTCCCGGGTCCTGCTGGCCTACGGGGCCAGTCGGCTGATCCTGCTGGGGGCGGTCGTCGACCTGTTCGGCGTGCACGCGCCGGTGGGGAAGCTCGTCGGCCTGTGGGACGGCCGGTACTACCTCCAGGTGGCCGCCCACGGGTATCCGACGTCGGTGTCCCATGCGAGCTCGGACATTGCCTTCTTCCCCCTGTACCCACTGGTGGTGCGGGCCGCCGCCGCCCTGGCCGGCCAGGACGTGGCCGTGGCCGGGATCGTGGTGTCGCTCCTGGCCGGCGCGGCCGCCTGTCTGGCGGTGGGAGCCCTGGTGCGCCACGAGGCCGGGGCCGAAGCCGGGGTCCGGGCCGGCTGGCTGATGGCGTTCGCCCCCGGGGCCATGTTCCTCAGCCCCGCCTACGCCGAGGGGCTCGCCATCGCGCTGTGCGCCGGCGCCCTGGTCATGCTGGACCGGGGCCGGTGGCTGGCGGCGGGGATCACAGGCGCCCTGGCCACGGCGGCGTCCCCGCTGGCCCTGCCGATCGTGGCCGCGGCCGCCTTCGCGGCGTGGCGGGCGCACGACCGGCGGGCGTGGACGGCCCCGGTCCTGTCGGGCGCCGGTGTCGGCTCGTACTTCGTCTACCTCTGGGTGCACACCGGCACGCCCTTCGCCTGGTTCGAAGCCCAACGCCTGGGCTGGGGACAGCATTTCTCGCTTCTGGCCACGGGGCACTGGCTCGTCACGCGGCCGGGCATCGCCGTGGTGGAGACCATCTCGATCGCCTTGGCCGTCTTCGGGTTGCGGGTCATGGCCAAGGCGGGGGTGCCCGGCACGTGGTGGGTCTTCACCGTCGTGCTCCTGGGCTCGATCCTCTTCGGCGCGGGGAGCTGGATGACGCCGCGTCTGTTGCTCAGCTTGTTCCCGCTGGCCGGCGCGCTGGCCATCGGACTGCGCCCCGAACGGTTCCGGGTCGTGCTCGTCGGGAGCGGCATCCTCATGGTGGTGGTGCTGGTCGCCTACACCACGCCGGCGCTGGCGGGGTTGGTGTTCCAGCCCTGACGGGAGGGAGCGACGCGTCAGTAGGACTTCGGCAGGTGCAGGGAGTGCTGGGCCACGAAGTTGAGGATCATCTCCCGGCTCACCGGCGCCGTGCGCATGAGGCGGGCCATGCCCCACATGTCGGCCAGGCCGTACTCCGAGGACATCCCGTTGCCCCCGTGGGTCTGGATGGCCTGGTCCAGGGCGGCGAGCGAGGCTTCGGCCGCCGCGTACTTGGCCATGTTGGCGGCTTCGCCCGCCACCCCGGCATCCGCGCCGGAGTCGCACGCCCAGGCCGCCTTCTGGCACATGAGGCGGGCCAGCTCCACTTCGATCTTCGCCTTGGCCAAGGGGTGTGAGATCCCCTGATGGCGGGCGATGGGTGTCCCCCACACCGAACGGTCCCGGGCGTAGGCGGCGGCCTTGTCGAGGGCGTAGCGCCCGATGCCGCTGGCCATGGCCGCCGTCATGATGCGCTCGGGGTTGAGCCCCACGAACACCTGGCGCAGGCCGTCGCCCTCGGTGCCGAGGAGGCGGTCGGCGGGGACCACGACGTTGTCGAAGAACAAGGTGAACTGCTTCTCGGGCGCCACGATCTCGACGGGGATCAGCGTCTTGTCGAGACCGGGGCTGTCGAGGTCGACGATGAACAGCGACAGCCGCCCCCGGCCCGTGTCCTCGTCGACGCCCGTGCGCGTCACCACCAGCACGGCCTCGGATTCATCGGCGCCGGAGATGTAGTACTTCGTCCCCGAGAGCCGCCAGACGTCGCCGTCGCGGGTGGCGGTGGTGGCGATCTTGTGGCTGTTGGACCCGGCGTCGGGCTCGGTGATGGCAAAGGCCATCTTGAGCTCTCCCGACCCGAAGCGCGGCAGCCACGACTGCTTCTGCTCGGGCGATCCGAAGTGGGCGATGATGGTGGCGCAGATGGCGGGGGACACCACCAGCAAGAGGAGAGGACAGCCGTTGGCGGCCAGCTCCTCGAGGACGATGGCGAGCTCGGCGATCCCCATCCCGCCCCCGCCGTATTCGACAGGGACGTTCACTCCCAAGAACCCTCCCGCCGCAAGCTCGTTCCACAGCTCGTCGGTGTTCCCGCCGCTGCGGGCGCGACCCGCGAAGTAGCTGTGGCCGTACTTCGAGGCGATGCCGTCCACCGCCTCGCGCAGCATGCGCTGCTCGTCGGTCTCAGAGAAGTCCATGGGTCACCTCGTGGGGTCGGTGGGGGGCATGTCGGCGAGGAGGGCCACGGGGATCTCCACCCGGCGCGAGCGGAGGTACTCGCCCAAGCTCTTGGCCTGGGGGTCGGGCCGTGTGGAGGAGGCCACGCCTTCGCCGAGGAGCCCGTGGACCACGAAGTTGAGGGCCAGGAGGTTGTCCAGCTCGTAGCGGTCGATGTCGAGGTCGGCGGCTTCGGGCAGGAGCTGGCGTAGGCGCTGCGTGGTGAGCTCGGCGCGCAGCCAGGCGTAGCCGGCCGGGCTGCGGGCCCACAGGCCCACGTTGGCGTTGCCCCCCTTGTCTCCCGACCGGGCCCCGATCACCGTGCCGAGCGGCATGAGGCGGCGCTCCCCGGTCGGTGGCGGGGGCAGGTCGGGGGCCGGAGTCGAGGGCGGTGCGGTGGCCGCGGCGGTCGGTGTCGTCGGTGTCGTCGGTGTCGGCGTCTCGCGGCGCCCGTCGTCGTGGACCACGGTCTCTTCGACGACACGGCGGGCCACGAGCGCGGGCCAGAAGACGCCGTAGGCCGTGGCCTCGCCGGGCGGGGACGTGAGGTAGAAGCCGGGGTAGCTGGCCAGGGCCAGCTCGGTGGCGGCGTTGGAGAAGCGGCGTCCCACCACCTCGGGGTCGCGGTCCTTGACGGTGATGCGCAGCTGGGCGCTGGCCTGTTCGTTGGTGGGCGCGTCGGGGACGTCGGTGCGGATGAGGCGGACGTCGTAGTCGGCGAAGCCCGACGACGCCCCCACGAGCTGGTCCATGGTCCGGCGCACCAGAGCCGCCTTCTCGTCGATGTCGAGCCCGGTGAGCACGAAGGTCATGGTGTTGCGCCACCCGCCCAGCAGGTTGATCGACACCTTGAGCTTCTCCGGCGCGGGCCGGCCCCGCACGCCCGAGACGCGCACCCGGTCGTCACCGAGGTCTTCGAGGCGGATGGTCGAGAAGTCCGCCACCACATCGGGGTTGGCGTAGAGGGGCCCGCCGATCTCGTACAGGAGCTGGGCCGTGACCGTCCCCACCGACACCAGGCCCCCCGTGCCCGGGTGCTTGGTGATGACCGCCGAGCCGTCCTGGGCCACCTCGGCGACGGGGAACCCGGGGTGCTCGAGGCCCGGCACCTCGCCGAAGAAGGCGTAGTTGCCCCCGGTGGTCTGGGTGCCGCACTCGATGACGTGTCCCACCACCACCGCACCGGCCAGGCGGTCCCAGTCGGTGGGCGCCCAACCGAAACGCCACGCCGCGGGGCCGACCACGAGCGAGGCGTCGGTGACGCGCCCGGTCACCACCACGTCGGCCCCGCCCGCCAGCGCCGTGGCGATCCCGAACCCGCCGAGATAGGCGTTGGCGCTCACGGGATCGCTCCCGGCCTCGGCCAGGGGCCGGCCCGTGTCGAGATGCGCCAAGGGGTCACCCGAGGCCTCGATGGACCCCAGGCGGTCGAGGATGTCGTCGCCCTCCACATGCGCCACCGAGACGGTGATGCCGAGGGTGGCGGCCAGCTCGCGCAGGCGCGTCGCCAGCCCGGCGGGATTGAGGCCCCCGGCGTTGGCCACCACCTTCACGCCCCGGTCGACGCAGGTCCCGAGGACCTCTTCCATCTGCCGGTAGAAGGTGCGGGCGTAGCCGAGGCTCGGGTCGCGCTGGCGCGTCTTCCACAAGATGAGCATGGTGAGCTCGGCGAGGTAGTCGCCGGTGAGGATGTCGAGCGGTCCTCCCTCGAGCAACTCCCGGGGAGCGGCCATACGGTCCCCGAAGAAGCCCGAGCAATTGGCGATGCGCAGCACCCCCTCGTCGGGCATCAGGCGCTCTCGCCCTCGTCGATGACCACGAGCAGACGTCCCGACTCGACCTGCTCGCCCGCCACCACGTGGACCTCGGTCACGGTCCCGTCCGAGGGGGTCCGCACCTCGTGTTCCATCTTCATGGCCTCGATGGCGACCAGGGTGTCCCCGGCGCTCACCGTGTCTCCCGCCGCCACCGCCACCTTGACGACCGTCCCCGGCAAGGGGGCGACGAGGGCGCCCGCGGCCAGCTGGCTCCCGGGCAGAGGGAAGCGCTCGATCTCGGTGAGCACCGAGGCGCCGTCGGGCCCGTCGACGTAGGCCAGGGGCCCCGACCGCGCCACGTCGTAACGGCGTGTCACGCGGACCCCCTCCGGGGGGCGGGCGACCCCGAGGACGACCGAGTCCGGCGCGCACGACAGCACCGAGATGTCGGGGCGGGCGACGCCGTCGACGGCCACGAACGTGCACGACCCCGTCCGATCGAAGCGGTAGTCGACGTCGATGCGGCCGTCGATGGAGGTGTAGGCGGCGCTCTGCGGGGCCGCGGCGTTGTTGCGCCACCCCGACGGCATGCCGGCCAGGACACCCGCGTCAGCGCGGCGCTGTGCTTGGGCGGCCAGCGCCGCGACCACGGCGTGGAGCTCACGGGTCGAGGCGTCGGCCAACGGCGCGCCGAGCTCGGCGGGGTCGTGGCGCACGAGGAAGCCCGTGTCGATGTCGCCGGCCAGGAACTCGGGATGGCGCAGGATGCGCACCAGGAGGTCGCGGTTGGTCGTGACGCCGTGGACCTGGGCCCGCTCGAGAGCGCCGGCCAGCGCGCCGGCGGCTTCAGCGCGGGTGGGGGCGTGGGCGATCACCTTGGCCAGCATGGGGTCGTAGTGGATCGAGACCTCCGACCCGTCCTCCACGCCGCTGTCGATGCGCACGCCGGTGGCGGCGGGGAACCGGAAGCGGTGCAGGTGCCCGGCCGAGGGCCGGAAATCCCGGGTGGCGTCCTCGGCGTAGAGGCGGGCTTCGATGGCGTGCCCGGTGACCACGGCCTCGCCCACCTCGGCGGGAAGGGCCATGCCCTGGGCCACGAGCAGCTGCAGCCGCACAAGGTCGAGCCCGGTGACGAGCTCGGTGACCGGGTGCTCGACCTGCAGCCTGGTGTTGACCTCCAAGAAGGCGAACCGGCCGTCGGGGAGGAAGAGGAACTCGACGGTGCCGGCGTTCACGTACCCGATGGTGCGGGCCACGGTGACCGCCGCCTCCCCGAGCTCGGCGCGTTGGGCCGGGCTCAGCCCGGGGGAGGGGCTCTCCTCGATGATCTTCTGATGGCGGCGCTGGATGGAGCACTCACGCTCGAAGAGGTGCACGACATTGCCATGGGTGTCCCCGAAGATCTGCACCTCGACGTGGCGAGGCCGGTCGATGTAGGGCTCGACGAAGACGGTGCCGTCGCCGAAGGCCGAGGCGGCTTCCCGCTGGGCCGACGCCAGGGCGTCGGCCAGGGCGTCGGGGCTGTGCACCACCCGCATGCCCCGACCGCCCCCTCCCGCCGAGGCCTTGACGAGGACGGGCCATCCCAGTGCCGCCACCGCCTCCCGGACGGTGTCGTCGGCCTCGTGCCCGTCACCCCCGCCCCCCGGGATCTCCACCGTGGGGAGCACGGGGACACCCGCCGCCCCGACCGCGGCCTTGGCGGCGAGCTTCGATCCCATGGCCTCGATGACGTCGGGCGGGGGGCCCACGAAGATCAGCCCCGCCGCCGCGCAGGCCCGGGCGAACCCGGCATCCTCGGACAAGAACCCGTACCCGGGGTGCACGGCGTCGGCCCCGCTGGAGAGCGCGGCGCCGACCAACGCGTCCACGTTCAGGTAGGTCTCGGTGGGGGTGGCGCCGAGGAGAGCCACGAACTCGTCGGCTTCCGAGACATAGGGGGCGTCGGCGTCGGGATCGGAGCACACCGCCACGCAATGGATTCCGAGGGCGTGGGCGCCGCGGATGACGCGACGGGCGATCTCGCCCCGGTTGGCGACGAGGAGCTTCTGGATCAACGGATCACATCCAGGTCCACGGTCACATCCGGGTCCACGGTCACATCCGGAAGACGCCGTAGCCACGCGTGCCGTGGATGGGCGTGTTGTGGATGACCGAAAGGCACATGCCGAGCACGTGGCGGGTGTCGCGGGGGTCGATGATGCCGTCGTCGTAGAGACGGCCCGTGAGGAACAAGGGCAGGGACTCGCGTTCGATCTGGGACTCGACCATGGCCCGCATCGCCGCGTCGGCCTCCTCGTCGAAGTCCTCGCCGCGCGACGCCGCGCCCTGGCGGGCCACGATCGACAGCACCCCCGCCAACTGGGCGGGACCCATCACCGCGGAACGAGCATTGGGCCAGGAGAACAGGAAGCGGGGGTTGTAGGCCCGGCCGCACATGCCGTAGTTGCCCGCTCCGTACGAAGCGCCGATGTTGAGCGTGAGGTGGGGGACCTTCGAGTTCGAGACGGCGTTGATCATCTTGGCGCCGTCCTTGATGATGCCGCGCTGCTCGTATTCCTTGCCCACCATGTAGCCCGTCGTGTTCTGGAGGAACAACAGCGGGACGTCGGTCTGATTGCACAGTTGGATGAACTGGGTCGCCTTGTCGGACTCCTCGCTGAACAGGACGCCGCGGTGGTTGGCGAGCACCCCGATGGGATAGCCGTGGATCGACGCCCACCCGGTCACGAGGCTCGGACCGTACAGCGGCTTGAACTCGTCGAAGCGCGACCCGTCGACCACCCGGGCCAGCACGTCGCGCGGGTCGAAGGGGACGCGCAGGTCGGCCGAGGCGATGCCGAGCAGTTCGTCGGGGTCATGCACCGGGTCGTCGCTCTCCATGGAGGGCCCGGGACCGTGCTTGTGCCAGTTGAGCCGGGAGACGATGGCGCGGCCGATGCGGATGGCGTCGGTCTCGTCGGTGGCCAGGTAGTCGGCCAGGCCGCTCACCCGGGCGTGCATCGACGCCCCCCCGAGCTCCTCGTCGTCGGATTCCTCGCCCGTCGCCATCTTGACGAGGGGCGGTCCTCCCAAGAACACCTTCGAGCGACCCTCGATCATGACGATGTGGTCGCTCATGCCCGGCACGTAGGCGCCGCCCGCGGTGGAGTTCCCGAACACCAGGGCGATGGTGGGGACGGCCGCGGCCGACCTCTGGGTGAGGTCGCGGAAGCCCCGCCCCCCGGGGATGAAGATCTCGGACTGGGTGGGAAGGTCGGCTCCGCCCGACTCGACCAGGCTGATCGAGGGCAGCCGGTTCTCGAGGGCGATGTCGGCCAGGCGTGACGACTTGCGCATGGTGAAGGGATTGGTGGCGCCTCCCCGCACGGTGGGGTCGTTGGCCGACACCAGGCACTCGACCCCGCTGACCACGCCGATGCCCGAGACCAGGCTCGCCCCCACGGTGTAGTCGGTCCCCCACGCCGCCAAGGGGGCGATCTCGAGGAACGGGGAATCGCGGTCGAGGAGGAGTTCGACCCGCTCGTGGGCGAGCATCTTCCCCCGCCCCCGGTGTCGTTCCACGTAGCGAACGCCACCGCCGGCCCGGGCCACCGCCAGCTGCTCTTCGACCTCCTCCAGGGCCGATTCCATGGCCGCCCGGTTCTGGCGGTAGGAGTCGGAGCCGGAGTCGATCGTCGAGGTCAGGACGGGCATCGGGCGGGGGAGGGCGTGCTCGGCGGCGCGTCGAGGGCGCCTCGGGTCGTCATGGAGTGCGCTGTCCCCCCCGTCATCGGGTGACAGACTAAACCGCATGGAGACGAGGCCGCTTTCTGCCGTGGTGCTCGCCGCCGGCGAGGGGACGAGGATGCGCTCGTCGCGGCCGAAGCCGCTGCACCGGCTGTGTGGTCGTCCCATGATCCTCCACGTGCTCGACGCCCTGGCCGAGCTGCCCGTGCACAAGGTCGTCGTGGTGGTCGGGCACCGCGGCGACTGGGTGACCAAGACCCTCGTCGACCACGCCCCCCGCTCGCTCGCCATCGAGTTCGTCGAGCAGACCGCGCAGCTCGGCACGGGCGACGCCCTGGCCGTCGGGCTCACGGCGCTACCCGACGGCCTCGTCGACGCCGACGGTGACGTCGTGGTGCTCCCCGGCGACACGCCGCTGGTCAGACCGCCGACACTCGCCGCGCTCGTCCGCCATCACCGAAACGCCGGCGCGGCGGCCACGCTGCTCACCGCGGTGCTCCCCGACCCGACCGGCTACGACCGCGTGGTGCGGGGCAAGGACGACGCCGTGGTGCGCGTCGTCGAGGCCGCCGAGGTGCGCGAGGAAGACGCCTTCGTCGACGAGGTGGCCACCACCATCCACTGCTTCCGTCATGCCGTGCTCGCTCCTGCCCTGCGCCGGCTGCGGCCCGTGGCACGCACCGGGGAGCACTGCCTCACCGGTATCTACGCCGTCCTCCACGACGCCGGATACGGCGTCGAGTCGTTGGTGGTCGGTGACCCCATGGAGGCCGCCGGGGTGAACGACCGGGCACAGCTGGCGGTGGCCGACGCCGAGCTGCGCGACCGCATCAACGAGCGGTGGATGCGCCGT
>Ga0187890_10002364_pt1 | contig 13204 bp, 10 predicted proteins | sample June2016WEW_21_1_FD_133005 | JGI IMG/M metagenome (GOLD analysis project Ga0187890, IMG submission 133005) | Peatland microbial communities from SPRUCE experiment site at the Marcell Experimental Forest, Minnesota, USA - June2016WEW_21_10 | ecosystem: Environmental > Terrestrial > Soil >... | reverse complement strand
TAGGCCGAGGATGCTTCACATGCATCACCGGCGAAAGCACTCCCTCCGACGACTACGAAATCACCTCTGTCGGGTAGCACGCCAGCCCGACTCCGAACACCCCGGCCATCATCGATCGCTTACGCCCTTTTCGCACACAAGAGAACCCCTGTTTTGGAGGGCCGCCATCTGGCCATGTGCAACTTATTGCACACGGATCGTCAGGTGATTTCGAGGAATTTCTTGTATCTTATTGAAAAGATGGTGGCCAGGGAGTCCCCGGTACGCGTCGAGTACAAATTTCTTTCGACTCAGTTTTTTTAAATCTTAAAACTTTGAGTAATCCCCAAACTTGCACCGTTGGGAAAATGGCCTAATTTCTAAGGTTTTTGCACACTTTATCGCGACAGAGTTCGCTTAGGTACGCCCGCCATACATCCAATTTTGTAACGCGCAAGTTTGCGCCAATTTTGGAAAGAAGAGATCCGGAGACAAACCTGAGCGACACGCGGCAATGCGCAGCGTAGGCGAAACGCAGAATTCAAATCACTATTTGCCAAGCATGGAAGATACGTTTAGGCAGACGCCTACCGTTTCTACGATGCGCCCCCGCCAGCGCGGATTGGAGCCGATCGCGGCCCGCAGATTGGCTTCCACGAGACTTCCGGGAACTGATTAACCATTAATTATATTCTTGTTTTGACATGTTGTCCGTTGGTGCTCAAATTGGCTGGCGGAGCGTCGATCGCCGTGTGCCAAGCGATGGAATCTCTTGACCGCGCTCGCCCCTGAACAATTATCTTATGCCGTATGAAGCCTCGACGTGAAACGTCGGATATCGACTGCATAGACGTAATAGGCTCGAAGCCCATTGATTTTGCCGGCTTGGGAAATTTAGTACTCCGCCAATGAGTCGTCCGCCCTCATTATCGGCCGTTGCGAGACATCAAAAGATAGTGCGCCTGCTGAACGCGGGAGAGCTGAAGACAGCGGGAATATTCTGTCAACAGCTTACTGAAGAATGTCCGCAGTTTCTGCCGGGTTGGTACAGCGCGAGCGTCATAGCTCTAGCTTCGGGGCGCAACGCGGACGCCCTGACGACTATCCAACGAGCGCTCGAGGGCGGCGTTCCCGACGCTCGATTCCACTTACAGTATGCGCGCTGCCTGGTCGCTGCCGGTCGAGTGCTCGAGGCGCGTGACAGCGCGGCGACGGCCATGAGAGCGGCGCGCGGCGACGCAATCTTGTTGGACGCAATCGGCTCGTTATTTAGCTTGATAGGAGAGCAGAAGATAGCTGTTGAAGCCTATTCGACGGCGATTGCGCTGGACCCGCATCAGGCGACTTACTGGTTCAATCGCGCCGCGGTCCAACGGTTTATTGGAGAGTTGGACAAGGCCGAGGCGGACTACGATCAGGCCATACGATTAAAGCCGGATGACTGCGAGGCGCACTTTAACCGATCTGAGCTCCGCACCCAGACTCGCGAACGCAATCACGTCGAAGATCTCGAGCGTTTGCTCTCGAGAAGATTGCCGTGGCGCGGCGAGGTGCAATTAAGGTATGCCCTCGCAAAAGAGCACGAAGACTTGGGCGGTTATCGGGAGGCCTGGCGCCAGCTTGAGAGCGGTGCGCGGCTACGGCGTACCCATCTCGTTTATGACGTCGGCACGGACGTGGATACCGTCCAATGGATTATCGATGCCTTTCCATCGGAAGAGGCAGGTCAGCTCGAATTGACGTCGCGCCCTCGGCCCATTTTCATCGTGGGACTGCCTAGGAGCGGCACGACTTTGGTCGAGCGAATTCTTGGAAGCCATTCGGCCGTATTTGGTTCGGGAGAGTTGACTCACTTCGCCGAGGCACTGACGACGGCCGCTCGCGCTCGAAGCGGCGACCGGCCATTGACACGCCAACAACTCATAAAGCTCTCGCGGCAATTGAGCTTTTCAAAGTTGGGCGAAGATTACATCAACCGGGTGCGGCAAGTGATGTTTACGCAAGACCATTTCACGGACAAGATGCCTTTGAATTATCTGTACTGCGCGCTCATCCGGCGGGCGTTGCCCCAGGCACGCATTGTTCATGTTACCCGGCACCCCGTCGCCTCGTGCTATGCGATGTTCAAGACCCTGTTCAAGGACGGCTACCCGTTCTCATATGATCTCGGCGATATAGCCCAATACTATGTGGGCTACCGGCGGCTCATGCGCCATTGGCACGCGACCATGCCGGGCTTCATCGTTGATATCAGCTACGAAAATCTGGTACTCAACCAGGAGAATGAGACTCGACGGCTGCTGTCGGCTTGCGGACTCGAGTGGCAGGACGCCTGCCTGCATTTCCAGGCCAATCCGGCCGCGACCACCACGGCCAGCGCGGCTCAGGTGCGACGCCCGCTCTATGATACGTCGCTAGCGCAGTGGCGCAACTATGAGCAACAGCTCGGCGGGCTACGGTCTCAACTGCTCGCTGCGGGCATTCCCCGCGAAGAATTGACGTAGCGCGGTCGAAGCGATCGAGTCTCGTCGGACCCAGAGAACCTGACGCCGTGGTGACCCTGCAGTGGTGGCCTCTCAGGACGGTTTCGCGGACCGGCAAGACGAAGCCTCTGTCGGTTCCAGTTGGGTGGTGACCGACGGGAGCGGCGGCAAGCGCTGATCGGAAGCGTCGGGAACGACGATCGGGAACGCCCCGACGTCGTAGCGAAGCGCCGGGACGCCGTAAAGGCAAAACGGCTGAGAGGAAATGCGCCCGTGGAGGATATCGTCGATACCGCGCGCGACGAGCTGCAGCTCTGCCGGGGTCAGGGGTTTTTCCGAGTGCGCCTCGTAGGCGAGAACATGCCCTTGCGCGAGCCGTGCCAACTCGTGCAGCGAACGCAGCGCCTGATGCAGGTCGGATCCGGGAACATTCAGCAGAGAGACTTCACGGTTCACGAGATCGCCGGTGAATAGCCGGCGATGCGAGGGATCGAACAGCGACACCGACTCCGGGGTGTGACCCGGCGTACTGACCACGGTGATTCGTCGGTCTCCGAGATCGATGACCTCTCTGTTCTTGACCCAATGATCGACAGGAATACGGTACCCGCTCTGAAGCAAGTACTGCGTGGGGGGTTCCGTCAAGATCCCATCCTTCACCTGCCGCCGTAGAGCCTCGAGATCGATTATCGCAACATCGGAGAACTCGGCGATGCGGCCGACGTGATCGAAATGAAGATGAGAGGGGATGACGGTGACGGGAAGCGAGGTGAGACCTCGGACCACATCCCGGATGCTGTGGATGCCGGGTCCGGTGTCGAAGAGCAGTGCTCGTCGGGTCCCCAGCAGGAGGTAGCTCACGTTCGCTTGCCAGTACTTGGGCTCCGATAAGGCGTAGGTGTCCGAATTAAGGCGGATGACGTGAAACCAATCTTGAGGCGGGACGACCGGTTTCGGTTCCGAAGCAGCCGGCGGCGCGCCGCACCAGCAGGCGAGTATGAGCGTCGAGACGCCGCCGAGGAAGAACGCGCCGATCGAGCCCCGACCGGTTGGCATCAAGCCTTGCCGTCGGCAGGGCAGATGATCGAGCAAAATTTCGGAAGGTCGACATTGCCTCCGGAAACGACGGCGACTATCGGCCCCGCACCGGCTCTGCCGCTCAACGCCGCAGCCAGCGGCAACGCCCCCGCACCCTCGGCAACGACGCGCACCTTCTCCGCCATGAGGCGCATTGCACTTCTGGTTTCTTCCAAACTCACAATGACAGAGCCATCCACCACGCCCTGCATGCGTTCCCACATCCTCGGGAAGAGACTCTGGCCGCCCGCCCCATCGACGAACGATGCCTTCCAGTCGTCGAATCGCTGCGGCGATCCGCGCGCGAACGACAGGGCGGCCGGCGCAGCGGTTTCGGGCTCCGCGCCCCACACCTCGGTCTGGGGACGCAGCGCCTTGAAAGCGCTGCCCACGCCCGTGATCAGGCCGCCGCCGCCGATGGCGGCAATGACACAAGGGGTGTCAGGCGCGTCTTCCAGGATCTCGAGCGCCATCGTCGCATGCCCGGCAATGAAGTTGTGGTCGTCGAATGGGTGCACGAAGGTCCCGTCGACGCCTGCGTACGTGCGCTCGCCAAGCGCCTTCCAGGCGACCTCGTACGGCACAGGGACGAGCGTTGCGCCGAGCGCTTTCATGCGCTCGATTTTCGCGGCCGGCGCCGTCTTAATCACGACCACGGTACAAGGGACGCCCAAGCTCCGCGCCGCGTAGGCGATCCCTTGTCCCGCATTGCCTGCACTGATCGTCCACACACCCCGCTTACGCTCCGACTCGGACAACAGGGCCACGGCGTTAACGGCGCCGCGTAGCTTGTAGGAATTGGTCGGCTGCAGGTTCTCGAGCTTTAAGCGAATGTCCGGAAAGCCGCGCCCGAGCTCGAGGCGAATCAGCGGCGTTCGGATGACGGTCCCTGCAATCCTGTCGCGCGCCTCTCGAATCTCGCCCAGGGTGATCGGGTGCACGGGCTCTAATGCGTCAGCCATGATTGTCCCCTATCCGCAAAGTATGGCCGCCTGCGCGGCCGTCAGCATGTTCTGCGCGACGAGCCGCGTCGCGAATTCCCGAAGCGGCGGATGCACCGCGGCCGCGGTGGCCATGGTTCGGCGTGCGTTGTCCATTTGTCCTGCCCGAGCCAGGAGCACCGCCAGCCAGAAGGTCGCTTCCTGATTGTCGCCGAGCAGTTGCTGGCCACGCCTTAGAATATCAGCGGCCGCTTGCCAGTTGGCGGACCCATTGAAGGGCCCGGAAAGGAGACCCGGCGTGGTCAGCAAGGCGAGCAGCTCCTTATAGAAGACGTCACGCGCGAGCAGACGCTGGAGTTCGAGGAGCGGCTCGGCGTGGTCATCGACCCGCAAGTCGACTTGCGGCACAACCGCATCGGTGCCGATCTCGCCGGCGACAGGATCCGCGGCGGTCTTGACGACGACGATCGCCGCGGATTGTCGGCCACGGATGTCGCCGCCGGCTTGCTCGGCCGCCTCCAGGGCCGCCAATAGACGAGACGCAAGAGACCCGGCAGCCGAGCCGAACGCTTCGGTCATGCGATCCCAGGTTCCGGCGCGGGTGAGCATGTTGCCGAGCGCCACGACGTCCGCACGCAGGTGATGCCCCGCCGCGTCGATGCAGCTGTCGCCCGTGTGCGCGGCCGGCGTACCGCGGACGCCGAGAATCGCGACCTGCCGTACCGCGCGATTCGAGTCTCGCGCCAACAGCTGTGCGAGCGTGGCGTCCGCCGACTGGCCCTGACGCAACAGTCTGAGCCCCAAACGGCCATACGCTGTCTCTGCCATCGCCATGGTTGCGACGATGCCGGTGCCCGCCTCGGGCCACAGCACGACCGCCCCCGCATTGAAGAAGTGTGTTTGCACAGCGCCGCCGATCTCACCGGCGATCGGATCGCGCGCCACGATGGCGTAAGTCATGGAGTCGCCGCTCCTTGAATGAATCGGGTCAATCGGTCAGCCACCAAACTCGGCGCCTGCATCATCGCAAGATGACCGAGCCCCGGCAGAATCTCGAACGGCGCGCCGAGGGCTGCGGCCATGCGCGCACCGGCGGCCGGCGGGCAGCTCTCATCGTGCTCGCCGGTGAGGATGAGCGCCGGACAATGCAGGGGTTTCGCATATCGACGCGCGTCCTCGGCGAAGGCATTCCAGGTGATGGACTTGATGAGATCGCCGTCTCGCGCATCCAGGCCCACCTGGCGTCGAGCCGCGGCGGCGACGGCCGCAGGCAGACCGTGGCGCACCTCTTGTTCCAGAAAGGAATCGAACAGCTCGGCCGTCACTCCCGCCGCCCGCCATTCGGCGAGCGCCGCGAGGCTGTCGGCATCCGCGGGCTCGAGCGACGCCCCGAGCGCCGCCAAGGATCGCACCACGTCGGGAAGAGCCGCGGCGACGGCGCATGCGATGCTGCCGCCGAGCGAGGCGCCGGCGAGATGGACGGCTCGAAGCTCGAACGCCTCGATGACCGCGAGGACATCCGCGGCGTAGTCATCGATCTCGAATGGCCCGTTCATGTGCGAGCGCCCGTGTCCCCGGCTGTCGATGAGCACACAGAAAAAATCGCGCAGTTGCGCGGCGACGCCGATCCAGCACTGCCCGGTGAGGTTCACCGGGTGGAGGAATACGAGCACTGGCGCGCCGGCGGCGGCAGTATTCCGATGCGTCATTCGGACGTAGACCTGTCCTTGCGGCCCCTGAACTTGTGCGGTATCGAGATCTATACCGGCCTCAGTCACGACGGGTGCCGACGCTCTGCAACGGCTCGCCCCACGGGTTTGCGCCCAAGCCGCCGCGCGAGAGCGCGGTGTCGTCGAAGCCCGGCCGCACGGCGTCTGCCGATGGCAGCGGTGAGCAATGGAAATGCCACATCTTCCAAATCGGTCGGCCCTCGCCGTCATCGCGCTTGTAGATCTCGGTAGAGCGGCCCCGATCGATCATGGTCTCGCCCGGCTGAGGGAGCGCCTGCACCTCCTCGATGAGCGCGTTCGGCTGCGCCGGCATGCGGCTGGTGATCTCGAATTCGTTGGCGATGTAGGCGATATCGCCGATGACCTCGAATTTCATGATGCGCACATCCGGCGGATCCATGGTCATGCCCGACTTACTGTAATACTCCCAAAGCCGGACCTTTTCTTCGATGCCGAAATAGGGATGCCAGTTGAAGTTGAACATGAGGTAGTTCGGCCCGACCGGGAAGCAGGACTTCATCAAAGGAATATCCCACCGCTCGTTGGCATGCCACCAGTTGCGGTGGACCGTCAGGATCGCTTCGCGGTCGTCTTCGATACTGCTCATCGCGTATGCTCCTCGAGCCCGGAACGACGGTACCAGGCATCACGGGCAATCTCGAATCGGCCAAAAGAGGGTATCGGCGCCTAGGATACCCCCCGACGGACGTGTTGCGCAGCGCAATGCGCGCTTCAAACTGGCGCAGTCGGCGATCGGCCGACGTGGGGAGTTCACATGCCTGACGGCCTTTCGGTCGGCGTCTCAATCGCGAGCACCATACCGGTCGCCTCTCTGCTCGAGTCTTATCGGCTCGCCGAGCAATACGGGTTCGATGAGCTCTGGATACACGAGGACTATTTCTATCATGGCGGGTTTGCGGCAGCGGCCATGGCCCTCACGGCAACCGCTCGCATCACCGTCGGCATCGGCATTGTCTCGGCGCTCGTGCGCCACCCCGCCGTGACGGCCATGGAGATCGCAACGCTCGCCGGCGCTCATCCAGGCCGGCTTCACGTCGGAATCGGGCATGGCGCGCCCGAATGGATGAAGCAGCTAGGACTGCAGCCAAAATCGCCGTTGAGCGCGTTGCGCGAAGTGCTCACGAGTGTGCGGCGTCTGTTGCGCGGCGAGACACTGTCTCAATCCGGGCTCTTTCATTTCGATGCGGTGCGGCTCGCTTATCCGAGCCCGGATGTTCCGCTCTATACCGGCGTGATCGGTCCGAAGTCATTGGCGCTGTCGGGCGAAATCGCCGATGGAACGGTCATTACCGTGATGTCCGGCCCGAAGTACGTCGAGCGCGCGCGGCTGATCACTGGCGAAGCCGCGGCGCGCGCGGCACGCGCTCGTCCGCACCTGTTGCCGACCTTGAGCTACTGTTTCATCGATCGCGACGGCGCGGCGGCGCGGCGCGCGGCCCGGGCCGCCATCGCCCAGATGTTGGCGCTGGCAGGCCCGGATCTGCTGACCCAGGTGTATGGGATCGATGACTCGCTGCGCGACATGATCGCCCGCGGTGGGGCGAACGTAGTGGAGGCGGAGATGCCGGACGAATGGATCGACTGGTTTGCCGCCGCGGGCGAACCGGACCAGTGTGTCGAGAGACTGCGCTCCCTGAAGGAGGCGGGCGCGACGACTGTGGTTTTGGCGCTCACCGAGCCCGCCACGGTCCGCTCCAGCCTGAGTCTCCTCGCCGCCGAGGTGCTGCCGAAGTTCGCGAGCTCTAGACGCTGAGCGGCTAAAATTTGTAGCGCACGCGGATTCCGACGGTGCGCGGTCTAGACAGCCAGTTGACGTCCTGGCGGGGCCCCTCGGCTGCGGGCGGAACCATGGTCGTGATCCCGCGAGTGTTCGACAAGTTGTCGACATACAGGACAGCTCTCCAGGCATTCTGCTCGAGCCCGAGGTTGGCATTCGACATCCAAAAGCCCGGCACCACAGCCGAGCCGCCGAGCGACCCCGGCAACGCCACGGGCACTGCGCCCCGATACGCGGTGTCGGCATGCGCGATGAAGTTGAGCGTGCCGCTCAGCGGCTCGCGATAGTCGGCCCCGAGGCTCACCTCGTTGAGAGGCACGCCGGGAAGGCGCGTGCCGTCGGCGCCGAACGTCGTGTCCGCCACCTCGAAGGCGGAGGTGAGCTCCGCCTGAGTATAGGTGTAGGCAGCCGACAAAGTGAGATCGCTGGAAATCTGCGATTGCACCGACAGCTCGACGCCGCGCGAGCGCGCCTTATTGCCGTTGACGGCCGCATAGAAGGCGCCGATCGGCGTCAGGATATTCAGCTGCGGCTTATTCCAATTCTCTTGAAACACATCGGCGGTGAATTGGAATGCGCGCGAGGGAGCGCCCTTCACGCCGATCTCGTAGTTGAGAACGGTGTCGGGACCGAAGGAGACAAACCCTGCGTTCTGCGCGAACAGCCCGGCCGTCGGCAATCCGTTCGCGCCCCCGCGCCGATAACCTTGTGAGGCGGTCGCGTACAGCATGGTATCCGCGGTGACATGATAGGACGCGTTGAGCTTGCCCAACACTCGGCGGTGTGAGCTGTCCTCACTGCCAAACGTGGTCCCCAGCGGATCGGTGCCGTTGTTTGAGCACGCCGCGCCGCAAATCGGCAGCTGGGTAATCGTCGAGATATCGAGCTGCTGGTCGAAACCACGCAGTCCGCCCGTCACCTGGAGTCGATCCGTGATGTTGTAGGTCAGCTCGCCGAAGACCGCGGCGTCTCGAAATCGCATCCAGCGATCGTACTGAAAGGCGGTATCGGTCGTGATCGGGACGCCATATAAGGCGCTCGCGAACGTGGTCCAACCGAGCACGTCGTCCTGTTGGCTGAAGAATTGTCTCTGGTCTTGATAGAACGCGCCGAGCACCCAGTTGAGCGGGCCGGAAGCGGCCGACACCCAGCGCACCTCCTCCGTAAAGGTATGCTCGGTGGTGTCGCGATAGCTCGGCACGGCGAGACGCGGAAAGCCGGAATAAAAGGCACCGAGATTGGTCTGATAGCCGCCGCTCAGATCTTGCACCGCGTCGCTGTCATTGACGAGATAGGAGCTCGAGGAGGTCACCGTCGAGAAGCCGAAGTCGGCGGTGAGCTCGAGCGCAGTGAGGTCGATGTGACGATGATACGGTTGGGGCACGAAAATGCCCGTCTGGTATTCACCGTACACCGGGGGAATCGCGGCATCGAAGCCGTTGTTCAAGAATCCCGGAGTAACGGCGGAATTAAAGGCCGTAGGCACGTGACCCACCCCTTCCGTGTCGCCCGATTGGCCCGCGGCGTACTCATCCTGATAGTGCTCGGAGAGCAGGATCTTGAAAGGTCCCGTCGTGTATTTCAGCGCCGCATGCACGTACGTCTCCTCGGAGTCGTCGACATCGGCTTGCGAGTAAGTGACGGGAAGGCTCGTGGTGATCGCGCCGGGGGTCCGCAGTACCGGAACCCCTGCGGAATCGAGCACGAAGAGGTTTTTCGCTTCGATGAAGCCGTCTTCGAACATATGTCCGGCCGAGATGCGCAGCGCCAATGCGTCGGCCAGCGGAATGTTGACGATTCCATCGATCGTGTAGTTCTCGCCGAGGGAGTGATTCGTGTGGCTGGTATCGGCCTGTATCGACCCGGAGAAGGCGCTCGGATCGGGCTCGTTGTAGATGAAGCGAATCGTTCCGCCGAGCGCCCCGTTGCCGTAGAGCGTACCCTGCGGCCCGCGCAACACTTCAACGCGGGCGATATCGGTGAGGTGCAGATTCGCGAACACGGGAGTGTCGTCTATGTAAACCGAGACGGGGGACACCGTGAGATAAGGGCTGTCGCTGGTACTCGTGCGGTCGGTGTTGAGGCCGCGCAGGATGAAGCCGTTCTGCGAGCCGCCCTCGCGAATGCCGCCGCCGTTGTAGATGAGACCCGGGACGACCTGTTGAAGCTTGGAGAAGTCGACCACGCCCGCCTCGTCGAGCTGCTGCTCCGTGGTCGCGGAAATGTTGTAGGGAATGTTGATCACCGATTCGGCCCGCCGTGTGGCGGTCACGATGATCTCCTCGAGCTCGGACGACGATGCGCTTCTCGAGCTGGTCGGGCTGTCGGCCGCCGCCACGGCATCATCGGCCCGCGCGGGCTGGGCGACGCTCGTACCAAACAACGCCGACGCGATGGCGGCTCGCAGTAATAAATTGTGTCGAACCGTGGTCCCCAATGTGTCTCCCCCGCCCTGTGAGCGGGCGGTGCGTTGAGGGGACGCTAGCTGACCTTCATCCCCTCCAGCCAGTCGTCTATCGGGGGGTAGTCGGCGGCGCGGCCGGGCGCGCCGTGGCAGCACGCCGGCACAATGCGACAAGCAGTGCCAACCCCGCAACCTCGTAGACGGCAGAGCAGACCCCGAGCGCTACATAGCTGCCGCCGTGGGCCAGCAGGCCGCCGACGATGGGCCCCCCGATGCCGCCGATGCCCTGGAACGTGGGCGCGAGAACGATCAGCCGGCCGGACGTGTCCGCATCCGACAGAGCACCGTACTGGAAGGACAAGCCGAAGTTCAAGAGAAACTGAAAGAGCGTCCCGGCCAAGAAATAAACCCAAGGAGCGCGCGCATAGATCGCGGCGCCGATAGTCACGATCAACAGCAGCGTCGAGACGGCGAGAGGGACGATGCGCCCGTAGCGGCGCGCCGCCGCTGCCGAAAACAAGGAGCCCGGCGCACCAAGGAGGAGCGCAACCGCGATCATGGTGCCCACAGATTGCTCAGCGAATCCCGCGCTGCGCCCGATTTGCTCGAAGAATGCCCAAACCGCGGTCGGACCGGCATTGAGGAACAGCATGCCCCCGAGACCCATCCAAATGTGGATCGAGGAGGACTGAGGTTCCGCGACGCGTGGAGCTTGTTCCTTGACCCCGTGCCGCGGCACCCAGGGGAGCAGTGCCAGGGAGGCAGCGAACACGACCGCGATCAGCACGAATACACTGCGTGGCCCGAGTCGGCCCTGAAGCGCCGTGACGCCAAGACCGATGAGGCCGCTCGCGATGATCTGCAGGAAGAACGCGTAGCCGAAATTTCGGTCCGGGTCGGACGTATCACTCAGCAAGCAGATGGGCGGTGCGTATGCGATGGCGAGAGCCGAGCTACCGAGCGCGATCCAGAGAATGACGCTCGCGAAGCTGTGTGCACCGGCAGCGAGCAGATAGCCGAGCGCCGCGAGTGCAAGGCCGCCGAAGACCAGTTTCCGCCATGGAAATCGGCGCACCCACAACACGGATGCGGCCATCAGAGCAATGGGGCCGCCCAGTACGGCCGCGGCCACGAATCCCAACTGTCGCGAATCGGGAGTGACGGTGAGCGCGACCGCCCCGATGAGGTACGGCATGAGCATGGCCGGCAGCAGGCAAACGCTCGTCAACAGGGCGGCTGCCATGACGACGGAGAGTCGGTTGACCGATGTACCCTCGATGGCGCCGTCCATTGAGGCCATGCTACGCGAAAGAAGCTCACCGCACGCAGCGTGAGCCTACCCGTCCAAAAGAGGGTAGTCTGAGATTCGCCGCGGCAGAGGCGCGTACCATCACCTCAAGCTACCTCTCACGGACGGCTCACATGACCCTGACGGTTCTCGAAAACGGTCGGCTTTTCGACGGCATCCATGATGAGCTCGTCGAGTCCTGCCACGTGCTCATCGAAGACGATCGGATCCGGGAAGTCGCCCCTACGAGAATCTCGATCCAGGACGCTCGTCGGATCGACTGCCGGGGTCAGACCGTGATGCCGGGATTGATCGATGCGCACGTGCATGCGTGCCTGCCGGCGTCGGATTTCGATGCGGTGGCGCATATGCCGCCGTCGCTCCTCAGCCAGTATGCGGCGGTCGCTCTGGCCGGGTATCTGCGGCGCGGATTCACCACCGTGCGCGATGCGTGCGGCGCCGATTATGGACTCGTCATCGCGCTTCAGCGAGGGCTCTTGCCCGGTCCGCGGCTCCTGATCAGCGGCAAGGCGATTTCCCAAACGGGTGGGCACGGCGATACACGCCCGATCGATGAAATCGACCTATGTCCTTGCGCCTATTGCAGTCCGCTCACGGTGATCGCAGACGGCGCAGACGAAGTTCGTCGAGCGGTACGCGAGGAGCTGCGTAAAGGGGCCAATCAAATCAAGATCTTCGCATCCGGAGGAGTCACTTCGCCGACGGATCCGATCTGGATGCGGCAGTTTACTGCCGAGGAGATCGGAGTCGCCGTGTACGAAGCCTCCACTCGCCGCACCTACGTGATGGCGCATTGTCACACCTCGGACTCGGCGCGGGCATGCATCGCAGCGGGCGTGCGCAGCATTGAGCACGGCTCTGATCTCGATCAAGAGACGGCAAAGATGATTGCCGCGGCCGGCAGCTTCGTCGTGCCGACGATGGTGGTCGCCGACACGGCGGTGCGTCACGGGCTCGCGATGGGCCTCAAGCCGGCGAACCTCGAAAAGCTCGGGGGAATCACCGAGAAGATGTATCGATCGGTGGAGACCTGCCGACGGCAGGGCGTCAAACTCGGGTTCGGGACCGATCTGCCCGGCAACTTCGGCGAGCGCCAGAATGAGGAATTTCGGCTGCGTGCAACCGTGCAGCCGCCCATCGAGATCCTGCGCTCGGCAACGGCCATCAACGCCGAGCTGCTGGGAATGACGGGCGAGATCGGATGCGTTCGGCCGGGAGCCCACGCCGATATTTTGGTGGTGAATGGCGACCCGACGCGCGACATTTCGGTGCTTACCGACCCCGGCACCGGTTTGAGCCTTATTATGTCGCGGGGCTCTTTAGTCAAGAATACTCTGCCAAACTGATGGCCGATGGCAGTCCGTGCGAGCTCGCTCCTGTTCTCCAAACTGAGGCCCCCGGGCATCTCGGGCGGATCGCTCCGGCGTGACGCGCTCATCGAGGAGTTGATCTCAGGCGGCAAAGCAACTCTCATCGCTGCTCC
>Ga0187890_10002361_pt1 | contig 13214 bp, 12 predicted proteins | sample June2016WEW_21_1_FD_133005 | JGI IMG/M metagenome (GOLD analysis project Ga0187890, IMG submission 133005) | Peatland microbial communities from SPRUCE experiment site at the Marcell Experimental Forest, Minnesota, USA - June2016WEW_21_10 | ecosystem: Environmental > Terrestrial > Soil >... | reverse complement strand
GCAGTCCGACCTCGAATGCCGCCGCGAGCGAGTCAGGACGCGCCTGCGCGAGCTCGGCTGAACGTCTCGTAGACATTCGCGACAAAGAGTCCGCGGCTGGTCTTGATCGTGAAATACCAGTCGGACGGGAGCGCGAACATGACCGGCCGCTTCGGTCCGGCCCGTCGCACGTCGACCGCGATCTCCTTCGGTGTCGTGTCAGTGCCGATCCGCACCGTAACCGTGCCCTTCTTGCCACCGAAGACGAGGTGCACGGTGCTCGCAAACCCGCTGTTGTCCTCGAAGTAGCCGTCGTAGGGATAGACGGTGCGCGGATGCTTGATCAGGTAGGCGAGCGCGACGGCGTAGGGATGACGCAGCGCTGCGGCGCGCCCGGCGCAGTCGACCAGGTGGATCGTGCCCTGTACCGGCGAGGCGGGGTACCAGAGCGCCTGCGGGACCTGCGGACAGACCAGGCGCGCCGCCGCCGAGGCGCCGTTACCGCCGCGCTGGAAGTAGGGACCACCGACGACGACGTAGCGCGCCTTGTGCTCGGCGACGAGCCGCGCGAGCCCGTCGCCGCTGAGCGCGGGGTCGGTCGTGTTGTAGCCGCCCATCGCTGCAGCACGTATGCCGAGCAGGATCAATGGCGAGGAACCGTCTGAGGACTCGGTCAACACCTGGAAGTCGTGGGTTGGGTGGTGCGTGCGGATGTAATGCGCGAGTGCCTCGTTTGCGGCGAGCTCGTCCGCCGGCATGCTGATGCCGCCCCAGCCGGCTTCGTTGTACGGGCCGGCGGTCGGGAAGGTCCCGTCGACCGGCGCATCCCACACGCTGCTCGCGTATATCCCGGGCGCGACGAGCAGCACAGCGACCAGCACGGCCACCGGCCAGCGTGCCCAGCGGCGCAGCACGACCACGGCGAGGAAAGCGGCCGCGCAGGCGATGATCAGCGGGTCGCGCCAGAAGTGCGGGTAGCCGTGGTTGTGGATCAGGTAGAGCTGCGCGACGACGGTCGCGCCCGCACCGGCCGCTGCAAGCAGTAGCCCGGCGGCGATCCGCCACAGCGTCTTGCTGGCAACGAGGCGGGTGAACGCGTAGGCGGCAGCGCCGACCATCACAGCCAGACCGGGCCCAAGCGCGGAGGCGTAGTAGGGGTGCACGATCCCCTTCGAGTAATCGAGGAACCCGAGCTCGATCACGAACCAGCCGCCGAAGACCACCAGCAGCGCGGTACGCCGGCTGCGCAAGCCGGTGAGCGTCAGCGCGAGGGCGAGCAGCCCGACAACGCCGAGCGGCACCATCCATCCCGCCTGGTCACCGAGACCGAGGTCGAAGATCCGCAGCGGTCCGCGCTTGCAACTCGCGAACGGCACCGGGCTCGGGTTTCGTACCGTGACTCCGGGTACGCCTGTCGCACCGGTCGCGCCCGCGGCGGGACTGGCGCTCGTCGCAGCGCCGCTCGAGGCCGCAGCGACGGCCGGGCCGACCGGACGGATCACCGGCACATCAGAGGTAGGTGGTGCGGCGACGACCGGGCAGGGTGGCCCGCCGACCTGCCCGCCGGCGCGCCCGAGGCCGTTGTAGCCGAACTCGAGCTGCAGCTCGCTGTTGTTCGTCGAGCCGCCGACGTAGGGCCGCTGCGATGCGGACGTACTGTCAACTGCGAGTGACCACGACGCCGCAACGGCGATCCCGACGGCGGCGCAGAGCACCAGCTGCGCGATCCGCTTGCGCCAGGACGCGGGCGTGCAAACCAGGTAGCCCAGTCCGATGCCCGGAGCGCACAGCAACCCGGCAAGCGACTTGGTGTTGAAGGCGAGCCCCACGAACACGGCGCTCGCGAGCAGCCAGCGCGTGCGCCCCGACTCGATCGCCTTGACGCCGGACCCGCACGCGGCGACCATGAAGAGGATCAGCAGCGGGTCGACAGCGTTCTCGCGCGAGACGGCTACGAATGCTGGGAAGAGCGCCAGCGCGAGCGCGCTCAAGAGTCCGGCGATGACGCCGAGACGCGGCGCGACGATGAAGTACAGGAGCGCGACTGCGAGCAGCGCGCAGATCCCCTCGGGAACGATCAGCGAGAGCGGCGCGAAGCCGAACAGCTTCGCGCTCAGTGTTTGCAGCCAGATCGCGAGCGGCGGCTTGTCGATGCTGTCGAGGCCGCCGGGGTCGAACGAGACGAAAAAGAAGTTGCGCAGCGAGAGGAGGTCCGACTTGACCGCCGCTGCGTAGAAGAGGTTGGCGTAGCCGTTCTGGCTCAGCTTGTTGAATTCGAGTGTCCCCGACAGCGCGAGGACCGGCAGCAGTCCGAGGTGCCTGGTGGCCGAGCGAAGCCGGGAAACGCCCGGACGAGGCAGCCGCGGACGCCAACGCGGGAGCCGCAGACGCCGGAGTCGAGCGGGCGCTGCGCCATCCGACGGAGCCGCCTGCGGCGGCTCTGGTTCTGGGTCTGTCGTCGCCATCCTGGGTCGCCGGGGGCGGGTCGGGCACGTCCCTCACGCGCCCCCAGCTCACCGGCCAGCGGAGCCTATTGACCGCCCGGGTTGCCTGCGCCGTCCCCCGGCACGGACCCGGTCGATCCCGTGCCCCCGGCGGTTGCGGCCGCGTTCGCCGGCGCGAACACATAGATCCAGGCCGGCGGGAACGGCCGTTGTGCCGAGACGAGCCACTCGCTGCCCTCGTAGCTGACCTCGGTGGCTTTCACCGTCAACGATGGCGGCGAAGGCGCTGAGCTGCCAGGAAGGTAGTTCGTCCCGTAATCCTCAACGCCGTCGCTGAACATGAAGACAGGCACGTGGACGTAGCCGGTGGCCTGGCTGATGAAGAGCTGCTGGTTGGCGTAGATATTGTGGCCCGAGAGCTCCAAGCCGCTGGCGACATTGCGCACCACGCTGGCGTCCGTCGCCAGCGCGACCGAGGCGCAGCTGGCCTTGGCGAGCGCCGCCGTCGGTTTGGGAACGAACACCGCGACCTCCAGCGTGCCGCTCGGGAAGGCCTCGACGCTATATGCGTCGACTGCGTAGCTGATCCCCGCCAGTTTCAGCGACCCGCTGCTCGGCGGGCTCGCCGGGGGCTTTGGCAGTGTTCCCATCAGTGGCTTGCCGGCGCGATAGATCTCGACCGGTACGCCGGCAATGTGGGTGACGAGCTTCTTGTAGCCCCTGTCGTCCTGCACGCTCATCACGAAGCTACCGACCGTCTTGCCGTCGTAGGTGATGTGCCCCGTTACCGGAGCGAGGATGTAGGGCCCGCCGACATCGGCGAGCACCGTCCCGGTAGGCGAGAGAACCCGCAGCCGAACGATGTGCCAGACAGGCGTGTAGACGATCGCGTGCGTGGCGCTCTGGATTGCCGCGAGATTGCCGCTTGCAACGGCGCTGGCGAGCGCATTCGAGTCGCTGATCCGCGTCAGGTCCGCCGAGACTTCGGTGCTGCCGAGCTCCTGCGAGTAGATCTCGCGTGCGATTCCGTCATCGATCTGATCAACGATGCGCGTCGCGCCGGCAGCTCCGCACGGCGGGCCAGTGCTCGCCACCGCCGCGCCGGCGCTGGTGGTTGTAGCGATCGCGAAGAAGGCCGCGACAGCGCAAGCCACCGCGAGCCGACACCACGCGATCGCGCTGTCGGGCTCCCCGAGCACGCGCGGAAGACTAGTACGTGAACGCATTTCGCCCTGCCGCTAAGCGGCACCCGTTGGACCGCTCGAGCCACGCACCGGTGCGGCCATCGGGAACAGGAGGTACACGCGCAGGCCGACCACCGGAGCGAAGGATGTGACAAGCCAACGCCGCCCGCCGTAGGTGACCTGCCCGCTCGTCGGCAGGTGGCGCGGCAATGCGAACCCCGGCGAGCCCAACAAGGGGATCGCTCCCTCATAGACGAACATCAGCTTGTCCGGGTCGAACTCGTGGTCAACCGTGACGAGCGCGCTTACGTCGCTCGGGAGCTCGAGCTGGCGTGCCAGCCCGGCGGCGATCGACGTGTAGACGGAGGCCTTGACCGCCAGGCAGCTGCTCCGTGTCTGCGTCACGCCGGCAAGCGGAACCGCCAGCACGACCGCTGACTGTCCGGTTGGGAACGCCTTGACGTTGAACGTCAGCGCACGCGACTTAACGCCAGCGACATAGATCGTCGAACCGTCGACAGGCTGCTGCGCCGGTACCTCGCCGACGGGAAACCCCTCCCCGACGAGCGGTCGCCCCTGGCCGTAGACCTCGACTGGCAACCCGGTGAAGCGCGAGACGAGCTTGGTGTAGCCGAGGTCGTCCTGCACGCTCATCACGAACCGTCCGACTACTGCGCCCCGATAGCTCAAGACACCGCGGACCGGCGCGAGGATGTAGGGGCCGCCGACGTCGGCCAGCAACTGACCGCTCGCGGAGAGCACGCGCAGCCGAACGATGTGCCAGCGCAGGTGGTACACGAGCGCGCGAGTGCTCGCGAGCACGGCGCTCGCGTTGCCGGTTGCGAGCGCGCTCGTCAATGCCTGCGAGCGCTCGACGTGCCTGGCGTCTTCGCCGACCTCGGGGTTGTAGAGCTCGCCCTCGTAGATCTTCCAGCTCGCCGCGCTGTAGCCGGCATCGATCGTCGCCTGCGTCGCCGAGCCGCACCCTGTCGCCGCAGCTCGCGAGAGTGGCGGCGCGAGTACCACCGCGGCAAGCGCCGCGACGCAGATAACGGCGATTCGGGCAAGGCGCACGCGCGGATCATCGCCGATCGCCTTGCGCTGGACGCCCAGCGGCGAAAGGCTTTCTCGGCCAGCTCGGGGGCGCCGACGGCCTCAACGGTCGCCGCCCGCGGTCGGCGGCTACGCTTCTCGAACCCGACCACCGGAACCTTAGGAGGCAGCATGGCCCAGATCGTTGCGTCGACGCACCTTCCGCCGCTGGGCGGGCATGAGCGCGACGAGGTCGGCCGCCAGCTTCAGGCGACCCTCGTTGAGCTGATCGATCTATCGCTTGTCGGCAAGCAACTGCACTGGTCGGTCGTCGGTCCGAACTTTCGCTCGCTTCACCTCCAGCTCGACGAGCTGGTCGATTCCTGGCGCGACCTCTCGGATACCGTCGCCGAGCGTGCCGTCGCGATCGGCATCTCGCCCGACGGGCAGGCAAGTGCGATCGTCGAGGCGGCGGAGCGGTCCGCCATCACGCCCGGCGCGATCCTCGACCACGAGGTGGTCAGCGAGCTGATCCGTCGCGTCGCCGAGGCGAGTGAGAGGACGCGCACGCGCGCCGAGCGGATCGCCGAGCTCGACCTCGCCTCCCAGGACGTCCTTGTCGACGTGCTGCGCGCGCTCGAGCAGCAGCAGTGGATGCTGCGTGCCCAAATCCAGGGTCGCGCCTGACGCGCACCCGCACAACCGCGCTCGGCACGGGCCTGCTGCTCGCGCTGCTCGCGAGCAGCGCGGCACTGGCGGCGTCGACGATCGAGCTGCAAGCTTCGACCACGGTCAACATCGCCGCCGGCCGGACTGAAACGGTCACGGTCGGCTATCCGGACGCCCTCGAGTACGGCAACGCGACCTACGCCGGCAGGACCGTGGTGCTCGGTCCGCCGGCCGGTGCCCGTGGCGCGACGCCGAGCCGTGGGGCCGTCAAGGTATTGAGCGCCGGATCGGTGCTAGGCGGATCGGCCTACAAGGTTCGCATCCACAACGCGAACCGGTCCGGAACCGCACCGCTCCGCGTGGCGGTCACCGCGATCACGCGCGAGCCGCTCCCGCATAGCTAGCCGCTCATCGCGCGTACATCAGCGAGCCGGGCGTCGTGAGGTCCTCGCCCGTCTCGAGCAGCGTCTTCAGGCCGGAGAGGATCATCGGCCAGCCGCCGTAGAGCTGGGAGTTTGCGTTGGGTGCGAGGCGGTCGTGGATCACGGTCAACTTCACCGAGTCCTCACCAACCGGCTCGATCTCCCAGGTGACGCGCGAATCGCCCTCCGCCTTGACCTCCTCGCTCCAGAGCGCCTTGAAGCTCTGCACCAGCCGTCGCGGCGGATCGACCTCGAGGTTCTCCCCCTCGGCGATCTCGACGCGTCCGGGAACTCCGCTCTTGTACGGCGAGCCCGACCGCCAGTCGGACTCGGTGCCGACACCGAAGCTGTAGCGCTTGCGTAGCTCGCCGTCGGTGATCGCCTCCCAGACGCGCTCGGGGCTCGCCTTGATGTAGATCTCGAACACGGTCATCGCGCCGCGGTCGCCGATCACGGTGTAGGGCTCCGCTTTGTTGGTCATGTCTCCCTCCAGTTCGCGTTTGAGGCCTGTCAAGGTCGCCGCCAACGGCTCCGCGTACTTGCTCACCCAGCGCTCATAGACGAGCCGAATCGGAACCGGATTGAGGAAGTGGAGCTTCTCGCGGCCGTGACGACGCGTGGTGACGAGACCCGCCTGCTCGAGCACGCGCAGATGCTTCATCACGCCGATCCTCGTCATCGGCAAGCGCTGCTCGAGCGCGGTGAGCGTTTGGCCATCGCTGCGAAAGAGCTCGTCGAGCAACCCTCGCCGTGTCCTGTCTGCCAGCGCCCTGAACACATCGTCCACAGCCGCAGCATACGTAACCATATGGTTACGTGTCAAGTCCGCGCGACTGCGGTCAGTCGTTCTCGACTTCGTAGTCCCAGTCGGCAACGACGTGACGTCGGTCCGGTGCCCATTGCATCAGCCCTTCACCGACCAGCGAGTATGCGCGAATCTGGAACTTGAGCGCCTGACCCGGGCGCAGCACCGAGGGTGGGCTGGCCTCACCGGGCACGAGATGCGGGACTTGGTAGGCGCCGAGGTGGTCCACGGCGTGGAAATCGGCAAGCGAAACCGGGACGTCGGCGGTGGCATCTTTCATCGTTACGGTCCACGTGCAGGTCGTTGCCGGCGGTTGGTAGGGCAGTCCCTCGCCCGGCACGATCGGACCGCTGACGGTGATCACGACATCGAACGCGCGGGTCTTGACGTGGACGGCCAGGCCCTCGACGGTCAGAGCCGGCTTTGCAATCGTGCCCGTCAGCACCCGATCAACCGTCGGGTCGACGGTGCTCTTCGGTAGGAACGACGGGTATTTCGAGCCCGCGCCGCCACATCCCGCGAGGGCGATGCCAACAAGCAGGACAGCGGCCGCGGCACGAAGCGGGCCGGGCTCGAAAGCCCGGCCCAATTCGCTCGCGGTCGCCCTGTTAGGGGCGTGCATCAGACTGCCTCACTGCCTACCCGTGATGCCGCTGGCGCCGGTACGGCCACGACGGCTGGATCGGCTCCAAGGGCCTGAAGGACTCGGCCGTGAACACGTCCGGGCCGAAGTCCGCGAGACCCCGCTGGGCGGCGTAGCCGATGTGTCCTTCGCCATCAAGGCCACCGCAGACCGAGCCGGCGACGAGCGTCGTATCGGAGCAGCGCTGACCTGTCAGCAACAGGTCTTCGAGCGTACGCAGCGTGCTGTAGTGGTTGTAGTAGGTGCTCGACACGGTGCCGGGCTTGATCAGCGAGCTGATCAGCACGGTGCCGGTGTCGCCGCCGCCGGGAGTGAAGTCGGTGGCGTCATACAGCGGGTCGAGGGTGACGCAGCCACTGCTCGTCGCCGCCTCGCTGCCGGTCGGGCAGGTGGTGGTGCCGAGCGTGGAGGTGCCACCCTCCGCACCGAGCGTGATCGTTCCGTTGAATCCGCTCGGCAGCGTCACCGGTTGCCCGCTGTCGTTGAGCAGTTGGAACGTTCCGATCCACGGCTTGGCGTAGTTGTTGGACGCCGTGGTCGTGCTGGCGTTCGCACTCAGGGCATACGGCCCCGTGTCGCTCACTGCCCCGACGAATGTGTCGGCCGGGATCCCGGTCCCCGAGACGAGGCGTCCGGTGTCGTCGGCGTTGATCTTGGGATCGATGGCGAGACTCGAGCCGGGAGCCACCATCGCGGGCTCGGTCGTCGTGCCCGGCGAACCGGACAGGTAGGGGCTCTCACCGGTCAGCCCGGTCGGGCGATCGATGAAGCCGGAGGCTCCCGGACCCGGTTGTAGCTGGTCACCCGTGCTGGTCGTCACCTCGGGGTCGTTTGGCCCGGTCGGTTCCGTCGGCACGTTGACGCCATCGATGTTCTCACCCGCGGCATCGGCGAGGGCTCCGTAGGCGCCGTACAGCGAGTTGGCGCCTGGATAGTCGGTCCCCTTCGAGCCGTAGGTCGGCTGGTCTGCCGGTGCCGAGTAGGTCGTCGAGTCACCGCTGGCCGGCACGTTGTTGAAGCTGTTGCCGACCGTGAAGGGCGGGTTGGCCTCGTCGAACGTGACGTCGATCAGGCCGCCGTCCTTGAACGCGGCGGACTGCTCGATCAGCGGTATGTAGTAACGGAGGAACAGGTCGGATGCGTACAGCCCGCCGGTGTAGTTGGTCGGGGTCGTCGCCTCCGGGTCATAGGCCGGAAGACCGGCCGGGGTGTAGTCGGGTGTGCCGTTCGCGTTGAACGCGCCCGACAGGTTGTTGCCCTGGCAGGTCGCGTCGTGTGCGTCGCTGCAGTTGTTCGGCGTGATCCAGTTGAACGCCGGGACCTTGTTGGCCGGGAGGCTCAGGTCGTGCACGAGCCCGTAGGTCGGGTCATCGAGGTTGCTGACATGGTTCGCATCGCAGTTGTTGTCAGCGGTTCCGCTGGTCGAGCCAGACCCGTCGTACTCCGGTGTCGTCGGCTCGTTCAGCGCCGAGGATGCGGTATAGGTGACACCCGACTGGGTGCCCGCGGCCTCGCCGGTCAGCGCCGCGAACCACGGCACCGGGAAGTGCTTGGCGACGTACTGATCCGCTGGGTCCCCGTTGTTGTTCGCACCCGCCGGCTGAGCGCCGGTGAAGCTGGTGACGTCGCCACTTGGCGCAACCAGATTCGTCGGGTTGGTTACCGCGTTGTTGGATGACGTCCCCGGGTAGCCGCACAGCCCGTCCTCGCGACCGGGAACTGTGTCCGTCACGCCGGGAGTGGTGCCGGTGACATAGGTCTTTGAACCGACGGGCTGAGCGCCTCCGAGATCCTGTGCGTAGCCCTTCCACGACACGTTAGCCGCGTTGAGCTGGTTGAACAGGGTTGGGACGTCCGTCGGGTAAACGCAGCCGTTGTTGGCGAGGGACGCGTCAACGCCGCCGTGCGTGAGCAGCTGCCCATAGTTGCCGTTCGACGAGCCGCTCGTGGTCGCCGTGGTCGTGAACGTCCCACTCTTGTCGGCCGTGCCGTCGGTGTCCGTCGTGTTGCCAACCGCTCCCGTTGTGATGATCCCGGAGTTGTTGTTGGTCATGTTCGCCGTCGTCGAGCAGTCGTCCTGAACTGCGTAGGACGGCGCTTGACCGGAGACCAGCGAGATGTAGTTGTCCATGCTGAAGTGCCCTGTGCCGTAGTAGTTGGTGAGCAGGGCGCCTTGTGCGGGCAGCGTCTTCCACAGATAGCTGTTCTGGTTGAGCCCGCTGAAGCTCTCGTCGTAGGACTTGTTCTCGAGGATGATCAGCCAGACGTGCTTGACCGCCCCTACCGGGGTACCGGTCGCCGTTATCACGCACTGGGCCTGACCCCAGGTGCCCGTTTGGGCTTCGAGGGTGCTACCCGCCGGGCACTGGCTCGGGTTGCCCGTCGCCGTGCTCGACTCAACGGCCCCGGCAGCCATCACGCTCAAAGCGCAGGCCACCAGAGCGACAAATCCTGTCGTCGCCGCCGGGCGACGACGCTTGCGGCGCCGGGCGGCGCCCCGCAGCGACGCGTAGGCGGATGCCACGCGTCCAGACTTCACTGGCACATCAGGTTTCATCGCGTCCTTCACCTCCGGTTGATCACCCAAGCACTACGAGCGCGAGTCTCGACCGACTCCGCCGTGGCGACGTAGCGATTGCGTGACCTGCAGGTGATTAACCGGTTACCGCGACCCGGCGACGCCAGGGGCGCCCGCTAATTGACGGGCAACGACGCGCGCTCGCGCCGGTCCTCGCGCTGCGCGCGGATCACTCCGGCCAGCCGGCGCACCCCTTCGCGGGCCGTGTCGTTGTCGAGGCGCCCGAACGAGAGCCGCAGGTGCGTGGCGTGCGGGCGCTCGACGAGCATCGTCGAGCCGGGAACGAAGCTGACGCCTGCCGCAAGCGCATCGCGGTAGAGGCGCGCGTCGTCGCACGGCTCGTTCAACGTTACCCAGACATGACCGCCGCCTTGCGGCAGCCGGTAGCTGACCAGCTCGCCCAGCTCCTGATCGACCGCGGCGAGCAGCACGTCACGGCGCTCGCGATGGAGCGCCCGCGCGCGCTCCAGCTGCTGTGCGTAGCAGCCGTCGGCGAGGAACTTGGCGACGATCTGCTGGGGGAGCGTCGCACCGTGCGCGTCATCGCCGCGCTTCTCAGCGACCAGTCGATCGCGGACGGGGGCACTCGCGGCGATCCAGCCGGCGCGCAGGCCAGGTCCGAGGCTCTTCGAGAACGAGTCCAGATAGATGACGTGAGCCGGTGCCAGCGCCCGCAGCGGCCCAGGATCGGCACCCGCGAAGCGCAGGTCCGCGTACACCGCATCCTCGAGGATGAAGAAGCCGTGGCGCCGGGCAAGCTCGACGAGGTGAGCTCGTCGCTCGGTCGACAGGTCGGCGCCGGTCGGGTTCTGCAGGCGCGGCTGTAGCGCAACCATGCGGATCTCGTGCCGGCGCAGAAGCGCCTCGAGCGCGTCGGTGTCGAGCCCGTCCGCGTCGACCGGCACCGGCAGTATCTCCGCCTCGACCGCTTGGAGGGCGTCGATGATGCCCATGTAGGTGGGCGACTCGCACGCGACCTTGTCGCCGGCGCGCAACAGCGCACGTACCGCGAGCGTGATCGCCTGGCGAGCGCCCGTCGTGACGAGGATCGACCCGGCGTCATCGTCAAGCCCGCGCGTGCGACCCAGACGGGCCAGTTCGCTGCGCAGTGAGCCCTGGCCGGCCACCGGTCCGTACTCGAAGCTGGCGGCGCCGTGGCTCGCGATCTCCGCTGCGCTGGCCTGCGCCAGGAGCTCCACCGGAATTAGCTCCGACGGCGGATAGCCGGCCGAGAGCGGGATCAGCCCAGCCGCTTCGTCGCCCATCTGCTGGGCGAGCTCGGTGAGAATCCAACCAGCCGAGCCGCCACGCTCGGGTGGCAGGACATAGGTTTGCCAGGACGCATCGCGCGCGCCGACGGGTCGTCCGGCGGGCGCCACCGCCGCGCGCACGAACGTTCCGCGGCCGACCTCGGAGACGACCAGGCCACGCTCGGCGAGACGCCGGTAACAGCGCCCCGCCGTCAGCTGGTTGACGGCGGCGAGCTCTGCGAGCCGGCGCGTGGGAGGCAGCTTGTCGCCCGCCACGAGCTCGCCGGAGGCGATCGCCGCAACGAATGTCTCAACGATCTGGGCAGTCACCGACTGATTCCCGCCACGCTGCACCGCGGCGAGTCGCTGCTCCAACCCGGAAACGCTCACACCTGTCATTCAATCATCAATTGAATGATATTGCAATAACCGTCTGCCGTTGCTACGGTCAGCCCTAGAAGGAATATCCGGCGAAAGCGAGAAGTGATTGCTGTATGGCAATGAACGGCTTTGGATTACACTCGATCATGGCCGAGGTTCACATCGAGGACCTTCGCCGCACTGCCCCGCGCACCGGGACGTGGCGCCGCGCCGCACTCGAGGATGCTCAGCCTGAGCCATCGCACGAGGTGAGAATGCGTGTCGCGCACCGCCGCAACGAGGCGAGGATAGCCGGCATGAGCGCGAGCGATGTGCCGCGCGCACCCGTCCTCGTCGGCGAGCTCGAAGGCAGAGCCGTCGCGGCGCTGTCGCTCAGCGACGGCGAGATCGTGACCTCGGCCGGAGAGCGTGCCGATGAGGTTGTCGCACTGCTCGAGCTGCGCGCCAAGCAGCTGCGCCGCGGGCCGAAGGTCGGGAGCAGGTCATGAGCTTCGCGACGAACGCGGGGACCCTGCTGCGTCGGACCCGGGAGATCTGGCCAGAACTGGACTATGCGCAGCAGCGCCTGCTCGACTTCCGGACCGGGGATGGCGCGGTCGCCGACCTCAAAGCACGCTTGCGCTTTGATCCGCCGGCCGCAGGCATCCCCGCCGCCGCGCGAATCCAACAGCCCTGATCAGTCGGGCTTGTTCTCCTCGTCCGCTTCGCCGTAGTCGGTTGCGAGCGGCTCCTCGTCCGGGCCGGCGTCGCGCATGATCCGCCCGGCGCTGTGCTCGTCGCTGTGCGTAGCGTGATCGATCAGCTCCTGCTCGGCAAGCTCGAAGCCCTCGGCCTCGCCGCCACCCGCCTCCTCAACCGCTCGGCGCTCCTCGCGCCGGCGTACCTCACGCTCGAGATCGGAGCCCGAGGTGGCTGATTCGTCCATTCGCGGACTCTAGCTGAGCGCGCCCCGCGCGCCCGACCTCAGGCGAAGAAGACGGCGGCGGTCTCGTACAGCTTTGGATCGATCAGCTTGGGCTCACCGAGCGCGTCGCTGAGCGGGACCTCGACGATGTCGGTCCCCTGGAGCGCGACCATTACGCCGAAGCGGCCAGCAAGCGCGGCCTCCATCGCGCCAACGCCAAAGCGCGTCGCGAGCACACGGTCATAGGCCGTCGGTGTGCCGCCGCGCTGGACGTGGCCGAGCACGGTGACCCGCGTCTCGTAGCCGGTCTTCTCCTCGATCTGGTGGGCGAGCGAAGCGCCGATGCCGCCGAGTCGCGCGTGGCCGAACGCATCGGTGCCCTGGGCAAAGGTCGAGAGGTCGCCGTCTTTGGGCGTCGCCCCCTCGGCGACGACGACGATCGAGAAGGTGATGCCGCTCTCGTGGCGGTGGCGCAGGCGCGCGCACAGCTCGTCGATATCGAACGGTCGCTCCGGCACGAGGATCGCGTCCGCGCCGCCAGCCATCCCGCCATAGGTCGCGATCCAGCCGGCGTCGCGTCCCATCACCTCAGCCACCATCACGCGGTTGTGCGACTCGGCCGTCGTGTGCAGGCGGTCGAGGGCGTCAGCGACGATCTGCACAGCGGTCTGGAAGCCGAACGTGAAATCGGTCGCGCCGAGATCGTTGTCGATCGTCTTTGGGACGGCGACGACAGGGATGCCGCCCTGCGAGAGCTTCAGCGCAACACCGAGGGTGTCGTCGCCGCCGATCGGGATCAGGACTTCGACGCCGGCTGCCTCGAGCGCAGCGCGGACCGGCGTGACGCCGTCAGCGCCGCCTTTGAATGGGTTCGTCCGCGACGTCCCGAGGATCGTCCCGCCGCGGATCAGCAAACCCATCGT
>Ga0187890_10002358_pt1 | contig 13228 bp, 11 predicted proteins | sample June2016WEW_21_1_FD_133005 | JGI IMG/M metagenome (GOLD analysis project Ga0187890, IMG submission 133005) | Peatland microbial communities from SPRUCE experiment site at the Marcell Experimental Forest, Minnesota, USA - June2016WEW_21_10 | ecosystem: Environmental > Terrestrial > Soil >... | reverse complement strand
TCAGCGGAATCCATCAGGGCCCGCAGGCTTCGGTCTGCAAAAACAGGCCGGATATAAACCTGCAGCCTAATCTGTCGCTCATCACACCTAAAAAGTTCTTGCCATCGGGAGGCGTCCATATAAGGTGGCATGAGACGATTGCGTATGTGCGCTTTTTTTTCGCTCGGCCTGCTCGCGATCGCGTCGGCGAGCGCGGCGAACCCTGCGCCTGCGCCGGGCGCTGCGCCGGCGCCGGCCAGGAAGCCCATCACGCACGAGACGCTCTGGATGATGAAGCGGGTCGGCTTACCGACGGTCAGCCCGGACGGCAAATGGGCCGTGTACTCCGTGCTCGAGCCCGCGTACGAGCCGAAGGACGCGGTCAGCGATTTGTGGCTGGTGGCGACCGACGGCAGCACGCCGCCGCGCCGTATCACCCACACCAAGGAAGCCGAGGACAATGTCGATTGGTCGCCCGACAGTACGCGCATCGCCTTCGCGACCAAGCGGGAAGGCGACGAGATCGCACAGATCTACATCCTCGATCTCTCGCCCGGCGGAGGCGAGGCCCGGCGACTGACGAACCTCTCGACCGGCGCATCGAGGCCCAAGTGGCGTCCCGACGGTCGAGCGGTTCTTTTCCAATCACGTGTCTATCGGGGCGCGCTCGATGACGCGGCCAACAAAAAGATCGCGGCGGAACACAAGGACCGCAAGTACAACCTGCGGGCGTACAAGCATTTCCCGGTGCGCTACTGGAACGAGTGGCTCGACGAGCGCCAGCCGACCATCCTGGTGCAAGCGATCGACGGCGAGTCGGCGCAGGACATCCTGTCGCCGACGGCGCTCGCGCACGGGAGCGGGTTCTACGGGGACGAGACCGACACGAGCGTCACGCTCGCGCCGCTTTGGAGCCCGGATGGCAGCGAGATTCTCTTCGTTGCAACGACCGAGCGTTGGAACGCGGCGTTCGGTCGCGTCAATCAACGTTTGTATCGCATGCCCGCGGCCGGCGGCGAGCCCAGGCCGGTGAATGCAATGCCGGGAGAGTACGAGGACCTTCGCTTCAGTGCCGACGGCAAATCGCTTTTCTGCAAATTCGCGCCGCAGAACGAAGAGGTCTACAACCTCGCCCGGCTCTACAGAATATCGTGGCCCGGCAGTGGCGAGGCCTCGCTGGTTACCCGCGATTTCGACGGCGACATCGTCCATTTTGCCCTGGCCGCGGACGGCAAGCGGGTTTACCTGCTCGTCGAAGACGCCGGCAAGGACGACCTGTATGAGGTCATCGCAAGCGGCGGCAAGCCCGTGCTCGCGGTTGAGCCGGCGAGCGGCGGATACACCGCGCTCGAGATTCCGCAAAAGAGCGCGAAGCCGCTGTTCATCGCCGCCTACGGCAGCTCGGTGGCTCCGCAGGAGATCGTGAGCATCGACGTCAAGAGCCGCTCGCACATCAACTTGACTCACGTGGACACCGCCGCGGCTGCCGAGATCGATTGGCGGCCGCCGGAGCATTTTTACTTCACGAGCGCCAAGGGCCGTCGCATTCATAACATGCTCGTGCGGCCGCCGGCATTCGATCCGTCCAAGAAGTATCCGTTGCTGGTGCTCATCCACGGCGGCCCGGCGAGCAGCAACTCCGACCAAATCGGCCTGCGCTGGAACTACCATCTTCTCGCCGCTCCCGGTTATGTCGTGCTCATGACGGATTACAGCGGCTCGACGTCGTTCGGCGAGAAATTCGCGCGGGCCATCAAGCTCGATCCCCTGAAAACGCCGGGGGAAGAGATCGACCAAGCGGTCGACGAGGCCTTGAAGCGCTACCCTTTCATCGACGGGTCGAGAATGTGCGCGGCGGGCGCGAGCTACGGCGGGCACCTGGCTAACTGGATTGAGGCGACGAGCACCCGCTATAGATGCATCGTGAGCCATGCCGGCGAGGTCGATCTCACCACGCAGTGGGGCGAGAGCGATTTCATCTACGAACGTGAAATGGTGAACGGCGGACCGCCTTGGGGCGGCAATCCGATCTGGCGCGAGCAGAGTCCCATCACGTATGCCGCGAACTGGAAGACGCCGATTCTGCTCAGCATCGGCGAGCGCGACTATCGCGTGCCCATCGGCAACACGCTCGAGAATTGGGCCACTCTGCAACGCATGCATGTACCGAGTCGATTGCTCGTATGGCCCGATGCGTGGCACTGGATCCTGAAACCCGAGGACAGCCGGCACTTCTATGAGGAGGTGCATCGCTGGCTCGCTCACTATCTAAAGGACGGGCAAGCCGGCTAAAGTCTGCACCGCATGAACGCATTCCAATCGGATTTCTTACGGACGCTGCACGAGCGCGGGTTCATTCACCAGCAGACCGATGCCGCCGGACTCGACGCCGCGGCATGCCGGGGAGTGGTGACGGCATACGTCGGGTACGACGCGACGGCCGACAGCCTGCATGTGGGAAACCTGGTGTCCATCATGCTGTTGCGGCACTTGCAGCGCACCGGGCATCGGCCGATCGTACTGATGGGCGGGGGCACCACCAAAGTCGGCGATCCTTCCGGCCGGGACGAGACGCGGCAACTGCTCTCCGAATCGCAGATCGCCGCGAACATCGCGAGCATCCGGCAGACCTTCGAGCACTACCTCGATTTTGCCGGCGGCCCCAGCGCCGCCGTCGTGGTGAACAACGACGATTGGCTGGGCAAGCTCGAGTACATCCCGTTCCTGCGTGACATCGGTCGGCATTTCACGATCAATCGCATGCTAACGATGGATAGCGTCCGGCTGCGGCTCGAGCGCGAACAGCCGCTCACTTTCCTGGAATTCAACTACATGATCCTGCAAGGTTATGACTTCGTGGAGCTCAACAATCGTTACGGGTGCACGTTGCAAATGGGCGGCTCCGACCAGTGGGGCAATATCGTTCAAGGCGTGGAGCTCGGACGGCGAGTGCGCGATGCGGAACTGTTCGGGCTCACCTCGCCGCTCATCACGACCTCCTCGGGCGCCAAGATGGGCAAGACCGCGAGCGGTGCCGTGTGGCTGAATCCCAAGCGGCTGTCGCCGTACGATTATTGGCAGTTCTGGCGCAACACCGAGGATGCGGACGTGGGGCGATTCCTGCGTATGTTCACCGAGTTGCCGCTCGAGGAGATCGCGCAGCTCGAGGCGCTGCGCGACGCGGAGATCAACGAGGCGAAGAAAATACTGGCGAACGAGGCGACGCGTCTGTGCCACGGCGCCGAGGCTGCGGCGGCGGCGCTCGACACGGCGTCGCGCGCATTCTCGGGCGCGGCCGCGGAGGGCCTGCCAACCTTTGTGCTCAAAACCGGCATGACGGCCTCCGTCATCGAGATCGCGGTGGCACTCGGCCTCGCCGGCTCGCGCAGCGAGGCGCGCCGGCTCATCGAGCAGGGAGGCGTGCGGCTCAACGACCAGACCGTCACGAGCGTCACGGCGGGCGTCACCGACTCGGATCTGGACGCCGGCGGCGCCGCGCGGCTTGCCGTCGGCAAGAAGCGCCATGGGCTCATCCGGCGCGAATAGGACCACAATCCCCCGGTGATGTGGAACAATTGGCGCCATGGCCGAATCGCGCGCCAACGACTTCATCGACCGGCATGGCTTCCGCGCCAACGTAGGCATCGTTCTGATGCGGGAAAGCAGGGAGTTGTTTCTCGGCGGCCGGGTCGGCGGGCGCGGCTGGCAGTTCCCGCAAGGCGGCATCAACCGCGGCGAACGCGCGGAAGATGCCTTGTTCCGCGAGCTCAACGAGGAGATCGGTCTGGGAGTCGACGATGTGGAAGTGATCGGTTCGACGCGCGGCTGGCTGCGATACCGCTTGCCGCGCCAGTACGTGCGCGACCGCTGCATCGGACAGAAACAACGCTGGTATCTGCTCAAGCTCGTGACCGACGAGGCAAAATTTCGCTTTGATCTGACGGATCAGCCCGAGTTCGACCGCTGGCGCTGGGTCGACTACTGGACCCCGGTGCGCGAGGTCGTCTATTTCAAGCGGCGGGTGTACGCGCGCGCCTTGCACGAGCTCGGCAAGCTGCTGTTCGCCGAGGGTCTCCCCCCCTATCCGGACTGGTGGCAGGAAGTCGATATACCGTCGGCGCGCGTCGCGGCACGTTAGAAGGGCTTGACCACCGCCAGCGCCACGATGCCGATCAGCAAGAGCGAGGGCAATTCGTTGAAGAGGCGATACCAGCGGGCCGTGTGCGCGTTGCGGTTCCGCGCGAAGTCGCGCATGAGCTTGTAGCAGTAACCATGATAGGCGATCAGCAAGGCGACCAGAGCGAGCTTCACGTGCAGCCAGCTCATCGACAGATACGGCGGAAAGGCAATCAGCATCGCGATTCCGAAGACCAACGTCGCGAGCGCACCCACGGTCATTATCGTGAACAGGCGCCGTTCCATGATGCGGAAGCGCTCGACGCCGGGTGGATCCGAGGCATCCGCGTGATAGACGTAAAGACGCGGCAAATAGAAGAGGCCGGCGAACCAGGTCACCATCGCCATGACGTGAAAGGCCTTGAGCCAGAGCAACCGGCGCTCCCTCGGCGCAAAGCGGGATCATAACGAATCATGGCGGATTTTTTCGGCAAACTCGTGGTCCGGGGGTACGCCTCGCCCAAGCGGCGCGCCTGGTTCCTGGGCACGGCGGCGACACTCGCCGCGCTCCTCCTCTACGGGGTGTTCGAACTCGGCCGATACGACGCGGGCTATCGGGTCATCGACTCGGTGCGCGGTGCCTGGGCGGCAAGCTCGCGCGTGCGCCGGCTCGAAGCGGAGAATGCGCGACTGCAGAGCGATCTCGCCGCCTCCGACGTCGGGCGCCGCATCGATCGGGAAAGCTACAAACAGGTCCAGCGCAGCGTCGGGGACATGCAGAGCCAGATCGCCCGTCTCACGCAGGACCTGTCTTTCTATCGCGGATTGGTGCAGCCGGACTCGCTCGTGCACGTTAAGGTGCAGCAAATGCAGATCGTGCCGGAGACGGCGGGCCGGTTTAATCTCAAATTCGTGCTCATGCAAACCGGCAAGCCCGACAACACGGTGGCGGGCACGCTCGCCATCGTGATCGATGGGCTGCTCGCCGGCAAACCGCAGAGCTTGAAGCTCGCCGATGTTTCGGTCGATCGGCGCGGTGGCCTGGCATACTCGTTCCGGTATTTCCAGGATTACGACGAGGTCGTGCAATTACCGCCGGCGTTCGAGCCGACCCGCATCGACGTCGAGCTGTTCGCCGCAAGGGACTCCACTCACGGGTTCCGGCAGGCGTTCGTGTGGAAGGCTCAGGGTATGTCGGTCGAAACCGAGGCGAACGGCGAGGGATCCAAGGAAAAATCCGATGTTCAAACGGAAAGCGAGTAAAGACATCCAGATCGACACGCTGATCGGCGCCAAGACGCGCGTTCACGGCGATGTCGAGTTTGCCGGCGGGCTGCACGTCGATGGCCACATCAACGGCGACGTGAAAGGCGCTCCCGGGGGCCATGCGATCTTGTCGGTGAGCGAGACTGGATGCATCGAAGGCTCCGTGATCGCCGCCAGCGTGCTGGTGAACGGCACGGTGAAGGGCGATATCGACGCGACGGAGCGCGTCGAGCTCGGCGCCAAGGCACGGGTGCTTGGCAGCGTGCATTACGGCATCATTGAAACCGCGGTCGGCGCCCAGATATATGGGAAATTGCACCACCGGGCGCCCGGCGAGCAGATCTCGGTCGCCCCCGGGGGCGAAACAGCGCCGGGACCGGGAACCGCCGACGGCGAATCAGGGTCATAGCTGAGACCGAGCGCTTTGATTGCCGCAGGGCCGCCGAGTACACTGAGTATTATGAACACCACATCCGACGCACTCCCCGAGATCGATCCGCCCCCGCCGGACGTTCTGGTATTCACGGAGGCTGCCGCCGGAAAGGTGGGCGAGCTGATCCGGGAAGAGGCCAATCCCAACTTGAAGCTTCGCGTGTTTGTGTCCGGCGGAGGCTGCTCCGGCTTCCAGTACGGATTTACCTTCGACGAGAAGATCGAGGAGGGCGATTTTTGCGTCGAGAAGCGCGGCGTCCAACTCCTGATCGATCCGATGAGCGCTCAATATCTCATGGGCGCAGAAATCGACTACAAGGAAGACATCCAAGGCGCCCAGTTCGTGATCCGCAACCCCAACGCAAAGACGACGTGCGGGTGCGGGTCCTCCTTCTCAGCCTAAGCCAGATCACCTGATGAGCGGCGCGGGCCGTGTCGTTCCGGACGTCCTCGCCGCCGTGGACCTCGGCTCCAACAGCTTTCACATGGTCGTCGCGCGCTACTCGCACGGCCAGCTGGTCATCCTCGACCGGTTGCGCGAGATGGTGCGCCTCGCCGCTGGGCTCGGCGATAGCGGCCGGCTCGACGACGCCGCCACGGAGCGCGCGCTGCGCTGTCTCGAACGATTCGGTCAGCGCCTGCGCGCCATGCACGCCGACAGCGTGCGCGTCGTGGGGACCAACGCGCTACGGCGCGCGAAGCGCAAGCGTTGGTTCCTCGAGCGCGCGCGCGCCGCGCTGGGTCATCCCATCGAAATCATATCGGGGCTGGAAGAGGCGCGCCTGATCTACTCCGGGGTGGCACACACCAGCCCGATGAGCCCGGACAAGCGACTGGTCGTGGACATCGGCGGCGGCTCGACAGAGGTCGTGATCGGCGAGGGATTCAATCCGTTGCTGCTCGAGAGTTTGTCGGTCGGCTGCGTCGGCTTGACCACGAGCTATTTCGACGACGGAAGAATCTCGGAGAAGCGCTTCGAGCGTGCGCGAACGGCGGTACGGCTCGAGCTCGAGCCGATTTCCGAGGCGTATCGCAAGCTCGGCTGGCTGCAGGCCTTCGGCAGCTCGGGCACCGTGCGCGTCATCGGCGACGTCGTGCGCCGGCTCAATCCCGATTCGCCGCGCATCACCCTCGACAACCTGCGGGCACTCGCCGACCGCGTGATCGCCGCGGGTCACGTCGATGACCTGGATCTCGAGGACGTGGATGCCGAGCGCGCGCCCGTGTTTCCGGCAGGGCTCGCGATCATGCTGGAGATCGTCGAGAACTTCGGCATCGACCGGGTGCGGGTGGCCGAGGGCGCGATGCGCGAGGGACTCCTATACGACCTGATGGGGCGATTCACCGACGAGGATGCGCGCGTGCGGAGCGTTCGCGCCATGGAGAAGCGCTACCACGTGGATGCGCAGCAAGCCGATCGCGTCGAGGCCACCGTCACCGCGCTGCTCGCGCAGGTGGAGTCCGAATGGGGGCTGGAGGACCCGCTCGCCGAGCTGATGCTGCGCTGGGCGGCTCGGCTGCACGAGACGGGGCTCGACATCGCGCATTCCAAGTACCACCGCCACAGCGCCTATCTGCTCGAGCACGCGGACATGCCCGGATTTCCCCGCGAGGAGCAGCTGCTGCTGGCCGCACTGGTGGCGGGGCATCGCCGGCAGCTCTCGTTCAATGCGCTCGAGGATCTGCTGCCGCCCTGGGACCGTCTCGCGGAGTTCCTCATCGTGCTTTTGCGCCTTGCAGTGCTATTGCATCGGGGTCGGAGCCCCCAGCCCCTGCCCGAGGAGGTTCGGCTCGTCGTGAAGGGCCGGAGCCTCAGCCTGGAGCTGCCGGAGCGGTGGATGAAGGATCATCCGCTCACTCTCGAGGATCTCGAGCAGGAACGCGCCTATCTCAAAGACGCCGGTTTTCGCCTGTCCTTGAGCCGCGCCGCCTCGGAGGCGATGCTCAAGACTCCATGAGGGCGATGCGGTCGTCGTACCGGCTCATGAGCTTGGCCTGGGCCGACACATTACCGCTGCCCGCGGCGCGCGAGTACTGACCGTTCGACGCGAGCTCCCAGGCCTGGGCGTCGTCGGCGAGGTAGAGATCCAGCTCATCGGCGACGCGAGCGCGAAATTCGGGCGAGTCCAACGGAAATGCGACCTCGATGCGTCGGAAGAGATTTCGGTCCATCCAGTCGGCGCTCGCGCAGTAGACCTCGCGGTCGCCGCCGTTCTCGAAATCGTACACGCGCGAGTGCTCGAGAAAACGGCCGACGATGGAGCGCACCTTGATGCGCTCGGATACACCCGGCACCCCCGGCCTCAAGCAGCATATGCCGCGCACGATGAGATCGACGGACACGCCGGCTCGCGAGGCACGGTAGAGGGCCTGAATGATGGTCGGCTCGGTGAGCGCGTTGAGCTTCGCGACGATGCGCGCCGGCTTGCCCGCGCGGGCGTGCTCCGCTTCGCGATCGATTTTCGCGACGATCGCCTGGTGCAAGCTGAACGGCGCGTGCAGGAGCCTGCGCAGCTTCGGCACGCGCGTGAGTCCGGTAAGCTGCAGGAAGATCTCGTGAACATCCTCGCCGATCGCCTCGTCGGCAGTCATCAATCCGTAATCGGTGTACAGGCGCGCGGTCTTCGCGTGGTAGTTGCCGGTGCCCAGATGGCAGTAGCGCCGCAACCCCTTCTCCTCGCGGCGTACGACCATTACGAGCTTGGCATGCGTCTTGAAGCCGAAGACCCCGTACATGACGTGCGCGCCGGCCTCCTGCAGCTTGTTCGCGAGCTCGATATTCGCCTCCTCGTCGAAACGCGCGCGCAGCTCGATGATCACCGTCACGTCCTTGTCCGCTTGCGCCGCCTCCACCAGGGCGCCGACGATCGCCGAGTCGCTCCCCGCGCGATACAGAGTCTGCTTGATCGCGAGAACCTGGGGATCGCCGGCCGCCTGCTTGATGAAGTCCGTGACAGGTGCGAATCCCTGGAAAGGATGATGCAGGAGCACATCTCCGCTGCGCAGCGCCGCGAACAGATCGCTGCCGATGCGCAGGCGCTCCGGAATGCTGGGGGTGAACGGCGCATACTTGAGGTCGGGACGATCGACGAGATCGTAGAGCGCCATCAGCCGGTTGAGGTTGACGGGTCCGTCCACCTTATAGAGATCATCAGCGGTGAGCGCGAACTGCTCCAGCAAATAACTCAAGATCTCGTCGGGACAATCGTGCGCCGTTTCCAGGCGCACCGCGTCGCCATAGCGGCGCGAGGCCAGCTCGCCCTCGACGGCGCGCAGCAGGTCGTCGACCTCTTCCTGCTCGACGAACAGATCGCTGTTGCGGGTGACGCGGAACTGATAGCAGCCGCGTACGCGCATGCCGGCGAACAGTTTCGAGACGAACGCCTCGACGATCGTGCCGAGAAACACGAAGTGCTGGCTGCCGAGCCCGTCGGGCAGCCGTATGAGGCGCGGCAGGGAGCGCGGCGCCTGCACGACGGCGAGCCCACTGTTGCGGCCGAAGCCATCCTCGCCCTCGACCACGATGGCGAAGTTCAAGCTCTTGTTGAGCACTTTGGGGAATGGGCGCGCGGGATCGAGGGCGAGCGGGCTCAGCACCGGCTCGACCTCGCGCGTGAAGTAGGCTTCCAGCCACTGCGCCTGCGCCTCGGTCCAGTGCTGCGGCGAGGCGAACACGACGCCGTTCTTCGCGAGCTCGGGCATGAGCACGTCGTTCAGCACCTCGTACTGCTCTTCCACGAGGCGATCCGAACGTGTGCGGATCGCCTTCAATTGCTCGCCGACCGAAAGTCCGTCGGCGCCCAGTTGCACCGCGCCCGCCTCCTGCAACTCCTTGAGGCTCGCCACGCGAATCTCGAAGAACTCGTCCAGGTTGTTACACGCGATGCAGAGGAAACGCACCCGCTCCAGGAGGGGCACCCGAGCGTCCTTGGCCTGCTCGAGCACGCGCTGATCGAACTCGAGAAACGACAACTCCCGGTTGATGTAGAGCTGGGGGACCAGGAGGTCGCTATCGTTCATGGCCGTCGAGTTTGCGGTGTCCATAATGACAGTTCAATGAAGGGGCGGGCGGGCTGGGTCCGGGTCGGCGAGTCCGGTCAGGGTCCGGATCGGTAGATCCCGCCGAGAACCCGCGGACCCTGCGCGCCGGTGACGCTTGGGGCATTCGAGGGCAACCCGGCCAGGGTGCGACGCGCGAACCAGCCGAAGGCAATCGCCTCCACGTAGTCGGGATCCAAGCCCAGCGCGACGGTGGTCGCGACTTTGTTGGGCGCAAGCCGGCGCGCGAGTGCCGCGAGCAACGCGGCGTTGTGGGCGCCGCCCCCGCAGGCGTACACCGCCGCGTCCGGCGCGTGGCGGCGGACATCGGCGGCCACGGTGGCCGCGGTGTATTCGAGGAGCGTCGCCTGCACGTCCTCGGATCGCCGCTCGAGTGCCCCGAGCTTTTTGTCGAGCCACTTGAGGTTGAACAATTCACGGCCGGTGCTTTTCGGCGGCTGCTGCTTGAGATAGGGCTCGTGCATGAGCTCCTCGAGCAGGGCGGGGTCGCAACGGCCGGTGCCCGCCCACGCGCCGTCGTTGTCGAACGAGACGGGGCGGTGTCGCGAAATCCAGGCATCGAGGAGTCTATTGGCGGGGCCCGTGTCGAAACCGGAGACGACGGCGCCGCGCTTCAGCATCGTCACGTTGGCGATGCCCCCAAGATTGAGGATGACACGATCCTCCGTGCCACTGCGAAATACCTGGTCGTGAAACACCGGCAAAAGCGGAGCACCCTGGCCGCCCGCGGCGACGTCGCGGCGGCGGAAATCCGCGACGACCGTGACGCCGGTCATCTCCGCGAGGGTGTTCGGATCGCCGATTTGCCACGTGAAGGGGATCGGCAGGTCGGTCCGATGGCGCAGCGTCTGCCCATGACAGCCGATGGCACTAACCGATGCGGCGCTGACTCCTGCCTCGTGCATCAGATGAAGCGCAGAGCGCGCGAAGGCCTGCGCCACCGCGACGTCGATCTGGCCGATTTCATCCAGGGACACGCGCTCCGGTACATCGACGAGGGCCGCGACCCGCTTCTTGAGCGTGGGCTCGAAGGGCACGGCGCTCGCAGCGATGAGCTGCAGCGATGAGGTATCGAAATCCACCAGCGCTGCGTCGATCGCATCCATGCTGGTTCCCGAGATCAGGCCGAGGAACAGACCCATGTTTTAGAGAGGTGCGTTCTTGACCGACGTGCGCCGCTCACCGACAAATTGGGACTCGCCCGCGGAGAAGGGCATGCTTTGGGCCTGCGCCGCATCCACGAACGGGACGGCCGTCGCGCCGGAGTCCGCGGAGGAGGCGAGTCCTGATTGCTGAACCAGCGGCTGCGGCGCAGCGAGAGCATCGAGCCACGGAGCAGTCTCCGTGTGGAAACGTCCCATCGCATCGGCGCTCAACGGTTCCGCGCCAGGCAGCTTCACAGTCTGCGGGTCTTTGTGGACCCCATTCATCAAGTACTCGTAGTGCAGGTGCGGCCCCGTCGCCAGTCCCGTCATGCCCACGAAGCCGATGACCTCGCCCTGCTGAACGTGCGCGCCAACGTGGATGTCACGGGCGAAGCGCGACATGTGACCGTAAAGGGTCTGTATCTCGCTGCTGTGCGACAGGAGGATTGCGTTGCCGTAGCCGCCACGCACACCCTCGAAGGCCACCCGACCGTCGCCTGCCGCATGCACGGGCGTGCCGATCGGCGCCGCGTAGTCGGTACCCATGTGTCCTCGGATGAGATTGAGGATGGGATGGAGGCGGTGCGGGTTGAAGACCGAGCTCACGCGGGTGAACTCCACCGGGGCGCGCAGAAAGGCCTTACGCATCGGCTTGCCGTCCGGTGCGTAGTAGCCGATTGCGCCTGTCTCGTCGACGAAGCGCACCGCCCGGTACACCTTGCCGCCGTTGACGAACTCGGCCGCCAGCACATCGCCGTCGTGCAGATACTCGCCGTCCTGATAGATCTGCTCGTACACCGCGGTGAAGCGGTCGCCCTCGCGGATGTCGAGCACGAAATCGATGTCCCAGGCGAAGATATTCGCGAGCTTCAATGCCACCAGGTCCGAGATCTGGGCGGACTCGGCCGCCTGGAACAGGGACGAGTCGATGGTGGCGCAAGCGGTACGGATGCGCGTCTGCACCGGATTCTCGGTGACGTTCGCGGCAAAACCTGCCTCATCGCGCACCACGTGCAGGGTCTTGGTCTCGCTCACCTTGCGCGTGAGCTCTTTGACCGAGCCCTCGCGGTGCGTCACCTGGATGGCATCGCCCGGTTTCAAGTAATCGAGGCTCTGCCGGATGCCGGGTAGCTGGCGGATGGCCGCGAGATCGGCGGGATCCAAGGCCATACGCTTGAAAATGGACCCGAGGGTGTCCTTCGGGCCGACGACGACCTGAATGGTGGACGCAACGCTGGCTTGTTGCACGCCCAGGCCGCCGGGGCTCGCGGGAGTCGTCGCGGCCGGGGACGGGGCCATGGCGCGGGTCGGATATACCAGGGGAGCCGCCGTGCTCGAGTTGACGGGCGGGCTATCGCTGGCGGCATGCCACAGGACCAGACCGGCGCTTGCGGCGGCGGCGTAGGGGGCGATGCGGGCCATGATCAAACGGAAGCGAAAAGAGAGCCTGAGCGGACGACTTGGGCGGCGCACAATTATTCCTCGAGGATCAAGGATGCAGGCTAGCGGCGGGGGCCTGGGCGGTCAATGCGGGCGTCGCTGTTTGTGAGGGAGGACACGACTAGTGTGGGGCGTCGGGGATGTCCGAGCGGCGCTGCGGCAGGGGGACGGGGAAGGGGGCGTTGCGAACGGGCGCTGGGCTTCTGCGGGGGCTCGCCCGTGCTGTTACGCGGAGGCCGCGGTGGCAAAAAATATCCGGCGGTTGCGCTTGAGTCGTGCCTTCTGCGCACTCATATCGCTTCACCGGGGTGCCGCGTCCCGGGTGCTCCTAGTGCGCTAACCCCTGAATTCCAGGGGTCGCAGCTAGGCTGCAAGCGAGGTGTTGACACGCCCAAAGCGGGGGCTATACTGCGCGCCCTTTCAGGTGAAAGGCGATTTCGGGGCGCTTTTGCGGATTGACGAGGCCTCGATCTACGCTATACTTGAAAGTCTTTCCCCGGACCTTTGTCGTCGCGGGTCATTCTTTAAAAATTCGAATAGGTAACTTGTGTGGGGACTCGCGTCGGCACCTTTGGTGCAATTGATGATGAGTTCTCAAGAAACGACCAGTTGTTCATTCGTGAACAAATGTGAGTTTCAGGAACTCGAAAACTTCAGTGACTTAAGTGTATTAACTGAAGAGTTTGATCCTGGCTCAGATTGAACGCTGGCGGCGTGCCTAACACATGCAAGTCGAGCGGTAACAGGTGTAGCAATACATGCTGACGAGCGGCGAACGGGTGAGTAATGCT
>Ga0187890_10002356_pt1 | contig 13232 bp, 12 predicted proteins | sample June2016WEW_21_1_FD_133005 | JGI IMG/M metagenome (GOLD analysis project Ga0187890, IMG submission 133005) | Peatland microbial communities from SPRUCE experiment site at the Marcell Experimental Forest, Minnesota, USA - June2016WEW_21_10 | ecosystem: Environmental > Terrestrial > Soil >... | reverse complement strand
TTCCCTTTCGTCCACTCCGTTTTCGGCCTGGAGGCGTGCGACGTGGTCGGCAATCTTTTCTGTCACTACGCCCGCAAACTGGGCTTGCGCACGAGGCCGTGCGTCCACCAGCAGCGTAATCTCGCCGCGAATGCGGTCGCGACCGACCAGTTCCTGTCGCGCTTCTGCAACCGTTCCTCGCAAAAACTCTTCGTGAATCTTGGTCAGCTCACGGGCGACCACGACGCGTACGGCGGGACCAAAAATGGCTTCGATGTCGGCGAGAGTCTCCAGAATCCGGTGCGGCGCTTCGTAGAAAACGAGAGTCCGCACGGCCTCGTTTTTTTCGATCTCGGCGGCCAGAGCTTCGAGCCTGGTTCGCCGCGCTCCTGCTTTTTCGGGCAAAAAGCCGATGAAGTGAAACTCGTCGGTGGACAGTCCAGAAGCCACCAGCGCGCTGAGCGCCGCATTGGCGCCGGGAATGGGAATCACCGCGACGCCCGCTGCAATGGCCTCGGCCGTGAGCCAGCTTCCGGGGTCGCTGATGCCGGGCATTCCGGCGTCGGAGACCACGGCGATACGCCCGCCGGCTTTGAGGGCCTCAATCAATTCTGCCGTGCGCTGATGCTCGTTGTGTTGGTGGCAGCTCACCGTTGGGGTGGTTATCTCGAAGTGGTTGAGCAGCTTTTGCGTCTGCCGCGTGTCTTCGCAGGCGATTCGGTCCACGCGCCGGAGCACGTCCAGTGCGCGCAGGGTAATGTCGCCCAGGTTGCCGATGGGCGTGGCTACTAGGTAGAGGCCGGGCGCGAGAGCATTTTCAGAGGTGGAATGTGGTTCTTCCGGATCGGCGGGGATTTGCACTGTCAGTCTCCGGCCTTCTAGCTCTCTCGCTCGCAAGCTTCTTCGCGCTCCAGGCGGCGCTGCTCGGCCAGCAGAGACATGGCGCTCATCAGATTCTGAACGCTGACAATGCCCACCACGCGCCCGCTATCTGTGATGGGAATCAGTGAGAGCCCACGGCCGGTCTGGATGCGGCGGATGGTGGTTCCCAGCGTGTCCTCGGGGCGCGCCACCTGGAAAGCCTTTGACATGGCCGCCTGCACGTAGCCGTTGCCGTCGTTGCGCAGCGCGTCCACAATGCGCTGGCGGCTGATGATACCAACCAACTGCGGGCCGCGCACCACGGGGAAGTCTTCCTGTAGCGAGTGGACGCAGCGCACCAGCGCATCGGCCAGCGTGTCAGAGGGCGAGAGAGTGGCAAAGTCTGTGAGCATCACCTCGCGCATGTGCACGGTGTCCACCACCGATTGGAAGAAGACGCCCTGGTCCTCGATCTGCGCGCCAATCATGATGAAGAACCCCGCGATGATCAGCCAGGGGCTATGCAGCAACATGCCGGCCACCATGGCCGTCAGCGCCAGCACCTGGCTTATGCTGCTGGCCCCACGGGCGGATGGGGCGAAACCATGTTCGCGGGCAAAACCGCCGCGGAGCAGCCGTCCCGCGTCCAGCGGGTAAGCGGGCAGCAGATGTAAAAGGCCCAGCCCGGCCTGCATCCACACCATGCTGCGCACCAGTACTCCGGCGGAGATCCACGGCTGGGCAAAGAGCTTTATATCTCCGCTGGCGCCCAGAAACGCCGCGGCCAGCAGGAGCGCCGTGGCCACGTTTGCCACGGGGCCGGCCAGCGCCAAGGCAAACTGTCCGCCGCCCTGGCTGGAGCCTTCCTGGCTTTCTGGGTCCGCGTAGGCAAACATTCCGCCGATGGGCAGCAGCAGAATGGCGCGCAGCCGCAAGCCCAGCCAGGCCGCTACCATCAACCGAGCGGTCTCGCGCACCACCACAGCAGCCACCAGCAGGACGAACATTCCCAGACCGCGCCCAATGCCGCACGAACCGCTCAGCGCCAGGCATACCAGCGCCAGAAGCGGGAAAAAGAGATGGACGCGAATCTCGACGCCCATCCAACGGCCCAGCGGAATTGACCAGCCACGCATACATATTGATTGTAGAGGGTCGAGCCTAATCGTTTCGAAACTCACTGCGATTCCGGTATTCTGGTTGCCGATGCGCATCATTGCCGGATCCCTCCGCTCTCGCTCGCTTGCTGCTCCGCCGGGCCTTGCCACACGCCCCACCAGCGACCGGCTACGCGAAACCCTCTTCAATGTGCTCGCGCCTCGGATTCAAGGCGCGGCCTTTCTGGATTTGTATGCCGGCTCGGGCGCTGTGGGGATGGAGGCGCTCAGCCGCGGCGCAGCGAGTGTAGACTTCGTCGAAAAGGCTCCGGCGGCGCTGAAGGTTTTGCGCAGCAATCTGGAAAGGCTGGGGTTGACGGCGGGATTTCACATTCACGCCGCCGCAGTGGGAGCTACTCTGCGCAAGATGCAAGCGGCTTGCGATGCAAGGCGCGCGGTTGCATTCGATCTGGTTTTTCTCGATCCGCCGTGGGATGCGGCCCGGGAGTACGCGACCACGCTGGGCCTGCTCGGCGGAGCCGCTGCCGGGCTGCTTGCTGATGACGCGCTGGTCATCGCCGAGCATCGCCGCAAAGAGCTTCTCGAAGACCACTACGGCTCGCTCACCCGTACTCGCCTGCTCGAACAAGGCGACGCTGCGTTGAGCTTTTATGCAGTTACGCCTTGCCTGCCCTGACGGAAAAATCGTTACAACCCGGAGGCGAGTCGTGGGAACCCCGGTTTCTGCCCCAGCGACGAAGATCTGTCGCTGGGGTACCGGCCAGACAAAGGATGGGCTCCCGCCTAGTCGTATAAAGGAACACTATGTTCCGTCGTTGTGATGATCCTTTTTCCTTCGATACCCTTGACTTTTCGTGCAGGAGGCAGCACCGTACTCACAGGATAATTTGTACCATTGAACGAGAGCACAGCCTCATAGTCCATTGGGGGGGCGGCCCATTCTACCTGTACCCCGATGTCCGGATGCCTGAATTCCATGGAAGGCAAGAGACGAATAGGCAGTTGCACTGCGAGCACTTTGCCGAGCACGTTGAAGGAGGACTGGAAGGGTTCTAGGATGAGCATCATACATCCACCGGTACCGCACCACGACCCCTGAGGCCCAGAGACGTAAACTACTAGCTCCTCACCGGCTTCAGCTTCTGTCTTCACAGAGACAACGGTGATTCGCGCCGTTTCTTCAAGAAGAGCTTCTTGCCGAGGATTCAAGTAGCTGCGGAGGAATGCTTTCAGAGCCTCACTTGGGTTATTTGAGGAGGCTTCGCTCTGTTGTCCGAATGAAGCTCCGACGGGCATTAACACTCCCAAGACGGCCATCACCAGAACGCTTGTAACAAATCGCGTTTTCATATTTTTCTCCGACTTAGTAGAGAAAAACGCTATTTTTCGTCGTTGTGATGATTCTTTTTCCTTCGAGGCCATTGACTTTTCTCGCAGGAGGCATCGAAGGATTCCCTGGATAGCTGGTGCCATCGAACGAGAGCACAGCCGCATTTCCGTCCCGTCCCCCCCTCCTGCTACCCATACCCCGATGTCGGGATGCCCGTTTTCCATGGAAGGCAAGAGATAAATAGGTAGTTGCACGATTGTTACATCGCCGATTACTTTGAAGGAGGCCTGGAAGGGTTCTACGATGAGCATATTACATCCACCGGTTACACCGCACCATCCCTGTCCAGAGATGTAAACTACTTCCTCCTCACCCGCTTCATCTTCTGTCTTCACAGAGACAACAGTGATTCGCATCGTCTCTTGAGGAACGCCAGGCCCAAGATTCAAATAGTTTCTGATATATGCTTTCAGTGCCTCACTTGGTCTATTTGAAGAGGCATTGTCATGTTGTCCGAAGGCAGCTCCGAAGGGCATGGCAACGCCCAAAAGGACCATCCACAGAACACGAGTAACAAATTGCATTTTCATATTATTCTCCGATTATGACTGCATCCTTCTCGCGATGAAACTGCGAGAAGGATGCAGCAACCGGGCCCCGCACGAAGACCGGATAGGTGAAACTGACTAAGCGCTTACTCGTAGAGTGGAATGCTATTGTCTGTCGTTGTGATGATCTTCTTTCCTTTGATGCCATTGACTGGTTGTGCAGGAGGCGTCGACAAATTATCTGAATAGGTCGCGGAATAGTTTGTACCATCGAACGAGACCACAGCCTCATATCCAGGCTGAATGCCCCCGCCTTGTACCCATACCCCGATGTCCGGATGCCTGTGTTTCCTGGAAGGCAAGAGACGAATAGGTAATTGCACGATTGTCACCCTGCCGAGCACTTTGAAGGAAGACTGGAAGGGTTCTAGGATGAGCATCATACATCCACCGGTACCACACCACGTCCCCTGAGGCCCAGAGATGTAAACTATTTCCTCCTCTCCTGCTTTATCTTCTGTTTTTACAGAGACAACAGTAATTCGAATCGCCTCTTTATGATCGTCAGGCCCTGGATTCAAGTAGCTGCGGAGGAACTCTTTCAGTGCCTCACTTGGGTTATTTGAGGCGGCGTCGCCCTGTTGTCCGAAGGCAGCTCCGATGGGCATGGCAACTCCCAAAAGGACCATACCCAGAACATTTGCAGCAAATCGCATTTTCATATTCTTCTCCAATTCCGACTGTTCACAGTCAGGCTCATACTGCATTGACGATTGATTAAGGCTGCTGGAAGCATGACATCAGGCCCATTACATTGCTTCCATAGTTATTGCCTGTGGTGTGTGCATCGATCATGTTCGGATCACCACTTATTCTAGCTCGATAGCGGTTATATCCAGCAACAGTCGCTTGCAGCAGTTGATCTGGCGTAAACGCAGGGAACTTGTTAGAGAAGTAGCTCATATTATCCGAGAGCATATTTGCCGCGTAGTTCGCTGCGAAAGTCAGATCGTACGCCTGTGCCGCCGTAACTCCGGGTTGATTCGTCAACTGGAAGACTCCCATTCCATGTCCTTTGCCGATTTCTGGCTTGTTCGAGAACTGGCTTTCGTACACACCAACCGCAGCCAAGAGCGCAGGATCGATGTCGTGGGCCTCGGCAGCAGTCTGCAACACACTCCATGCATTCTCGGCTCTTGTGACCGCCGCTTGACTCTGTGACGTCTGTGCAAACAGTGCTGTAGCTGATGACAAGAGCACTAATATGACCAGATCCACTCCAAACCTTTTCCACATTCTCATTGTTGCTCCTCCAGACCTTCGCCTTCACCACCATCTTCGTTGCCATTTGAACTGCCATTCGTGACTACGCTGCTCCAGATGGGAAATCCGTGTGTATTCCCTGTATCAGAGCTGGCAGTGAAAACGGTTGTCGTAGCCCCGCTCGATGCAAGAGACCATGGTGGCGAATCTTTCGTATGCTGGACACCCGTTCCGGATGTACTCCACTCAACATATCCGAGGGGCACGAAGATAGATCCGGAAATATTAGGTTGCCAGAGATAATACATATCAGCCTTGAATCTCCGGGTTTCCCTGGCGAGAGATGGGTCCAAGTTATTATTCGGAGAATCGCTTGCCACGGTTGTTATGGCATTATTAGGGTCGTCCGGCGGGTAGGGATAGGTATTATCCAGTCCAACGCCGAGACTCAACGGTGTTGCCGCCAGCCCTGACAGAGGAAAGCACCCCCCGGAGGCGGCTGTCGCGTCCGGGGGGGATACTCACACATGTGAATGGCTACTCCGTTACTGTGATAGTGATCGTGTTCGACGGTACGTTCATTAAATTAGGGTCCGATCCGGGAACATCAACCCTTAATCCGTGACCGACAGTCACGGTGTATTTCCCCGGCTTGCTCAGGTCGAAGAGATTGTTCAGAATCAGAAAGTCTTCATTTGATTGTCCCGGATCGAGTCGTATCATTGTCCGGCTCATCGGCATCTGACGATGGTAGATCTGCCGCCGTACCTGAACGGCCAGCCCATCGATCCTAGAAAGCTTTTTCCCGTCGGCGTCCAATACATCTATCTGGTTTGCGACCTCAGCTTGTCCATCTGGACCCAACGCCTTATACAGCTTGACAGAATGATCGGATGTATTTGTGACAGTTACATTGACTCTGATCGCTTCGCCAGTCTTCGTGACCAAAGTCGGCGTCGTAATCGAGACAGTGATGGGTGATTTTACCTGAGCAATGCAAACGGTTTGTAGAGCTACTGCTAATAGGCCTAGCGCGGTCATTGATCTCATTACATGTTCCTCCTCATACTCGCGGATGGCTTTGCCCAGGACGATACCAGAGAGCAGAAAACCCCGCCCCGGAAGCGGATGGCGCGTCCAGGGAGGGGGTGAATGCTGGAATGAGGATCAGTGTAGACCTTCACCACAGGCTATAAGCACGTTCCCTATGGCGACTGGGTAGTACTTTGAGAAGAGCGCTGCAGCGTCACTTCCAGATTCACATCCTGTGAAGGTTTCAAATGCAGAATTGTTCGTGGCGATGTTTCATATCCAGGCGCGGATATTTCGTAGGAGATGTCAACCTCCGACGGCACGGCGAGCTTCAAATCGAGAGCATTCCCAGACACGGCCATCTTCAGAAAAAGCGCATCTAGGCGAGTCCACCCCACAGGACGAGACATCCTGCGCAATGTAATTCCCGCGTTCTCCACTGGCGACCCTGTTTCAGCGTCAAGGATAGTCAGCTGGCGAACATACGCAACTTTGGGTCCAAGCTGAACAACTATCCCTGAGCGAGGCTCCTCGCAGCTTAGAAGAACTTTTGGCGGTTCACGGTCGAGATAGAACATAAGTCTATTGTCGGGGTATCCGTCATCGGGCTTCCTTGCCATAACCCAGAATCTTCCAGGGCTTAAAATGGCTACTGAAGCACTGAAATTACCCGCCACATCGGTTAGAAAAGAGGCTCTGGGAAGCTGCTGATAATCATAAACCTTATCCTCGATAAAACTTACTTTAACGCTGGACAACGGATTACCACTCTCGTCGATGACCATCCCACCTACCAATGCTTTGCATTGCCCAGATAATAGGTGCGGAATGGTGATACCTGCAAGGACAATCAACTGCGCTGCACGCATATCTCCTCCGTCGAAACACAACCTGTTAACTGCCGCTCAAGGTCAGCGCCTCGCTAGCCAGGAGCCCATTGCGCTGTGACACTGCACACGCCAACACGAAATCCAATCGCTGCGATAAAACATCCATACTACGGACCTATGATCGTACCCTTCGGCATTCCATCGCTCGGCGGCTGGATATTACCGTCGATTTCGGTCGCATTCGTGTGTATGAATCCTCTCAGTGTCATAAATGTGATTCCCGTGGTCGGCCCTGAAGGCGAGCACCATTGCCAATGGTCGGTAACATTGACGCCACAACCTGCTGGGGTGTAACCTTCATACCAAGTCCAATCATCTGGATATGGGAAGTTTCCGTCGCCTTCGGTTACCGTCGAACCGTCGCATAACGTGGTCTCCGTTGTAGGCTGCTTGCGTGGAACTCTACAATTCCATCCGGTCGCCGAGAAGTCTTCCGCAAGCGGTATGTTCGCCGCAACAGTCTTGTCTATGTTGAAAACCTGATATTGCACCACCCTAGCTTCTCGCTGACCTGGCATGAGAATACCGAATATATCGCTCTGGACCACACCATACGCTGGGCCATTAAGAATGATCTTAACTGGATTGCTCGTCAGGCTGTTGTCATTATTTGTGACAGTGACCTTTGCTGAAGTGGTTGGTGTAACATACCCGACGGACAGCGTAATGATAATCTGGGAATCGCTAGATGTTTGGCCCGAAGACGTTACGCCGGTCGGGAGGTTGACAGTCGGTGAAGTTCCGAAGCCTGATCCGGAAATTGTGACCTGTACGTCATTTTTCCCCACATATATATTAGAGGGTGAAATGCTCGTGATCTTGGGCTTCTGATCAAGGATCTGCGCTGTAGCCGTTGCCGTGTTGGGATTCCTGCCCACGGTGACGTTGGCCGTTTCGGTTGGGTCGCTGGCCGGAGGCGCCACGGTGAGGGTGATCTTTGTTTTGTCGGCGACTGTCACACCGGAAACGGGAACCACGCTCCCATCTGCCGCAGTAATGTTGACTGTGGTCTCGGGACAACCCGCGGTCGCCTTGTCTTTAGCGGTGAAGTTGGTCCCGACTATGGCGACATTGTCATAGGTTTTCCCCGCAAACCAGGTGCTGGGTTTGATGGAGGTAATGGTTGGCGTCGGGCAGCCCACAATCTGCACCGTGGTAAAGACTGGAACAAAACACGGACCCCAATCCGGATCACAGTCAGGAACGGCTACCTCGACGGTAGCCGTCTCCGTTGGGTCGCCGGCATCAGGCGTAGCAGTGAACTGAACCTCGGTTTGCGGGTCGATGGGGTTGGCCGGATAACTTATTGCCACCGATCCAGTATTCACACTCACCCAAGCCCCGGCATAGCAAAGGTTGTTTCCCATGATAGTGACGGTGGTTTTCTTCCCTGCTATCCATGTAGTGGGGGAGATGGATGAAACGGTCGGTTGCCCATATACGCAATCATCTTGCGCGTGACAGACGGCGGGAGAAATCAGCAATAAAAGCGTTGTGGCGAGGAGGAGTGGCCCTGGAATTGCCCCCCCAATTTACCCAGGAACTTGCGCATGGGTCCGATCCTTTCAGTGGGTTGGCTACGGGTTGAGCCCGACAAATGGCTTGGCGGCAATTGTAACCTAAGGCGGGTCAGTGCATTACAAATGAACTGATACTTTGGTAACGGCAGTTGCAACGGAGAGACTTTGCAATGGCCCGATTCGGCAGAGTTTTTCAGTAACTGGCGCTTCTCAGCGAAAGATTTCGCTCTTCTGGTGATTCGAATCAGGCGTGAGCGACGACCGGCGTGGCGTCTGCGCCGGAAAACTCCACCGTTACCACGGTGATGTCGTCCAACTGGCCGAATGCGCGGGCGGCCTCCGCGATGTGAGCGGCGGGCTGGCGGCTGAGGGTGCGGGTGCGGTCGAAGCCGAAGAGTTCGCCGTGGTTGGATTTGGACTGAGTCTGCGCCTCGACCACGCCGTCGGAGACAAAGGTGAGCCGGTCGCCTGGCGACATCTTGATAAAGGTGGTTTCGTATCGCTGCCCGGCAAGGATGCCCAGAGGCAGAGAGCCGGGAATGCCGATTTCTTCCCCATTCAGATAGGGCGGCAGGTGGCCGGCATTAGCCACCCTCAGTTGGCCGATCGCGGAGATGTGAGCGGCAAGGCAAGTGGTAAATCCGCTGTGTGAACGGCTTATCAGGTGGTCGTTAAGCGAGCATAGCAGAGCGGCGGGGTCCGTGCCGTGCGCGGCCTCGGCGCGTATGACGCCCACCAGCACAGAAACCAGCATGGCAGCCGGCAGACCTTTGCCGCTGACATCGCCCACCACGAGCAACATGCCGCCCTGGCCGTCGGCGATCTGCTGGAAGAAGTCGCCACCCACCTGGTCGGCGGGCTGGTAGATGCATTCGACCGTGAAGCCGGCGCATTGGTCCAGTTTGTCGGGCAGCAGCACCTGCTGTATCTGGCGGGCAGCCTCGAATTCGCCATTCAGCCACGCCTCATGACGCCGCGCTCGCGTGAATCGAAGGACAAGGAAGACCACCATTGCCAGCAGGAAGATCAGGTGGAGAAGAATGCCGGTGTGCATGGTAAAAGGCGGCAGGGGCAGTGGAACCTCAAGCACACGTGGCAAGCTGGTCCATCCGGCCTGGTTGAGTACGATGGCCAGGTTATCCGCCAGGTAATAGCCAAAATCCAGCATCGTAGGTAACAGCAGCAGGCGGGCGTCGAGATTTCCTCGCATGGCCCGATCCACCAGTACGCTCAGGATCCACACCACCGCCGGCAGCAGGCAGACCAATTGGATTGCACCCGCGGCGGGCGCCGAGAACCAGCCCGGCCAGTAAGCGACGTCCGCAAGCGGGCTTATGGCCGCCAGTGCAAGGCAAGCGCTGCTAATCCACCCGGCACGGGCTTTCAGAATCCGCGAGAAGAAGCAAAGCGCAGCAATGAGAGTGACGGCCGCGCAGATTCCATCCAGAAGGTCGAATACGGGCACGGGCAGCACGGCGTAGATATCCTGGCCTATGGTCAGTGCGTTGTCTGCCGCCTGTGCCAGCAAAATCAAGGCGAACCAGAGATATTCGCGCTCTGCGCGCCGGATTAGAAACAGGCAAAAAATGGCGAATCCAACAAGACCGGCGGTGATGCTGTAGGAATATGCATCAACATAGCGGATGTTCCGGGTTGCCTGACGATGCTGCTGTTCGACTGACAAAAGCACCGGGTCCCCCGCGAGATGGCCTCCAAGAAAGGGTCCCCCGCCTACGTAGCTGGCCCAAATTGGCGAGTGCCATATGCGAATGGCGACTTGCACGGTGCGCGCGGAGTTGCTTCCGACCAGGGTTAAGGGAAAAAGTTGATAGCGGATCTGTGTGGAGGGAATAACCTCGGGAGGCGGCATTTGTCCCGATCCGCCGACTCGCATGCCGTCCACGTAGATCACAAATGACGTCATAATGGGCGACAACAGGAGCGAAGTTGGCCTTTGGCTGGCCTGAATCTCCACGGTAAACCGGTACCAACCGTAGCCGCTCATCCCAGGGTAGCCCTGTGTGGACCATGGCTTGGTGCTTTCCAGCAGCGGCCATCCAGAATCGTTGAAGCCCGGAGCAGCCCACAGCGGCGCGTCGGTGGCTGGATCCATCGGAGAGTCACCGGGATGGAAGCGCCATAGCCCATCAAGCGAGGCTACAGGCTCCCGGCCGCGGTCCAGGTCGAATGATTGGGCGTGCAGCCAGGCGGCACATGCAAAAACGGCGAGCGCCGCGAGACGCCGGAGAACAGAACCAAGGTGCATGGCAACGTCTCCTCTGGGGAGCGAACGAAACGTGGATTGATGCTATCGCAGACTGGGGCGGTCTGTGCTCAGGAGTTTGTGTCGAAGCCTGCTTCCGGCCCGGTTAGAAGGCTTATCGAGAGTTTACCTTGAGACGGATGACTGGGAGGCCGCTCGCCTATCAAAAAATGGAGAGGAACTGCCCAAATTCGAATCCATTCCCGGCCGTCAATCTGCTCATTTACTTGGGAATTTGTGCATTCCGGGGCACAAATCCGGGTATTGTGCCCATGGTTACTTTTAACCCCATTGACAGCAAGGGGAAGTAGGAGAAAAATAGCGAGGCGAGGCATATTGCGCTGTTTTATGCGGCCTGCGGAGGGAAAGTGAAAAACACAGTGAAGATGTTTGTTTTGGGAGTGTTGGGATTGTTGAGCGCAGGGTTAATTTTGAGCGGCTGCAAGTCCGGGCCGGAATTGACTCAAGCCAATGCGCAGGCCTTGATCCAGGCCAAATATGACCAGAGTCCAGCGGTGGGCATCAACATCGCGGTGGACGAGAAAGGGCTGAAAACGGGCGTGGATTCCAATTATTGGGCGCGGACCAAGCTCTTTCCCAACAGATACTGGGCAGACTTCACACTGACTCCTGAAGGCAAGAAAGTGGTCAAGCTGGCGAGCGGTGGCGATGCAATCCAGTGGCGCCCGGAAAACGCTGGCGACCGGAATTTTTCAGTAGTGATAGTGACCCTGGCGACCCACCCTTTGAAAGTGCACGATGTGGGAGATCCACAGGATGAAGTGGGCGGAACGAAGAGTGTTTCATTCGTCGAAAGCCCCAGCCTTGACGGCGTGCCGAACCCGCTGCAATCAATTTCCGCCGGCCCCGGCAACAAGTTGAGCAACAGGCACATCGCCACTTTTGTGGTGGATGGGGGCGCCTGGAAGCTGCAGAGCATCAACTAGAATTGGAAAAAACAGCAGGGTGGGGCTGAACGCATTGACCCCACCCCGATTTCTTGCTATTGTTAAAAGGTTCCGCAAGAACGCCTCTGTTCGTGTGTCTTGACAGCGGAGGGGTAGGGAAAGACCGGTCAGGCTGAAGTTGCCGGAGCTGATCCCAGTGCCAGGCGCAGTTTGCCGGCCAAGCAGGTCCCAGGAATTGCTCTTTTCTTGCGAGGGGCAGGGATAAATCGCATCGGCGCCCGCGCGTTCTCCACCTTGGAGGGCTATGCGAGCCGGAATCGGCGAAACGGAGCTGGCTTTACCCGCGAAACGCGGAGAAACGCCCAGCCACCGTCCCGGTTCTCGTCTGAGATTGGAACGAAGGCAGACGCGAAGCAGTACAGATGGGCTTCCGTGCGCGTGTGCGACAGCTTTCATGTCGTGCGCTTTCGCTGCGGGAGGCCCTATGAGTCTGCGCGCGGCGGTCGAACATGGATTGGCCATCAAATAAGATGGCAAGGTTTTTTGAGCGTAAGGAGTTTTGGTTTGCCTACATTCAATCAGTTGGTTCGCAAGGGGCGCACTGCCCCCCGTTACAAGACGGCGTCACCTGCCTTGCAGGCCTCGCCTCAGCGGCGCGGCGTTTGCACCCGCGTGTACACGCAGACCCCCAAGAAGCCGAACTCGGCCCTGCGCAAGGTGGCTCGCGTGCGATTGACGGACGGCATTGAGGTCACCACTTATATCCCCGGCATCGGCCACAACCTGCAGGAGCACTCGATTGTGCTCATTCGCGGCGGCCGCGTGAAAGATCTTCCCGGAGTGCGCTACCACGTGGTCCGTGGAACGCTCGATTCGGTGGGCGTAGCGGAGCGCAAGCAGAGCCGCTCGAAGTATGGGGCAAAGCGCGCCAAGGGCGGCGCGACAGGCAAGAAGTAGAAACTCCGTCCAGCGGGCCTATTGGATTGGCTCTCTGATTGAGAAGCGATTGAAGCGCGTATGCGCGCGAGGATTTTGAGGATTATGCCGAGAAAAGGGCACATTGCGAAGCGGGAAGTGGCGCCAGATCCAGTCTATGGGTCCACGCTGGTCACCAAGTTCGTCAACTCGATGATGTGGGGCGGCAAGAAGTCGACTGCCCAGGGCATCTTTTACGACGCGATGAAGAACCTCGAAGAGAAGGGCGGCGGCGACGATGCCCTCAAGCTCTTCAAGAAAGCGGTGGAGAACTGCAAGCCGCTGCTCGAGGTGAAGACCCGGCGCGTGGGCGGCGCCAACTACCAGGTTCCGATCGAGGTCAATGCCGACCGGCGCACTTCGCTGGCCATTCGCTGGCTGATCAATTACGGACGCAGCCGCGGCGAGAAGGGCATGACCGACAAGCTGGGCAACGAGCTGCTGGATGCGGCTAACGGGCGCGGCGCGGCGATGAAGAAGAAGGAAGACGTGCACCGTATGGCCGAGGCCAATAAGGCCTTCGCCCACTACCGCTGGTAACACAT
>Ga0187890_10002351_pt1 | contig 13243 bp, 10 predicted proteins | sample June2016WEW_21_1_FD_133005 | JGI IMG/M metagenome (GOLD analysis project Ga0187890, IMG submission 133005) | Peatland microbial communities from SPRUCE experiment site at the Marcell Experimental Forest, Minnesota, USA - June2016WEW_21_10 | ecosystem: Environmental > Terrestrial > Soil >... | reverse complement strand
CCCGCAACACCTCTTCGCCGAACTCGCTCGTCAAACGATCACGCAGCAGGAATCCTGAATCCGGCGCATAACCAATGCGAAAGCACGCAATGCTTTCTTCCTCGAGTCCACGGCCCTGCAAGTATTCTCGAGCCCGCGCGCCTTCAGGGCGGGTCAAGCATTCCTGAAAAAATGCGGCCGCGCGCTCATGGATATCGAGCAGTTGAGCGCGCAGTTTGGCTTCCCTGGCTTCCGCCGGATTCGAATACGTAGCTTTCGGCAGCGGGATCCCGAGCTTCTGCGCCACCAACCGCACGGCCTCGGGAAAAGTGACGTTCTCGATCTTCTGTATAAACTTGAAAACGTCGCCCGACTCGTGACAGCCAAAGCAGTGATAAAACTGCCGCGTGGCATGGACCGAAAACGAAGGAGTCTTCTCGCCATGAAATGGACAAAGACCCGCATAGTTCGAGGCTCCAGCCTTCTTCAGCTTGACGTAATCGCCGATGATGCGGACGATATCCGCCTGCTGCTTTACCGTTTCTTTGAAATCTTCAGCGGGCATGGGTGGACGGATTCGTCGACACTTCTCCCTTGGAATTGTGGGGGTGAAAACTAATCGTGAGAATACACCGGAGCCTGATCGCTGTGAAGAAGCTGTGGAATAAACCGGGATTCCGTTGATGCCCCAGGGAAAACCCGACTTTATTGCCGAGCTTTTTCCTCGGGCCTGCTGAGCGCAGGAAGATCGTCCCAAAGAGGATTCGCCGATGTCTAAGCATCCCTACCTGCGCCACTGCCGTTCCCCATTGTAGCGGTCGCGGAAGCCCTCGCTCTCGAGGAGTCATGGTGGGCTGTCCTTCGGGCGATTCTCCTTCGCTCCGCAACTGTGACAACTGTCACAGGCATGGCGAAGCCGGGTCAACTTGGAGCTGCCGACAGTCTGGGCTCTATTAGGGAGGCTTCGACGCTAGCATGACAAATTCATACCCTTAACTCCGCCACCGTGGCCCCGCCGCCGCCTTCGTTCTGCGGAGGCTCGGCGACGGACTCCACGTGAGGATGCTGCTGCAGAGCTTGCCGCAGGGCTCTGCGAAGAATGCCCATGCCGCTGCCGTGGACGACGCGCACGCGTGGCAATCCGGCGAGAAAGGCGCGGTCGACAAACTTCTGCACTTCGCGGGTAGCGTCGTCCACGTTGTAGCCAATGACGTTGATTTCTGAGGGCGCGTTTTGGCCTTCATTCTCGTTATTCAGCGACACGGAAATCCCGCGCGCGCGAGCGGCCTGCACGGGAGAATTCGCCGCCCGCGCTTTCACCAGCACTCCCGCGATATCGTCGCGCGCGATCTTCATCTTCATCGCGCCGATCTGGACTTCGAAATGGTTGTCATCGATCTTGCGGGAAATCGTCGCCGCGCGTCCCGTCGATTTCAGCTTGACGCTGTCGCCTTCTCCAACTTGCTTGACCACCTGCGGCTGCGCGTGAGGATCGCCTCGGTCGGCTCCGCTGGCATGCGCTACGACCGTGGAATCGAACTCCTCGCGAAATTCCCGCCGCAGCTTGGCGATCTTCCTTTCAGCATCCTTCGCGACTTTCTGCGCTGCCGCTTTGTCCTGGATCGCGTTCACCGCCTCGCGCGCATGGTATTCGAAGTCGCGCAGAACGCTCTCCAGCTTCTTCTCCATCTCGCGGATCTTGTTCTGCTGTTCCCGCTTGCCCTCAGCCGCCAGAAATGCTCGCTCCCGTTCCAATTCCTGCTGGCGCGCCTGCAACCGCAAACGCTCGCTTTCCGCCTGGCGCAACTCGGCATGAAGCCGATCCAGGAACTCGCCCACATCCCGTGCCTGCGTTCCCAGCCGTGCCCGCGCCGTACTGATGATGGCAGGATTCAGTCCCAACCGCTGCGCGATATTGATTCCCGCCGAGGCTCCTGGCACGCCAATCTTCAGTTCGTACGTCGGCCGCAAGGTCGCTTCGTCGAACCCCACCGAGGCGTTGACTACCCCCGCGGTATTCGCCCCGTAAACTTTCAGCGAAGTGTGATGCGTCGAGATGACTGTCATGCAGCCGGTGCGGCCGAAGTGGCCGGCAATCGCAACCGCGAGCGCCGCACCTTCTTCCGGATCGGTGGCCGAGCCCAATTCATCCAGCAACACCAGCGAATGCGAGGTAGCTGTGCGAGAGATGAAATCGATGTTGGTGACGTGCGCGGAGAAAGTAGATAGATTCTGCTCAATCGATTGATAGTCGCCAATGTCCGCCAGAACCGCGTCAAACACCGGCATCTCCGCCCGATCGGCGGGAACGGGAATTCCCGACTGCGCCATCAACGCCAGCAGGCCGATGGTCTTCAAAGTGACGGTCTTCCGCCGGTGTTGGGACCGGTGATCACTAATTGGCGGCGTGGGCCTTCGAGCTCCACACTAATCGGCACGATCTCGGTGCCTTTGAGTTTTAGATTCCGTTCGAGCAGCGGATGGCGGGCGTTGTGCAGAAGGAGGCGAGTTTCGCTCGCGGACAGCCGAGGGCGGCTGTCCCCACTCAAACCTTCATTCAACGGCACGGCTACGCAGTGGTAGTCTTCGGCGAAGCGCGCCTTGGCAAACTGCAACTCCAATTCTCCAAGCACTTCAGCTGACGCTAGAATTTCCTGCGCACCTTCGCCGATGAGACGCGTCATTTCCATCAAGATGCGATGAATCTCCGCCATCTCATCATCCAGCAGTCGCACCAGTTCGTTATTCTGCTCGATGGTTTCCAGCGGCTCGACAAATACAGTTTGCCCGCTCGAACTGGCGCCGTGCACCACGCCCTGGACCCTTCGCTTCTGTTCGATCTTTACCGGGATGACAAAGCGCTCGCCACGGATGGTGATCAATTCATCCTGCACCGCGCCGCCTTCCGCCAGTTTTCGCAAGTGGCCACGCAGCGATTCCTGAATGACGCGCCGCTGCTTTTCGATCTCGCGTCGAACCCGTGCCAATGCCGGCGAAGCGGCATCTTGCAAAGTCCCATCGGGCTGAATCTTGTTGCCGAAGGATCGCAGAAATTGTGTAAAGTCAGGAATGTTTTGTGAGAGGGCGCTAGTCCGCTGCCAGTCCGTCCTCATGTTCGCGGGGGGATGGAAAGCGATTTCGCGCCATTCGGCCGCGCGATCCACCAAATGCACGACGTCACGAATCTCGATTGTTTCGAGCACGGCTCCCGCAATGCGGGCCTTCTCGACGAGTTTCTGGATGTCCAGCAATCCGGAAAACTCAAAGCGCCCACCCACGCGCCGGAATTCTCGTATTTCGCCGGTCAGAAGCTGTTGTTCGGTAATCCAGGACGAATCGATGGAAGGCGCCAGCGCATTGATCCTTGCTTCACCTAGAGGTGAAGCGGCGTATCCGGCGAGCACTTGGCGCAGAACGTCAAACTCCAACACGCGCGCAGAGCTGTGGATGAGCGACGGAGCCATCGAAAGTATGTTACAGGAATGCCGGTTCGGGATCGTTCTAGGATTGAGCTGCGGCCAGAGCGTGAGGGCCCGGGCTTGAAACGGGGAGTCGCAGGGTGAAGATCGCTCCGCCCTCTGGCTTGTTCTGGCAGGTGATCTGGCCGCGATGGTCCTGCACCACGCCATACACGGCGCTCAGACCCAAGCCAGTGCCTTTGCCGATCGGCTTGGTGGTATAAAAAGGATCGAACACGCGATTCGGCTCTTTTACACCCGGCCCGCTGTCAGAAAACTGGACCACCACTTCTTCCCCATGCAGCTGGGCGCTGACTTGAAGCAATCCCCCGCCCGCTTCCTCAAGCGCATCCAATGCATTCTCGACAATCTGGAAGAAGGCTTGAAAGAGCTGGTGTCCATCACCCCAAACCTTCGGCAAGCTGGGCTCGAATAAAGTTTCAACGTGAATCTTCTTGTCGTGGCGCTGCAGTTCCCTCATTTGCACGGTGCGCTGCAGAAGCGTGCCCAAGTCCACTAAGGTTCTCGACCCGGAACTTTGCTGGGCGAAGCTCAGAAGGCTCGATATGAGATCGCGAGTCCGCTGCGAGTGGTGCACAATCTTGCGCACCAGCGTGTCTTGCTCGCTGGTCAGGCGCTGGTTGGACCAAAGCTTTTCTGAATATCCCATGATGGCGGTGAGCGGATGATCGATTTCACGAGCCGCTCCGGCAACCAACTGACCCAGAGACGCAAGTTTTTCCCGCTGCACAAGATGAGTCTGCAATCGCTCTTCGTTTTCGAAGCTACGCCGCGAACTTTCCAGAAGATGGATCAGAGCCTGATCCTGCAGATACTGGCGAAGGAACACGAATACGCCCAGGACCAGCATCGCCGTCAAAATGGTGAATATTCGGAAGGTCCGAGTCAAAGCGGGGGAACTGTCCCAGAGGAACGTCCATATCGCCAGTACCGGCAGGGAAAGGATGGCCAGCATCGCCAGTCGCAACGCCATCGCGTTCCACTTATCGCCCAACTGTGGCAGGGCCGTTTCGGCCTGCCACTTCCGCGCACTTAGAACCGTGGCCGCCATCCAACTCACGGCTCCAACCAGTGGAATATCGTAGAGACTGCCGGTGTAGTAACTTCCGCTGGTGACTGCCAGATTCACTGCCTGCGAACCGATCGCGTAAAAAGCACTCGCCGCCATCAGGTTCAGATACAACTGTCTCCATCCTGCGGGAGCGCCGCGGGCGACAATGCCAAGCACTAATACCAGCACGCCGTTCTCCACCAGATACAGCGCCCCGAAATTTCTGTCGTACTCCGCCACGTTCAGGGAGACATATTGCGAAGGAAACACGACGAATGCGTAAAGAAACCCCCACCACACCAGTAGCAAGAAGAAATCCAGCGTGCCGGCGCGGAATTTCTGTTCCGCGTCCGCACGGTGAGGAGTGAGACCAACCGCTGCGATCATTGGAATGAGGTGGAGAAACAGGAATATATCCATCGACCAGGGATCAGGCACGGTCGAATGCTGGAGCACTTCGTAGTAGGCCCATCCCCCCTGATTCGAGGCCCAAAGAATATATCCTGATCCCATGAGCGCCCAAAAATGCCGGGTTGCTCCGTGGGCCAACCACGCGTTCCGCAGCATGATCAGGCCGATGGCGAGCGTCATCACCAGGTATCCAACATCCACCAGCCCGGTGAGGAAACGGCCCCTCGGTACAGTCAGGGACACCAATGCGCAGACCAGCGTGATTCCAAACGCGAGCACAAACCAGCGATGTCGTCTGAACCGACTCATCCGCCTCTATCTTAGGGATGAAACCTGAGGATTCACACATCACTTTCCGATCCCAACCCGTTACTACGGTCACACTCCCCTGCGCGGGCCAGGATCAGCGACCTTCGCCTCAAGCGAATGCTTTCGGGTCACCAAATCCTGCTAAAATCGAAGGTTCCAAGGCGACTACTCCTGGTCAGGCGGTACTCATGCCTTTTCCCATTACCCGTCTACGCCGTCTGCGCCGCACCGAGCCGCTTCGAAGCCTGGTGCGCGAAACCCGCCTTACTCCGGAGGCATTTGTGTATCCCATGTTCGTTTGCCCGGGGGCAGGGGTGCGCAAGGAAGTTCGTTCCATGCCCGGCGTGTTCAATTTTTCAGTGGATGAGGCAGTGAAGGAAGCGCAGGAAGTTCACAGCCTGGGAGTGCCCGCAGTGATCCTGTTTGGACTTCCTGACAAAAAGGATGAAGTCGCGACGGGGGCGTGGGCTGACGACGGGATCGTGCAGCAGGCCACTCGGGCATTGAAACGCGAAGTGCCCAATCTGATTCTGATGGGTGACGTTTGTCTGTGCGAATACATGTCGCATGGACATTGCGGGATTGTACGCAAGACGGCCTTACCGCAATCTCTCGGCGCTGCAGCCATGCGCGTGATGACGCATTCATCGGCTGAAGAAAAGAAGAAAACGATCGACGTGCCAGCCGCAGCCGCGAGTCGTGCCGCGCAAGAGGAATTTGAAATCGACAACGATGCCAGCCTTGAACTCCTCGCCCGCACTTCGGTGTCGCTCACTCGAGCCGGCATTGACATCATTGCGCCCTCGGACATGATGGATGGCCGCGTCGCCGCGATCCGGCGGGCTCTCGACGAAGCGAGTTTCATCAACACTCCGATCCTCTCCTACGCCGCCAAGTTCGCTTCCGGATTCTACGGTCCATTCCGGGAAGCGGCTGACTCGGCTCCGCAATTTGGCGACCGCCGCTCCTATCAAATGGATGGCGCCAACGTGCGCGAAGCGATGCGTGAGATCGAGCTCGATATTGCGGAAGGCGCCGATATGATCATGGTGAAGCCAGCCATGCCTTACCTCGATGTGATCGCTGCAGCTCGCCAGCGCTTTGACTTGCCGCTTGCCGCCTATCAGGTGTCCGGCGAATACGCGATGATCGAAGCCGCTGCTCGGAATGGCTGGATCGAGCGGGATCGCGTCATGATGGAATCTCTGTTAAGTATCTATCGCGCGGGTGCGAGTATCATTCTGACCTACCATGCGAAAGACGCTGCGAGCCTGCTGGCATAATCGAAGATGCAAGTGAATCTTGATCTTATAACTACAAGTAACTACAAGCTACACCACTCCGAACTAATGTAATCTAGATTCGAAAATCGGACCTCCCTCTACTTTCACCGCAACAACAGCGTTCTCCGCGCCTGCAGCTGAAACCCGAGCCCTGCCCCCGCTCCGCTTTCACAGGCCACCTCCGGCGGTGCCGCAGTCGATGGTGTGCACGGCGCAACCGCGTCTTTATCGGCCAAGGGCGCAGCGAAGGGCATTATCTGGGACATCGACAACTCGGCTGGCCGCTGGTCCCATCCCACTCAGCCATCGGTACTCCACGCCTACGACGCCACAAACGTTGCTATGGAACTCTACAACAGTTCGCCAGAGGCACTGGCAACACTGCAGAGTGGCTCTGAAGTTTACCGTGCCAACCATTGCCGAAGGGAAAGTGTTTGCTCCCACTTCCACCGAACTCGACATTTACGGCCGGCTGAGGCAGTGATATCGTAGGAACTTAATTTGGTGGCAAAGTGGCGAAAACATTTCGCTCATTTTGCCACCATTCTTTTCATTCCTGGTGTGTGCCCTTGTCCGCCTGATGATCAATTTCTCGCGCCTGCTCGCACTTCCGATTTCTATCGCTCTATTGTGCGTTGCTGCCGCGAGCCAGGAGACGGTCTTCAACGTGCCCAGCGGCGATGTCCTGGATCGCGGCAAAGTCTATACCGAGCTGGATGTCACCGCGAATCCCAACACCGACATCGCCGGATTCACCCCGCGCATCATGGCTGGAATCGGTCATGCGATTGAGGTCGGCATCAATTTGAATGGCCTGGGTACGCGCGGTCCGGTCCAGACCACGCCCACCCCGACTCTCAAATGGCGTCCATACAATGATGCGGAAAGGGGCTGGGCCTTTCTCGTGGGAGACGACGTGTTCTTCCCGGCTCAAAACCGGACCTACGATGCGGGTAATTACTTTTATGCGGAAGTGACCAAGACGTGGAGGAAGAAAACTCGTGCCACTTTGGGTGCGTATGATTTCACCCACAGCGTCGTGTCAACCGGTCAGCGCGCTGGAGGCCAATTCGCCATCGAGCAACCCGCGGGCGCTCGAATCACACTGGCGGCCGATTGGTTCACAGGCAATCACTCGCTAGGCTTCGTCACTCCCGGCGTAATTGTGAAAATCACTTTGAAGATCACGTGGTACGGTTCCTACCAGATCGGAAATCGGGGTGTTCTAAGCGGAAACCATCAATTTCTTTTCGAACTTGGATGGAACATCAACTGAGAGCTGAGCTGGGAGCCTCGCGTATTACGGCATCACGGGCTGAATCCGCCAAAACACACAAAAAGGTTCTGCAGAGCGAAAAAAAAGGGAGCCTCCGGCGGGCTTGCGCCGGAGGCTCCACAGGATTGAACTGCCTAGCGGGCGCGTCGCATCGGCTTGCCGCTTTGCCCGAAGTCCGCGCTCGCTGCACCCGTCGAGGCGACATCTTGCGCACCGGCGTGTTGAAGAATTTCCTTCGCGCACTTAGTCCAGTCCGAATTGTCGGAGTGCACGGAAAGGAGAATACCGCCCTGTTGCACGCGTCCCTCGTAGCGTTTCGCTCCCTACTCCGAACTCCCATGCCAACCAGGGCTCCCGCGATACCGCCCACCGCACCGTCGACTCCTGCTCCCGCCAGGGCCGCGATGATGGGACCAGCAGCAATGAAAGGCCCGAGTCCAGGAATGCGTGGCGCTCCAATTCCCGCGAGCCAGCCCAATCCACCGCTTAGGATGCGTGCCGATTCATGTTGCGGTTGGACTTCTATTTCGCTCGTAACCTTTATCCGCGCCAGCGCCCTCTGCTGCTTTGGCTTCAACCGCTCTCTTCTCGTTCTCAGAGCGCACCGGGCCCTTCCGGGCCACCATGCCGTTTTGGGGGATGACTTTCACATTGTGGCCGTCGGTTGAAAGTAACTTATCTTTTTCGATCGATCTGCGAATTTGCTGCGTGATATCGCGATCGGGCCGGTTCATTTTTTGTTGACCGGCTGTAGGTTCATTGGCGTTCCGGTCGCGCTGATTCATTTGGGTATTGGCAGCCGGCGTTTGCCCCATTTGACCTTGTTGATTTTGCGCGCCTGCGAGCAGTGGGCCGCCGAGCCGTGAGGCGAATCACGCGACGCGAATCGTGGTGCTAAGCAAGTTTCATGAGAGCCTCTTTGTAGTTGTTGATTGGCTTGCAGTGGGCACGTTGCCTGGACACACCGAACCATTGCGAGGGGCGCAGCGACTGCCTCCCGCCGATAACGAGGAATTGGGACGGTCTAGCGACCCTCGGTCCCGGTTGAAGTCTGCGCGGAGAAACGCTCTTTCACCCGGTCACGAATATCCTGAACCCGGTCCCCGATCTGCCCGCGGAGTTCTTCACCGCTGGCCGGAGCAAACAGAAGAGCGGCGCCGACGCCCACGCCGACTCCGGCTACGAATGTGAGCAGGTTGCGGACGGTATGGTCCTCGCCAGAGTAAAAGTCCGAAACCTGGTCGCGCAGGTCTGAAACGCGCTCGCTTGCGCGATCCACGCCATCGGCGACCCGATCCCGTACATCGCTCGTGAAGTTGTCCGTCTGGTCGAGGAAATACACCGCCGTCTTCAAGATCGATCGAATCACATTGTTCATCAAAGTTCCACCTTTCATCGCGAACTCAAATTAACGTTAGATCGTTTAGTTGCCGAAAAGGGCGCAAGGGCTTGCGCGTATCGAAATGATTTGGTCAGGAAGAGGGCGTCTCTCTTCGCCGGCCCGAAGCTTCTTTTTCCCGCATGAACTCACGAAACCCAAACAGCCCTCGCTTCTTAGGCAACCTATAACCCGTCGCCGGATCATTCAACCGGCTGCCCATGAAGCGCCGAGACTGCAATGGGTCAGAGCGACTCGTGGAACGCATCCCGACGAGAAGCGCGCCAACGCTACATGAGGAGTGTACTTATGCACGGCCTCCTTCGAACACTGCGATCATCTCTAAAATTCTTGACCGCCAATAACAAGTGTTTACAAAAAATGCGCGCATCAATTGCGACTGCAATCCTTCTTACAGGGTACGTCCAATACCCAAAAACGCAAATCATAAATGGAGAAAACGTATGCCTATTCAACCGCAAGAGCAATCGGCCCTCAATGTAAATCACCCAGCAAAATTCACCGGACGAGCCGGTGCAGGTCGCCTTCGCCGTTACCGATGATCAAGGGAAAGAAGAAATCATCACCCGCGAGTTGCCGTGCAGTTACGATCTGTCCCATCTTTTTCCAGGAAGCCGGTTGGCAATGTCAGCATCGTCAACCGGGAATAGCCTCATGTGCGCTGGAACCACCGTTATTGCGAGGGTTCCAGTTTTTTTATCGGGCATTCGTTGTAACTACTTCGGTGCTAATTACTCTCGGAACAAAAAACTGGGCCACCTTCTCCGATAATCTTACCGCCGTTCGCATATCGCAGGAATACAAAACTCCACCTTCCTTGACTCACTCTTTACCTCCCTCTGCGGAACAATCGTGCTCCTATTAGATAACGATTTTTAGTTCGACTGGAAAAGGCAGACTTCAAGGGATGCAGAAATAGCTCAGCCCTGGGAAGAAGCCTATCGAACGGCGGTGTTGGAGACGGAACATCGCAAGCTGGCGGACAAGCTTGATGCCGCAACGGTTGTCCTCTGGCAGCGCCTGTGGAAACTTGGTTCTGCCACCGGCCAAGCCGAGGAAAGGCCACGGCTCACCGATGCCTTGCTGACGCGTGACATAATTCGTCGGATTGAGCTGAAAATTCCGGCCCGACGAGTGAAAAGGCTACGCGAGGGATCTCCCGTGATACTGAAGGTTTTAATCCAAAGTGTCAAAGCGCATCGGGTGCATGGCGTTACCTCGACGTTCCGACATGGGGGAGCGCTGGGACTTTTCTCCCTCGCAATGATCGATAGCTCTCCGTTACCGACCTTTGGGTCCCGATATTCTGACGACAATTCTCGCCGCCAGTCACCGGAGCAACAGCGGGATCGGTGCTTGGAACCTACCTCACCTTCAGAATCGCAGGAAGAGCTGGATCGGCCTATCTACGTAGCAGGTTCGGAAATCGCAAGCTGGAGGCGATGGTCGGCTTTTTTAATCGGTGGGGCAGCAGCGCCCTTGCCGTCTCAACCGCGGTGCCGTTGCCGTTTCCGACCAGCGTGTTTTTCGCGGCGGCGGGTGCATCGCATGACAGCACTCGGAGATTTCTCGCAGTGGTAACGGTCTGCCGAAGTGCGCGCTACGCACTGATCGCCATCATCGCCGATTCCTAGGGCAGGCAATTCGTTCATGTTCTGCGCCATCCATCTCCATACTGCGGCTGGCTGCCGCTGTTTGCGGCGGCCATACTGGTGCTGGTTCTGACTGGAATTGTGCTCAATCGACGATTGGTGCCCGCGACAAGCGCACGGCCAGCAGGTTCAGAGGCTATGGCTGCGTTCCCGCATCCATAATTTCTTTTCCTTCGTTCTGCGCGACGGCGGGATAGGCAATCTTCTTGCGGCGGCGGAGGTCGCCGGGCAATTGTGACCTTAGCAGCCATAAGCCCAGCGCGGCCGCGGCCGCCCAGGTAACCGTGACAAGGGCCAGTTGCAGCAGGTCAGTGCCGCGGCTGCCGTGTCCGCGGGCGGGCAGTCGCACGGTCTTCGCAACTTCCCAACTGATGAAGCCTGCCACGACCGCGGTCGACGCGGATTTTCCCAACTCGCCCCAACGTAACGAGGCTAGCGAAACCATCTTGCGGTAGTGCAGCAACCAGGCGAGAGCCAGCAGATTCGCTCCGATGCCGATATCGGAAGCGAAGGCCAGGCCGACGACGCCGTAGGTATGAAAGAGCAGGGAATAAATCGGCAACGATGCGCTGGTGATGACCGTTACCGCAACCATCGGAGTGAGCGTGTCGCCAGCAGCGTAGAAGGCGCGGGCATAGAGACCCTGAACTGACCAGAGAGCGAGTGAAAGCGAGAACCAGAAGAAGAATACCGACGTGGTTTGAGTGTCGGAGACCAGGAATCGTCCGCGGCGATAGACCAAATCGATCAAAGGAAAAGCGGCGGCCATCATCCATCCCGTAGCCAAAAACGATGCCGCGGCAACGCGATAAACCGAATCATTCACCGTGGTGGCGAATTCTTTCAGCCGCTTCTCGTTGAACAATCGGGCGAAGAATGGCAGCGAAGCTTGTCCTGTGGCTTGTCCCAACACGGCAATGGGCACGGCGAACAGGCGCTTCGCATAATTAAGGCGCGCGATGTCTCCAATGCCGCTGGAGGCGAAGTGACGGAGGATCCAGTCGTCCGCCGTGACCAGTGAAACACCCAGCATCAGCGGGACCGATAGCTTTACCCACTCGCGAAATGCGGGATTCATAACGTCGAAGGAAGGCTTGTAGCCGGTGCCGATCTTTGCCGCCCCGATTACGCTGGCAAGAAAGGGACCCAGCACGCTTCCCAGCAGCGCACCGTAGGCGAGCGATGCGATCCCGAGGTGGCGGCCGGCGATCACGCCACCAAGAATGATGAACAGGTTGTAGAGCAGCGGCCCGAATGCGGGAAAGAGAAAGAGCCGGTGGGAAAGCAAAACCGCGGAGACCACTCCTCCCACGTAGAAGAAGATCTGAGCGGGCAGAAGAATACGTGTGAGATGAACCGTCAGCTCTACTTGCGCGGGCGAAAACCCTCGAAACATCCAGCGCACGAATTGCAGGGTGAAAATTTCCGTGAGGATGGTTCCCGCAATCATCACCGCGGTCATCACGGTGATGACCACCGAGAAAGTTTTCTTCGCGTCCGCATCACGGTTCTCGGCGAGGAAGCGGGTGTAGATCGAGATGAAAGTAATCGAAGCTGCGCCTCCGGCCACGATGTAGTTGAGCCAGTCGGGGAGGGTAAAAGCGGCGACGTAGGCGTCGGTCTGAACTCCGGCGCCGAACGCATAGGCGATGTAGGCCTCGCGGAGGTAGCCGATCACGCGCGAAAGCATCACCGTCCCCATCAGCAGCAGCGTGGCGGAGAAGGCCGTGTGCTGGTGCGAAGGACGGAAAAACCGGAGGACCTTGGTCATGGGCGCAGATTCACGCGACTGAATTTCTTTCAAAGCCTACCAGAGGCTTGCGTGGAGGGAGGCGCTTATCGCGGAGGAGAGTGGCCATGGTTCCTTTATTGACACTCCAGGGCCTACGCGCGAGTGTTCGCGCCAGATGATGCGCGACCTTAACTAACAATTTCGCAACTACTCACGCGTTGATCTGCGAGGGATGCGCAGCATTGTGCTCGAGGGCACCAAGGCTGGAAAGTGAAAGTCTTAGATGGTGCTGAACCATCGTGAAGCACGTCAATCGGGAGGCCAAGTGGCGATCAAGACGAGGCAAATGGGCGCGGGCTTCTGCTCTGTGCTGACCCGATCGAACAAGTACGCGCCGCTCGGCGGGACTAATATCGATAGCTCTGAACTGGCTGGGCGACTCGCTCGATGGAACGCTGGCTCGGTGGCGGCGGAAATTGCGTCCGCGCTATGGATTGTTATGCCGATCACATGGTCGATACCTTCGGAGCTCTCGCCCTGATGGGCGGGCTTGCGATGTCAGGTTTTATGCACCCCTGGGTTGCAATGGGATTACGTATCGCCTTCTTGATGCTTTCAAGCCAGTCCTATCTGGCTGCGCACGTTCTAGCAGAGTTTCGTCTGTCATTCTGG
>Ga0187890_10002347_pt1 | contig 13251 bp, 12 predicted proteins | sample June2016WEW_21_1_FD_133005 | JGI IMG/M metagenome (GOLD analysis project Ga0187890, IMG submission 133005) | Peatland microbial communities from SPRUCE experiment site at the Marcell Experimental Forest, Minnesota, USA - June2016WEW_21_10 | ecosystem: Environmental > Terrestrial > Soil >... | reverse complement strand
CTTCGGCTTCGCGGCCGGTTTTCTTTTCGCAGCTTTCTTTTTTGCTGCTTTCTTCGGCGCTGCCTTCTTCGCCGCGGCTTTCTTCGGGGCGGCTTTCTTCGCCGCCGGCTTCTTGGTCGCTGGTTTCTTCGGCGGAGGTGGCGCACTGCCACCACCACCCGATATCACCGGCTCCGGTTCATGGGTCGGTTCCGGCGCTAGAGCTTCCTCGTCTTCGTCAACGATGGCTGGCTCTTCTTCTTCCTCTTCCTCTTCGTCAAAATCTTCTTCCAGCGATTCGCCGAAAGTGCTGCTGTCACCAAATTCATCGGATTCATCGTCCCGACCGTAAAGAGTCGGATCATGGAAAGGCATATTTCCTCCTGTCTATTTTTGGCCTTCTGCGCAAACTTGCGCTCCGGCCCAGGGAATTAAGACTGCTGTGAAACCTCCCTGCTTTTGCGTAACGGCGCGCGATTATAGCATGGCAGTTTCACGGGCAGTATCGTGCATTCGACGGAGATTTGCGAGAGAAATTGTCAGAAAGATTTCAGAACTGGCCATCGCCGGTAAAAAGAGACGCCTAACCGGAGGGAAATAAAAGCGAAACGTGCGCCGGCCTCCTATTCGTAAGCCAGAGCTTCGATAGGGTCCTTCAGGGCGGCCTTCAAGGCCGGATACAAGGCCCCTCCAACCGCGCCGACAATCGCGATCAGGGTGGCACGTACGATCCACCCATCATCCACCACCACCTGCAGCAGCGGGAACCTGTGGGTGAGTCCGGCCCGCGCCGCCAGGCTGATCACAATTCCAAGCAGAATCCCGCCCACGGCAAGCAATATGGTTTCTCGCAGTACTACGTTCACAATGTACAACTTCGACGCTCCCATCGCTTTCAGAATGCCGATCTCGCGCGTCCTCTCCATCACCGCCGCGTACATGGCCTGGAAAATCACAATAAACCCAACAATCACCGAGATCCCAACCACCACGTTGATGAAGATCGAAAGCCCGGGATAATTGCTGGTCGTCATCATCGCTACGTACTCGGCCATGGACGTAGCTCCATAATGCTCCAGCCCAGGGACCGCCTTGATCTCTCCGATGACGGTATCCACATGAGCCGGATCGTCCAGTTTCAGGTAAAAGATGCTGACCTTGCCTTTGGCTAGGATCAGATCTTGTAGCGTATTGATAGGAATAAACTTACGGCCGCCGTTGCCGTGCTCAACGACGCCACAGATGCGGAACGTCTGGTTCAGAATCTCGATCGTGTCGCCCACTTTGTAGTGTTTCGATTTGGCGAATAGATCGTCCACGATTACGTCATTAGGACCCTGAAATGGACCCCCCGCCAGGTAGTGGAACCCCGAGAAAAGGCTTTCATAGCTGGGTAAGTCGATGCCCGTAATGATCTCGAAAAAGCCGCTGGGCGCCGCCTGCGCCACAACCGGCGCCACGGTTTTCACGTGCGGCAGTTTCCCCAGCACATCTCCAATTTTGATCGGCATCGGCGCCCCGCTGAATGCGCTGATGAAGGAAGACCCCGGCGGCCGCACCAGGATGTCCGCTCCAATGCCCGCGGTGCGCGTCCGGCTGTCCTGCATCATCCCAAGACACAGCCCCACAATCAGCAGGATCATTGTGACTTCCAGCGCCACGGCAACCATGCTGATCAGCGAACGGATCGGCCGGTGCACCAGGTTCCCGACAATCATGCGATTCATCATGCGTCTTTCAGAGAACTACTTGCAGAGAACTACTTGGCCGCACTCCCCATCCCTTGATTGGCGGCAGCCTTCCCATCCCCCAGATGCACCACCTCGGCTCCCGGCGGCTGTTCGAGCGCGAACTGGTCGTCCGTCAGCGCACGGTTTATGTCCAGCTTGAGGATATGCAGCGTCATGTCGTATCCCTCGCGCGGCCGGTCGATCTCGATGGTGGCCGGAAACGAGGTTCCAGTAAAGTCCTTGTAGTCCTGGTAGTGCGCGTCCGTCGCAACATTGCCCTGCTGGTCGTAAATCCGTACCCGGTGCGGCAACAGATCAGTCCGGCCGAACTGAATCCTGCGCGACAAAAGCCACCCCTGGCCCCCTCCGGATCACCGCCAGCTCATAGTCCGGTTGCTCCACTCGATGTCTTCTCGAGTCCAGAACCGTTTCATAGCCATTTTCCAGCACCGCGATCTCATCCGGCCCAATCTCCGGTAACAGCAGCGCGTCATAGATGTACTGCGGACGCATGTTCTCCATGCGCTTCTCGGGATCGTAATTCTGGTCACTGTCGGTGCCCACGACGAACTTATTCCGCGGAGGGATCCACAGTTTGAAGTCCTTGCCGTTGCTCACCATGTCAAACGCGGTGTTGCGCACTACCGGCAGCAGACCCTTCATCCGGAGCATGGCCGGCTTCCGAGCAAGAATGTAGCCACGAATTTCTTTGTAATCGGTGGCACGGTTATTTTTGATGTCGGCGGCCGATGCGTCAATGTCCACCGTCGCCTGCATCGACTGGATCCGGTGCGCCTGACCGTTGACGTAATCGATCAACTCCGCCTGCGAGGCGGTCTTCAACGGCGCATTGGAAAGCTGGCGGTCCAGCCTGCGGGTGTTATACAGACAACCGCCCAGAGGAAATGCAGCCGCAATCAGACAAAGCAGACACAAAGACAGCCGCAAATGAGAACGATGCATTCCTATTCCACTACCTGTGAAGATCCGTGGTCTTTTAAATATCTGATTAGTATAAGGCACCTGAGGGTTCAAAGCTTTACCGCCATCGTTTTCCCTTCAGCCCAGCCGCGTCACACCAGGGCGCGGCTTCGTGCTCGTGCGCGTGGCTTTCCTGCCAGAGTATCGATTCGTATCAGGGTATCGATTCGTAAAAGGTATCGATTCGTATCGGGATGTCGCTTTAGCGATACCGTACGTCCTTCGAGATCAGCGCCCCTTTCGGCGTTGTCTCACCGCAATCCCAACGCCTTTCGATAAGCCGCTATATTCCGGTCGTGTTCCGCCAGCGTCGTGGCGAAACGATGCCGTCCACTGCCATCCGCAACAAAATAAAGAAATCTCGTCGTCTCCGGGTGCAATGCAGCTTCGAGCGCGCTCTTCCCGGGATTGCCAATGGGCCCCGGTGGCAGTCCCGGAAAGCGATACGTGTTATAGGGAGAATTCACCGCCATATCATCATGATGCAGGCTTCCCTGATAAGTCCCCTTCAGCATTTCCGCATAAATCACGCTCGGATCCGCGTCCAGCGCCATCTTCTGCGCCAGCCGGTTGTAATAGACGCTGGCCACCCGCGCCCGTTCCTCCCCAGCCCCCGTTTCCTTTTCGACGATCGACGCCATCGTCACGATTGCATTTACGTCAAAACTCCCCTCGCTCCCCGCGCCGCCCGAGACCAGCCCGATCTGCTGCGCCTCCTGCCGGAATTCATGCACCATGGCCGTCGCCATCTCGTTCAGGCTTTGCGTTCTCGTGAACTGGTACGTGTTCGGAAACAGATAGCCTTCGAGCGACTTGGCCTGGGGCGCAAGATCGGCGATCAGATCGGTACGCGTCTCCGCAATATGCACAAAATCAGCCGCCGGCCCCAGCCCCGCATCCTCCATCGCCTTTGCGATATCGAACATCGTGTAGCCCTCGGGGATGGTCACCACATGGAAGTAAATGTCGCCGCGCGCAATTCGTCCATAAACCTGCCGAAGACTGGCCTCCCCTTCGAAGAGATACTCTCCTGCTTTAAGCGTCGGTCTCGGATGCGCCGCGTGCCAGAGCCGGAACCCCAGTTCATTCCGGATAATCCCTGCCTTCTTCAACTCCGCCGCAATCCGCCGCGTGGAATATCCCGGCCGCAGCATCACGAACGTCTGCCCCGCCGGCGTCACCGGAACATAAACCGTCCAGGCGGCAAAACCCGCCGCCACCAGAACAGCCATCAAAAACAACCTGAGCAGAACGCGCAAGAACTTAGTTTAGATGATCGTCGAGAATTGCGGAGGTCAGAAGGAAGAGGTCAGAGAGTAGAAGGAAGAGGTCAGAGGGTAGAGAATAGAGGTCAGATTGCAGAGGTGAAAGCCAGGAAGTAATGTCTTCTCGACCGGAGCGCGGGCGAAGCCAAGCGCACTGGAGAGACCTTGCGTCGTGCCTCTCGGCAGCAAGCTTGTGTAGCGCCGAGGCCAAAGGGCGTTACTTCTTCAATCTGACTTCTAACCTCTGACCTCCCTCTACTCCCCCAGCCAATCCGCATACGGTTTTAGCGACTCCACGTGGTCGCAGATAATCTTGATCGCCCCCGTCACAGGAATCGCCAGCAGCAATCCGACCGCTCCCCATAGCGCTCCCCAAAACAGCAACGCCAGCGTCACCGCCAGCGGATTAATCCTCAGCCGGCTCCCCAGAAGCTTCGGATAGAGCACGTTGAGCGCGATCAGATGCATCGCAATCACGACCATCATCACAATCAGCAGGTCCCCCGGCTCCAGCTGCCCGAAACCAACCAGGATCGGCGGGACCATCGCCAGCACAATCCCCAGATACGGAACCAGGCTCAAAAAGCCGCTTAGAAATCCAACGAAATAAAAGAACGGGACATGCAGCAGCCCAAAAACAGCGACACTGAATCCCGAAATCAGCAGCCCGATCAGAAAGTTGCCGACAATAAAGCTCTGCAGCATCTTGCCGATCAGTCCCAGAGTCACAAATGCCGTATGCCGGTGATGCAGCGGAAACAGCATGACGGTCGCTGACCGGGCATGGCTCTGCCACGTTAACAGGAAATAGGCAAGAAATGGCACAAACGAAGCAGCCAGGGCGATATCCGTGAAAGTGCCTGCTCCATGGGTCAGAAAGTCCGACCAGTTCGAGACCTCCCGTACCTGCACCACGTTCGAAGACTCGGACGCCGCCACCGCCTCGCCCGTCTTCTCGATCTTTTCCGCCTGCTGCCGCAAAGGCCGCACCACCGATTGAATCTTCTTCGAATACTTCGGCAGGTTGTCGGCAAAAATAATTGCCTGGTTATACGACGTGATCGTCACCCCGTACAGCACCAGCAGCAACGCCACCATGCTGATCAGCGCCGCCGCCGGCCGCGGGATATGCAGGAACTCCAGCGCCTGCACCAGCGGAGACAATGTGAAACTCAACAGAATCGAAAAAAACAGCACCGCCAGCACCGATTCGCCAAAATACGCGAACATCACGATCAGCCCAATGCCGAGCAGCGTCAGCGACCAGTGATCCTCACCGGAAGTTGGTGGCGTTCCCGCCGTTCCTGCCGTTCCCGTTGTTTCCGTCGTTTCCATGTATGCGTCGGTCAATCATTCTGCCTCAGCGAGCCCGGAATTGCACGAGAGAAACAATGAGGTCAGAAGTCAGAGGTCAGATTGCAGAGGTCAGATTGCACAGAAAAGTTGCCGGGAGCGCGGCACAGAGCGCTGAGCCGTTGTCATCTCGACCGAAGCGCAGGCGAAGCCAAGCGCAGTGGAGAGACCTTGCGTTGTTCCCTCAGCGCCAGGTCGTTCTGGAAGGCCAGGCCGAGACGTTTACTTTTGCAATCTGACCTCTGACCTCTAGCCTCTGCCATCCCTTGACTCCCGCCCCGTCCATGTCCATGATCGTCCTATGCCTTTTCCGCGCCGCATCCTCGCCCTCGATGTCGGCTCCCGGCGAATCGGCGTCGCTGTCTCCGACGGCTTAGGCATCACCGCCCAGGGTCTCGACACCATCCAGCGCCAGAACAAACGCAAAGATTGGGCGGCCCTGGACGCGGTCTTAAAGAAGTATGACGTGGCTGAAATCGTGGTCGGCCTGCCGCTGCGCCTGAGCGGAGCCGAGGGCACGCAATCGGAAAAAATGCGCCAGTTCGCCGATCAACTCAAAGCAAAGTCTGGCCTGCCCGTTCATCTCTGGGATGAGCGCTGGACCTCAACCGAAGCCAACCGCCTGTTGCGCGAAACCAATCTCTCCATCGAAAAGCGCGGCAAGGCCGTCGACCGCATGGCCGCCATCCTGATCCTTCAATCGTGGTTGGGCGCACATAGCCCTCAACCACAACATTCTTAGCGCCGCTGCCCAACCCCGTGCCGCGCTCAAGGCAATCGCCCTTGGCGGCGAATTCACGGTTCCTGTGGCGAACTTGCCGGTTGCACCACGGCTTGCGGCACATCGAGCTCAATGGGCTGATTGTAATCCGAGTACAAGTAGTGCCCGCCCTCGTTCGTCATCTCGTACGGCAGATGGTCGTCTACTCCGAGGCACACCGAACCTAGTCGGGAAGAGACCGCGGTCCTCAGGTCGAATTTCCATACTCGGCACGGAACCCCGTTCACCGTCTTCTTGTCGCCCTTTTCCGTAATGGCGTGGTGGATCATGGTCGAAATATCAGGGAGCAGGCCAGTCGGTGCCGTAAGGCCTCCGCAATACCATTTCGCCGAAGTCCGAGGACCCGCATACCCGGCTTGCCAGGATCCATCGCGGTCACGCGTGTACCTCTGCTCTCCAACCAGAAACTCCTCTTCCTTCATCTCATAAGCAGATTCCCCGCCGCTCCCAGAATTGCGTGACTGCTGGTGGATGACGACCCGGTTGCAATCCACCTCCAATGTTCTTTCCGAATGAAATGTGTCCCCTGCGCTGTCATACGCGCTGCGAAAGGTTTTGACCTGCTTGAGCGCTTCCAGCGTTTTCCCAAACTCGACGTCTCCGGCAGACGGGCCCACGGCCTGCCCCACTCCCCAAAAGATGGCGCCCGCCAGCAGCAAACACGCGCCGATCCAAAGCCAACGACGGCTGTCCATAGTAGCGCCCTCCCGCAAGCTCACCTCGCCCCTAGACTAGTAGACAGAATCGCCGCGTGAAAGGTTACTGACGTACCGTTTATGCGTTTTGGCTGATGGTTGATGCAGATGTTCGACCGAACTGACGAGGGTTTGGTATAGCTACAAAACAAACGTTCTCACGATGCCAATTCGCCGATTTCCGGGACACCACACTAGTGTAGTGCGTCAAACAGATCGACGTTGATTTATCGTCGGTTTCCCTGTGATCCTCTGTGCTCTCCGTGGTTAAAGCCCTTGACTTTTTCGTCGGACACCAAAACTTACGCCGAATCGAGGCGCAACATAACGATCACGATTTTCGACGCACTACACTAGATGGCCGAGACAAACCTAAGTACTACCGTCGAGACGCCGAGCGCGCCGAGAAATGCTCTATTGAGAGCAGCTCTTGATTGCCCCGCCGATTTTCTCGGCGCCCTCGGCGGTGAAAGGATTCGGCCGCGGGGGGATTCGGCGGTGAAAGGACTTATGTCGGCACCCAGACGCAAGCGCAAGCAACGCGTCCTGAGTCGCCAACAGACAAAGAAGAAACGATCGAAGCTTTTCTCGGCGCCCTCGGCGTCTCGGCGGTGAAAATGGGGTCCTTCTCTGCCTCTCTGCGGTAGTACTTGGGGTTGTTTTTGGGTCGGCGCAGAAAGTTCTCTACGATGCCAATTCGCTGATTTCCGGGAACCGCAAATTGCACTTCGTCAGCGCCTTGGTGAGCGCTTCTTCAATCGCCCGCTCGTCGCAATTGCGCGAAATCGCGATCTCGCTGACCAGCAGGTAGCGGGCCCGCTCGAGCATCTTCTTCTCGCGGAACGAAAGTGACTTGCCCTGTCCCAGTATCAGAAGACTCTTCAGCACCATCGCGACGTCCGAAAGCGACCCGGTTCGCATCCGTTCGGAGTTTTCCTTGAACCGGTCTTTCCAGTCGGCCGCGTTGATGCACTCGCCCGTGGAGAGGTAGTCGACAATCTTCTGCACTTCGCCATTTCTGACCACCGGCCGCATCCCAACGCTGCCCACATTGTGGAATGGAATCATCACCTTAAGGCTGCTCGCCGCTATCTTCAGCAGGTAGAACTTCTCCACCGAAGCACCGATGGTACGACTGCTGATTTGCTCGATAATACCGACACCATGGTTGGGATACACGACCTTGTCGCCGATGTGGAAAACCAGGTCGCTATTCATGGAGGGCCCTCAGCCCGGTAGGAAACAGCACAACTAGCTTACGCCGACCCCGCCAGGAAGGCAAATCGGCCCCCTGCCTGACTGCGGCAGCTCCGGGCGTTGCCAGAAAAATCCTCCTAACCATATGATTTTACTAATTCATGGTTGGATGCAGGGATGCAGGATGCACCCCGGGACAAAACCGCCGGTGGGGGCTGTCGCCGAAAACGTCGCCTCCACTCAAATTCCCAAAACAGGAAACACATTCCAATGGGTAGCGCAGGCCGTGCCCAATTCAAGCCATCTTTTGGCTTGCGTGGGAACGTAAGTTTGCCGCCGCCATCGCTCATAGAAATGATCTAAAGCTTTTCTCGGCGCCCTCGGCGTCTCGGCGGTGATAGTCGCCCCCGCTTTTGGGGTGGCACAGCAGAATAAGTATCCCACTGTTTCGAAAGGGTGCGGCTTCAGCCGCACCGCAACGGTTCCCCGGAATCGGCGGCTTTAGCCCCTGCGGTGAAGAAAGTCGCCGGCGTATTTCTGGGACACCACCCTAGATCCTCACCTCGACTGCGCCAGCTCTCCCTGAGCGTTATAATGACCAACGCACCTTTCGATATTTCATGACCGAGCACATTAAGAAAAAACTTCAGGAAGAGTTGAACACGCTTGAGCACGAGCTCGCCTACGACATTCCGCGAGAACTCAAGAAAGCCGCTGCCCTGGGCGATCTGAGCGAAAACGCCGAATACCACACGGCGAAGCAGCGCCAGGAGTACTTGAAGGCGAAAGTCCGCCAGCTCGGCCAGCGCCTCGCGGATCTCTCGCTCATCAACATGAACAACATTCCCAAGGACAAGGTCGGCCTTGGTTCGACTGTGAAGATTTACGACAACACGAAAGAAGCTGAAGTCGAGTACCACATCGTGACCACCGAAGAATCCGATGTGGCGGCCGGGAAAATTTCCACCAACTCCCCGATTGGCCGCGCCCTGCTCAACAAGAAGATTGGAGACACGGCCACCGTCGTAACTCCCAACGGCAACCGCGAGATGGAGATCCTGAAGCTCTCAACCATCCACGATCTCGCCGAACCCAAAGCTGAATCGAAATGAGTTTTTCCAAGGTGAATCACGCCCTATGAGTTGGACCAGCGGAGTCGGACGCGCCTGCGGTGTTCTCCTCGACGCCATCGTGCGCTTGCTTGCCCTGTCGCACATCAATCCCAACGCCCTCACCGTCATGGGACTCGTCGTGAACACCTATGCCGCATTCTTGTTTGGCTATGCCAATGGCAGCAACCAGCACCGCATGTTTCTCTATGCCGGTCTGGTCATCATCGGCAGCGGTTTCTTTGATCTGGTCGACGGCCGCGTCGCCCGCGCTTCAAATCAGGTAACGCGCTTTGGAGGATTTTTCGATTCCATCGTCGACCGCTATAGCGACGCGTCGCTCTTCCTCGGATTGCTGGTTTTCTATGGCCGCGGCAACCGCTTCTTCTACGTCGTCCTGGCTGCGCTGGCCATGATCAGCGCCATTATGGTCAGTTATGCCCGCGCCCGCGCCGAGTCGCTCATCGGCACCTGCCGCGTCGGCTTCATGGAACGCCCCGAACGCCTCGTCCTCCTGATCATCGGAGCGCTCTTCAACGTAATGGCTCCCGTGCTCTGGGTCATCGCGGTCCTCTCGACCATCACCGTCTTCCACCGCGTTCTCTATACCTGGCAGCGCACCCGCGAACTGGATGCTCCCACCGCAATCCGCGCCGCGTGACCGCAGACCCACTCTCATCCATTCCCCCTTTGGTATGCTTATCATCCGGTGAGGAGGCGTACCTCGTGACCTGGCCTCGCGCACATTGGATCGTCGGCCTTCTGGCTCTCATCGCTTTTCCGCTGACCGGACAATACATGCTGCACATCGCCGGCGTTTCGCATCTGGACAGCGTTACGCGCCTCGTCTTTCGCTCCCGCCACTTGCTCCTGCTCGCTTCGGCGGTCGCCAATCTTACCTTGTCCAACACTCAGCCTTTCCACCGCGCGCAAAAAGCGGCGTCGGCCCTGATCATGCTGTCACCCGCATTGCTGATCGCTGCCTTTTTTATCGACCCCGCCCGCGGACTGCACAGCAGCCAGATCTTTCGCTTTGCCATGTACTGCCTTTGGTTCGCAGGAATCTTGCTGGCTATCGTGAATCGCCCTCGCCGCGAACGAACTCCATCCTCTGAATGCTAGACTAGACGCCGAACTTTTCGTGGGGAGCGAAAACTTGCCAACTAATCCAATACTCGTTGTTCACGGCGGCGCCTGGGCCATTCCCGATGACATGGTCGACGCGCACCTCAACGGCGTCCGCAACGCCGCCGCCGCCGGATGGCGTGCCCTTGAACGCGGCGGCTCCGCGCTCGACGCCGTAGAAGAAGCAGTCGTCGTTCTCGAAGATGACGAGACCTTCGACGCCGGGCGCGGCAGCTTTCTCAATCGCGACGGCAAGGTCCAGCTCGACGCCTTCATCATGGACGGCGCCACTCTTCGCGGCGGCGGCGTGGGCTGCGTCGAGCGCCTGCGCAATCCCGTCCGCACCGCCCGCAAGATCCTCAGCGATAGCGAGCATGTCTACTTCGTGGCCGAAGGTGCCGAGCGTTTTGCCGCTGACCATGGCATCGAACTTTGCCGCAACGAAGATTTGATCATTCCCCGCGAGGTCGAGCGCCTGCGCGAATATCAGGCGCAGGGTGCCAGCCACGCCAGCCATCTGTTCGCGCCCGAAATTTCGCACGACACCGTCGGAGCCGTAGCCCTCGACCGCGAAGGAAATATCGCAGCCTCAACCTCCACCGGCGGCACGCTGAATAAAGATCCCGGCCGTCTCGGCGACTCCTCCCTGATCGGCTGCGGCTGCTACGCCGACAACGCCAGCGCCGCTGCCTCAACCACCGGCTGGGGCGAGCCAATCATGAAGTTGGTGTTGGCCAAATGGGCTACCGATCGCGTCGCTTCCGGCAATTTGCCCGAATGGATCGCGCAGGAAGCGATGACCTATCTGAAAGACCGCCTCAACGGCCACGGCGGCATCATCCTGCTCGATGCCCAGGGTCGCTTCGGAATCGCCCACAACACCCCGCGCATGGCCTGGGCCATCCACACGGTCAACAAGCTTGAGGCCGGAACCGAGCGCTCAACCTGAAGCACTTTCACTGTTGCCGTATCCGTTCTTGATATGTCTCCTCAACGACTGCCTAAAACTCCGCATGCAGCCGGAATGTCGGTACCACCACCGGACCGCGGTCGCGGTTATATCCTGGGTTATTGATGTGCTGCACCCCCGGAGCCGCGTAGAGTCCTCGCCAGACGTGCGCGGTGTAATAGCTTTCGAAAATATTCTCGCGGCCGTAATTCAAACCGCCGTCTCCCAGCAGAAAGCCAAGTCCTCCCAGACGAAGATAATTCTGGTGGTCTCTGGCAATCGCATTCGTGACGACGGCCACGCCTGCCCGGTCGTACCGGCGATGCCACAGCGCTCCGCCGACGCCCACTCCGGTTGCAAACGTCTGCTCAACCTCAGTGTATGCAAACGATTCCGTCTTGCCGTTGTTCCAGCCAAAGCGCGCGAACGCCGTCACGTTCGACGCGAGATTCTGTTCGATGTTCACGCCAAATCCATACTTGCGCGTAATGTGCCACGCGTGGTTCGTGATTTCGGGGACCTTCTCTGGCGTCGGCGCCGTCTGCGTCAGAAACTGCTCCACCGCTTCCCGGTAAATCCCCATGTTCGCGTAGTTGGTATAGGCCAGCAGTCGCACCAGGCCCGGCTTTTTCGGGATGACCCCGCGTCGCAATTCATATTCCCAATTCTCCGCGTGCACTTGCCATGGACGCCAGACCAGATCGATGCCGTTCGCAATCTTGGGCATGAGCGCTTCAGCGAATCGAAATCCCCAATTTCGGTCTTCGTAATCCGCGGTGAAACCGACCGTGTAGCCGCGCGTGTCGGCGGCGTAATCCCATGCGCCGTTATTGTCGGTCGTCCAGTTGAGGAACTGTAAATGCGTATCGCTGCCCACCGAGTTGACGTCGAAAAAGTCCGGCATGCTGAATTTTCCGAACCGGATTTCTAATCGCCGCCGCGGAAGTTCATCAAACAACGAGAATGCATTCCGTGCGTTTTCCACTTTATCTTTGCTGAGCGCAAACACATGGTGAATCATGCCCCGGCCCAAATAAGGCTCTTTGCTCAACAGCGGATTCCGCACGATGTCCAAATCCGTATTGCCAGCCAACCCGAAACCCTGGCTGAGTGCCGATCCGCCCGCTTCCTCGATGTCCACAATAAACTCCGTTGCGTTGTTCACCCGCGCGCCGGTATAGAGCGTCAGCACGCGCGACGTCGCTTTCGAATAGTTGGGACTCAGGCTGTTCGTCCCGCTATACAGAGCCCGAAATGGCGGATGCGTCTGCAAGATAAAATTCGCCTGCCCCGAGAGCCAGAACCGTGAGCTTTTGAAATGTGGGAACATTGCCGGCGTGCCTTCGTCAGCCGGGGCGGGATCGGGCGAATCGGCGGAATCGCCAGCCTGCGGCGCCGGAGGCGTTGAAGTTTGAGCCTGGACACTGGGAGATGCCGCCTCTTGCGTGGATATCAGTGCAGGAAGCGCGGCCGATTCCGCATTCGCCGGTGACTGCGCCCATGCAGTTGAGAACGCGACCAAGGCAAAGGCCAGTGCCAAAATAAAAGTCTGTACAAAGAAGGCCGGCGCAGCCTGCCTGGAGCGCGAAAGATCGCAAGTGCAAGAGGATTGCGCCCGCTGGCCGATTTTGACAATGAATCGCAATTTCAACTCCACGACTGCTGCCTGTCTTTGAATGAATACCCCTGCGACACGGCTATGCATCACGGCCAGGTCTGGCCGCCCCGCACGAGCCTGCACCTTAACGTAAGGTACAGCAAACCAAATTAACTGTAGTTAACGCTTGAGCTGAATGTTCGCCAGAACGTGAGTCCAGTTATCCTAGGCAAATTTCATTACAGGAACGTTACAACCACCGGCAAGACATGCACCGGTGCTCGGCTTCTTATATCATACCCTCCTAGGGTATATACCAGCTAAAAGTGCGATAGAAATTCAGAAAATTATAAAAGACAAATCGCGAGAATGCTCTGAAGTGGGATCTCTCTGGGAGAGGTCAGAAGCGCGAGGCCAGCCGCGCGCCCCCGCAACCCAGATGACCCAAGCGATTTTCTCGGCGCCCTCGGCGTCTCGGCGGTGAAAGGAT
>Ga0187890_10002345_pt1 | contig 13252 bp, 11 predicted proteins | sample June2016WEW_21_1_FD_133005 | JGI IMG/M metagenome (GOLD analysis project Ga0187890, IMG submission 133005) | Peatland microbial communities from SPRUCE experiment site at the Marcell Experimental Forest, Minnesota, USA - June2016WEW_21_10 | ecosystem: Environmental > Terrestrial > Soil >... | reverse complement strand
TCCTGGCGTTCTTGTTCTGTCAACGTCACACGGTAGCGTGGTTTCATGGCAAATCCCTCCCCCTGGAATTTGCCATGATTATACCTCATTATACGAAAAAAGCAATGTTACATGGTACTAGTCCCAACCGAGACAGTCTTGCCTGCGCCCATAAAAGCCGCGTAGTTGTTTGGACTGCTTAGACAATCACCGGAAAGACAGGTTATCACCCCGGTTGGTGAAACCGAGATTTGCCCGGATACGGGAGCGGGCGTTGCGCCATCTGCGGTTAATATTCCCGTAAATGTCCCACTCGGGCTGACCGTCTCGGTCATCGCGGCCATCCATGGCGTTGGTCCCGAAGACAAAAAGCTTGCTCCCCAGTTGCCGGCCAAATCAGCCGGCGAATACGAAGCGGCTTGTTTGGTGAAAATCGTGAGGTTGGAACCGCCATCGGTGGAGATGTGCGTACATACGAGGACGGCATTGCCCGAGTCCAGTTGGCACAAAGGGGTGTCCGACCAACCGCCTCCGGTCATCACAATCCCATCGGAGGCAATCGAGAAGGCGCCGATGGAACTGTCAGAATTGCCGTTGCTGTCTTCACCGGAACCTGTGAATGTTCCGTCCGGCTTGATGGTTATTGTGCCTCTTTCCCACCAGGGCGCCAGAGGGCCTGAAACAAAACTGTTATATTTCCATGTGCCGGCCAAATCGGCGAGTGTCGCTCCATTTGCGGTCAATGAAAATACGGGGAATAGAGAGACAACGCAGATGAAAATGAATAGTCCATACGGATGCTTTGGAAGATTTACTCTACGCATTTCAGTCCTCCTCCATAAGCTGCCGGGCAGCTAAGATTGGATGTCATATAATAACTATTTCTCCACTTTAAAGGCGGAATCCAGTCGAATAACCGCTGCCGGGCGGTTAACTAGGGCAGCTCTACGTATAATCCACGTCAACAGGCGCAAGAATTGGATCTCTGCCGTTGCTATAAGCGACAATGGGTTGTTTGTGCTTTAATTATTCGAGAAACGTTATTAATGTCAACAGGTATTTAGATCCAGAACATGGAGTGCAGCGTGAAAACGACGATTGATGCCGCCAGACAGTAGTAGCCAAAGACATGCCAGAAACCACGGTCAAGCCAGCGTGATAACCACCTTAGCGCCAGGATGCCGGATATAAAACTAAACACCATTGCCGCGAAACTGGGATAGAAAAGGGTAAGAATAGGGGAAGAGTGAGAAAGCGAAGCCGAATGCGCGTTAAGCAGGCGAAGCACCTCGCGGGCGATAACAGGTGGGGTCAGCACCACGGCAAGGGCAAAACTGAATTCTTCGACTCGCACTTTGCCTATGCCCAGGGTCAATCCCATTGAAATCGTGGCGCCGGATCGGGAAAAGCCACGGAAAGGAAGGCAAAGCCCCTGTATGGCTCCGATCCATGACGACTCTTTGAAGCTCAAACTTGATGTATCGCTTGACCGGTTCGCCTTGACGCCGGCATAAATAATGAACAAGCCCACGATAAACAGCGACACGGCGATAAGAGTCATGTTGCCAAAAAGGAGTTCAACCTCGGCATGAGCAACATTTCGAAAGACAACCTTCTCGATCAATGATTTCAGCAAAAGGCCTACTACGCCTGTAAATGCGGTAGCTACGGCAACCAGCTTTGCAAAGCTTATAAACGCCTCACGCGAACTAAAATAATTTACTCTCCACGCCCTCCAAAAATAAACAATCACCGCAAACATCGTACCCGTATGCAGCATTACCAGTAGAAGAGTCATTTCGGGGCTGACGGGGTCAAGGCCCATTAATTTTTCGGCCACGATAACATGCGCGGAACTTGAAACCGGCAAAAGCTCAGCAGCCCCTTGAACGATAGCAAGAATCAAAATCTTAACAAGTATCAATCTATGATCCCTCAATTGCTAAAATAAACACTCTCACGGTCCCAGCGAGATCCAAAACTGGATTCCGGCTCAAAAACGCCGCCGGAATGACGACGCGACTTGCGCACAGGAAGAGCGCTTTTTCAGTTCACTGTTCACCGGGTTTATCCGGCAGCCCCACCGTCGCAAAGCAGGGAAGCCCCGGCTGGAGGTCCCTCTACCAATATAAAGTTGCACGAAAGAGAGGACACCTTCATATAAACAAAAAAGGCCTCATGGGGCGTGGAGCTTAGGGGGTAGACACACCCGGCTTTGTGTCTGCAATTTATTATCTCGTATTATAGACTTATAAACAACCCCGTGCGGTAATCTGGTCATTCAATTTACCGCCTTTAGGCGGAAGGTCCGCCGCGTAGCGCGGAAGGCATCCCCGGAAGGGTCTATCGTGGGCGTTGGGCGGTCGCGGGATGCATTGCGTGGCTATGTTTAACAAAGCCCGGGCAAGAACGCCCGGGCTTTGCCGTATGTCGAGTTGCCGCACTGTTCGGATGGGATATCCGAATATTCTGAATGGTCCGGACCGGCCGCGAAAGCGAAACCTTTAAGCGGCATTATCGCCCGGCGCCTGTGAGTAATGACTAGCTTCCTGCCTGGATGACGGCGAAATCACCGTTGTAATTGAGGATCGCCCAGGCGGTCTTGCTTGTGGCGTCAAAACCGTAAGTGCCAAGCGGGTAGGACGTGTCACAGGGGCCGGCAATGAAATTGCCGGCGCCGCCGATGTTTTCGTTTACCGCGTTCACCCAGTTGCCGCCCGCATTCGTGGTACTCAATGTAAACGAAACCCCACTCCTGCCATTTGCCGAGCTCTGGTACGACATGATTAGAGCGAACGTATCCGCCGGAGGGCCGCCCAGAACGGGGCCCGTATCCATTACACCCAACAGATACAATACGTTGCTGACGGCGCCGACACCAGACGGCTTATTTGCCCAGTAGGCATCCACGGCCTTGGTGAAATATCGGTCGGTCGCGTCCATGGCAATGCTGCTCTTAGCGAGATGGGCAGTCGTCCCGCCGAATTTGATCGTCGTCGTCGTAATGCCGGATAAATCATTTACGAGGTATTCCGCTCCGCTCAGGCTGTAACCCCAGGTTTCCTTCTTGATGAAATTGAAAGTGGGGGTGATTAGCGATCCTGCACCAGATGGGCCGCTCGGATAGTTCGAGTTCGAACCCCATTGGCCATTGTCGTCGGAATAGAAATCGACGGTCACGAGCGGGCCGTCCACGGTAAAAATGTAAAAGCCGACTGTGGCCAATTCCTGTGAAATGGAGGTCTCACGGTACTTCTGGCCGAACCAGTTGGGGTCGATCAAGGCTGTTGGCGTGTAGAATTTACAGCTACAGGAAGCACAAATAAGCTCCTCGAGTTGGGACTTGCCATCAGGGCTGGCGATAATGGAGCGCTGATGCATATGGTCGTGACCGGCGATGCAATATCTGACGCCATTTTTCATCAGGCTTTGGTAGTAAGCGTTCTGCCAGGCCGGGTTAGCATTCGTGTAGCCGTTGAAGATCGTATCCTGGTGGCTCTCGGCCATGATCGGCTGGTGCGTGAAGACGAAAGCGTGTTCCGTGCCGCGAGTCGCTCTATTGAGTCGCTGATTGATCCATGCCTGCTGCTGGGTGACGGTGTAACCGTAGGGGTAACCATCCGCGTTAACGATGCCGGTAGGGTTCGCGGCGCTTGCGGGGTTGCTTTGCTGCGTCGCCCACGTGTCGAGCATGAGGAAACGCACGTTGTTGCCCGAGGGGCCAAAATCGAAGGAATAGCTTATGCCGTCCAAGTCAGTACTGACTTTGGTCGGGCTGTTGAAGTTGATGGCATCCCATGTGGTCCCCTGGCCGCGGGTCTGCGGGAAGTTTGCCTGGATATCGGGAATAGCGTATGAGTTTAAAGGGCCATACTCGCCGCCGTAGGTCTCATGGTTGCCGCGGATTGGGAAAAAGCCGATATTGTTGGGATACAGATTGGTCTGGGCGGCAAGGGCGCGGGTTACAATGCCGGCCGTCGTGCCGCAATCCGTCAGGTCGCCTACCTGGATCACAAACTTAACGCCAAGATCTACGAACTGCGCATCGACCTGGTCGATTATCGAAACAGACACGCTGTTTGGGTTTAGCCCGCTGGGGTCTTCGGCGCTGGTCTCGGTCGAGGAGTTGCCGGGGTGCAAGGTCCACTGAGTGTCCCCCATGACGCCGAATTTCCATGCAGTTGCCGAGCCGGCAAAAATATTGCCGATTCTAAAAAGCGGCGTTCGTGTCAATCCACCAAGGGCTAAGCCGGCTACGCCGGTTGAACCGTATTTTAAAAAATCTCTTCTTTTCATGATCTACCCTCCTCTTGGATTTCTGCTGAATTTTTCACGTTTCAGATAAGAGATTAGTGGGTGATGTAAACTTTGGATTGCGGCCACATTGCCACAGACCGGGTAATTGTTCATGGCGATGGTGTTAAAATTTTATTACGATTGAATGTCGCACCCCCGGCAGCAGGCGGGAAAAGCATTCTTGAGATTCCTCACTTTTCGGAGATGTAATTTTTGCCGGGTAATATTGGCAAGCTAATTTTACCCGGATATATTTCGTCCACTCACAGTCCAGCAGGAGGATATCGAGAGATGGACGGACAAGATCCAAATGGAAGATGTCCTGGAGAGGTTGGACAAACCAACAACGAGGGTCGAGTCAGCCACCGAACCGTCAAATACAGACCAAAGCTCACAGCGCGGGCCGGGTCGCCCCAAGCTGGGCGTTGTTTCACGGGAAGTCACATTGCTGCCGCGGCATTGGGACTGGCTTAATAGTCAACCAGGAGGCGCCTCTGTTGCTCTTCGCAAACTCGTTGAAGAAGCGAGGCGTATTAACAGCAACCGGGATCATGTTCGAAAGCTTGCAGAGGCTGTATTCCAGAATCGAGTGTACGGGAGTGCCTGATGCAACCCCGGTTCGGTTCGCTTCGAAGTGGGCGGCGTACCTGCCGGGCTAAGAAACACGAGAAGAGTTACACGACTCAAGGAATTGCCGGTCTGGCGCCTGTAATCTCAGCGAAAAACCGCCCGATTTCGGAGGTAAACTCTTCCAAAGCTTCGCTGCTGGTATAGAACATGTGTCCGCCTTGGAAAAACCGGACCTTGATGTTTGCCGACCTCTCAGAGGATATCCCAAGGTGACTCATAACATAGGTCGTGGCGAAATAGGGGATGACCAGATCGAAATAGCCGGCCGCCGCAAGAATTTTCAGCCGTCCGTTCCTGTTGATGGCTTGCCGGATCGGTTGCGCCGCGTCACCTTCTGAAAAGGCCGTCCCCCAGTTCCACTCAGAGTTAGCCGCCTGCGAAAAAAATACATACGGTATGCCGGCGCTGAATTGGAGGACATCGTGCATATACCCGTTCAGTGCCGCCGTGTACGGTCCTGCGGTCATGGCAATCGCCGGGTCGGTCAAAAAATCGCCGCCCCCGGCCGGCTGGGTTGTCCTTCCGTCCATCGAACCCAGCGAGAGCCCTTCCAAGCGCAGGAGTTCGGCCATAAATTCGGACCTGGATATCCGGATATCTCGATTTCTGATGAGTGGTTCGGGAAGTCCGGCAAGGTTTGCCAGTCTGGCTGCAATCCTGCCTGTATCAGGGCTGGAGAGATTGCGGCCCTTGGCAAGGGCCGGCAGATATTCCTCGATGGTCCACCTTTCGGCTTCGGCCAGAACTTTGGTAAGGCCGGCCCGGAACTCAGGACCGGTTTTCTTATGGTACCAGGCAGTTGCGGCATAGGATGGGGCGAAGAGCATGTACGGCAGGTCGTTCAAGGGGTCCTGGTGAACGATGCTCAGATCGAGTGCGGGCGAGATCAGGATCAGACCGTCGATTTCGATTCCAAAATTTCCATATAAATATGGGAGAAGTCCGGCCGCCCTCATCGCCCCATAGCTTTCTCCCGCGAGGCATTTGAGGCTGCCCCACCGGTTGAACCTGTCGATATAGAGTTGAATGAAATTGCCGACCGAACGGACGTCATCAGGTGTACTGAAAAACTGCTTCGCGTTCTCGGCCGGAATTGACCTGCTGAAACCGGTCCCTACGGGATCGATAAATACGAGGTCGGTCCAGGGGAGCCAGCAGTAAGGATTCGGAGCCGGAGCACAGGGTGGACCGGAGGGGACCTTTTCCCCGGTTATGACCCGAACGGGCCCGGCTAACCCCATGTGAAGCCACACCGATGAAGCCCCCGGCCCTCCGTTGAACGCGAATGTAACCGGTCTTGCCCCGGTTTGGCCTTCCACCGTGTAGGCAGTAAAGAAGATATCTGCTTGCGGCTTTCCTGATTCATTCACCAGCCTCAAATAACCCGCGGTGGCGCTATAACTCAAAAGGCCGCCCCCGGTCGGCCTCAGGGTGTGATGAGTTACCGATAGCTTTTGTGCCGCCTGAGAGTCGGGTCCGGTATCGAGGGATGCCGGCTTTGAATCGGCTTTGGGAATTTCCGGCGCTGGATCGAGGCCCCATGCAGGAACAAGTCCGACATACAACAGAGTGACAAGGAGCATAGCCAGGGGGGATAGTTTTTCCCGATTCAATTTTCATCTCCTCTTTGAGTATTTTAGCAGGGATGAGGCATTCGGTTCCGAGGAGAGTCCTGTAATACGAAGCCGTGCCGATGTCAACAAAGTACAACTGGTTTACACCCAATGCCGCTGCCATTTCGATCTGTTTCTAAATACACTTGAATTATTCTTACAGGCTTCTTATTTTTACTCGCAAGTGATTATCCCTTGTTGTCGTGCTCAGGAGGATTCAATAATGGGCAATGAAGAGATACTTTTCGTCAGAAATATGCTTATCGAGAGGCGCAGCAGCATACTGGAAAGAGTTCGACGGCTTGCGGCCGCATGGCAGGAACTCGAAGAGCCCGCCATAGAATTGGAAGAAGAGGCTCAGAAGGCGAGTATCGTCGAGCCTTACGACAAACTCGACGAGAATGGGAAGATCGAAATCGAGCAGATCGATGTGGCGCTTTTCAAGATGTCGCTGGGCGATTATGGGGTTTGCGAGTCGTGTGGGGACGACATAGCGCCGAAAAGGCTACAGGTGATACCTTGGGCGCGACTTTGCGTGGAGTGCGCCCGCGACTACGAAAAACAGCATGGGAGCCTGCCTCAGACGTCTGAGGCGGTCGTTTCCGGAAAAGTCCCCGATGAATACCAGGGTTTGCCCAATGAACAGATAGTCCATCTGATCTATGAACGCCTGCAAACCGACGAGAGAATCGACACGGAAGAACTCAGGATTTCGTTGAGGAAGGGGGTTGTTTTTCTGGATGGCACACTTGAAAGTGAGGCCGAACACGATGTCGTTGTCCAGATACTTGCCGAGTCGATGGGCTTTTCATCTATTGTCGATCGAATTGAGATCAATGAACTGGGCTTTGAGCGGGATGAGATCTCGGGAGGCGTTCCGGGATTGGATAGACTGGACAGCCGGCTATTTTATGATCGAGACCTACACGAAGAGGCTTTTGAAACAAAAGGGCATTCCCTTTTTAATATATCTTAACTTGAAACAGAACAGCGGATCAAAATATTCGAGGGTTGCGGGGGATCGCAACCCTCGAACTTTTGGTGGCCGAAGGGGGCCGCAAGCAGGAAGTGGGGAAAACGGAAAAGACCCGGAAACGATTTTGAATAAACAACCCTGCATGAACTCGATACTGAGCGTGAGAAGGCAAATGAGGTCGAGGTAGCTGTCGAACCTGAACTTCGGAACAGGGAAGCGCTATTCCGCATGGGATCTCGCGTCGCAACGGGAAGAAGAGCCCGATCGTCGAAGAATCGAGAAGAAGCGCATCAGGAAGCGAAACAGAACGTGATTATCAAAGAGCATCCTCCAGCGTGACCGCGTGGCACGCTGAACACCAGGGTCGGCGCCCGGCATTCTGAAAGGATGGTGCTTTCCCCGCCCGCATATCAGGGCAATTTCCGTTCCAGGATAGATAGCCGCGGTTTTTTCCTGATAAAATCACATTTGACAGTTGCATGTAAGCTGAAAGTTTCACCGGCCTTCCCAATAAACAAATCCCAGGAACTCCCCGACATGGTTTACTGCATGCTACTTTGTTTCGGAAACCGGAAGTTTCTAATCCGGTGTTCCAGGGATGGACGCCATTTTAGGAGGTGCGGCCCTAGTTTGTGGGGCGCCGGGTTCGTCATTTAGAGGGATACGAGGGATTTTGGCAATCAATTCGAGGAAAGCGGATATATGGACTATTGCGCGAAGCCATGCAAAGGAGTAGTATTTAGGCCTGGAGGCCGTGCAGCCCCGGGTGTTCAACTGAGATGGAGCGACATGGAAGCAACGAAGAGAAAAACAACCGGAGCATTTTACACGCCGGAGGACGTTGTTGCCTCGCTTGTTAAGTGGGTTGTTCGTACATCCGATGATCGCATGTTGGACCCAGCTTGCGGAGATGGAAGGTTCTTAGCGCATCATCGGAACTGCGTTGGCGTGGAGCAGGACAACAAGGCGATAAGAACAGCAATCTCCCGCGCCCCTTGGGCCGTGATTCACACGGGAAATTTCTTTACCTGGGCCCAGAATACAGGTGAACGGTATGAATGCGCTGCCGGTAACCCACCTTTCATACGTTATCAACATTTTAATGGGAATACTCGGAAGCATGCTCTGGGATATTGCAGACAACTAGGTGCTCACTTTTCTGCACTCACGTCCTCCTGGGCGCCTTTCCTGGTAGCCGCGGCCTCTCTACTTAAGCATGGCGGGCGAATGGCGTTCGTCGTACCCGCCGAGATAGGCCATGCGCCCTACGCCGTTCCACTGCTAAAGTACCTCATTGAGAATTTCGCTATTGTCCATTTAATAGCTGTTCAGCAAAAAATCTTTTCATATCTGTCTGAAGACTGTTGGCTACTTTATTTGGATGGTTTCGGGGCGCAGACTCAGTCCATCCGCTTTTCAAAGCGGGTTTGTTTTGTTGAGAGCTCAACTCCGCCTGAAGATTACGAGTTGATAAATGTTGGGGATTGGCGGCTTTTCAATTTTCGTTTGAGACCTTTTCTCCTTCCTGAAGGAGTACGAAGCCTATACCGAGATTTGGCGGATAGCCCTTCGAATCTTCTGTTGGGCTGCGTAGCTGAAATCGGCATTGGATACGTGACAGGTGCTAATGATTTTTTTCATCTTCGCCCCTCTCAGGCAAAAAAGGCAGGCATCCCCGACAAATTTCTCTATCCTGCGATCAGAAACGGAAGAATGCTGTCCGGAGATGCAATAACCCATTCCACTGTTTGCACATGGTTAGAACATGACTATCCAGTGTTGTTATTGAAAATAGAGAAAGAACACGCTTTGCCCGAGACAGTCAGAACGTATCTGGATGGGCCTGTAGGCAGAGTTGCCCGGGAAAGCTACAAATGCAGAGTCCGCAATCCCTGGTATGTCGTGCCGGATGTTAAGGTTCCTGATGCATTTTTGTCCTATATGAACTCTCAAGAGCCTAGACTGTTGGCTAACTTGGCTAGATGCGCCTGCACGAACTCAGTGCATGCTGTCAGGCTTAAGAAGGATGTAACTTTTGCTGCTCTTCAGGAGAAATGGAACGATCCTTTAACCAGGTTGAGCTGTGAGATTGAGGGTCACCCCCTTGGGGGAGGATTGCTTAAAGTTGAGCCTGGAGAAGCAAAGAGAATAGTGATAAGCGGCAACACACCCATTCAACCCCACGAAAACATCCAGCTCGAAGAAGGAATAGGATTTATGAGACAGTGGAGACATCATGCCTAAGACGCCGGAAGGCTGCGAATGGACAAGTCTCAAGGAGGCCCTCCTGGGATTTGTCCGCGGTGAGTTTCCTACCACCAGCCAACGTCACATCAGGCCTCTTCACTGGTACATGGCTTGCCGTCTATGTCTTGAAGGTGGATTCGATCCCGACGAGATAACTCCTCGCCCGCCCTTCCGCGTAAACACCTCCGGTTCCGGTGCTCGAGCCCGCCGTTTCATTGAGTATGATCCCAGCTCGGGCCGTGGTGGTGAGCTGACTATACTCGGAGGGCTTAAAACGAAAAAAGTGGACGTTGTTGTTACAAAGCCCAACATCGGTCCGGTAATCGCGATTTCGATCAAAGGGACTCTCAATGCTCTGAGGAACCTTACAAATAGGCTTGAGGAAGCCGGCGGAGACTGCACCAACCTTCACATTACCTATCCGACCCTTGTTTATGCGTATTGGGGAATCATTCGGGGGAACAGGGCCGGCCGTCTTCCACCCGATGCACCTGCTTTTTTGGGTGTCCCGGGTGATTGGGCTCGATCAAATGATGTGGTGATCCTCGAAAATGGGCAAGCTCAGCAGTCTGTGGTACGCTACCATTTGGCCCTCTCAAATTTTACGGGACGAAACTCTATTCGGAATGATGTTTCGAAATATGAGGCGTCTCTCTTGCAATCGTCAACGTGGATGGTGACTCATCCGGTTCGATCCACCAAGGATACCCAACCCCCGACAGCCCATTGCACTTTAGTAAACTGATGCCGAGTATCTATCGCAATTATGATCTAAGATTTGTCTATCAGGCCCCAGATATCAAGAGTTTGACAGAAAGAAAAGGGTGGGATGAATATTCACCGGTGCTAAAAGATTGGAGAGCAGAGGAATACGAACTCCGGATTGCAACGGAAAGCCATGACCCGGAGGAAGAGGGAGAGAGCTGAATCTAAGGATTGTTGCAGGTGGCCTTTCAGGCAACTGACTTTTGCACTGGAAGCAGCCACAAAAGATTTAGAACTGGTCCATTCTCAGTTGCCGGCCGCACGTGTTATATGGCACGCCCATATGTTCGTATGCGAGGCGGGTGGCCAGGCGGCCGCGGGGTGTTTTGTTTATGAAGCCTTCCTGGATGAGAAAGGGCTCATAGACGTCCTCCAAAGTATCTTTTTCCTCTGAAACCGATGCAGCCAGGGTTTCGATCCCGACCGGCCCTCCATCGTATTTTTCAATGATGGTGCTAAGGATTTTGCGGTCCATGCCGTCAAACCCCTTGTGGTCCACATCGAGCATCTTCAAGGCGGCATCGGCGACCTGGAGCGAGATTTTCCCATTGGCGCGCACCTCTGCGTAGTCGCGGACCCGGCGCAGAAGCCGGTTGGCCACCCTTGGGGTCCCGCGCGAGCGCCGGGCGATTTCGAACGCGCCTTCCTGGTCGACTATGATCCCAAGTATTCTTGCCGAACGAAGAATAATGCTTTTAAGCTCAACAGGGTTGTAAAATTCCAGCCTGAGTGAAACGCCGAACCGGTCGCGCAGGGGTGGAGACAGCAGTCCCGCACGGGTGGTGGCGCCGATAAGGGTGAATGGCGGGAGGTCCAGTTTTATGGTCCGCGCCGAAGGTCCCTGGCCTATGATGAGGTCAAGCTTAAAATCCTCCATTGCCGGGTAGAGGATTTCCTCGACAACGTAATTCAGCCGGTGGATTTCGTCGATGAAAAGAACGTCGCCCGGTTCGAGGTTAGTCAGAATGGCGGCCAGGTCTCCGGGTCTTTCGATTACCGGTCCGGAGGTGCTTCGCAGGTTGACCCTTAATTCGTTGCTGATAACGGCGGCGAGCGATGTTTTACCCAAGCCGGGGAAGCCATGGAAAAGCACATGATCCAGAGGCTCCGAACGCCCTCTGGCTGCGGCTATGAAGACCTCGAGGTTTTCCTTGACCTTCTCCTGGCCTATGTATTCAGCAAGGGTGCGGGGCCGTAAGCTGCCCTCGATCGGGAGGTCCTCTTCTTTTTTCTGTGGTGTGATTACCCTGTCCGTCATTTACCTGCGGTCCTACGCCAGCGCTTTGAGCGCCCCCTTGAGAATGTCTTCCAGCGAAGGATTTTCGCCCATCGCTTCCCGCACGCGTTTTAGCGCCTTTTCTGCCTCGGCTGGACGATAGCCCAGATTTAGCAGGGCCGAAAAGGCGTCCGCAAAGGCATTTCCGGCTTCGATGAAGGGCTGGGCCGGTCCCGTTTTTTCCTTCGTCTTGCCTTGAACTTTGTCCCGCAACTCAAGCATGACCCGGTCGGCAATCTTTTTGCCAACACCGGGAATGTTTTTCAGCCGCAGATAATCCTGCAGTATAACCACCTGTCTCAACTCATCGGGGCTGATGCCCGAAAGTATCCCTACAGCCAGCTTTGGCCCCACGCCGTTTACGCCGGTCAGCAGCAGGAACATCTCCTTTTCGGCAAGTGTGCGAAAGCCATAGAGCTGAATGACGTCCTCGCGCACGTAGGTATGGATGTTTAGTCCCACGGGCTGTCCAAGTTCCGGCAGGTCGTAGAAAGTGCTCAATGGGACCTGGACATGATACCCGACACCATGGACATCGACAATAACGTATTGAGGGTTCTTCGCCCGCAGCGTTCCTTCAAGAAAACCTATCATGACCTGTCTGGAATCTTCCATCTAAGGTTCGAGGAATGAGTGCTGATATGGCAGACCGCCACCGCAAGGGCATCGGCGGCATTGGGTTCGATCCCGCCCTCAATGTTTAACAGTCGCTGGACCATACCGGCAACCTGCTCTTTGGCCGCCCTGCCGTATCCGGCTACGGACTGTTTTATCCTCAATGCGCTATACTCGTGAATAGAAAGTCCCGAGCTCACTCCGGCCAGGATTACAGCCCCGCGGGCCTGCCCGAGGCTCAAGGCGCTTTTTACGTTTTTTGCGAAAAAGACCTCTTCGACCGCCATGAATTGCGGACCGTATTCCAGAATCGAAGCCCTGATTTGCTCGAAAATTATTTTGAGGCGCTCGGACAGCGGGCGGGCAGCCGGCAGCTTTACGGTCCCGTGGTGGATATACTTCAGCCGGAAGCCATCTCCCTCCACGATGCCGTATCCGGTATAGCGGGACCCTGGATCTACCCCAATTGTTCGGATCATTTCCTATTCCAGCGACTCCATGATCTGGTCCGGAATATCGAAGTTTGCGTAAACATGCTGAACGTCGTCGGCATCCTCAAGGGCATCCATGAGCCTCAGGAGTTGCTGAGCGGTTTTGGGATCTTCAATTCGAACCGTGGTTTGCGGGGACATGGTGATTTCAGCCAGTTCGCAATTAAGGCCCTTCTCGTCGAAAGCCGCTTTTACGTTTAGGAAATCCTCGAGCGAGGTAATGATTTCGAACTGGTCCTCCTCGTCTTTCACATCTTCAGCACCGGCTTCCAGCGCCAGTTCTATGAGTTCTTCCTCGGGAATGGCTTTCTTGTCGAAAACGATGCTCCCCTTTTTATCGAACATCCAGGCGACACAGCCTGCC
>Ga0187890_10002343_pt1 | contig 13256 bp, 12 predicted proteins | sample June2016WEW_21_1_FD_133005 | JGI IMG/M metagenome (GOLD analysis project Ga0187890, IMG submission 133005) | Peatland microbial communities from SPRUCE experiment site at the Marcell Experimental Forest, Minnesota, USA - June2016WEW_21_10 | ecosystem: Environmental > Terrestrial > Soil >... | reverse complement strand
TGCAGAACATCCTGACCGGCTACCAGTGCGGCACCGTCTACAAGCCCATCTACCTGGAGGCCCAGGCGGCCGCCGCGCTGGCCATGTACATCAGGGCCGGGGTCGTGCCGCCGACCAGTCTGGTGAACGGCACCACCGAGGACACGCAGGCCAAGGTGGCCGTCAAGTCCGTGCTGCTGGCTCCGAAATGGGTGACCACGTCCAACATGAACTCGACCGTGATCGCGGACAAGTTCGTGCCGGCCTCCCAGCTGTGCGCGGGCAAGTACGCCCAGCCGTGCTCGGCCGCTGGCATCTCGGGTTGATTTTGCGGTCGGATAGCCGACCGGGACACGAACAGTGACAGGTAGCTCGGCAGACGGAGCCCGGCCCGCCACCGCGGGCCGGGCTTCGTCCGGCATCAGTGAAGGAAGTCACATGGACGGGCCGCTACTGCAGTTGCGCGGCATCGGGAAGAACTTCGGCCCGGTGCAGGCGCTCAGCGGGATCGACCTCGATATCCCGGCCGGGCAGGTCACTGCCCTGGTCGGCGACAACGGGGCCGGAAAGTCAACTCTGATCAAGACCATCTCAGGGATCTGGGAACCCTCCCACGGGCAGATCATCTGGCAGGGCCAGCCCGTGAACTTCAAAACCCCCAAAGACGCCACCAACGCCGGGATCGCCACCGTTTACCAGGACCTCGCGCTCTGTGACAATCTGGACATCGTGCAGAACATGCTGCTCGGTCACGAGGTGCGGCGCCATCTGCTGCTGGACGAGGTCTCGATGGAGACCACAGCCAAGCAGACGCTGAGCGATCTGCGGGTCACCACGGTCCGCAACATCCGCCAGACGGTCGGCTCGCTGTCCGGCGGGCAGCGCCAGGCCGTGGCGGTAGCCAAGGCCGTGATGCTGGACGCGAAGCTCGTCGTCATGGACGAGCCGACCGCCGCCCTCGGGGTATCGCAGACCGCGCTGGTGCTGGACCTCATCGGCCGCCTGGCCCGGCGGGGCATCGCGGTCCTCGTGGTCTCCCATAACCTCATCGACGTGTTCCAGGTCGCGGACCGGCTGGCGGTGCTGTACCTGGGGGGACTGGTCTCGACCGGGCCTGCCTCGGACTACGACACCGCCTCCGCGGTGGACCTGATGACCACCGGCGCCTCGAAACGTACCGGCCGTGTGGACGACGGGGCCCGGATCCCTGACAGCGGCCGGGAGGGCTGACCCTTGACTTCCACGAATCCAGCACCCGAAAAGGGTGCGGTCAGCGCCGAGAACGCGGCAGCTAGCGCGGAAGACCTCGCGGTCCGCACCGGTGCCTCGCCGGAACTGATGGCCAACTCGATTGGCGAGTACGTGCGGATCTGGCTGAAGCAGATCCGCAGCGGGGAGAGCGGCGCGCTGCCGGTCATCATCGGCCTGGTCGTGATCGTGATCTTCTTCCAGGTCAAGAGCTCGGTGTTCCTGTCCGCGGGCAACCTGGTCAACCTGATGACCCAGGCCGCGTTCATCATCACGCTCGGCATGGCCGAGGTCTTCGTGCTGCTGCTCGGCGAGATCGACCTGGCGGCCGGCTTCACCGCGGCCTGCGGCGCGGTCATCGCCCTGTATCTGGTGGCCAAGAACTATCCCTGGTGGGTCGCCATCCTGGCCTGCCTGGCGGCCACCGCGGCCTACGGGGCGCTCCAGGGGTTCATCATCACGCGGCTGCGATTGCCCTCGTTCGTGGTTACGCTGGCTGGTTACCTGTTCCTGTCCGGCGCCCTGATTTTCCTGATCGACTCCACCGGGAGCATCGGCAACGGCGGCGTCATCCGGCTGAACAGCAACATCCTCAACGACATCGAGGCCGGAGCGCTCGGCGCGGCCGCCAGCTGGATCGTGATGATCGCGCTGGTGTTGCTGGCCGGCGTCATGATGTACCTGCGGGACCACCGCCGGCGTTCCAACGGCCTGGTCGCCCCGCCGCTGTCCGTCACCCTGCTGAAGGTCGCCGCGATCGCGGTGGCCGGTGTGGTGGTGGTGCTGGTGGGCAACAGCAACCGGGGCACACTGTTCCTGGCCGTGCGCGGACTGCCCTGGGTCGTGCTGGTAGTGCTGGGCATCCTGGTCGTCTACACGACGCTTCTCGGACGGACCCGGTTTGGCCGTTATATCTACGCGATCGGCGGCAATGCCGAGGCGGCCCGCCGGGCGGGCGTCAACACCAACCGGATCAAGGTGGCGGCGTTCGCGCTGTGCGGCATGACCGCCGGCATCACCGGCATCATCTATTCGTCCTATCTGGGGTCGATCTCCAGCGGCGTCAACGGCGGCGCGAACGTCCTGAACGCTGTAGCGGCGGCGGTCATCGGCGGGACCAGCCTGTTCGGCGGCCGGGGCAAGATGCTGGACGCGGTGCTGGGAGGTCTCGTCGTCGGCGTGATCGCCAACGGGCTGCAACTGCTGGGCCTGACCGCTCCCGCCCAGCTGATGTGGACGGCACTCGTGCTCGTCGCGGCGGTCACGGTGGACGCGCTGACCCGCCGGGGCCGCAGCACCGTCTGACCCGCGGAGGCCACGCGGCCACGACCGGGTGTTCCGCGGCAGCAACGCCGCGGGGCACCCGGTCAGTGCTTGGTGAGCACAGGCTCCCCGGCCCGCTCGGCCGCCTGGGCGATGTTGCGGACCATACCGCCGAAGACGATGCCGTGGAACGGGGAGATAGACCGCCAGTACGCGATGCCGGCCGCGCCGCGGGGCTGGAAGATGGCCCGCTGGTGGTAGATGGTCCGGCCCTGGTCGTCCTGACTGACCGAGAGTTCGAGCCAGGCGAGGCCGGGAAGCTTCATCTCCGCGCGCAGCCGGAGCAGGGACCCGGGCGTGATGGCCTCGACCCGCCAGAAGTCCAGGGCGTCCCCGACCAGCAGGTGCTCCGGGTCGCGGCGGCCGCGGCGCAGCCCGACCCCGCCGGCCAGCCGGTCCATCAGCCCTCGCACCGCCCAGGCGAGCGGAAAGGAGTACCACCCCGTCTCGCCGCCGATGCCCTCGATGACCCGCCACAGCGCCCCGGGCGAGGCCGGCACCACGCTGCTCCGGTCGTCCACGAACAGGGAGCCGCCTGCCCAGGCCGGGTCGCTGGGCAGCGGGTCGCTCGGTGCGCCAGGGGTGCCCGCCGAGGACCAGCGGGTGGACACGTCGCCTTCGCGGGTGTGCCGCAGCGCCAGGGCGATGGCCCGGCCGATGGGCAACAGGCCGTCCGGCGGGTCAGGGACGTACTCCGCGATGTCGTGCTCGGCGCACACCACCTCGTTGCGCAGCGATTCCACCAGGGGCTTGGCCAGCCCGGACGGCACCGGAGTGACCAGGCCGACCCACAGTGACGATAGCCGCGGGGTGAGCAGCGGCACCGGGAACAGCACCCGCGGCCGCAGCCCGGCCGCCTCGGTGTACCGCCGCATCATCTCCGCATAGGTGAGGATGTCCGGGCCGCCGATGTCGAACCGGCGGTTCACGCCGGCCGGCAGCGCCGCGCAGCCGACCAGGTAGCGGAGCACATCGCTGACCGCGATGGGCTGGATGCGCGTCTCTACCCACTTCGGGGTGACCATGACCGGCAGCCGCTCGGTGAGGTACCGGAGCATCTCGAACGACGCCGACCCGCTGCCGATGATCACGGCGGCCTGCAGCGCGGCGGTCGGCACCCCGCTGCGCAGCAGGATGTCACCCACCTCGCCCCGGGAGCGCAGGTGCGGGGACAGGTCCCCGGCCGGGCCGGATACGATCCCGCCCAGGTAGACGATGCGCCGCACGCCCGCGGCCGAGGCCGCCTTGGCGAACAGCCCGGCCGCTTCGCGGTCCCGCTGCTCGAACGAGGCGCCGGTCCCGAGGGAGTGAATAAGGTAGTAGGCCACGTCCACGTCCTGCAGCGCCCGCCGGGTCGCCGCGGGGTCCATGACGTCGGCGGCCGCGATCTCCACGTCGCCGGTCCAGGGCCGGTCGCCCAGCTTCCCGGGGTCGCGGGCCATGCACCGGACCCGGTAGCCCGCGGCCAGCAATTCGGGCACCAGGCGGCCGCCGATGTACCCGGAAGAGCCGGTGACCAGGCAACGAAGTGAAGTAGTGGACATGTCCTCGAGTCTCGCATGGGAGGTGACACCCGGTATTCGGCAGATGGCGCCTTGCTGGTTGTCGGCCCGTGAGCCGAACCGGGCAGGGTCGTGAGCGGAATCACTCGCGGCGGTACCGGGCAGCCGCTGGTGCTGATCCACGGCGATTCTGATGTGCGGCCCCTGAGCCCCGGAATTTTTGCGCAGAGTGTAATGTTGACGCGTCCGCAACATTCGATGCATTACCAGCTTTCAGTGAGCGCAACATGACTCTGGCCGATGCCGCCCCGGTGGCCGATGCCGCCCCCGAGGCCGAGCCGCACACCGGACTGCGCGAGCGCAAGAAGCTCGCCACCCGCCGGTCGCTGCGCCGGCACGCCCTCGATCTGGTGGCCCAGCGCGGCTTCGCGCACGTCACAGTCGAGGACATCGCCGAGGCCGCGGACGTCTCCCCGCGGACCTTCTTCAACTACTTCCCGTCCAAGGAAGCCGCGCTGTTCGGGGCTGACCCCGAACGGGTCGCGGCGCTGCGGGAGGGGGTCCTGCACCAGGCGCCGGGAGAACCGGCCCTGGACGCGCTGCGGCAGGCCATGGTGGCCGAGGCCCGGGTGATCACCCGCGAACTCAGCGAGCTGGGCGGCGACCCCCAGGACATGCTGCGCCGGATGAAGGCGGTCCGGGCGGATCCGCACCTGCGGGCGGCCCAGTCCGCTCACATGGCAGCCTTCGAGGGTGCCGTGGCCGAGGCGCTCGCGGAACGGCTCGGCACGGATCCCGCCCGTGACCCCTACCCAGCTTTGCTGGCCAGCATCGCCGGCGCGGTCATCCGCGCGACCACGGTCTTCTGGGCCGCCGGCGGCGGCGCGGAGCCGCTGGACCAGCTCACCGACCGGGCCTTCCGGGCCCTGGCCGACGGACTGCCCGAACACTGCTCACTGCGCCCCGTCACCCGGACGGCGGCGCCCGGAAAGGACGAGGAATGACATCCCCAGACAGCACCGCGGTGGATCCTGGCAGCGCACTGCCGGGGCTCAGTCAGCGCCGGATCTTCCTGATCATCGGCGCGCTGATGCTCGGCATGCTGCTGGCCGCGCTGGACCAGACCATCGTGTCCACGGCGCTGCCGACCATCGTCGGTGACCTGAAGGGCGGATCACACATCGCCTGGGTGATCACCGCCTACCTGCTGGCCACCACGGTGTCCACGCCCCTGTGGGGCAAGCTAGGCGACCAGTACGGGCGGAAGATCTTCTTCCAGGCCGCCATCGTAATCTTCCTGATCGGCTCGATCCTGTCCGGCATCAGCCAGTCGATGTTCGAGCTGATCGCGTTCCGCGCGGTCCAGGGCCTGGGCAGTGGCGGGCTGATGGTGGGGGCGCAGGCCATCGTCGGGGACATCGTCTCCCCCCGCGAGCGGGGTCGTTACGTGGGCCTGTTCGGGGCGGTGTTCGGGCTGGCCAGCGTGGTCGGGCCGCTGCTGGGCGGGGTGTTCGTGGACAACCTGACCTGGCGGTGGATCTTCTACATCAACGTCCCGATCGGCCTGGTCGCGCTGGTCGTGGTGGCCAGCCAGGTGCCGGGCACGCTGACCCGGGTGCACCACGTCATCGACTACCTCGGCACCCTGGTCCTGTCGCTGGCTGCGACGTCACTGATCCTGCTGACCAGCCTGGGTGGCACCACCTACCCCTGGAAGTCCGCGCCCATCTACATCCTGGGCGTCGCCGGGGTCGTGTTCATCGGCCTGTTCGTGCTGGTCGAGCGCCGCGCCGCCGAACCCGTCCTGCCGCTGCACCTGTTCCGGCTGCGCACCTTCTCGGTGACCAGCGTGGTGGGGTTCATCGTCGGGTTCGCGATGTTCGGCGCGATCACCTACCTGCCCGCGTTCTTCCAGGTTGTAAGGGGCATCTCGCCGACCATCTCCGGGGTGTACCTGCTGCCGCTGATGGCCGGGCTGCTGGTCATGTCGATCGGATCGGGGCAGATCATCTCCCGGACCGGCAAGTACCGGTTCTTCCCGATCGCCGGCACCGCGCTGACGACCGTGGGCCTGTTCCTGCTGCACCTGATGGGCGTGCACACCTCCACCGCCCTGGACGCGTTCTACATGCTGATCCTCGGCCTGGGCATCGGCGGCGTCATGCAGGTCCTGGTCATCATCGTGCAGAACGGGGTGCCGCACAGCGAGCTGGGCGTCGCCACCTCCGGCGCCACGTTCTTCCGCTCCATCGGCGGATCGTTCGGCACCGCGATCTTCGGCGCGATCTTCGCCAACGTGCTCATCGGGAACCTGGCCAGGCACCTGCACGGGGTGACCCTGCCATCCGGCTTCAGCGCCGCCGATGCCACCCCGGCCCTGCTGGACAAGCTGCCCGCTGTCGTGCACGCCGGCTTCGTGGCGGGCTACGCGGAGTCGATCCAGACCGTGTTCCTCGTGGCGGTGCCGGTGGCCGCGCTGGCCTTCCTCGCCTCCTGGCTCATCCCCCAGGTGGAGCTGAAGCAGTGGCCGGAGGCAGGCGCGGACGCGCCGGCCCCGGACGCGGCCATGGCGGTCCCGGGTGCCACGGTGTCCGCCGAGGTCATGAACCAGCCGGGTCCGGCCCGGACCACGGTGTCCCCCGAATCCCTCGACCCCCAGGACGCCAGTACCGACAGCTAGCCCTCCCCCACTCCCCTAAGGCCCCGGCGCGCCCCCAGCGCGCCGGGGCCCTCCCGTGCCCCCCATCCCTAGCCTGCTGCGGCACAGCTCCTGGTCTTACCAGTCACACTGGCCCCTCCAGCCCACATTTCCCGCGCACCGTTCGCTGGACCGGACAAAACACCCCGGAAAAGTGCACCGTCCGCGGGAAATGTGGGTGCTGGCCATGATCGATATGAGTGGCCTGCCATGCTGGTTAGGTGGGCGATGTGCGCATCCGGGACGTCCGGGTGACCTTGACCGGAGACGCGGCGGACGACCTGCGGGAACGGCTGCGCCGGACCCGGCTGCCCGCGGCGGTCGGTGACAGCTGGGAACGCGGGGTACCCCGGTCCTGGCTGGAGGCGCTGCTGGCGGACTGGCAGTCGTTCGACACCTCGGCCTTCCAGGCCCGGCTGGACCGGCTGACCCACCAGGAAGCGACCGTGGACGGCCAGCGGATCCATCTGGTGCGCGTGGCCGGCCGGGGCCCGGACCCGCTGCCGCTGCTGCTGACCCACGGCTGGCCCGGCTCGTTCTGCGAGTACCTGGACCTGATCCCGCTGCTGGCCGACCCGGCCGCGCACGACGGCGACCCGGCGGACGCGTTCACCGTGGTGGTGCCCTCGCTGCCCGGGTTCGGCTTCTCCGCCGCCCCGCCGCCGGGCGGCCTCACCGCCGCCGCGGTCGCCGCGCTGTGGCACCGGCTGATGACCGAAGGCCTGGGCTATCCCTGGTTCGCCGCGCACGGCAGCGACCTCGGCGCCGGGGTCACCGCGTGGCTGGCCCGGGACTTCCCCGCCGCGGTCGCGGGCATTCACCTGGCCACGCCGGGACTGGCTGCGCCGCCCCGGCCGTGGAGCCCGGCGGAGGAAGCGTTCCTGGCTGAGGCCGCCGCCTGGACCGCGGCGGAAGGCGGGTACGCCCACGAGCACGCGACCAAGCCGTCCACGCTCGGCGCCGCGCTGAACGACTCCCCGGCCGGCCTGGCCGCCTGGATCGGGGAGAAGGTCACCGCCTGGAGCGCGATCACCGGCGACGGCCAGCCCGCGTTCGGCCGGGAACTGCTGCTCGCCACCCTCACCCTGTACTGGGTCACCGGCACTATCACCTCGTCGCTGCTGCCGTACTGGGCCTACAACCACAACCCCGCCGCGGCGCCGCCGCCCGGGGAACCGCCCGACGTGCCCACCGCGGTCAGTATCTTCGGCGGCGAGCGGGTCCCGTTCCCCAAGCCACCCCGCGAGCTGGCCGAGCGGTACTTCCACGTCACCGCCTGGGCCGAGTACGACCGGGGCGGGCACTTCCCGGCGGTGGCCGAGCCCGCGCTACTGGCGCAGACGCTGCGCGACGTGTTCCGGCCCGCGCGGAGCACCCGGTGAGACAGCGCAGCGCCCGGTGAGACAGCGGAGCGCCCGGTGACACGGCGCGGCACATCATGAATCCCGAGGTAATCCGGTACAGCGAGCGGCCGGAACTATGGGACAGCATCGGCGACCTGTCGGCCGAGATCTGGCCCGAGTACAACCGCCACGGCGATGTGCTCAATCAGTACTGGGATCAGCTCTACAGCACGTTCCCAGAGTGGCAGTTCGTGCTGTACGACGCCGGCGCGGGGCAGGTGCTCGCCGAGGGCCACACCATCCCGGTGGCCTGGGACGGCACCGACGTGGCCCTCGGCCCGGGCATCGACGCGTCCCTTGAGGCCGGGTTCGCCCTGCGGGCGGCGGGCGGGACACCGACGGCGCTGTGCGCGCTGGCCGCCGAGATCCTGCCGCGCCACCAGGGCCGCGGGCTGTCGGACACGGTGTTGCGGGCGATGGCCGGGCTGGCTTCCGGCGCCGGGCTGGCCCACCTGATCGCGCCGGTCCGGCCGAACCTGAAGGAGCGCTACCCCACCATCCCGATCGAGCGTTACGCCCGCTGGACGCGGGAGGACGGGACGCCGTTCGATCCGTGGATCCGGGTGCACACCCGGCTCGGCGGGCGGCTGGGCCCCGTCCTCCCCCGCTCGCTGCGCATCACTGCAAGCGTCGCGGACTGGGAGTCCTGGACCCGGATGAGATTCCCGGAGACCGGCGACTACGTGTTCCCGGCCGGCCTGGCCCCGGTGCACATCGACCGGGACCAGGACACGGGCCGGTACTGGGAGCCCAACGTCTGGCTCATCCACCGCAGCCGCGGCCCCGGGTGAGGCCATCGCCAGTCCGGCCAGTCCGGCCGGCGGGAGCCGGCGACGGCGAGGCGTTCCGCCAGCTCATCGGTACGTACCGGCGGGAACTGCTGGTGCACTGTTACCGGATCCTCGGGTCCACTCAGGACGCCGAGGACGCGCTGCAGGAAACCATGCTGGCGGCGTGGCAGGGACTGCGTGGCTTCGAGGAGCGATCCTCGGTTCGCACCTGGCTCTACCGGATCGCGACGAACCGCTGCCTGAACGCGCTGCGCTCGGGCAGCCGCCGCCCGCGGGCCGGATCGCCACCCCCCTGGCCGGAACCGCTGGAGCCCACCGGGCTGGGCGAGGTGACCTGGCTCGAGCCGTTCCCGGACGCCCTGATCGAGGGCCTCGCAGACCGCGCGCCCGGCCCCGAGGCCCGGTATGAGACGCGGGAGGCTATCTCGCTGGCGTTCGTGACCGCACTCCAGTTGCTGCCGCCGCGCCAGCGGGCCGTGCTCATCCTGCGTGATGTGCTGGCCTTCCGGGCCAGCGAGGTGCCGGGCATGCTGGAGTCCACCGAGGAGTCGGGAACCCGCGCCGCCACCCGGCTCCCCAGCTGAGCAGCAGCTCGTGGCCCGGCTGACCGACGCCTTCGAGAACGGCGCGGTGCACGACGTCGTGGCGCTGCTCACCGAGGACGTGCTGCTGTCGATGCCTCCGCTGCCGCTGGAGTACCAGGGCCGCGAGCTGGCGCGCCGGTTCTTCACCGCGGTATGGCGGGACCGCCGGTACCGGCTGGTCCCCACGCGGGCCAACGGCCAGCCGGCGTTCGCGTTCTATGCGCGGGACCCGCACGCCGGGGTGGCGCACGCCAACGGATTGCTGGTGGCCACCCTGGCCGGCCCGGAGATCTGCGCGCTGACCCGGTTCGACAACGGTGTGCTGCCGGGATTCGGCCTGCCCCGCACGCTGCCGGACTGAGCGAGGCCGGGGGCGTGGCCCAGCTCAGCGGCCGGGAGGCGCGGACCGGCGCGTGGCGGCGGCCATGACATTTGTCATGTGCGGACCAGGACAGCGCGCCTACGACGGCGGGGCCGGGTCGGCTTAGCGTGATGGGGCACCGTGCGCTACAGGGGGGTGCACGGTGCGCCCCTTACGCCCGATCCCAGCCTGCTGGCCCCAGCCTCCCGGGGAGACAACCGTGGTCACCGAGATCATCATCGGCGTGGTCGTCCTGGCCCTGCTCATCTACCGCCAGCTGCGCAGTCGCCCGGTCAACGCCTCCGGGCTGCGGCTGGCCGCGATCATCGGCGTGATCGGCCTGGTCGAGGCCTACCAGTTCGTCGAGAAGCACCACGCCGGCGCGGTCATCTACGCCGCGCTGCTGGGCAGCCTGGCACTCGCCGCCGTGTTCGGCGTGCTGCGCGCCGCGACCGTCCGGCTCTGGCTGCAAGATGGCCAGCCGTGGTCGCAGGGCAGCTGGGTGACCGCGTCACTGTGGATCGTGGCGGTAGCCGCCCACCTTGGTTACGACGCCCTGGTCGCCGGGCATGGCCGCGCCAACGTGGGCGATGCCACCATCGTCCTGTACCTGGCGGTGAGCCTGGGCGTCCAGCGCCTGCTCGTGCACCAGCGGGCCCAGCGCCTGCAGCGGGCCCAGGGCCGGCAGTTCGGGTCGGGGTGGTCCGGGTCCGTCCAGAATCCCGACGGACTGGGTAACCTGGGGGGATGAACGAGGCGGTCAGCCAGCCGCGGGCGTGCTCCGTGGCCCGCACCCTTGACATCGTGGGTGAGAAATGGGCCCTGCTCGCGGTGCGCGAGGTATTCCTCGGCGACCGCCGGTTCGATGAGATGGTGCGCCGCACGGGGGCGCCGCGGGACACGCTCGCTGCGCGACTGCGGAGCCTGACCGGGGCCGGGATCCTCGAGCGGCGGCAGTATTCCGCGCATCCGGCCCGGTTCGAGTACCACCTGACCCCCGCCGGCCGGGACCTGTACCCGGTGATCGTGACGTTGATGCGCTGGGGCGATACGTACCTGGCTGGCGATGACGGGCCGCCGCTGGTACTGGAGCACACCTGCGGCCACACGCTGGCCCCCCGGGTCGTCTGCGAGACGTGCGGTGAGCCGGTGCAGGCCCGCGATACGAGGCCGGTGCCGGCCGGGAGCCCGGGCTCTGGAGCTGCGGACTCCGGGACCGGAGGCCAGGGGACTGAGGCAACGAGCCCGGGGCAAGGAGCCAGGGCCCGGGGCGGGGCTAGGCCGGAGTTTCGTGTCCTGGGGTAAGTGAAACCGGCGTTGTGCTGGGGGTTTGCTGCCCGGACGGGCTGGGGTTCTGTCTACTTCGGGGTGAGGGTCAGCGGGATGGGCACTCCGATGAGGTCGAAGGCCCGGCGCTGGGCGGGCGTGGGGTCGCTGATCTTCTCGAAGGTGTGCCCGCCGAGGGCGATGGTGCTGCGGGTCAGGGTGGCCATGTGGCCGAGGAGGCCGCGGAAGCTGCGCAGGGGCTGCCCGCCGGTGCTGGCGTGGGTGGCGGCCTTGGCGTCGGCGTGCGCGGAGCGGCGGGCGGGGGCGACCGGGCTGTGCCGGGCCGGGTGCTGCTCGTCGGTGTAGGTGAGCGGGGCGAGGGCGGCGCGCAGGTGCCAGGTCAGGTAGGCGGCGAGCATGCAGATCAGGACGTGGCCGCGGACCCGGTCGTCGAGCCAGTGGTGGATGGGACGCAGGTCCAGGTCGTCGGCCTTGAGCGACCGGAAGTCGCGTTCGACGAGGGCCAGGTTCTTGTAAGCGGTAACGGCGGCGGGGGTGTCCAGCTCGGTGGCGGGCACGGGGGTGCGGATGATGTAGATGCCGTCCAGGGCGGCCTCGGCGTCGATGGCGGCCTGGTCGCGCCGCCAGGCGAGATGGTCATCGCCGATGCCGGGGATGAAGTGCTTGGCGACCTTGTAGCGGTTGATTACCTTGCCGGCCCGGACGCCGATCTTGTCTGTTCCGCGGACGCGCCCGGCCTGCGCCTGGCTGGCGACCTTGGCCAGGAGTGCCTCGGTGGCGGCCAGCAGGTCCTCGCGCTTGCGGGCGCGCTCGGCGGCGAGCAGCGGGTTGCGGCAGGCGATCAGCCGCTCGCCGGGGTAGTCCGGGTGGCTGATCTCGGCCAGGTCCTGCTGATCGAACAGGGACAGCTGGAGCGGGCCGTCGCCTTCGGCGAGCTTACGGATCGCCGGGGCCCGCAGGCAGGTGATCCAGCCCAGGCCGCCCAGCTCCTTCAGCGCCCTGATCCGCGCTGAGGTGATCATCCCCCGGTCGCCGACCAGGACCAGCTCGCGGAGGGCGAACTTGCCGCGGACCACGTCGACGGCCTCGGTGAACGCGGACGGGTCAGCGGTGTTCCCGGCGAAGACCCGGATCGCCACCGGCCGGCCCTCGGGGTCGGTGAGCAGCCCGTACTCGATCTGCTCTTTGCCCTTCTTGCCGTCCCGGGAGTATCCGCGGGCGGCCAGCTCGCAGTGCGTCCCCTCCACCCAGGAACTGGACAGGTCGAACATCGCGATGCCGCCCTCGCGCAGGTGCCGGCCCGCCAGCGCCGCCTCGATCGGGTCCTGGCGGCCCAGTAGCCAGTCCATCGCCTGGTAGACGTCATCGCGGGGCGCATCCGCGATGCCCAGGTCCGGGCCGAGGGTCACGTCGTCCCACCACGCCAGGGTCGCCAGCTTCGGCCGCGGCGCTACCACCCGGGAGACGATCAGCGCATAGGCCAGGTCCCGCTCCCGGCAGGCCGGCCCGAGCAGCGCAGGCAGCCCCAGCTGCTGCGCCGCGGCGTGCACCAGGGCGACGTGGCCGTGCGCGCGGGACCTCGTGATGCTCAGCGCCGCGCCGGCGTCGACCAGGGTGGCGCCCTTCAGCACCGCCTCGACCGCATCGACCGCCGCGGCCGGCAGCGCCGACAGGTTCGCCAGGGTCTCCTTGCCGACCCGGCCGTCCGGCTTGCGGAACGACCGCCGCAGCAGCCGCGACTCATACTCCCGCGTCTCCCCGGACTTCGACGTATGCCGGCTCCGCACCCTGTCTACATGCATCCCGCCCGTGGCCTGCCGTCCCATAAGGCCATCATCCCGCCCTGGGCAGGCAGATGTCCGGGAAACTGAAGATTATCCTGTCTACAATTCCTGGGCCGTCCCGGCTACCTGCCCAGGTCACCCGCAGAATCAGCCTCAAAGCCAGCGAAACTTCGGGCTAGCCCGCGCCCATCGCGACCAGGGACCATGCTGCGCCGAGGAGGACCGGATCATTCGTGACCTGACACCTGATCGCGCGCAGGCTCTCGGCGAGCGTCTGGCCCGAGTGCAGTCGCCGA
>Ga0187890_10002341_pt1 | contig 13259 bp, 11 predicted proteins | sample June2016WEW_21_1_FD_133005 | JGI IMG/M metagenome (GOLD analysis project Ga0187890, IMG submission 133005) | Peatland microbial communities from SPRUCE experiment site at the Marcell Experimental Forest, Minnesota, USA - June2016WEW_21_10 | ecosystem: Environmental > Terrestrial > Soil >... | reverse complement strand
GGCCTACAACGTAGGGATTTTCGAGAAGCGATGAAATTGTTTACACTGTGGGCAACAGTCTGACTCGCAGCAAGCAATGTTTCCGCTGCTAACGGGCAATTCGCAAGGAGGAATGCAATGTCTGAGTTTCCAACACTACCTGACAGGGTGCAACGGCTCCACGCCCTTCGCTGGAAAGCCCTGCTGAAGGAACGCGGTTTCACGAGTGAGCATCTTCAGTGGCACGCATCACGGGATCGGCGGCGGGAAGCGGCCAAGCCACTGTTCAGCCTGAAGCCTCCACCCCCCGATGTGCTGCCGGGTCCCCCCAGAAGGTCAATGAAGTATTACGGGAGCAAGGGTGAATTAATCTCATATGATCAATGGAAGCGGGGGCAGATGGAGGCTTGGGCCGTCCGCGAGAATGATCCCAAAATCATTGATAATATTGCAATTACGGAAACCATTGCGCTGGCCCAGGCGCGCTTTGCCGGGGTTGTGGGAGATTACCTGTTGGTTTGGGCTGAGGCAAACACAGACTGCGACGAATTCGAGCATTGGTTGGAACAGTTGGCAACCGTGGTTGCGCGGGAAGTGGGCGATGCCTGGCGCGAGAACGAATGGCACACTCAGTGGTTTGAACGCGCCTGTCAGCAAAAGGTGGAGGTGGCCTTGGCCGAACTGGTGAAGGAGTGGGCCGGGCGGGCTTCCAAACTGGAAATCCAAGCGCTTGAGAATCCGCAACTGAGCCGAAGATCGCTGCTCGACTCGCAGGGCGATGTGGCAGTAGCCTCGCAGCGCGAAAGGGAGAAAAAGGCTGTTCTAGACGTAGACCGCGCACCGCAGTCGGATCCCGGCAAGGCAATCGCGTCTGTGGTGGAGAGTCCTGGCCAGACAAGAAGCCGCGGAGGGGTAAGTCCTGGCCGCCAAGTCAGGACGGAATTGGCTGGACCTCGGTCTCATGAGGCTGCACCGCGAAACCTGGCCAGGGCGGAGTTCGTGCGCGAAGGAGATCCCGAGGCGGAACCACTTCAGTGGGAAGACATCAGAATCTCGTTTCTCAGCGAGGACCGGGTGAGGATCCTGGTAGGGGCACGGACAGTGCAGCACAACTACGCCGAATTAGGATTTGAGGATATGAGATCCCGCAAGCCGAATCAAGGCTGGCAGTTGCTGCGTCAGCTAGCCGTCCACAGGGGCATCCTGCCGAACATTTCGAGGAACTCGAAACAGTTCCTGGCTATTGAGAAGAGCATCCACCGTCTACGCAAGAGTTTGCCAGAGCTGTTCGGTATTTTCTCAGACCCTCTGCCTACGATCCTCCGAGAGGTTATTGTTGCTGCTTCAAAATCGAGTGCGGGCGATCCTTCGACAGTTGAATGCCGGCAGACTGATCCGACAATTCGGTCGAAATTCTTCAAAATATATTTGCCGTAATTTGAGTGACTTGCGGTTGTTGTCCTGGACGAACCCGCTTTTGTCCGGACATGTCTCCCATTAAGGGTGGGTACACAACAGCGCATCCTGGAGACGCCACTCCAAACCAAAGGCATCGCTAACAAAGCGTTGACAGCCACCACTATGTCCAGAATACGTCGGAATGCAGTACTGATCCAGAATCCCTTGCCGGGAGCAGCCAAGTACACTACGCGTAAGGCCGCACGTGGCTTCATTCGCCGAGGTTTATCGGTGTTTGCGGCCCCCGATTCCATCCGCTTCCTCGATCAGGCGCGGCGCGTCGAGACCGCCCCAGCTCAGGATGGCACAGATGGGATCTTTCGGTGGCACCGCGGCAAGACGGGCCGGGTGGTTCAACTGCTCGGTTCGACAGTAAACCGATAGCAGCGAGAGCGCCGGCCCGCGCCATACCGGCGGAATAGAAGCTGACGCCCGCGATGAAATTGGGGATGGTTGTCGCGCACCAGCAGAATTATCTGCTGGGCAACTCCAAGGACCTGAGACCGTAACCCGAACTCAACATTCCTGGGCCACCTTTAACCAAAGAGGTAGGAGCACCAGAAAGGAAAGCAATATATGGAAACGTGTATTTCACTCGTGCCTCACACTGGCGCCCAGCCGCGAACGCGCAGTCGGCGCCCATTGCCTCCGTTGGCGGATCGGGACTGGATGACCGCCGGCGAGACCGCTTTGGAGCTTGGCTGTAGTGTGGCCACAGTTCATCGGCTGCGCAGAGGTTTGTTCCCCGGAATCGAGCCGGTGCCCTTCTTCCAGTATGGCCGAAAGATCATATTCCGCAGGTCATCGGTGGCGGGCTGGCGGGAGCGCAACGAGAAAGGCAGGCTGGCGGCGTGATACAGTCGACACAGGTTCAGGAATTCGTGGCAGAGACGCCGGAAAGGCAGGCGCTCATGACCACGAGAAGAGCAAGGAGATATCAACGAGGCAGTATTTGCAAATCAGAGAACGGAGAGGTCTGGTACGGGAAATATTATCCCGCTCCAGGCGCCCCGCAGAAGCGCGTTCAACTCGGCCGAACTTCAGAAATCGACGAGAAGCAAGCACGGGTCGAGTTGGACGACATTGTCGCGGTATTGAACCGGAACCCGGCGCACGTGCTCGGAGTGGAGCCTGTGCGGAGGTTTATTGAACAAGTGTACATTCCGCAGAAATACGAAAACGGAGATTGGCGCAAAGGTACTGGGCAGGAAGCCGAAAACCTGTTTAGGCGTTCCATCCTGCCGGAGATCGGCGAATTGAAATGTCGCGATCTCCGGGCGGAACATCTCCGCGCGGTGCTGCGTAAACTGGCGGGCGCGGGTTTGGGTCACGAATCAGTCAGCAAGGTCAGGTTCGCGATGGGCGATATAGTTAAGAAGATGGTTGCTGAAGGTTATCTGACGTCGAACATCGCCGAGGGCCTGAAGACCCCGAAGGCGGCGAAACGGTCGGACCGTTCACGCCTGCGCCGCGTAAGCCTGGTCGAGTACAGGCGAGCATGGTCGGTTCTCGATGAAAGAGAACGACTCGCGTTTGACCTGGTCACATTCTGCGGATTGCGAGAATCGGAGGCTTATGGATTAAAGAATGGCGATCTGTTCACCCTGGGCGCGATTCGAATTGAGCGCTCTTGGTACAAGGGCGAAGTCAATCCAACCAAGACGAATGAAATTCGAGAAGTTGGCGTGGAGCCGGAGATTTTCGAAAGGCTTACAGCCTGGATTGCGACGCTGCCCGACCGGAGTATGGAGGGGTGGGTCTTTCCGGGCGAGCGGATGATAAACCCGTTAGTGCCAGGCAACGTTCTACGACGGTGTATTCATCCGCGCCTGGAGCCCCTGGGACTCGATTGGATCAACTTCGCGGTGCTACGGCGATCACATTCCACGCTGCACCAGGACCGAGGCACGGACCCCAAAATAATCGCCGATCAGCAGGGTCACGGCCTGGGTGTTCACCTGGCGGAGTACGTTGATTCGTCGCTCGCTCGTAAGCGGGAGGCGTCCTCGGCACTTTGGTCAGACTTCAAGGCACTCCAATCCGACGCAGTGCCGTCCAATTGAGACAAATGAGACAAGAGCTGATTCGGCGAGGCATGCAAGTTATTGAAAAGATGGAGCGGGAGACGGGACTCGAACCCGCGACGTCCAGCTTGGTAAGCTGCGGCCGATTGTCAATCGGCCAACTGCCGCGCAGGCTGCCAGCCTGCCCCACATGACGCCGGCTTCCACCTTTATGTCGCGCACCCGGCGCGCGGCTAATGTTGGGGCGCTATAATCGAAGCAACATCGGGAGGGTCCGGATGTCTGGAAAAGCGTTGCGACTGGCGGCCGCGGGCGCCTTGGCCGCCTGCCTGGCGATTCCTTCCCTGAGCCGCTCGCGGGTCGAGGAGCGCGGGGCCGTCGCGAACGGCCTCACCGTCCACGAATGGGGAACATTCACCTCTGTCGCCGGTCCCGATGGGCAGGCTGTCGAGTGGCTGCCGTTGACCGGGTCGACCGACTTGCCAAGCTTTGTCGAGCACTTCCGCGACGGGCAATTCAAATGCGGCCTGGGCGGAACGGTGCGCATGGAGACGCCGGTGCTCTATTTCTACAGCCCGCGCGAGACAACTGTTTCGGTGAAGGTGTCGTTCTCTAAGGGATTCATCACCGAGTGGTATCCGCACGCGAGCGCCGTGGAGCCGGCGGTGGATCGTCCCCGGAATAATTCCGACGGCAGCATTCGATGGGATGCAGTGCGCCTCATACCTGGATCTCGTGCGGCGTTCCCGTCTCCCAGCGGCGATAACCACTACTACGCCGCGCGGAACACCTCGGCCACTCCGGTGCGCGTGAAGGCGCGGGGCGGCGATCAGGACGAGAAATTCCTGTTCTATCGCGGCGTATCCTCGGCGGCGATGCCCATCGCGGCGCGGCTCACTGCGGAAGGCAAGATACTGGTGCAGAACCTCGGCACCGACGAGATTCCCGGCGTCATACTGATCGAGAGCCGCGGCGGGAACCTGGGCTTTCGCGTGGCTGGTTCGGTGCGCGACCAGGCGCTGGTGGACCCGCCGCCGCTCACGGCGGCCGCGGACTCGATGCTCAAGGAGTTGGAGAGCATCCTGATTGACCGCGGCCTGTACGTGGATGAGGCGCGCGCCATGATCGCCACCTGGCGGAATTCGTGGTTCGAGGAAGGCAGCCGGCTCTTGTATATCCTGCCTGCCCAAGCGATGAGCGCCATTTTGCCGATGACGGTCACGCCCGCGCCGGGGAGCACGGTGAGGGTGTTTGTGGGGCGCCTGGAACTGGTCACGCCGGCGACCGAGAGGGCCGTCGGGCAGGCATTTGCGGCGCACGACAAACCGGCGCTCGACAAGTACAGGCGCTTCCTGGAGCCTATATTGCATGCCATGTTGGCGAATGCGCAAGCCGATCCGGCCCGGACGCAAGAGTTGCGGCGCTACCTGAATTCCGTTTATTCCTACGCTTGCCGGTCGCCGTGGCCTGCGGAACGGTAGAAAGGCGATATGCTGTCATGTTATGGCCGATGAAGACCTGAAAGCTGAACTGGAACGTTTGCGCGCCGAGAACGAGGCGCTGAAGAAGCCGGGACGCGGCCAGATTTCCGTCCGCGTCAGCGAGAAAGGCGGGGTTTCCGTTTATGGACTGGGTCGCTTCCCAGTGACGCTGTACAAGGAGCAGTGGGAAAGACTGCTGACGGCGGCGGAACAAATCAAGATTTTCATCAAGGACAACGATCACCTGCTGAAGAAGAAAGAGGCGTGAGGCTACTGCTGATCCGCCACGCCCACCACGATTACATCGGCAAGGCCATCGCGGCATGGCTGCCGGGTATTTCGCTGAGCGAGCTTGGGCGGAAGCAGGCTGCAGCGCTTCCCAAGCGCCTGGCCCGCTCGGGGGTTTCTGCGATCTACAGCAGCCCCTTGGAGCGTGCGCGGGAGACTGCGGCCCCGCTGGCCGCCGCCCTGGGAATGGAGGTCGGCGTTCGCGAAGGGCTGCGCGAGATGAACTTCGGCGAGTTCACCGGCCAGACGATTGCGGAGTTGGACCTCAATCCGCTCTGGCACCGGTTCAACCTGAGCCGCAGTAATACGCGCGCGCCCGGCGGCGAACTGATGCTGGAGACGCAGGCGCGCATGGTGGCGGAACTGGAGCGCATCCGCTACGCGGATCCGGATGGGGTGGTGGCGGTGTTCAGCCACGGCGAGGCAATCCGCTCGGCGGTGATGCATTATGCGGGCATTCCGCTCGACCTGTACCAGCGCATCGAAATCCATCCGGCTTCGGTGAGCACGATCGATCTGTTCGCTCACGGTCCTCGCATCGTTCGGCTGAATGAGGTGTGAGTGGGTGGTGCCGGGCGTACCGCGGCTGTTCTACAGCGAGAAACGTTCCCTGTCCCGATCGATCCGATCGTTCAGCGTCTTGATTTCCTCTCGGATCTGACTCTGGTCGCAAAGATCGAGCTCGGCCGCGAACCGAGCTTCCAAGCGGCTCGCCGCACGCGCGAGCGTTTGTAAATCCTGGGCCATTTGACGCCTGAGCCGGCGCCAAGAGAGCAGGTCGCGGCGGTTGAGACGAATGTGCCCGCCAGTGTAGCGACCGCAGTTGTTCAGAGGTTGCAACTGGCCGTCGGGCATCTCCTGGAAGTGCTCGACATACATGTCCTCATGGCACGGGTCGGCAAAATGGAAACCGCTTGAAATCTGATCATCCGAGGGCCAGGTCTTCCCTTTGTGCCGGTTGCATTTACCGCACGAGTAGTAAAGATTAGGGTAGTGCGTCACCTGCTCAAGGAATCTCCAGACCGGTCGAAAGTGATCGATCTCAAAGAACTCCTCCCCACCCAAGAAGGCTTCCGTACGTTCGCAGTATGCGCTAGCGAAAGTCCCGACGCAGAAATGGCAGATACATCCTGCACTCGTCGAATTGCGGCGGGGCCTCCTGCCTGACAAATCGGGACACGACAGTTCAACTCGTAGCCTTGAAACGAGCAAGCAAGTGCTCGATCGACTCCACCAGTTCGTTGCGCTCGCGACGCCAGTCGTCTTGGAGGATGGTCAAACGGGCGGCCTCGTCCTGGTCCTCGCAATCGAGACGGGCGTCGATGCGCTCCAGCTCAAACAATTCAGTGAAGCCCAGCATCCCTTGAAGTCGTTTATCGACCAATTCGTGGTAGCGGTCATGGAGTTGATCCGATTCGAGTGCTGTGACCTGGTCCACAATCGCCTGCGCATCTTGGCCCATCCCCGGTGTGTACACGCCAGGCGCGTTGCTGTTATTGCGGCCGCCTACGAAAGCCGCGTGTCGCACGGGCGATCGAGGCTCGCGGCGCTCGTCTTGCCAAGCGTGTCCGAGCCGGGTGGTTCTGTTGCGAAGAGAGTCGTCTCGGATGCCGGCCCGTTTCGTTGACCGGCCCTTGGGCGGCGCCGCTTCTCTACCGCTCTTGAGTCGAGATTGCACTGGTACTCGCCTTTAGTATATCCAGTTGTTCTCTGGCTCGCTGGAGCGCGGCTTGAAAATCCGCCAGGGTCGCTTCGTTCATCTGAAAGCCGAGCCGCTGAGTTCTTCCGCCGAAATCCTCGGTGAAGAGTTCCATCAGCACCAGGTAACTGTACCCGAGGAGCCTGGTGTGGCGTACCGGGCTCGCCTCTGGTATCGGGTACACCGTGTCCTCGAAAACCGGGCGGAGGTCGCAAACCACATTCACGTCCTCCAGCGTCGGGAGAACCGCATTCTCGTGGTCGAACCGCATGTAGTCGCGGTAGACACGATCACGCGCAGGGCGCAGACGTTCCAATAGAGATCCCAGCCGCTCAATGCGTTTCCGGGGGCAATTCAGAAGGAGAAGGTCGCGCTGGATCTCCGGCGCTTGCAGACCGTACATGTACCAGGATTCGAGAATGTACTTAAGGATATCAACGCTTTCACTGAACTGCTCGGGCAGGAGCGCACTGGCCGCGATGGCCGGGGAGGAAGCGGCTTCCTCGCTGTCGAAGTCGGTGGATGTTAGAAACCATTTCGCAAGCACTTCCCACGCCTCATCGTCAAGATCGAACAGTATTCTCAGGCCTTTCTGAAAGTGGTTGCTTGGAGAGCCACCGGGACCGAAGAGCTTGAACCCATTGAAATCCTCCTGCTTCGGAATCGCCGTCGCGCAGCTTGACGATCCCACTACAGATCATAGACTACAGCAAAGTGGTCCAGGCCGCTCGGTCCGGCCGTCGCGGGCCTTTGCATCCGGCCGCGCTTTGCGTGACAATCCGAGGATGCACTTCGCATATTCCCCAAAGGTCCAGGAACTGCAGCAAAAGCTGATCGCCTTCATGGACCAGCACGTCTACCCGAACGAGCCGCTCTACTACCGGCAGATCGCCGAAGGGGACCGCTGGCAGCCGGTCCCCATTATCGAGGAGCTGAAGCCCAAAGCCCGCGCCGCCGGGCTGTGGAACCTGTTCCTGCCGGACCACGAACAGGGCGCCGGCCTGACCAACCTGGAGTACGCACCCTTGTGCGAGATCATGGGACGCGTGGTCATGGCGGGCGAGATATTCAACTGTTCTGCGCCGGACACCGGCAACATGGAAGTGCTGGCGCGTTACGGCACCGCGGAGCAGAAACAGCAATGGCTGGTGCCGTTGCTGGAGGGCCGCATACGCTCGTGCTATTGCATGACGGAGCCGGCGGTGGCCTCGTCGGATGCGACCAATATCTGCGCCAGCATCGTACGCGAGGGCGACGAGTATGTGCTGAATGGGCGCAAGTGGTGGTCCTCCGGCGCGGGCGACCCGCGTTGCAAGATCGCCATCTTCATGGGTAAGACGGATCCGCAAGCGGCGCGCTACAAGCAGCAAGCCATGATCCTGGCGCCCATGGACGCGCCGGGCATCACCATCGAGCGCATGCTGCCGGTGTTCGGTTACGACGATGCCCCGCACGGCCACGGCGAAGTGGTCTTCGAGAACGTGCGCGTACCCGCTTCCAACATGCTGCTGGGCGAAGGGCGCGGCTTCGAGATTGCGCAGGGCCGCCTGGGACCGGGACGCATCCACCATTGCATGCGGCTGATCGGCCTCGCGGAGCGGGCGCTCGAAGCCATGTGCCGGCGGGCACAATCGCGCGTGGCGTTCGGACGGAAGCTGGCGGAGTTCGGCACGCTGCGCGCCGATATCGCCGAATCGCGCATGGAGATCGAGCAGGCGCGGCTGCTCACCTTGAAAGCCGCCTACATGATGGACGTGGCGGGCAACAAGGCGGCCAAAGCGGAGATCGCCATGATTAAGGTGGTGGCGCCCAACATGGCGTTGCGGGTCATCGATCGGGCCATACAGGCGCACGGCGGCGCGGGTGTGGCGGACGATTTCTTCCTGGCGCATGCCTGGGCGGGCGCGCGCACGCTGCGGCTGGCGGACGGGCCGGACGAAGTGCATCGCGAAGCCGTGGCCAAGATGGAGCTGCGAAAGTACGATGCGGGACCGGCATGAAGCTGGCGAATAAAGTCGCGGTGGTGACGGGCGGGGCCAGCGGTATTGGCCGTGCCCTGTGCCGGCGGTTCGCGGCGGAGGGCGCGCGCGGCGTAGCGGTGGCGGATGTGGACAGCGCCGGCGCCGAACGGGTGGCGCGCGAAATCGGCGGGCTGGCGGTCGGTGTGGACGTGCGCCGCGAGGCCGACGTCATCCAACTGGTGGAGCGCGCTACAGCGGCGTTTGGCGCGATCGATCTGTTTTGCTCTAACGCGGGCATCGCCATGGAAGGCGGAGTGGAGACGTCCGACAGCGAGTGGCAGCGCATCTGGAGCGTCAATTTCATGGCGCACGTGTATGCCGCGCGCGCAGTGCTGCCGGGTATGCTGGCGCGCGGCGAAGGTTATCTGTTGCAGACCGCCTCGGCGGCCGGATTGCTGACGCAGGTCGGCTCGGCGCCGTACGCGGTGACCAAGCACGCGGCCGTGTCGCTGGCCGAATGGCTGTCGGTCACTTACGGCGACCGGGGCATCCGCGTCTCCTGCCTGTGCCCACAGGGCGTGCGCACTAACATGCTCACGGAGGCCGTCGAGGGGCCGGGCCGCTTCCTATTGGAAGGCGCGCTGGAGCCTGAGCAGGTCGCCGAAGCGGTGGTGGTGGGCTTGGCCGACGAGCGCTTCCTGATCCTGCCGCACCCGGAGGTGGGCGAATACGTGCGCCGCAAGGCCAACGATTATGATCGCTGGCTGCGCGGCATGCGGCGGATGCAGGCGAAGCTCGACCGCGCCGATCAGCCAATGTGAGAAAATCGGATAAGTTCCGATCAACCTATTTTGCAAGGATATTCGATGCCAATGAGTTTTCGAACCGACCCCGTCTTGGTGCGTTTATGGTGTTGCGGCGCACTCATTGCCAGCTTGACTTCAGCCCTGGCGGCGCAGAGCGCGGGCACTCTGCACACGCTGGCCGGGAACACGCGCAGCGAAGCGAACGCACAGAACGACCGCGGGAAGGTGGCGGATACGTTCGCCATGGATCACATGCTCCTGCAATTGCAGCGCAGTCCGGAGCGCGAACAGGCGTTGCAGAGTTTTATCGATCGACAACAGGATTCCAGCTCGCCCGATTTTCACAAATGGCTGACCGCGGCTGAGCTCGGCCGGCTGTACGGACCGGCGCCGCGGGATATCGAGAGAGTGACCGAATGGCTGCGCGCCGGCGGCTTCACGGTGAACACGGTGTATCCGAGCGGCATGTCGATCGACTTTTCCGGCACGGCAGGCCAAGTGCTGGCGTCATTCCGTACGGAAATTCACAAGCTCTCCGTAGACGGGAAAGATCACATTGCCAATATGAGCGATCCCCGGATTCCGGAAGCGCTTGCGCCGGTAGTGGCGGGGATCGTGTCGTTGCACGATTTCCGGCCACACCCGATGACGAAGCCGCGGGCCCAATACACGGTCGGGTCGCGGGCCACTGGGTTTCAGCTCATTGCGCCAGCCGATCTGGCCACGATTTACGATTTGAATGCGGCATTTAAAGCGGGATACACAGGTCAAGGACAGACGATCGCGGTGCTGGAGGATAGCGATCTCTACAGCACATCGGATTGGAACACCTTCCGGAGCGTATTGGGATTATCCGGTTACTCCGGATCGTTAACCACAGTGAATCCGGCGCCGCCGAGCGGAACTTCGAATTGTTCCGATCCCGGAGCCGACGTAGCGTTCGGAGACGATGCCGAAACGACGGCTGATGCCGAATGGGCCAGTGCCGCCGCGCCGGGCGCCACCATCGAGGTGGCTGCTTGCACGGATGCAACTACAACTTTTGGAGGCCTCATTGCAGCGCAGAATTTGCTTAACGGCAGCAGTCCGCCACAGATCATGAGCGTGAGCTTCGGCGTCTGCGAAGCGGGGAACGGAGCGGCCGCGAATGCAGCCTACAACTCAGCCTATCAACAGGCGGCGACGGAAGGCGTGTCGGTGTTTGTGGCGGCGGGAGACGAAGGCGCGGCAAGTTGCGATGCGGGATTTGGCGTCGCGGTCCACGGCGTTGGCGTCAGCGGCTATGCCTCGACGCCTTACAACGTGGCCGTTGGGGGCACCGATTTCGCCGACACGTATCTGGGCGCGACCGACACATACTGGAGTGCGACCAACAGCGCAACCTACGGTTCGGCCGTGTCGTACATTCCGGAGATTCCGTGGAACGACTCGTGCGCGGGTTCCATCCTGGCGGTTTCCGAAGGCTTTTCGGTTGGTTATGGCACCGACGGGTATTGTGGGAGCAGCCTCGCGCAACAAAGCGGCAACATCACAGTGGCGGCGGGCAGCGGCGGACCCAGCGGGTGCGCAACCGGCGTGACGGCGGAGAATCTGGTGGTAGGCGGCAGTTGCCAAGGATACGCCAAACCAACGTGGCAAACGGGGGTGGCCGGCATCCCCAACGATGGCGTCCGCGACATTCCCGACGTATCGCTCTTCGCCAGTAATGGAATCTGGGCGCACTACTATGTGGTCTGCTTTACCGATGATGCGAATGGCGGCGGGCCGTGCACGGGCACACCGTTTGACTGGTCCGGTCCCGCGGGCGGCACTTCGTTCGCCTCCCCGATCCTGGCCGGGATTCAGGCGCTGGTTAACCAAAAGATGGGAGGCGCGCAGGGTAACCCGAATCCGGTTTACTACAAACTGGCAGCCAGTTCGGTGGCCGCATCGGTGTTCCATAGCGTCACCACGGGCGATATCGCCGTAAACTGCGCGGGCGAACTAAACTGCTTCGGCACCGCATTCGAGGCAAGAGGCCGCGCCACGCCGCCTACCGCGTTCTTGGGAAACGGCGCGCTGTCGACGAGCGTCCAAACTTATACGCCTGCCTTTGCGGCCGGCAGCGGTTGGAACTTCGCTACCGGGTTGGGCAGCGTGGATGCTTACAACCTGATCTTAAATTGGAGCAAAGGCCAGTGAGGATAACGCCCATGCACAAGACGGTCAAAACAATTCTTCTTTTGAGTAGCGCGCTGCTGATGGCGGTAGCGCCGGCGCGGGTCGCGGCTCAGAATTTCGATACCAGCGGAACAGCGGGTCTCAGCGGACCATACCTGTTCCGGTACGTCGATTTCCTCAACGACACGTCGGGCGACCTGACGGAGTCCTGCAGCCTGACCGGCGTCATCACGTTCGACGGCGCGGGAACCTACACCCTCTCGAGCACGCAACTGTTCGACTCGGCCGGTACGGCCGGCGCAGGAACCTGCGCCGCGCTGGTCGGCGGAACGTACGGCGTGCAATCCAACGGCATCGCCCAACTGGACAATCCTCTGTTTGGGGGGACCGGAGCGACTCTTTTCGGTGCCTTCAGCAAGCCCCTGGTCATTGCCAGTTCGACGGAGGACGACTACGACGATCTTTTTGTCGCGGTTCAAGCACCGTCGAGTTCGTTTTCAAACAGCAGCCTGTCGGGGGCCTTCACGGTAGGCACTCTGGACTTCCTCAATGCTCCCTCGGTTTCCACCCTCGGCTATCTAGTGGCGCGCCAGGGCTACTTCACTCTGAACGCCGACGGCAATGGAAATATCGCGGCATTCACGCTGACTGGCTCGGCGGCGAATTTGAACTCCGGCAACACCACCACCCAGAGCGTGGCGGCCTCGACCTATGCGCTCTCCGGCACGGCGGGCGGAACCTTGACCTTTCCCGGCACCGCGGGCGATCCGACGCTGATCGTCAGCGGCGCGAAGACTCTGTATGTCTCGGCCGATGGCAACTGGTTCGTGGGCGGATCGACAACCGGATCGGACATGATCTTCGGTTTTCGCGCGCCTCCTTCCGGGACGGGTTCCAATGCGCTGCTGAACGGGACCTATTTTACGGGGGGGATGGAAGACTTCGTGGGCGATTCAGTGCCGCTCGATGCCTTTTATGGTTCCATCAACACCGCTGGAGATGGGAATCTGATCTTTCATGAGCGCTTTGACGATATCGTCGATATAGTCACCTACGACTTCACGTCTAACAGTTCGGTAACGATCGGGGCTGACGGCTCGTATTACGACGGCAGCACTTACAATTATTTCGCCGGCGCCAATGGAACGGCGCTCATGGAGATAGGGTCCGGCCAGCAGTTCTCGCTGATCGTCGGCATTCGCGCCCCGTCGATTACGCCGACGTCTACGGTATGGATCGATCCAACCTATATTACTAATGCGGCCAACTATACGCCGATTACAAACGCTTACGCTCCCGGTGAGTTGGTAAGCCTTTTCGGAAACTTTGGCGTAGCATCGCAAACCGCCCAGACCCTGCCGATTTCTACGACGCTTGGCGGCGTTCAGGTTTTCGTCAACGGG
>Ga0187890_10002339_pt1 | contig 13268 bp, 14 predicted proteins | sample June2016WEW_21_1_FD_133005 | JGI IMG/M metagenome (GOLD analysis project Ga0187890, IMG submission 133005) | Peatland microbial communities from SPRUCE experiment site at the Marcell Experimental Forest, Minnesota, USA - June2016WEW_21_10 | ecosystem: Environmental > Terrestrial > Soil >... | reverse complement strand
GGGGGAACAGGACCGTCGCGTGACGGTGCCCGTGACGCCGGGCATCTTCGCCGGCGGCTACGTCCAGATCGAAGGCGCGGGCGTGCGCGAAGGCCTGACCGTGATCGAGTCGCAGTGAGCGCCGTCCTGGAGCTGTCGGACGTCGTCAAGCGCTACGACGGCGGCGTGCAGGCGCTGCGCGGCGTCGACCTGACCGTGCAGGACGGGGAGCTGTGCGCGATCGTCGGACCCTCCGGCTCGGGGAAGTCGACCCTGCTGCACATCATGGGAACCCTGGAAAGGGCCACCAGCGGGCTCGTGCGGATCGCCGGGGCCGACGTCGCCCGCGCCTCCGACCGTGACCTCGCGGCCCTCAGGGCGCGTCGCATCGGCTTCGTCTTCCAGCAGTTCCACCTGCTGGAGGCCGACAGCGCGCTCGAGAACGTCGCCAACGGCCTGCTGTACACCGGCACCCCCGCCCGCGAGCGCCGGCGGGCGGCAGCTGCGGCGCTCGCCCGCGTCGGGCTCGGCCACCGGATGCGGCAGACCACGGCGCTGCTGTCCGGGGGCGAGCGCCAGCGCGTAGCGATCGCCCGAGCGCTCGTCAGCTCGCCGGCGATCGTGCTTGCCGACGAGCCCACCGGCAACCTCGATACCCGCAACGGCCGCGAGATCCTCGAGCTGCTGCGGACGCTCAACGGCCAGGGCACGACCGTGCTCGTGATCACCCACGACCGCGAGATCGCCGCCACGCTGCCCAGGCGCGTCGAGCTGCGCGACGGCCGCCTGATCCACGACGAGTCGGTCGCGCAGTGAGGGCCGCCAGCCTGATCCGCGCGCGCCGGTCGGGCCTGCCGGGCCTGCCGCTCGCGCCGCACCTGCGGCCGCGGCGCGGGCGCGATGGCGGGCTTGACATCGCGCCCAGCCGCCTGCTGGCCGCTGACGTGCTGCGGGTCGCCAGCGTTGGTCTGCGCACGCGCCGCCTGCGCGCCGCGCTGTCCGCGCTCGGAGTGGCGATCGGCATCGCCGCGATGGTCGCCGTGCTCGGCATCTCCGACTCGAGCAAGGCCGGCCTGGTGGCCGAGCTGAACGAACTGGGGACCAACCTGCTGACCGTCACCCCCGGGGAAACGTTCCTCGGCGAAGCGGCCAAGCTGCCCGAAGCCGCCGTCAGGGACGTGCGCAACCTGCGCAGCGTGCGCTCCGCCGCCGCCGTGACGAGCGTGTCCGGGGCGACCGCACGGCGCAGTCCTTTCATCGAAGCCGCCGAAACCAACGGCATCAGCGTGCAGGCCGCCGATCCGCAACTGCTCACCACTCTCGGTGGGAAGATGGTCCTCGGGCGCTTCCTGAACGGCGGCGACGAACGCTACCCCCTGGTCGTGCTCGGGCTCGTCGCCGCCGAGCGGCTGGGCGTGGAGCGTCTGTCCGCCGACGGACGGCCGCTGCAGGTGCTGATCGACAGCACCTGGTTCACCGTAGCCGGCGTGATCGGGTCGCTGCCGCTGGCACCGGAAATCGAACGCGCCGCGCTGATCGGCTACCCGGTCGCAAAACGCCTCTTCGACACGACCCAGCACGCCAGCATGCTGTACGTGCGCGCCGACCCCGAACGGGTGACCGAAGCCGACTCGCTGCTCGGCGCAGCCGCCAACCCCCAGAACCCCGAACAGACCAAGGTCAGCAGGCCCTCGAACGCGTTGCAGGCCCGCGCCGACGCCCAGAGCACCCTGACCGCCGTGTTCCTCGGGCTCGGCGCCGTCGCGCTGCTCGTGGGCGGCGTGGGGATCGCGAACGTGATGGTGATCTCGGTGCTCGAGCGCCGCCCCGAGATCGGACTGCGGCGCTCACTCGGCGCGCGCGCGGTGCACATCGGCGTGCAGTTCCTCGGCGAGTCGGTGCTGCTGTCGCTGCTCGGCGGCTGCGCGGGAGTCGCGCTTGGCGCCGCCGCGACCGCTGGCTACGCCTCGGCCGAGGGCTGGATCGTGGTCGTGCCCGTCCTGTCGGTGCTCGGTGCGATCGCGATCGCGCTCGTGCTCGGCGCGCTCGCCGGTCTATATCCGGCGGTGCGCGCCGCCCGGCTCGCTCCCGCGGCGGCTCTGCGCAGCGTGTGACACGGACGCCGCCCGGCGTGTGACACGGCCGCAGCTGGGGTCTCACAATCGTGGCCGCGACGTACGATCACGACGTGGACAGTCGGCGACGCGATCCGAACCACATGTCGAGCGCCCCCTCGGCGCTAAGCGACATAACCGACTTCCTGCGCGCGCACCCGCCGTTCGACGCGCTCGAGCCGGCCGACGTCGAACGTGCCGCGGCCTCCGCCGAGGTCGAGTTCTTCCTGGCTGGCGCGACGATCTTCGCGCAGGGCACGCAACCGATCGAGCACCTGCGCGTCGTGCGCACCGGCGCGGTCGAAATCGTGCTCGAGGACCGCCTGCTCGACCTGCTCGCTCCCGGAGAGCTGTTCGGGCAGGCGTCGATGCTGTCCGGGCTCCCGCCCGGGTTCGCGGCGCGCGCGCAGGAGGACACGCTCTGCTATCGCATCCCCGCCGAGGTCGCGCGCGCGATGCTCGCGCGACCGGAGAGCGTCGGCTTCGTAGCGCGCTCGCTCCTGGAGACGCACGCGCGTACCGCCGCGGTGCTCGCTCCGCGAAAGCCCGCGCCCGATCCCGCCAACCAGCCGGTGGCGGCGCTGATCCGCGATCCGCCGCTGCTGTGCTCGCCAGCGACGAGCATCCGTGACGCGGCCGCGAAGATGGCGGCCGCGCCGGCGACGTCGATCGTCGTCGAGCTCGGCGACTCGCTCGGCATCCTCACCGACCGCGACCTGCGCTCGCGCGTGGTCGCGGCCGGCGTCTCCTATGAGGACCCGGTGTCCTCGGTTATGAGCGCGCCCGCCTACACCGTCGGGCCGGACAGGCTCGGCGGGGAGGTGCTGTTGGAGATGCTCGACCGCGGGGTTCGTCACTTCCCGGTCATCACCGCCAGCCGCGAGGTGATCGGCGTCGTCGAAGCGGTCGACCTGCTGGCGGTGGAGACGCTGTCCTCGTTCTACCTGCGCCGAGCGATCGCGCGCGCCGAGAGCGTCGCCGACCTCGTGCGCGCGGCGCACGGCCTGCGACCGGAGGTGGTGGCGCTGCACGAGGCGCGCGTGGCCGCCGCAAGCGTCGCCGCGATCTACTCGGTGGTGCTCGACGCGCTCACGCGCCGGCTGATCGAGCTGGCGCTGCGCTCCGCCGGCGAGCCGCCTGCGCAGTTCTCGTGGCTCGCGCTCGGCAGTCAATCGCGACGCGAGGCCACGCCCGGCTCCGACGCCGACAGCGCGATCGTCTGGTACGGCGATGTTGCCGAGGAGACGGTTCGTCCCTACCTGCACACGCTCGCCCGCGAGGTTGCCGCGGGACTCACCGCGTGCGGGATCCGCGTCGATGAGCACGGCGCCACCGCCTCGGACGTGCTGTTCGTACGCTCGCTCGAGTCGTGGCAGAAAGTCGCGCGCAGCTGGATCGAGCATCCCACTCGCGAGCAGGCGCTGATCCTCGTCTCGGTGCTGGTGGACAGCCGGCCGGTGTGGGGCATCCACAGCGGCGCCCCGGTGTCGGACACGTTTCGTGCGGCCTCCTCGCGGCCGGAGCTGCTGCACCTGCTGGCGCGCTTCGCGCTCTCGCACAGGCCGCCGACGGGCTTCCTGCGCGGGCTCGTGGTCGAGCACGACGGCGAGCACCGCGGACGGCTCGATCTCAAGAGCGGCGGCCTGTTGCCCGTCGTCGATCTTGCCCGCTGGGCGGGGATGGCGGCTGGCGTCACGAGCGCGTCGACGCTCGAGCGTCTGCGCGCGGCCGGCGACGCGGGCACGCTGCCCGCGGCCGATGTGCACACGCTCGAGGACGCGTTCGAGCTGTTCACCGAGCTGCGCATGGAGCACCAGGTCGGCCAGCTCCACGCTGGGCTCGAGCCCGACGACCATCTGAACCCGGACGATCTCAGCGCGCTGACGCGCAGCTACCTCAAGGAGGCGTTTCGGGCGGTGGCGTCGGTGCAGAAGCGCATCGCCTCCGAGCTGAGCCTCGGAGTGCGATGAGGCTGCGGCGCGTGCCTCGCGGCGCGGGCGCCGCCGCGTACAAGCGCGCGCGGCTGCCCGCCGGCCGTACGCCGTGGCGCGACGCGAGCTATTGCGCGGTCGACCTCGAGCTCACAGGCCTCGATCCCCGCGAGCACGAGATCGTCTCGTTCGGCGCCGTGCCGATCGAGGACGGGCGTGTGCAGCTGGGCTCCGCCGTGCACGGGCGCGCGCGCCCGCTGCGCTCGATCAGCGAATCCTCGGTCCTCGTGCACGGGCTGCGCGCCGCCGACCTCGCCGACGCGCCGCCGCTGGACGTCGCGATCGACCCGCTGCTCGCCGCGATGGCCGGCAGGATCCCCGTCGTGCACGTGGCCGCGATCGAGCGCGGCTTCCTGCGGCCGGCGCTGCGCCGCCAGGGCGTGCGCCTGCGCGGGCCGATGGTCGACACGAGCGTGCTCGGGCTGGTGTGGCTGCACGAGCGCGACGGCAATGGTCCGCGGCGAGTGTCGCTCGCCGAGCTCACAGCGGCGCTCGGGCTGCCCTCGCATCACCCGCACGACGCGGTCGGCGACGCGCTGACGACGGCCCAGGTGTTCGTGGCGCTGGCCACGCACCTCGATGCGCTCCACCCGGAGACCGTGAGGCGCCTCACCACCGCCGGCAGGCGGCTGGAGTCGCTGCTCGCCTACCCCTCGCGCTAGCGCCAGGGGAGTCCGGCGCGCCGGTGCGCCGGACTGCTCAGCGGGCCCTGGGCGCAGCGGCCGAGCTCAGAACAGCTGCAGGTAGCGCTCGAGCTCCCACGGCGTGATCTGCTCGTGGGCTGCCTGGACTTCGCGGCGCTTGACCTGCACGTAGTAGTCGATGTAGTCCTCATGCGGTCCCGTCTTGCCGAGCGCGGCACGCAACACGTCGCAGCGCTCGAGCTCGCGCGTGGCGTCGAGCAGGTTGGCGGGCAGCAGCTCGACTCCCGCAGCCGCCAGCTCGTCGTCGCTCAGCTTGTACAGGTTGGCTGCGTTCGGCTCGCCCGGGTCCAGGCTGCGCTCGATCCCGTCCAGGCCCGCCGCGATCATCGCCGTGGCGGCGAGGTAAGGGTTGCAGGCGCCGTCGACGGTTCGATCCTCGATCCGTCCCGGCGCCGGGATGCGCAGCATCTGCGTACGGTTGTTGTAGCCGTAGCTCACGTACGCCGGCGCCCACGTCGCGCCGCTCGTCGGCGCCCCGACGGACAGCCGCTTGTATGAGTTGACGGTGGGGGCGGTGAGCGCGATGTACGCCTTGGCGTGCGCCTTCAGGCCGCCGAGGAAGCTGTAGGCGAGCTCGGAGAGCCCGAGACCGCGCGGGTCCTCTGCGGTGTCACGCTCGAACACGTTCTCGCCGTCCTGCCACAGGCTCACGTGGAAATGGCAGCCGTTGCCGGTCAGGTTCGCGAACGGCTTGGGCATGAACGTCGCGATCAGGCCGCGCTCCTGGGCGAGCGACTCGACCATGTAGCGGAAGAAAACAGCGCGGTCGCATGTCGTGAGCGCGTCGGCGAAGGCGAAGTTCTGCTCGAACTGCCCGTTGGCGTCCTCGTGGTCGGTGGCGTAGTTGTCCCAGCCGAGCCCCGTGACCGCTTTGGAGACCTCCGTCACGAAGTCGAGGTTGCGCGTCAGCGCGCGCATGTCGTAGCAGGGCTGTTCGAGCGTGTCGAGCGGGTCGGCGAGCTCGAGCTTTCCGTCGGCGCCACGGCGAAGCAGGAAGTACTCGAGCTCGGCGCCGACCTTGAGCTCGTAGCCGAGCGCCGCCGCGCGCTCGAGCGCCGACCGCAGAATCGTCCTCGGGCAGTACGGCCACGGCTTGCCCTCCACCGTCACGTCGCACGCGAAGCGCGCCACGTTCTTGCGCCAGGGCAGGATCGTGAAGCTGCGCGGGTCCGGCATCGCGATGATGTCGGGATCGTCCGGGCCCTGGCCGATGTCGCCCGCCGCAAAGCCCGCGAAGCCGGCGCCGTCGTCGAGCAGGTCGTCGAGATGATGCGCGGGCACGAGCTTTGCGCTGGGCTTGCCGTGCATGTCGACGAACTGCGCGAACAGGAACTCGATGCCAGCGTCCTTGACGATCCGCCGCACGTCCTCGGCGTTCTGTGGCGGCGCGGTCATCTGCTGAAGGTATATCTGGCGCAGCGGGGGTGCGGCAATGGCTGCCAGCTCCTGTAAGCGGCGGGTAGCATGTTCACTACGCACATATGTCCACTGTCACCGAGCAACACGGCCTGCGCGAGGAGAACCGCACCCTTTACGGCGTCATCAAGCTCGTGTCGTCGTCGGTCGAGCTCGGCCCGATGCTGCAGGGGATCGTCGACCTGGCGACCCAGGCGACCGATTGCCACGCCTGCTTCATCTATCTGCTCGAAGACGACCAGCTGACGATCCGCGCCGCCTCGCAGGTGTTCGCCGACGCGGTCGGGCGCGTGCAGCTCGCGATCGAGGAGGGCCTCACCGGATGGGTGGCCCGCAACCGCACGCCCGAGTTCATCCGCGAGCGCGCGATGAACGACCCGCGCATGAAGTACATCCCGCTGCTGCAGGAGGAGCGCTTCCAGTCGATGGTCGCCGTGCCGATCCTGTCGCGCTCGAGCGACACGCTCGGCGTGATCGTGCTGCACACCGAGGCGCCGCGCGAGTTCACCGAGGACACGCTGAAGCTGCTCGTGCACATCGCCTCGCTCGTCTCGGGCGCGATCGAGAACGCCCAGCTCTACCAGCGCGAGCGCCGGCGCGCCGACACGCTCACGCGCCTGGCGGGCATCGGCGGCGAAGTGGCGGCCGCGACCGACGCCGACGACCTCGGGCTGATCGTCGCCAGGGGCACGCGCCGCCTGCTCGAGGCCGAGCTCTGCCAGGTCTATCGCCTGAACCCCGACGACAGCGGGCTGGCGCTGCTCACCTCCGATCCGGCGAGCGCGTCCTCGCCGGCCGAGCTCTCGGCGGCGGGATTCCTGATCGACGCGCTCGACGGCCGTGGCTCGGGGTCGGTCGCTCGCGGCCTGTGGCCCGGGCTCGACATCGGCGACCTGCTGCTGACGCCGCTGACCGCCGGCGGCGAGCGGCTCGGGCTGCTGTGCGCGGGTTCGCCGCCGGGGCGCAAGTTCAGCGGTGAGGACGCCGAGCTCGCGCGCGCGATCGCGCACATCGCGGCGGTCGCGATCAAGCGCGCGGAGCTGATCGAGAGCCTGACGAACGCCAACATCGTCAAGGACCTGTTCGAGGCGCTCGCGGCCGGCGCGACGTCGTTCGCGGTCGCCAAGGCCGCCGAGGTTCGCTGCGACCTGACGAGCCCCTATCTGATGGTCTGCGCCGAGCCCGCCGGTGGCCTCGAGCCGGCATCGGTCGAGTGGCGCGAGGCTGCCGAGGTCCTCGGCCGCGGCCTTGCCGCGCTGCAGCCCCGCGCGGCGGTCGAGGCGGGTCCGGGTCCCGTGCGGGCGGCGCTGCCGCTCGGCGCCGGCAGACCCGAGCGCGTCGAGGAGCTGCTGCGCGCGTGCGAAGAGCTCGGCAGGCACACCAGGGCGGCGATCGGCGTCAGCCAGCTGCGCGGGTCCGGCGCAGAGGCCACACGCGCCTACCGCGAGGCGCTCGACGCAGCCACGATCGGCCGCGCGCTGCTGCACGACGGCGGCGCGATCGCCTACTCGCAGCTCGGCGCCTACCGCTATCTCGTTCACATCGCCGCCGACGCGGCTCCAAGGGACAGGATGCGCGAGGCCGTGGACGTGCTGATCGCCTACGACAACAGGCGGCGCTCGTCGCTGCTGGACACGCTCGAGCGCTACCTCGCGGAGCGCCGCAGCGTGATCGAGAGCGCGCGCGCCCTGTTCATCCACCCGAATACCCTGCGCCAGCGTCTGGCGCGGATCGAGGAGCTCACAGGCGTGGAGCTCGACCACGACGACCTGCTCTCGCTCGAGCTGGCGATCAAGCTCGCGCGGCTGCACGGGCGGCCGGGCGCGCCGCAGACCGCCGGGGCGCCAGGCGAGGGCGAGGACTGAAATCGGAGGCGGAGCGTGCGTTTCGCGTGCCTGGCAGCTTGCGCGACGTGATCTCACCGGAGAGCTGCGCAGTCGCGCGCGCTAGTCGACAATCGTGATGTCCGCCTGCTCGGCGAGCTCCATGCGAATGCGCTCGCCAAGCGTCAGGCAGCGACGCTCGGAGCGAGGACGTAGATGCGTGCCTTGTCCGGCCCGAGATCGAGCGCCGCGTAGATCACGTCTGGATCCAGGTCCACATCACCGGGCCAAACGATTGTGCCGGTCTGCTCATCGATCTTGACCCGCTCAAACAAAGCCGCGTCGCGCAGCGGCGAGAAGGCGGGGGTATCGAGCAGCGGCGTGATGTCCACGTCGCGGACCTCGCCGTCGGCGAACACGATGCGGACCGTATGCTCGGGCCGCGCGATCACCGCGACCATCTCGGGGGCAATAGAAGGCTCCATAGCTATTGATCGTAGCGCCCGGTTGGGTGGAGATTGAGCTAGGCACGCTGCCAGTCAGAGCGCAGCGCATCGCGGTGTCGCTCGCACCAGTTGCGAACGGTGGCGACCTTTGCTGGAGCGAGTTGGCCGTCGATAACGTCGCCTGTATCGATCGAGATGCGCGCCGCCTGGACGCCGGGATGGCCGACGCGTCCGGCGTACATATGGACATGTGGAGTGGAGAGGGCCGTACGTTGCGCAAACCCCGCAATGCTTGGCGCGCCAACATTGGATGCCTCGTAGCGCGGCAGCCCTTGACAACGTCGAGGGCAACACGCTCAGTCAGAGCGGCTTCTGCGCTGAAGAACCGTCCCGACGGCACGAGGCGTCCCATCTCGCCGCTACGGTGCCAGCGTGCCTGACACAGCCCAAGCGATCCTTACATTCCTCGCGGTCATCGTGCCAGGGTTCCTGGCTATGAGTGGCTACCGCGCTGGCCGAGCCGTGCCCGAGCACCCGGAGGGACTCGTCACGACTGCGCGTGTGATCACAGTCAGCGTGTTCATTGCCGTGATCGCATGGAGGTTCGGTGGCCGCGAGCTCTACGAGCACGCCCAGGCGGGAACAGCGCTGACGAGCCATGAGGCGAACACCTACCGGCTCATCCTCGGGCTCTTGCTGATCCCGCCGCTAGCTGCATTTCTGCTCGCCCAAATCGTCGATGGATCCGCCAGCCGCGTATGGAAGGCACGCGAGAAGCTCCCGGAGGCACCTGACGATCTCGACGCCAAGGAGGCGCCGCTGCAACGGCTAAAGCGGTGGTTGCTCATGTCGCTCTCCACGCGTCTGCTGCACGAGGGCCCGACGACATGGGACCGGACATGGAAACAGATCCGACGCACCCAGCCGTATGTCTTTACGCGGATTACTACCAAGGGCGGGCGAGAGATCATTGGGACCGTCGCCAACCGCTCACGAGTTGCCGCGTCTCCCCAGCCGCGCGACGTGTACCTCGAGCAGGTGTGGCGTGAAGGCGAGGACGGCAGGTACTACCCCACGGCCTACGGACTCGGCGCGTTCGTAGCCGGGAGCGAGATAGAGACGGTAGAATGGGTGTCCGAGCAAGGAGCCGTGCCAAGTGCCCAGTAACAGACAGATAAACGAACGTGAGCTGCGCGAGTCCGAGATCAAGATGACCGGGCAGCCTCCGGCTGCGACCGTGGCCTTTATCGGGTTCGTACCCGCGCCACCGCCGCCCACAACGCCAGTTCGCGGCAGTGGACCGGCGTCCTCCGGGGACCAGGCGCCGCCGTCGCCGTCACGCGGATAGCCCGGCTGGCCGGGGTGGGCGCGGGATGCGACTTCGCTGAACGCAGGCGGCCTGAGCCGCGTCGCGGTAGCTAGGTTGACGCAAGGAGTGCCGGGTCGCACTCGGGCACGAATCCCGGCCAGTTCTTCCTGACGATCGCTAGGGCCGCGTCCCATGCGGCTTGCCTGTTGCCGTCTACAGTCGGCTGCTGGCCGAGCGAGTTCTCGCGCAGGCAGAAATAGGTGTCCCGAAAGATGTTCTGAGGCAGCGACCCTTTGGGGATCAGATCAAGCTCAGCCATCGCCACGTCGAGAGGGATATTCATACTGCTCACCTACCGATCGGCGCGACCATGAAGCTCGCTGCGAGGGTCGAGACCGTCTCGGCCATGTCCTCCGGCAGAAAGTAGACCGTGCGCATCCCGCCGCCGGCCACGTGATAGTCGTTCCAGCGCAGTTGAATCGGCTCGGGAGTGCCGGTGTCCTCTTTCCACCTCCGAGCTGGACGCCCGAGGGTCTGCTTGTAGCTACGGACGCTCTCGTAGGTGATGCTGAGATTGTCGGCGATGTCTTCGAGCGTAAAGCCAGGCCGCCTGATCTCCTGGAGACGCGCAGCTGCGGCGAGCAGCTTCCGCGTGTTGTCGCTGAGGTAGTCCCGCCAGTAACGCTCGGCTGCATCCTCTGGCGTCGTGGTCGTCGTGGCCGCGTCCTCAAGCCCAACAATGTTGACAGTTGTGCCCTCCGGTACGGTGATCTTGAACTCCAGCGTCGGCATGCGTTCCTCCTGTCGCATTGTTGACCAGAAGGCTAGTATAGACCATCAGCGTGGTCTTTTGGTCTTCGGTGGACAAACGATTGGTGTGCAGCGCTGTGATGCGCTTCGACACCGGGTTCATGTGCCAACTTCGTCCCGCGAGCCCCGGCGGGCGGGATTCAAGAGGCTCCAAGATGGCCGGGGAGTCTTCTTCTCTGAACCGCTCCGGGAAGGTGGAGAGGACCGTACGTTGCGCAAATCCCGCGGTCGTTGCGGGCGCAGACGCTGAGCCTGGTGTAGAGCGGAGGCTGGTGGCCGACAACGAGAGGCTGCGGGATGCCTGCGACTACCGAGCGTCGTGCGTGGCACGCAGCTCATGCAGCATCGCATCGCGACGACCCCCGTCTGCGCTCGGCCTTCTTCGCCGACGACAGCTTGTGTGGCTTGCACAGCAGGCAGCCAGCGCGTCGCTGCTTGGATCGCCTTCGCTTGTAGACGTCCGTCTGCGGGTCTCGGCTGAACGGCGCTGATTCCACTGGGCCATCCCAAGCACCGGTCATGATGGCGCCGTGCCCAGGATCAGCTTCTTCTACGGCATCGCGATCACGATGTACTTCTACGATCACGAACCACCCCATTTCCATGCCCAATACGCCGAGCACCACGCGGTGATCGCGATCGGGAGCGGCGAGGTGCTGGTCGGTGATCTGCCCACTCGCGCGCTCAAACTCGTTGCGAAGTGGGCGATCTGCACCGCGGCGAACTCGAAACAGACTGGGCGCGCGCAAAGGGTGGCGGCACCCCTGAGCCGATCGACCCGCTGCCGTAAAATGAGGCGATGGACTTCGTAAGGGTCACATCCGCGCAAGTGCTGGGCCACTACAGGCTAAGGGTCGACTTCAGCGATGGCAGCTCGCGCGATGTCGATCTCACAGGCGAGTTGCCTGGCCCCATCTTTGAGCCACTTGCCGACCCCGGCTTCTTTGCGCAAGTTCGCGTGGACGACGAGCTGGGGACCGTTGTATGGCCCAACGGAGCGGACCTCGATCCTCTCGTTTTGCACGGCGACTTCGAGCCGGCCTCACGCTTCGTTCATCGCTGATCGGCCCGCCGATCGGCTGCGAGCGCGGCACTTGCAGACACTTATCAGTGGAGAGGACCGTACGTTGCGCAAACCCCGTGGTCGTGCGAGCACTGCGGCTGAGCTTGGTGTAGCCATCAGGCACTGATGGGGCGAAGCCGCCGACAGCGTCCGCTAGACAAGCTATATTGTCTAGGTGCGGATCGGCGAGCCAGCACGAAAGCACGGGATCAACGACCCAGACATATGGCATGCCGTGCGCAACGCGATGAGACGAATACTCCTGGATGACGACCTGACGATGCTCATCGGCCCAGCCGCAGACGGGGCGCTGCTCGAGATCGGCATCCTCGACGTAGAGGGCAACGACCCGGTCGTAATCCACGCCCAGCCCCTACGACCAAAGTTCCACCGCTTTCTCGGATGAGGTGACAATGACCCGCCACACAGACAAGGAAATCGAGCAGGCCGCGAGCCGTTTCGAGCAGCTCGCCGACTCGCTGGACCCGGACACAGCCCAAGTCGAAGACACCGACGACCTCCGCGAGATCGCCACCGCCGCTGAGGCGGTGCGAGCCGATGATGCCCGCCTGCGCGAGGCCGTCGTCCTCGCTCGAGCACGCGGCCGGTCCTGGAACCACATAGCGCTAGCCCTCGGGGTATCCCGACAGGCGGCTCGACAGCGGTTCGTCGACAAGGCAAGCGCCTGACCGCCTTTGGCGGACGGACCCACACCGCAGACAGTTGTGGGAGTGGAGACGGTGGGATCGAACCCACACAATGTTCCCACCGCGAGGAGTCAGCGAAGACCACCGCCCGGGGAATAGCGAACCCACGCTTCTGCTCGTTCCCGCGGGCTGACGTTCCCGAACCACGTCCACCCGCGACATCGACCGAAAGAGGCCGCTCAAGCGGGCTTGCGCTCACGAAGAGAGTCCAAGAGCTGTGTCGCTCGCTCCGCATCGTATCCACCCACAGAGGCCTCGAACTTCTGGCTAGAGAGCTGCTCCAAACGCTCGATATATTCGACGAGGCGCTCTTCTGTGAGGGTGCTCACGTCAGAGCCCTCCATTGTGCCAATCTCATCGAGCGCGCGTGTCGCTAGCCGAAATGCCTCGTCAGATCCCTCCGGAGAAACCTCGGCCTTTTCGTAACCGCGGAGGCCGTTGCGAAGCACCCGGATCACGAAATAGGTCGCTTCCACGATCACTCCAGGATCGGAGCCCTGCTCCAGCGCCGACGGGAGGCTGATGGCCATTAGTAGACCTCGATGATATCGAACGCCGCCCGAGGCAACTCAGTGATGATGTACTCCTCAGAGAGAGGATGGGCCTTGTCCTCGATCGGCACGTTCTCAACGAGCGAAGTAATCCCGTCGATAGGGATCACGTAGATCAGCGGACGGAAGTCGTTGAGCAATGCGCCCTTCAGGATCATGCCGATCTCTCGGAAGTCCTCCTCGGTGATCACGCCGGCGTCTCGCTTGTCCTGCGCGCCTCGACGCAGCCCAGTTGACCGGACCCCGTTTGTCGGTCCACCACGAGTGAGAGGGTGGTGGATATGACGAGGAGGAAGGTAGCGCTGTGCTCGGACGGACAGCAGGCGTGGGGTTTCCCGCGGCTGTCGTCGCGAAG
>Ga0187890_10002337_pt1 | contig 13271 bp, 12 predicted proteins | sample June2016WEW_21_1_FD_133005 | JGI IMG/M metagenome (GOLD analysis project Ga0187890, IMG submission 133005) | Peatland microbial communities from SPRUCE experiment site at the Marcell Experimental Forest, Minnesota, USA - June2016WEW_21_10 | ecosystem: Environmental > Terrestrial > Soil >... | reverse complement strand
GAGAACCAGGAAGAAGTCTTCCTCGGCTATTCGGTGTCGCGCCAGCAAAGCATCTCCGAAGCCACCGTGCAGAAGATCGACGCCGAGATCCGCCGCCTGGTCGAAGCCGGCTATTCCGAGGCGCAGCAGATCCTCACCGACAAGCGCGGCGACCTGGAGACCTTGGCCAAGGGGCTGCTCGAATTCGAGACGCTCTCCGGCGACGAGATCAAGGATCTGCTCATGGGCAAGCGGCCGAGTCGCGAATCGGTGATCGAGCCGACGACGCCGCGCAGCACCACCGTGCCGACCGCCGGCGCCGGCCGTAACCGGCCGCGTCCCGAGCCGGGGCCGCTGGAGCCGCAGCCGCAGGGTTGAACCGCAAGCTGCCATCGCGCGACGGACTGAGAGGGGAGGGCCGTTCATGCGGACCACTTTGATTGTCGGCGTCATCTTGGCCGCGGCGTCAGGTTCCGCGCTGGCGCAGGGTTTTGGCACGCCGCCAAAACCTGCCGTTGCCGCCAAACCGCCGGTCGCGGCGAAGCCGCCGCAGGCCGCGGTCAAGCCGGCGAGCACGCCCGAGTCGCGCTCGGCCGCCGCGCTGGCGCTGTCGTCGGACCCGGTGTTCGACGAGGGCACCTTCCAACGCATCAAGGAAGCGCTGTTGTTCTATTCCGACATCCAGGTCCGCGGCGGCTGGCCGATGCTGCCGGCCGACTTGAAGCTCGATCCCGGCAGCAGCGGCCCCTATGTCGCGCTACTGCGCCAACGCCTTGTCATCTCCGACGACATGGCCGTCGAGCAGGAAGCCGGCGAGGCCTATGACGCGGCCGTGGTCGAGGGCGTCAAGCATTTCCAATTGCGCCACGGGCTCGATGCCACGGGCGCGGTCGGCGCGCAGACCTTGAAAGCGCTCAACGTGCCGGTCGGCACGCGCATCAAACAGCTCGAAGCGTCGCTGGAGCGGCTCCAGGGCATGGATTTCATCTTCGCCGAGCGCTACGTGGTGGTGAACATCCCGGCCGCTTTCGTCGAAGCGATCGCGAACGGCAAGGTCGAGCGCCGCTATCGCGTCATCGTCGGCAAGATCGACAAGCCGTCGCCGACATTGGCCGTTTCCATCACCGCGATCGATCTCAATCCGACCTGGACGGTGCCGCTGTCGATCACCAAGAACGAAATCATGGCCCATATGCGCCGCGATCCGAGCTATCTGAGCCGCATGCATATGCGCCTGCTCGGCGCCGGCGATCAGGAGGTCAGCCCGTCGTCGATCGACTGGGCGTCCGACCGCTCGCCCAATTTCACCGTCCGCCAGGATGCCGGCACCTGGAACGCGCTCGGCAATCTGAAAATCGACATGCCGAATCCGTACTCGGTCTACATGCACGACACCGACACGCGAAAGCTGTTCGCCGACGACTACCGCTTCGATTCCCACGGCTGCACCCGGGTCGACAATGTCCGCGACCTCGCCGCCTGGATTCTCGAGGACGTGCCCGGCTGGAACCGCGCCGCTATCGACGCCGGCATCGCCGCCGGCCAGACCAAGATCATCAACCTGCCGCACAAAATGCCGGTCGCCTGGGTCTATCTCACCGGCTGGGTGACGCGCGACGGCGCGATCGAATTCCGCGACGACGTCTACAAACACGACGAAGCGCTCGACCGCGACGCGCTGGCGCAAGCAACCGGCGCCGGCGGTTTCGTGCAGCCGGCGCCGACGACACAGCCCATCAAGCGGGTTTCCATCGACACGCGGTAAGGCGAGGCCTTGTCGTTGTTCCTCCCTGTGAAAAGGGGGAGGCAGGGTGGGGGGCGCGGGCCGACAACTGGTATAAAGGGCAGCGCACCGGCCTCACCGGCTGCGGGCTGTCTCTTCACTTCCGCACATCCGTCGAGGCCGCGGACCCCCACCTATCCTCCCCCTTGCAGGGGGAGGAAGAGCCCTGCCGCTCGGGCGTCGTGAGCGACGGACACCGCCGATGCGCCAGATGATCTTGGTCGGCTTCCTGCAGGCGCAGAACTGCACGAACCTTGCGAGCTCCTGGCGCCATCCGGCATCGCGTACCGATAGCTGGTCGCCGGATTTCTACCGCCACATCGGCCGCGTGCTCGAAGCGGGCAAGTTTCATCTCGGCTTCTTCGACGACCGGCTGTCGATGCCGGACATGTATGGCCGCAATCACGCGCATACCGTCCAACACGGCATTCGCTGCGTGAAGCTCGACGCCGTCACGGTGCTCACCGTGATGGGCATGGCGACCGAAAAGCTCGGCCTCGGCGCGACTTATTCCACCAGCTATTACGAGCCGTTCCATGTGGCGCGGGTGTTCGCCACTCTCGATCTGATGACCGGCGGCCGCGCCGCCTGGAACGTCGTTACCTCGCTCAACGACGGCGAAGCGCAGAACATGGGCCGCGACGAGGCGGTCGCCCACGATTTGCGCTACGACCGCGCCGACGAGTTCATGGAAATCGTGCTCGGCCATTGGGACGCCTGGGAGGACGATGCCATCGTCCAGGACAAGGCGACCGGCCTGTTCGCAAAACCTGACAAAGTTCATCGCCTCGATTACGCGGGCCGATACTACCGCTCGCGCGGGCCGTTCACGGTGCCGCGCTCGGCACAGGGCCATGCGGTCATCATCCAGGCCGGCTCGAGCGGCCGCGGCAAAGCGTTCGGCGCGCGCTGGGGCGAGGTGATCTTCGTCGTTTATCCGAGCATCGAGATCGGCCAGCGCGACTATGCGGACTTCAAGGCCGACGTGGCGCGCTTCGGCCGCAATGCTGACGACGTCAAGATCACGCATCTCGTCAACACCGTGGCCGCCGCCACCAAGGCGGAAGCCGAGGACAAGTGGGCGGAGATCGAGAAGCTGCCGCTCGAGATCGACGCGCTGTCGCTGCTCTCGGAAGCGCTCAATTTCGATTTTGCACGAAAAGGCATGGACGAGCCGTTCACCGCCGAAGAGCTTGCGGAAATGTCCGGCCTGCAAGGCATCCGTGACAGGGTGCTGGCCGCTTCGGGTAACAAAAATCCAACGGTGCGCGACTTCATCCGCATCAGCGGCCGCGGCCGCGTGCACAACGCCATCGTCGGCGGCCCGAAGGAAGTCGCCGACCGTCTCGAAGAATGGTTCACGGCGCCGGCCTGCGACGGCTTCGTTCTCTCCGCCACCCACGTGCCCGGCGCCTATGAAGACTTCGTGCGCTTCGTCGTGCCGGAGCTGCAACGGCGCGGGTTGTTCCGCGAGGATTTTGCCGGAACCACGCTACGGGAGAATCTCGGGCTGCCGATGCCGGCAGTCGGCGCGTGGCGCTCGGCGGTGAGCTAGGCCGCTGTTCGAAGCCGCCAAAGAGCTGTTTCAAGCAACTCGGTTTCCGGCGATACTGTTGCCATGACCGGCATCGGGCGCCTTATCGCTACCGTCCTCGTCGCGATCGCTGCCGCCGCGCCCGCGATTCCGGCGCGCGCCGCGGACCTGCCGCTTCCCCCGACGGTCTCCCACCGCATGCGCCAGTATGTTGACGCAAAGTATCGCTTCTCCTTTTGGTACCCGGCCGCATTGAAGATAACGGTGACGGCGGCCAACGACGACACGAGTTTTCCCGGCGGCGTCGCGGTCGAGACCTTGCAGGTCGGTTCCCCCGGCGACATATCGCTCTACTTCGTCAATTCGCCGCAGAGCACCATCACCGACGAACCCAACGGCCACGCGTCGCCGATCGCGCAGATGAAATATTTTTACGACGCCGCCTCGCAACGCTGGATGGTCGCCTATCCCGAGGGCACCGACGGCGGCGGCCGCGCCGCGCCGGCGCCGGCTGACGTCTCCCAGATCACCGTCGGTGGCGAGCCGATGCTGCCGAGCAGCGCACGCTTCGACACCACCATCATCCCACTGTCGACGACGCAATTCGTCGTGGTCCAGGATGGCGGCGGCAGCGCCTTCACCAATGAGCTGGCGCGCACCGTTGCGGCGCCGGGCGTCCATGTCGACGCCGCGGTGCTGGCGGACGCGCTGCACGCCGAGGCGATGGCCTACGAGAAGCAACTGCAACAGACGATCAGTCCGGCGACGCTGTGCGCCCTGCAGTCGTCGCTCTGTAAAAAATAATCCCGCGAGGCTCCGTCCATGACCGGCAGGTTGATTTTGACCGGCGACGTCAATCTCATGAACGTCGCCGATGCCACCATTCCGTTTCGGCATGTTGCGGCGGCGTTGCACGACGCCGACGTGGTGTTCGGCAATCTGGAATGCTGCCTGCATCTGCCGACGCGGCGCTCGCACTCAACCGAGGGCTTTTTCGCCGATCCGCAGGTCGGCGGCGAGGCGCTGCGGCTCTCCGGCATCCACGCCGTCGGCATCGCCAACAACGTCAATTACGGCGCCGACAATATCGCTGCCTCGATCGCGCGGCTCGATCAGCTCGGCATTCCCCATACCGGCGCCGGGCCCAATCTCGCCGCGGCGCGCGCGCCGGTGATCGTCGCCCGCAACGGCTTGCGCGTCGGCGCCGTGCAACGCAGCTCGGTCTATTGGCCGACCGATCATGAGGCCCAGGCCGACTCGCCCGGCATCGCGGTCATTCTCGGCCATACCGCTTATCACGTGCCGACCAGCCGCGTTGCGCCGGGCGTGCCGCCACCGAACCGGCCCGGCGTGCCGCCGGTGATCGTGACCTGGGCGGACAAGCACTATCTCGATGAATTCCGCACCGATATCGCCGCGTTGCGGCCGCAGGTCGACATCGTCGTCGCCTCCTGTCACTGGGGGCTTGGCCGCGATCCGCTGCAATACATGACCGACATCGCCCACGCGGCGATCGATGCCGGCGCCGACATCGTCGTCGGTCACGGACCGCATTATCCGTTGCCGGTCGAAATGTATAAGGGCAAACCGATCTTCTACGGCCTGTGCAATCTCACCTTCTCGACCGGCCATCTCGGCCGCAGGCACGCGGGCTGGATCGGTCTTTTGGTGGAATTGAGCTGCGAGTGCGGCGCGGTGACGGACTGCAATTTCCGTCTGGTGCGCAACAATGACGCCGAGGAGACGTACTTCTGCCGCCTTGACGACGAGGCCGAAACGCTCGCTAATCTTGGCGAGCGAAGCAAAAAGCTCGGCGCACACTTCAATCCGAAGGGCGACCGCGTGCACGTCACGCCGTAACGCGTAAATTGCGCAGAACGCCAGGGAGGAATGCCGTTGCGCCTTCGTCGCAGAGAATTGTTGCGTTTCGCCGCCAGTGCGCTCGCGCTGCCGGCGCTGCCGCGTCTTTCTGTCGCGGACAGTTATCCGTCGCGGCGCATCACCATGGTGGTGCCGTTTGCTCCCGGCGCGCTGAGCGACATCATCGCGCGTGTCATGGCCGAGGGCATGCAGGCGTCGCTAGGCCAGACCGTCGTCGTCGAGAATGCCGGCGGCGCCGACGGCACCATTGGTTCCGGCCGCGTCGCCCACGCCGCACCCGACGGCTATACGCTGGTCTGCGCCAACTGGAATACGTCGGTCACCAACCCTGCGATCTACAAGCTCGACTACGACGTGGTGAAGGATTTCGAGCCGGTCGTGCTGTTGCCGGCGGCGCCGATGGTGCTGCTGACGAAAAAGGACAATCCGGCGACCAACCTGAAGGAGTTCATCGCCTGGCTGAGGGCCAACCCCGACAAGGCGTCGTTTGGCACCGCCGGCGCTGGCAGTCCGCCCGACCTGCTCGGCCGCTTGCTACGGCGGGACACCGGCACGCAATTCAATCTGATCGCCTATCGCGGCGCCGCACCGGCGATGCAAGACGTCATCGCTGGCCATATCGACGCGGTGTTCATAACCATTGCCGCCGCCCAGCCGCAGGTGCGTGCCGGTAATGTGAAAGCACTAGGCTTGACGACCCACGAGCGCATCAAGATCGCGCCCGAAATCCCCACCATGGACGAGGCGGGATTGTCCGGCTTCTATTTCGCGCTTTGGGCGGCGATTTTCGCCCCGCGCGGCACGCCGAAAGACATCATCGACAAGCTCAACGCCGCCGCGGTGAAAACCTTGGCCGATCCGAGTGTCCGCCAAAAGCTCGAGGCCCAGGGTTTCGAGATTCCGCCGCCCGAGCAGCAAACGCCGGCGGCGCTCGCCGCCTATCAGAAGGCGGAAATCGAAAAGTGGTGGCCTGTCGTCAAGGCGGCCGGCATCAAGCCGGATTAATGCGGTGACGCGACATCCAACGGGAGAACAAGCATAATGACTCTACGCCGCAGGCAATTTCTGCAACTGACCGCGGGCGCCGCAGCGTTGCCTCTCGTCCCCCGCCTTGCCGCGGCGCAAAGCTATCCGGCGCGGCCGATGCACTTGATCATCGGTTTCACGCCCGGTGCGGCGTCCGATGTCATCGGGCGCATCTTTGCCAAATACGCCGAGCCGGTGCTCGGCCAGCAATTCGTGGTCGAAAACAAGCCCGGCGCGGGATCGAGCATCGCCGCGCAATTCGTCGTGCGCTCTGCCGCCGACGGCTACACCTTATTCTTGCCGGCGCTGTCGTCACTGACCTATCAGATCGTCAATCCCGACGTGAGCTTCGACATGCGCAAGGATTTTGCGCCGATCGCGCCGCTGGCCAAGGGCACCTTCGTGCTCGCCGTCAATCCGGAGCTGAAGGTCAAAACCGTTGCCGAGCTGATTGCGCTCGCCAAGGCGAAGCCCGGCCAGTTGCTGTTCGGCTCGGTCGGCAACGGCAGCCTGCCGCATCTGTGCGCGGAAATGTTTGCGCAGCGCGTCGGCGTCAAGATGACCCACGTGCCGTATCCCGGCAGCCCGCAGGTGATCACCGATCTCGTCGCCGGCCGCATCAACCTGACCTTCAATATCGCCTCGTCGGCGCTCGGTCAGATCGAGGCGAAGCAGCTTGTTGCGCTGGCGGTCTGCTCGAACAAGCGCTCCGTGGTGCTGCCCGACGTGCCGACAATGGCGGAAGCCGGTGTGCCTGATTTCGACACCAGCCTGTGGCTCGGGCTTTTGGCGCCCGCCGGGACGCCAAAACCGGTGATCGACAAGCTCAACGACGCCGCGCGCAAGGCGATGCATGCGCCGGATGCGGTCGAGCTCCTGACCAAGGAAGGCTACGAGCCGCTCGACGCCAGCCCCGACCAATTCGGTGCCTTCATCGGCAGCGAATTCACCCGCTGGTCCGAAGTCGCGCGCGGCGCCGGCTTAAAGAGCTAGCTCCGGCGGTTCGTCAAAGCGCCGGGCCGGGCACGACGGGCAAAACCACGGAAAAAACCGAACCGCGTGGCTGCGCCGGGGCCACCGAGAGCTTGCCGTTGTGGCGCTCGACGATCATGCGGCAGATGGCAAGGCCCAGCCCCATGCCCTGGGGCTTTGTCGTCATGAATGCTTCGAAGATGTTCGGCAGCCGCCCGGGATCGATTCCCGGCCCGCAATCCTCCACCGTAACGACAACGGCCTGGTCGGCGCTGCGCGCGGAGCTCACCTGCAGCAGGCGACGGCCGTCCTCGATCGGCTCCATGGCTTCGATGGCGTTGCGGACCAGATTGATGAAAACCTCCTGCAATTGACCCCTATGGCCTAAGACCTGCGGCAATTCCGCCGCCAGCTCGGCCTGGGTCGTGATGGCGTGATCCTTCAATTCCTCGTCCAATGTTTGCAGCACGCCAAGCGCGAGCTCATTGACGTCGATCGGCTCTCGCATCTGGCTCGCCTTGCCGAACAAGGCGCGAATATTGTCGAACACTTGGCTGGCGCGATGGGCATCGCTGATCATCCGGTTCAGAGCCGCTCGCGCCTCGTCGAGATTGGGCGGCGCGTGGCCGAGAAAGCGCAGCGCCGCGCCGCCGTTGGAGGCGATGCCGGCCAGCGGCTGACGCACCTCGTGGCCGATCGAGGCCGCCATCGCTTCCATGTTCATGAGCTTGTTGTTGCGCTCGCGCTGCAATTCGGCGATCGAGCGGCCGAGCTCGTCGGTACGCTGGCGCAGCTCGTTGAGGAGGCGGGTATTTTCCACCGCAATCGCAGCCTGGGCGGCGAAGCTCGACAATAGCTCGACCTGCTTGTCGGAAAAGGTGCGCACTTCCTGGCGGTACAGGCTGAAGGCGCCGATCACGTCGCCTTCCTTCAACAGCGGCACCACCAGCACCGTGCGCGCGCCGCCGATCTCGACCGGCGCGACGAGGCGCGGATCGCGCTGCACGGTATAGGCTTCCTCCGCCATGATGTCGGCGACCTGGACCGCCGCCTTGGTCGCAACCATGCGGCCGAACGGAAGTTTTGGATTGAGACGGACCTGCCGGCGAGCCTCGATCAAAGCCGCTGGCGTATTGTGCGAGGCGACGAGATGCAGCGTGTCGCCGTCGAGCCGGAACACGTTGCCGTATTTGGCCTCGCAAATGCGGGCGGCATGCGCCAGCATCTTGCCGAAGGCCGGCTGCAGGTCGCCCGGCGAGCCGCTGATGATCTGCAGTATTTCCGCGGTGGCGGCCTGTTGCTGCGAGGCCTCGTCGAGCTCGCGGGTCAGCCGTGCGATCTCGGCTTTCTGGCGGGCGCCCGCAGAGCCGCGCCGGCGCGCCGCTGCCGCTCCGTTGCGGCGCCTTGGCGTTGCCGTCTTGCGGTGTTGTGTCTTGGCTCTTTCGCCGGCCTTGCGCCGCCGTCTCATGCCGCCCCCGCGCGGTCTTAAAGACAAGGCATCCTCGCAAGCAAAGCTAGCACACTTGAAGCGGTCGAGTGTAAGGGTGTTGCGGGCCTGGGTGAGAGCCGGCGCCGGTAAGACGGGAGCGTGCAATGGCGGACGAAACCACGCAGCTCTTTCTCGAAGATTTCAGCAAGGGCCAAATATTCTCGAGCCCGCCGCGAACGATCACCGAGGCGGACGTTCTCGGCTTCGCCGCGCTCACCGGCGACGCCCATCCGCTGCACTATGACGATGAATACGCCAAGACCACGCGATTCGGCCGGCCGATCGTCCATGGCCTGCACCTCATCGCGCTTACCGCGCTCGGCGCCGCGCCGCTTGCTGGGCGACTTGAAGCGTCGATGATCGCGTTCCTGGAACAAGAGGCCTCGTTCCGCAAGCCGGTATTCAAGGACGACACGCTGCACCCGCAGTTCGAGGTCGAAGGCACCGAGCACAAGCCGGGTGTGGAATGGGGCAAGCTCGCGATCAAAGTTCGCTTGATCAATCAGCGCGACGAAGTCGTTGTCGAAGGCCGGCACGTGTATCGGATTCTTTGCAGAGTCCCGGCGCGCTAAAGCGAAGAGGGCGCCGCAGCGCCCTCTAATTAGTTGTCTGCGCGGGCGATTATTTCGCGCCGGCGGGGAATGCCGGCAATTTGTCGACGTCGCGCGCGTCATGCTGGATGATCAGGGTCGCCTTGAAATTTTCCACGATCTTCTTCAGGCGCTCGATCGAAGCGATGGTCTCGGCGCGATCGAAATTGAACGCCGGCACGCCGTCGTTGTCGTAGTTCTCGCGGAAGTGCACGGCGTCGCCCGAGATCAGCACATTGCCGGTCTGTGGCAGCTTGACCAACAGGCTGTGGTGGCCCGGCGTGTGCCCCGGCGTATACAGCATCATGACGCTGCCGTCGCCGAACACATCCTTGTCGACCGGCTGGGGCTCGACCTTGTTGTCGCCTTTGATCCAGCCTTCGAACGGCGCGAAGTTGACGCCGGCCGGCGGCTTCGGCGCGATGATCGCGTTCCAGTCGCCGAGCCCGATTAGCAAGGTCGCCTTCGGAAACGACGCGACCTGGCCGGTGTGGTCGGCGTGATAATGGCTGATGCCGACAAACGTGATCTGCTCGGGCTTGACGTTGAGCTGCGCCAACTGGTCGACGATGCTGACCTTCGGCGCCACTTTGGGGGTGGTCATGGCATGACCGGTATCCCACAACAGATATTGGTCGCCGTGTTTGATCAGATAGCAGCTGTACACGAACTGAATTTTCAGGTCGCCGTAGGAAAAAGTGTCCGAGAAGCGCTCATTGACCGGCGTCGGCGCCTGCGGCGTGCCGCAATCGAGCCGCGTGAGCGACATGTCGACTGCCGCCTGCGCGGGGGCCTGCAGACTGAGTGCGCCGGCGCACAGCCCGGCCGCCAGTAAAGTCGAAAGTCGACGCATTTTTGTTTTCCTCCCTGGATATGAGCAATGAATGCTTCTTAGGCCGCGGATGTTGCCGGTTGCGGCCGGCTTGGTCAACGCGATTCGAAACGGTGCGAAAGCATCGCTGCGGCGCGCTACCTTAATATGACGACCCGATCAATCCAGCTTGATGCCGGCGTCGCGAATCACCTTGCCCCATTTCTTGTCTTCGTCGGTGATGAACTGCGCGAATTCTTGCGGCGTCATCCGCATCGGCTCGACGCCGAGATCGGCGAGCCGCGCCTTGGCCGGAGCTTCCGCAAGCGCCGCGTTGAGCGCGCCGTTGAGCTTGGCGACGATGTCGGCGGGCGTGGCCTTCGGCGCGCCGATGCCGTACCAGCCGAGCGCCTCGTAGCCCGGCACGAATTCGGCCGCGGTCGGCAGGTCCGGCAGCGCATCGAGCCGCGTTTTGGTAGTCACCGCGAGCGCGCGCACCTTGCCGGATTTGACGAACTCCATGGATTGCGGGATCGGATTGATCACGGCCTGCACCTGGCCGCCAATCAGGTCGGACATGTAATTGGTGCGATAGGGCACATGCACCATGTCGATGCCGGCCATGGTCATGAACAGCACGCCGAAAATATGCGACGAGGTGCCGATGCCGCCCGACGCCATGTTGATCTTGCCCGGATTGGCCTTGGCATAGGCGATGAATTCCGGAACGGTTTTCACCGGCAGCGCATTCGTCACCAGGATGACATAAGGCGCATTCGCCACCGGCGCGACCGGGGCGATATCGCGCATGAAATCGAAACTGAGATGCTGATAGAGCGCGGTGTTGAGTACGTTGGTGAGCACGTCGCAGATGATCGTGTAGCCGTCAGGCTGTGACTTCACCACAAGCTCGGTGCCGATATTGCTGCCGGCGCCCGGCCGATTCTCGACGAGGAAATTCTGCCCGAGCTTGTCCGAAAGCCATTGCGCGGCAAGGCGCGCGATAATGTCGGGCGCGCTGCCGGCGGGAAAGCCGACGATCATCTGGACCGGGCGGGACGGGTAGGTGTCGGCGCGGGCGATACGCGGCAGTGCCGACCATGCGGTGGCGCTTGCCGCGAGATGCAGGAAGCGCCTACGGGGAAGTTTCATCGCAAACACTCAATTCAACCGAAGTTCGGTGATGTGCTTTGGATCAGCCTTCAACTCGCCCTTCTCGACCTTCTTGACGATATCCACCAGCGCCGCATTGGCGCGGCAGGCTAGCCCGACCTTCTCGCCCTCGCGCACCACGAGGCCGTTCAAGAATTCGATCTCGGTGCGGCGGCCTTTCTCCATGTCCTGGCCCATGGACGGCTTCTGGCCGGCTGCGGTGCGGCCGGAGTCTTTGAAACGCTGCGCGTCACAAATGCGCTCCGCTTCGGCGTCGCCCTCGCCGGCGCGGGCGATGGTTTCGGGCTCCAGGTGCAGGATTTCTTCCAATTGATAACCGTGCGCTTGGCCGACGCGGATTGCTTCGCTGCCGAGGCGAGTGGAGAAGCGGCGCAGTGCATCGTCTTTCAGCATGGCGCCGCCGCCTAGCCCGGTGCAGGCGGATAGCCCATTGGCCATGGCGTTGGCGACCAGCTTTGACCAGCGCTCGCCCCACAGATTGCTGGTGACTTTGGCGCTGTCGGAGAAGGCGACCAGGCGGCAGACCTCCTCGGCGCGCTGCGTAATGCGGCCGTGCACTTCGCCGGCGCGGAACACGGTGTGCGCCGCGCCGTGCTTGGCGGCGCCGCGATGGATGTGGCCGGGCTCCGGCAGATTGACGGTGATGCTGGAAGCGATACAGCCGAGCGTCTTGCCCCAGCCGACGACGCCGGCGATGGTTCCCTCGTTCATGCAATTCTGCAGCGACACCACGAATCCATCCGGCGCCAGATATTGCTTGATCAGCATGGCCGCCCAGGCGGTGTCGTAGGACTTCATGCAGACGAAGGCGATGTCGATCGGTTTTTCCTTGGCGAGCTGCTGCGCGTCGGTGACGTGCAGCGCGCGCACCGGCACGGTGAACTCCGGCTCGGTCATGGCGTGGGTGACGCGCAGGCCGTGCTTGCGCATATGCTCGACATGGGCCGGCCACGGATCGATGAAGGTGACGTCCTCGCCGGCGTGCACCATATGCGCGCCGGTATAGCCGCCGACCGCGCCGGCGCCGACAAAAGCGATCTTCCTGCCCATGCTTTCCTCTTTGTCGTGATCAGTTATGGCGCGAGCGGCGTCGGATTGTCGGCCGGCGGCTCGATGCCGAACGTGTTCGCCGTCATGCAGGTCATCGAGAAGCTGCCGGTGGTCGCCACCGCCGCGACCAGGCTCTCGATGCCCAGATCTTTTTCCGCCGCCGCATAAGTGGCGTCGCTCAGGTTCTTGTTGGCGAGGAGTTCTCTCGCCACGATGTGGCAGGCACGCTCGCGCATGTCCGGCAGCTCGGGCGGCTTGCGGGCATTGATCGCATCGATGACCGCTTGCGGGACGCCGACGGCGAGCGAGCGGCGCGCTTGCGCGAACCACGGATAGCGCGCGCCCCAGTGCCGGGCGACGGTGAGATTGATGACTTGCTGCTCGCGCGGCGACAACGGCCCGCCCGACAGCGACTCGCGCATGTTTTGCGCCGCATCGAACAATTTCGGCAAACGGATATAGGCGTAGTACGGTCCGCCGACGATGCCGCTTCCGGCTTTGGCGGCGTCATAGACGCGCGCCTGCTCGGCGTTCATGTTGGCGCGGTCGATGATGGCGATGCGTGGCATGTTTGCTCCCTTGATCTTGGATCGGTTGTTGACTAGCCGCGGAACGCGGCCTTGATGGATTCCACCGTCGCGCCCGGCGCGCGGGCGGCGGCGATGATGCGGGCTTCCTGCTTCATGAGACCGTCGAGCGCCGTCTTCATGGCATCGATCTTGTCCGCCGGCACGACGACGGCGCCGTGGCGGTCGGCGTGAATGAGGTCGCCGCTCATCACTTCCATGCCGGCAATGGTGACCGGAACGCCGAACTCGACCACATGCACATAGGCATGCGACGGCGTGATCGAGCCGGCGAGCATCTGAAAGCCTTCGGCCACTTGCGCGATGTCGCGGATCGAGCCGTTGGTGACCGTGCCGAGGCATCCCAGCGCCTTGTGCACATTGGTCTGTACTTCGCCCCAGAACGCGCCGTAGCCG
>Ga0187890_10002333_pt1 | contig 13281 bp, 7 predicted proteins | sample June2016WEW_21_1_FD_133005 | JGI IMG/M metagenome (GOLD analysis project Ga0187890, IMG submission 133005) | Peatland microbial communities from SPRUCE experiment site at the Marcell Experimental Forest, Minnesota, USA - June2016WEW_21_10 | ecosystem: Environmental > Terrestrial > Soil >... | reverse complement strand
CATCAGCAGCGCGCGCTTGCCGATCCTGTCGGCAAACTTCCCAAAGAAAGGTGTTCCAAACATCGTGAAAATAGTCAACATCCCCACCAAATCCCCGCCCGCTTCCCGAGTCGTTTGGTGCACATCCATGAAGAACTTGTAAGCGAAGGTCTCGAAAGGGAAGATTGCCGAATAAAAGACAATGCAAAGCGCGACGATATACCAGTAGGAAAGCCCAAACGACGTAAGATCGCGGAAAACCACCTTATCGGTTGAGCCGGCTGAACCAACCTGGTGGCGCTTCTCGGCATGGACCTCCATGCCCCAGTAGAGCAGAGCGCCGGTCACACAAAAAGTCGCGAATACAACCGAGATCAGCAACGGTCCACGCCACTGGCTATACGCGAAGCCAGCCCAGGAGGGAGACCATTGAGCCAACAACGAGCCCGCGCGAGACATCATAAGATTGATGCCGAATGCGAAGCTCAGTTCTTTGCCGCGGAACCATTTGGCTATGCCCGTAGTGACGGCCACGATCAGGGATTCGGCGCCCATCCCAAATACCAGACGCCCGGCCGACATGCCCGCTACCATGGCGCCTCTTGCCGTCTGAATCTTTTCCACAGAGGCCAGGTCCCGCACGAATTCGATTCTGGAAAGCAAGGGAATGTGGCCCAACAATCGGACGACCGGGACAGCCAGGTTTACTAACCCGACGACTCCAGCTCGCATCCACGAATTGTCGGGGTAAGCGGTAATCACCGCCCCCATCAGGCAGATGGTTCCAAAGATTAAGATCGCCTTGCGCGCCCCTATGCGGTCCACGATGTAACCGCCGATCAGCACCATGATCACATTCGGAATGCTGTAGATCGCTTGCAGCAGGCCGATGTTCGAATCGGAAAACCCGAGCTGCTTCGAGAGCAGGTCGGCGATCGGCGCGATGCAGTCATAGACGTAGTAGTTCCCAAACATCGCGAGGCTGACAACGATCAGCACCATCCAGCGGTAGCGGCGGGACGGTTCAATACGTGCAAGCTCAGGCATGAAGACACTCACCCCCGGCGCGCAGCGGCGCCTGCCCTTTCATTTGTGAAGAAGAGCAACCGCAAGAAGATAGCAGATTGGGGAACGGAATGGCTCACCAAAGGAGGAGGGTGCCTAAACGTGGTTACCGGCTTGCAGCTTTGTGTCGCCGGGTAACGCGGAGTAGAATCCCATTGGAAGTCCAAGGAAGTCCAAGAAAATCAGGCCATGCTGACCGTGAACGAAGTTATCGCGAGAGATCCGGAAGTGCTCGGTGGGACACCCGTCTTTCGCGGCACGCGCGTCCCATTCCAGGCGCTCCTCGATTACCTGGAAGGGGGACAGACGCTAGGCGAGTTTCTGGATGATTTCCCCACCGTAACCCGCGATGCCGCCATCTCCGCCCTTGAACAGGGAAAATTGCTTCTTGTCAGCCAACTGGGATGAGAATCCTCTTGGACGAATGTCTTCCGCGCAGACTCAAGGACCGGTTCGGAACTCACGACTGCCATACGGTGCCCGAGGCATTACTGGGTGGCAGGAAGAACGGTGAACTCCTTGCAATCGGATTGAGCAGTGACAGGCCCTTCAACAAATAAAAAGGCCCTTGGCCTCCACAAAACCTGGCAACCAAGAGCCGAAAACTGAAAGCTGACAGCTGAGACCTGCCCTCCTACATCTTCTCCGTCTTGTCGTCGTATTTCACCCTGCCGTTCTTGTCATTCTGCCGCGTGACGTCGCCGTTGTTATAGACGCGAGCAGCCTTCTTGAAGCCCTTCACGACGCTGGTCGAGTCGGTGGTGTGCTCCCGTCCTGTGAAGAACGTCCAGTCCCCGCGCGCCTCTTCGCGTGCGCCATGCCCTTCAGGCAAACGCTCCCTGTGGATACGGTCCTCGCGTGTACGCTCTTCCCGCGGACCTTCTTCGCGCGGACGTTCTTCGCGCATCGCCTCGTGCATCACATGACCTTCACGTCCAATCGTCTCGGGCCACAGGTGCACCTGCGGCGTTATCAGAGGAGCGCCCCCGCCCTGGTACCACACCGGCACGGTGTAAACCGAACTGGTCGATCCTTGGATTTGCGAAAGTGTTGAGTTAGTCGCGCCGGCGATCAGTCCCGTGGTAGCGTTGCTCGCTCCCACCGGATTCGGCGAAAACTGCTGCAGGGACATCTCTGGCGTAGTCAGAAGCGGGATAGACGGCCCGCATCCATAAACGCATGGGCCGTAACCTGGGCGAAAGGGCTGCTGCCCAAAAGCCGCTACTGCCATCAAAACTACCGCCGTCAGAATCAAATTGGGTCGCATACTGCCTCCACAGGGGACTAACACATCCACGGTTTGGATGCAGTTTGCTGGCCAGTCCCTGCTACGACGAAGACAGGCAGGATATTAGGAGATTCAAGGCGCTCTCAGGCAAACAACTGAAATTCATGCGAGGCCCGTTCCGAGCGCTAGTGAAAACAGGTGCGCACAACCTGCAATCCATTGGCGTAGCCGCAATTCTCAACTCCGAGCTTAACTACCAACGAACCGCGCATACAGGCTGCGCGCAACAGCCGTGTCGGTCGTTCCTTTGATGATCGCCCGACCGTCCGGAAACAGCGTCATTTCGTAAGGCTCACGCCAGAACTTCAGCACAAACTCGTTATGGCGAACATTGCCGTGAGGTTGAAGGCGGGTGCTCAGCTCCACAAAGTCCACCGGCCGCTGCCGTTCATGGATCTGCACCGAATTCCTGCCGCACAAAGTGATGTGAGGCCGCCCTTCACCCGCCAGATGAACAAAGTCTCGCATGCAGGCGCGGCATCCCGCCCGAGGTTGAATCGCCGCCAACTCCGCCCGTTCGTTCGTCCACACATCCCAGGAAAGCAGTGTCCGCCTCATCTTCGAACGCGAGCCCACCAGAAACTTCAGCGCCTCTGTAGCCGCAATCGATGACACGAGGTTCACGGCAGAATTCAAAACGCCGGCAGTCTCACAGGTCTCCACCGTCCCACGGGGAGATTCCGGAAAGATGCAGGCCAGGCACGCCGTCTCGCCGGGCAGGATGTTCATGGTCACGGCATAACTCGCAACCGCTGCCGAGTAAATCCACGCCACGGAGTTCTTCACCGCATAGTCGTTGATCAGGTAGCGGGTTTCGAAATTGTCGGTACCGTCCAAGATCAGGTCCGAGCCGCCGAGCAGGGAATCGACATTCGCCGGAATCAGGTCGGCAACGTGAGGCTCGACGACAATCTGCGAGTTGAAGCGCGCGATCTGCCGCGCCGCCGCGATCGCCTTGGGTACAGATTCGCGCGCATCTTCCTCGTCAAATAAAGCCTGCCGCTGCAGATTGCTGGCCTCGACATAGTCGCGGTCGAGAATCCGCAGCGTCCCGATGCCCGAACGCGCCAGCAAAGAGGCCAGGACAGAACCGGTGGCGCCGCATCCCACGATGACCACGCTCGACAGCGCCAGTTTTTTCTGCCCCTCCGCTCCGATCTCCTTAAACAACACCTGCCGCGAGTATCGTTCGTTGATTTGAAGAGCGTCCATTTCCAATGCAATAACCTTGGCGATTACCTTTCCCAACCCTGCAAACCAGTATTATAGGTGCGCCGGTCGTCAAACTTTGTTCCTGCGAGCAACGTGTGCCGTTTCGCGATTCATCGAACCCGAAGGGTTTCATGATTGACCAGCCAGAATTGCGGAATTTGCCGGTGTGGGGACGGGCGCCCTCCCCCGTCCAAGCCGAGTGCACCGAGGCCCCCGTCAAGCCCGGTGTTGGCTTGACGGGGTGGAGCAGTTCGGCAGCTCGCTGCGGCCACAGCAACTCTGGACTCGGTATAAGCGCGGCCCGGTTTGTGCTCTCACTTTTGTTGATTCTGGCGCAGCGGACAAGCTGGGCGCAGGGTTCGCCTCCAGCCCAGCAGCAACCCGCCGAACCGCCCGCGCAGCTCGAAGCAAATTTCGGATCCATCACGCCCTATCTCGGCTTAACCCTCGATCAGCTCGAGTTGCCCGGCGTCCCGCCGGAAGAGGCACCCGCGCTGCTGGCGGCCACGCCGCTCAAACTCGGCGAGCCGCTTACGCGCGAAGCCCTGCACGATGCAATGCAGGCTCTTTTCGCCACCGGCCGTTTCTCCGATATTCAGGCCGAAGCGGATCGCACCGACACCGGCGACGTCAGGCTGCGCTTTCTGACAGCCGCCAATTTCTTCGTTGGCATGGTGCTGATCCAGGGAGTCTCCACCAATCCGTCCGCCAACCAACTGGCAAGCGCCACCCGCCTGCAACTCGGCGAACTCTACGCGCATGAGAAGGTCGACCGCGCGCTCGAAGGCATCCAACGAGTGATGGAAGAAAACGGCTTCCACCAGTCGAAAGTGGCACCCTCTGAGAAACGCGACGAGCAGCAGCACCAGGTCAACCTGACCTTCCATGTCGTCCCCGGACCGCGTGCCATAGTCGGAGAGATCACTCTGGAAGGCGACGCCGGCTACTCCATCGAACAGATCAAGGACATCGCCAAGCTGCATTCCGGCGATCTGGTCAAATCGAATCGCATTACGCGGGCTCTCCAGCGAATTCGCCGCCGCTATCAGAAGCAGAACCGTCTGCTCGCCCAGGTCTCTGTGGCCAGCCGCACCTACCAGTCCCAGCGCAACGCGGTGGACTACGTCTTCAAGGTGGACCGCGGTCCGGTGGTGGAGATTGCGGCGGAGGGTTTCAAGCTCAGCCAGCGCGTCCTGCACCGCCTGGTGCCCATCTATGAAGAAGGCGCGGTTGACGATGATCTGCTCAACGAAGGCCGGCGCAACATTCAGAACCATCTTGAGACTCTTGGTTACTTCGACGCCTCCGTTACCGTGAGCCAGCACAGCCCGGAGAGCGGCAAGAATTTGCAGGTGGTTTACGCCGTCAATCCCGGGGACCGCCACAAACTCGCTGCCATTCGCATCTCTGGCAATCGGTTTTTTTCCGACGACCTGATTCGCTCGCGTATGCAGGATCAATCCACCGGACGCCTGTTCAGTCACGGTCGCTACAGCGAAGTCCTGCTCGAAGAGGATGTGCGGAGTATTGAGAGTCTCTATCGCGCCAGTGGCTTCCGGCAGGCCCAAGTCACCAGCAAACTGGTCGACAAGTATCAGGGTGAGCCATCGCAACTGGCCATCGAAATCATCGTCAAAGAGGGTCCGCAGACGCGCGTTGCCTGGGTCCGCATCGAGGGCAGTTATACGCTCCCGCAGGAACAGCTTCCCGAAATTCAGACCGAGGAAGGACAGGCCTTTGACGAATCGAGTCTGGCGGATGACCGCGACACGATGCTGGGAAAATATTTCGACAATGGGTTTCCCAATGCCACGGTTGACGTCGCCTATGTTTCCGTTCCGTCGCCTGACAACTTGCCGCGCGTTGGCGTGACCTTCTCGATTCATGAAGGCGAACAATTTTTTGTCAATCGAGTCTTTGTCGATGGGCTGCACTACACCCGGCCCGGAGTCGCCCGCCGGGAAATCCGGGTGCAGCCGGGGGGGCCCCTGAGCCAGAAAGACATGCTGGAGAGTCAGCGCCGCCTCTACGATCTCGGCCTGTTCAAGCAGGTGGACACCGCCATCCAGAACCCGGACGGCACCGAGTCAAGGAAGAACGTGCTCGTCACGGCGAGCGAGGCGGAACGCTACACCTTCGATTACGGCGGCGGTTTCGAGTTCCAGACCGGTCAACCCACATACGGAGTCAACCAACCACTCGGCCAGACTGGCGTCAGCCCCATGGTTTCTCTTGGGGTCAGCCGCATCAACCTGGGCGGTCGCCATCAGACCCTCACCCTGAAGGGTAACCTCGGCCGCCTGCAGCAGAGAGCGCTCATCAGTTTCGGCGTTCCCAAACTCCTGAACCTGGACAATTTTCATTTCACCGCCACGGCGCTTTACGACAACACAGTAGACGTCTCCACCTTTACCTCGAAACGTCTGGAGGGCACGGTGCAGGTCTTGCAAGTGCTTTACCGCCTCCGGGACGAGGAAAAGACGACGCTCGCCTATCGTTTCAGCTACCGCCGCGTGGAGGCCAGCAACATTGAGGTCTCCTCCACCCTCATTCCGCTTCTCTCCACGCCAACCCGGGTAGGAACGCCTAATTTTCTCTACGTGCGCAACCGGCGCGATAACGATCTGGAAAGCACGCGCGGCAGCTACACCACCGCCGAAGGCGGCGTTGCCTCTGGTTATTTTGGCTCCGAGGCCGACTTCAGCCGCTTTTCGGCTAAGAACTCTACCTATCACACCTTGTTCCGCAAGCGCAGCACGGGACAAGGGTACGTCTTCGCCCGTTCCACCACCGTCGGCATTGAAAACCCTTTCGGAAGCACGGTTTTGCTCGACCCGGCGCAACCCGTGCCCGCTGGCCGCACTCTTGTTCCTCTGCCGGAGCGTTTCTTCAGCGGCGGGGGCAACTCCAATCGCGGCTTTGGGTTAAATCAGGCAGGACCGCGCGATCCCTTCACCGGGTTTCCCGTCGGGGGCAGCGCCGTGTTCCTCAACAGCCTCGAGATGCGTTTTCCAAACGTTATGCTGCCTTACCTTCATGACAACATCGGCTTTACTATTTTCGAAGACATGGGTAACGTTTTCGCGCGGCCACAGGAAATGCTCTCCAGCCTGGCGCGTTTTCACCAGCCCGCCCGGGATTTCTGTTTTTATGAGCAAACGCACAACCTGTGCAACTACAACTATGCGACGCACGCCGTTGGCCTGGGAGTGCGCTATCAAACCCCCATCGGCCCATTGCGCTTTGACTTCGGATACAATTTAAATCCGCCCTACTTTCCCAGGTACACCAACATTGTGACCAATGACGAGACTGGGCAGCAAGTTGGGGTGTTTGGGTACCAACGCGCCGGACATTTCAATTTCTCGTTCAGCGTGGGGCAGTCTTTCTGATGAATCTCCGCCGAATCAAACTCGAAGTCTCATGGAGCGACGGGCGTCTACGCCCGTCAGCCCTAAGCACGGTCGAAGGGCCAAGCCGTTCGCAGACTCCCGGCTCCCCGCCGGCAGCCATCAAACTCGCAAAATATTGCGCCCTTGCGCTGGCGCTGACCATGGCGCTGGCGATCTCATCCATCGGCGGTCAGATCGTGGATCGTGTGGTCACCAAGGTGAACGCCCACGTAGTCTTGCAGAGCGATTGGGAGCAGGAAGTCGCGTTCGAGGCTCTTGCAAATGGCCGCGATCCGGACGCGTTCACCACGGCCGAGCGCAAAGCAGCTCTCGATCGCCTGATCGATCAGGAACTGCTGCGGGAACAAGTGCGGCCGTCTCAACCCGCTCCCGCCGAGCAGGTCACTGCCCGCCTAGCCGAAGTGCGCAAACTCAATCCGGATTGCGCCGCCGACGAGGCTTGGCATGCCAAGCTACAGCGTTATGGGCTGACCCAAAGCGCGCTCGAGAAACATCTGGGCGACGAAATCCAACTCATGAGCCTCGTGGAAGACCGTCTGCGGCCTTCGATCCAGATCGACCAGCAAGCGGTGGAGAGCTACTACCACGATCAGTTGCTGCCGGAAATGAAAAAGGCTGGCACAGGCGAAACACCGTTGCCCGAAGTCTTTGGCAGAATCAAGAATCTGCTGGCCGAGCGAAAAATGAACGAACTGCTCACCGGATGGCTGGCGAGTCTGCGCTCTGGAAGCCACATCCTGACTCCTGAATCCAGCGCCGGAGAGCGGACCCGTTGAACGAACCGCCGAAAGAACCCCTTAGCGAGCCGCCGTCCGAACCGCTGGCTGAACTCTCGACCGAGCCTGTTCCTCCCGAGCGCCGGCGCATCCTGTGGAAACTCCTTCTGGCGTTCTGCGTTTTCAGTTTGGTCGGATTCGCCCTGCTCGCCTGGTACGTCACCACCGATTCTTTTCAGCTGAGGGTTCGCCGTCGAGTGATCGCGTCGGCTGAGAAACTCACCGGCGGACGCGTCGAACTCGGAGAACTCCACACTATCCCGTTCCGCCTGCGCGTGGACGCACGCAACCTGATCATCCACGGCCGCGAAGCTAAGGATCAGGCCCCATTTCTGCGCGTCGACCGCCTGCAGGCGGAACTGAAAGTCATTTCGCTCCTCAGCACCACCATCGGATTGCATTCCCTGGTGCTCGAGCATCCTGTCGCCCACGTTATTGTCTATCCCGACGGCACCACCAACGTTCCCGCGCCGCAAGGAAAGCCTTCCTACGATCGGGGGCCGGTGGAGCAACTCCTCTCGCTTTCGGTTTCGCGCATCGAGGTGCAGCGCGGCGAGCTTCTCTTGGAAGACAAGAAAATGCCGTTCGATTTTACCGCCCGCGATCTGGCGCTGCTCTTGAACTACTCCTTGCTGCGGCGGCAATACGAGGCCCATATAGCCGCGGGAAGCGTCGACACCCGCTTTCAGCAGTATCCCGCGTTTATGTTGCGGGCCGATGCTTCGCTGGTTCTGGCCCGCGGACACGCCGACATCGGCAGTTTGACGGTGATTTCCGGAAAATCTGAAATTCACTTCACGGGACGCCTGCAGGACTTTCACAACCCCCAGTTAAGCGGTGATTATCACGGCATCGCGGACCTCGGCGAACTCGCATCCCTGACGCGCCAGGAGCAAATTCGCAAAGGTACAGCTCAGTTCGAGGGCAAAGGCTCCTGGACCCTGCAGAATTTTTCCACCCAGGGAACCGTGCAGGCCAAAGACATCGAATGGTCGAACGGTAAGCTGTCGATGCGGAATGGCCGCATCACCGCAGGGTTCTCCATCACCCCGGAGCGCTTCCGCCTCTCCTCCATCAAGGCGAACCTGCTCGGTGGCGACCTCGTGGGCGATGCCGACGTAACCAACTGGCAGGCTTCGCTCGAACCGTCGCCCGCCCCCGCGCGGCGCCCCGTGGTCGGACGAATCCCGCCGGGAAGTCTTCAGCGCGGCTCGGTGCGCCTGCAACTGGCGGGCTTCCCGCTGCTCCCCGCCCTGCAATTGCTAAGTTCAACCAAGCTTCCACTGGATCGCCTCGACCTCTCCGGAAGCGCCAGCGGCAAGGTTGAGATGCTATGGGTCGGCTCGATCCGCGACGCCGAGACTCGCCTGAACCTTGCCATTGCGCCGCCGCTAAAGCCGACGCCGGCCGAGATCTCAGTGCGCGGTCAGATTGATGGAATCTACCGCGGATCGCGCGACGAATTGGAGATGTCCCAGCTTCACCTGACCACGCCCGGCTCTGAAATCACAGCCAGCGGTAACTTGGCCGCAACCTCGTCGTTGCGTTTCTCGTTCACCAGCCACAACCTCAAGGAGTGGACACCCCTGCTCGAAGCGGCCTATAGATCGTCAACCTATGCTTCGTCGAACTATGCTTCATCGAACTATGCTTCATCGAACTATGCTTCATCGAACTATGCTTCATCGAACTATGCTTCATCGAACTATGCTTCATCGAACTATGCTTCATCGAACTCTAGTCCGTCGAATTCCAGATCCCGCGATTTGCCCTTCGCCGTTCACGGCTGGGCGAGCCTTGCCGGCAACGCCAGCGGCCGACTCTCTGAGCTTTCCGTCAACGCAAATCTCGAGGTCTACGACTTTGACACCACCTTGCCGGCGACCCAACGCGCCTCTTCACGAGTAGCCCACTGGGACGCACTCTCCACCGCCGTCCAATACTCGAGCAGTCACTTCGCTCTGCGCAACGGGTCGCTCATTCACGGCCACACCTCCGCGCACTTCGACGCCAGTACCGTGCTTACGGAGGGTGCATTTCAGGAGAGCGATCCGTTTGCTCTCCACTTTGAAATACGCAACGCCGAAGTCGCCGAGCTCGTGCAATTGGTAGGAGTTCAACACCCGCTAGCGGGCACGCTGAATATGTCCGCCACCGTCTCAGGCACGCGCGCCAATCCGCACGGAGACGGACACATCGAACTTCACAACGGAACCGCCTATGGAGTGGGCGTTCCTTTGTTGCAGAGCGATCTCCGCCTCGCCGGTGGCGAGCTTCAGTTCAACAACATCAAGGCCAGTGCCTACGGCGCTCCACTTTCCGGCAGCGCCGCCGTCAGCACGTCGAACCTCGGGTTGTCGAAGAATGGGTCGTCAAACAATGGGCCGTCAAACAACGATCTGTCGAATCGCGAGTTTCGTCTGAATCTTTCCGGAAGTAACCTCGATCTCGCCCGTTTGCCGCGCTTCGAGACCAGCCGCTTCACAGCCGATGGCGTCGCCGATTTCACGCTGCGAATCAGCGGCACGATCGAGCAGCCTTCGCTCGAAGCGCACGTCCATCTCAAAGACCTCGCCCTGGACAAGGAGCGCGCCGGAGATTTCTACCTCGACGCGGTCACTCAGGGTCGGCAGCTCGATCTCAAGGCGCACTCGGACTTCGATAATGCTGACTTGACCATTGCCGGGAGCGTCGGATTGCAGCATGACTTTCCCGCCGACCTGAACCTCGCTTTCCACCATCTGAATGCCGATTGGCTTCTTCGCACTTACTTGCAGGGAAAGATCACCGAACACTCCTCCATGGACGGGACGCTCCACCTTCGCGGTCCGCTGCGGACGCCGCGCGATCTGAAGGCAGCCGCCGAGATCCAGTCCTTCAGCGCCCGGGTCGAGCAGGTGCAGATACAAAGTGTCGATGCCATTCGCTTCCAGGTTGCGGATCAATTCCTGCTGCTCGAAAATCTTCACCTCGCTGGCAGCGGAACCGATTTCACCGCCCACGGCCGCGCGCACTTGACCGGCGCGCAAGAGCTCGACCTCCGTTTGGACGGCTCGGTCAATATGGCGCTCTTCCAGTCGTTCAACCCCAAAATCCTGGCGCGCGGCACTCTGGGCGTCAACCTCAACGCCGGCGGGACGCTGGCGCAGCCCGTCCTGCAAGGGCGTCTGGACGTCAAGGACACCTTCGTCAGTCACAACGACTTTCCCAGCGGCCTCAGCGGCCTCAACGGTGCTTTGCTGTTCGATCGCAACCGCATCCAGATCGAGCGCCTCAGCGGCACCACCGGCGGCGGCACCGTGGCGCTGACCGGCTCCGCCACTTACCAGAACGGCATCTTCCTCCTCGATTTCGGCGCCACCGCGCATGACGTTCGCCTGCGTTATCCTCCGGGAGTAAGTTCCACCGCCAACGCCGACGTTCGGCTGACCGGCACTACGAATGCCGCTCTGCTCAGCGGCGATATCACGGTCACCAAGCTGGCCATCACTCCTGGTTTTGACTTCGGCGCTTATATCGTGAGGAGCAGACAGACGATCGTCCTGACCCAGAGCGATAGTCTGCAAAGCCGCCTCAAACTCGATGTTCACGTGATGACCACTCCCGAACTGCAGATGCAAACCGCCATCGCCAGGCTCTCTGGCCACGCCGACCTCCGGGTGCGAGGCACCGCCGAGCGTCCCGCAATTCTCGGAAGGATGGAGGTTCTGGAAGGCGAGGTCACTTTTAACGGCACCAAGTACAAGCTTGAGCGCGGCGATGTCACCTTCGCCAATCCGGCCAAGACTCAGCCCATCATCGATCTGCAGGCGACCACCCGAGTGCGCGATTACGACATCACCGTCCAATTCCGCGGTGATGCCAGCGCGCCCAACGGTTTGAAAGTCACCTGGCAGTCCGAGCCGCCGCTTCCCCAAGCCGACGTCATCGCCTTGTTGGCCATGGGCCGCACCCAGGAAGAGTCGGCTGCCGTAGCCTCGAACGGGTCCTTTGGCTTTGGCGGAGAAGCCTCCAACCTGCTCATCAATCAGGCCCTCAACAGCACCGTCAACAGCCGCCTGCAGCGCTTGTTCGGAGCCAGCCGCGTCAAGATCGATCCCCAGGGCCTGGCCAGTGAGACCGCCGTGGTTCGAGGGCCACAGGTCACCGTCGAGCAGGAGGTGGTCAGCAATCTCACCCTCACCTACAGCACCAATGTCTCCGTTTCTAACCAGCAAATCATCCAGGTGGAGTACAACCTGACCCGCACCATCTCGATCGTGGCCCTGCGTGACTGGAATGGAGTAGTCAGCTTCGACTTTAAAATACGGCACCGCATGAAGTGATCAAAGCAGTAGGATATTGCCTTCAAATTACCCGATTACAAAATTACAAAATGGATGTCCGCCTTGACATAATTCTCCAAACCAGCAACTCTAGTTGTTTTTCACTTCACGCCCAAAGAAGGGGGTAAGGGAACTAATTTGCGAGTCCGGGTCTTTTATCACGACAAGTGTTTTGACGGGGCGTGCTCGGCGGCGCTGTTCTCCCGCTTCTACCGGGAGCGAATTGCCAGCGATGTCGACTTCGTCTACTCCGGCCTGCTGCATCGCGCCGGCTCTCTTTTCGACGAGAAGCAGTTCGACGGCGACGAGAATGCCATCGTCGATTTCAAGTATTCCAGCTCGCCCAAAATCACCTGGTGGTTCGATCACCACGAAAGCGCTTTTCTTTCACCCGCCGATGCCGCCCACTTCGAGCAGGATCAGAGCAACCGCAAGTTCTACGATCCGGATTTCAAATCCTGCACCAGCTTTATTGCCATGATCGCCAAAGAACGCTTCGGCTTCGATCCCCGCCCGGTGGCGGAACTGGTCCGCTGGACCGACATCGTCGACGGCGCCCTCTACGAAGACGCGAAGTCGGCGGTCGAAATGCAAGCTCCGGCCATGAAGCTGACCATGGCCATCGAAGCTTCCAGCGATCGGAACTTCGTCAAGAACGTGATTCCACTGCTCGCTTACCATCCGCTCGCCAGCATTCTGGAAGAGCCATTCGTAGCCGCCGTCCTGCCGCCGCTGCTCGAACGCCACCAGCGTTCCATCGAGATTTTGCGCCAGCGCACGAAAGAAAAAGACGGCACAATTTTTTTCGACATCACCGACCTCGACCAGGAAGGCTACAACAAGTTCATCCCCTACTATCTGCATCCCGATTCCGTCTACAGCATCGGCCTCAGCAAGAGTTCATTCCGGGTCAAGGTTTCGGTCGGGTCGAACCCCTGGTCAAAGCGCGAGCCCACCGTCAATCTAGCCCGGGTCTGCGAGCGCTATGGTGGCGGCGGCCACGCCCGCGTCGGAGCGATCTCCTTCGAAGTCAACCAAAGTGAAGCTGCCCACAAAGCCGCGCAAGAGATAGTAGAAGAATTGCGCGCCAGCGTCCGCCAGCAAACGTGAGCAGTTTGGAGCTCGAGATCCAAGTCCCGGAGGGACGACCAAGTCACGCACACTTTCGAGGGGGCCACGCTTTAGAATGAATCCGCGTCAGGCGCCGGATACCGGAAATCAAT